>Ga0209979_1000127_pt1 | contig 126205 bp, 118 predicted proteins | sample AnhtaG_FD_183114 | JGI IMG/M metagenome (GOLD analysis project Ga0209979, IMG submission 183114) | Deep subsurface microbial communities from Anholt, Denmark to uncover new lineages of life (NeLLi) - Anholt_01485 metaG (SPAdes) (version 2) | ecosystem: Environmental > Aquatic > Marine >...
ATTATTTCATAGGCCTCTTTCCTTTCTTCGTTTGTAAGGTTTTGTTTGCGCTGGAGTGTCTCCCCATAAAGACGGATGAGCGTTAATGGAGTCTTGAGTTCGTGTGAGATATTATGAACGAATTCAGTTTTCAGGCGTGTTGTTTCCGATTCACGGGAGATATCACGCGCTATAAGAAAAACACCTAAAAGCATCAAAACCACAATAACTGTTAGCAGAACACCATAGAAAAAATTTTCTCGCACAGCTGTTCGCTCAAGATTATTCAATGCGGGCTGGGAAACAACAAGTTTCCAAGGCAGAGGAAACTGACGATAAGAGAGAGTTAGCGAATTTTTTAAGAGCAATTTTTCTTTTCCAGTCAAGATATTTTGACCGCTTTCATCAATTATCTGAAGATGAAGTCCAGAATCCTTTGTTATATCTTTTAAAACTTTTGGCAAAATTTCTTTATTTAGCGTGGATAGATCCCAGCTAAAGCCACCATAAAAAGTCTTATTTGTCTGAAAGTTCGGCAGAATGCCATAAGAAATGAGGAAAAAATCTTCTCCGCGAGCGGCAAGAAAGCGTTCTGTTTGTGCTTCGCCTCCCATCCGAGAAAGTGTAAGTTTTTCTTTTATCTTTGGAACGGCTTCTCTTCTAATAAAATCTGTAAAAATCAACGCCTCCAGATAAGGAGATTGTTGCTTTCGGAGCTCCTGATAAGATTTTTGAATTTCAGAATATTCCCCTTCATTAAATTTATCATTTAGAATTGACTCGATTTCAGTTATAAAAAAATCATATGCAGGAAGGTTAAGAAGCCAAACTCCATTTCGTATGTTTTCATAGAGCTTGAGCAAAATTTTCAGGCTATCCTCTTCTTTGCTTAGACGCTGGTGAATTTCATATAACTCAATGGCAGCCACAACTCCGTAGGGATGTCCGGCTTTGTTCTGGAGCTGTCCAAAGTTTGTAGAAAGCTCTTTGTACACTTTGTTAGCTTCATCATGTTTTCGATAAGCTGAAAGACAACGCCCCAAGCCTTCTAAGGCAATTGCCTTGTGCTGTCTTGAAGGAGCAGAGGTCACGCATTTCTGATATAAATCAGCAGCACGAGAGTAATTCTTCTGAGAGAATTCAAATGATTCTGCTCTTTGAAGTGTTTGTGCAAATTGACTGTTTGATACACTCTTTTCCCATTGAAATACCGGGACATCCTCGCTTCCGGTTTTGGGGATAATTATTTGGTAGTTATCATCAAGAAGAAAAAGCTGTCCTGCGATATTTTTTGTAATGGCAGAATAAGCGGAGAGACTTTGATCAGCTTCCTCTGGCTGGGTTAAGCGAATAAAATTTTCTCGCTTTAAAGCATCTCTTTCATACTCAAGAAGCACTCCCTCTATAGATTTTAGAGCAGCTTCGCCTGAAACCCATAGGTTCGATTCAAGGATTTTTTTTACTGTTTCTCGCCTTTCAGATAAAGTACTTAAGCTTAAGTAACCAACAATTAGGGAGGGGAGTAAAATTGCCAGGATGAATATTAGAACAATTTTTCTTCTGGCTAATATGCCCTCTGTAAATATTTTCATTGCGAATTTTTTTAATCTTAATCAAATTATACCGAATGTAATCATCCAAATGTCAAAAAAATGTAAAACTTTGTCTTTAAATGTTAAAGTATAACCTCGATTATTTTTTTAGCTTTTTTAGAAGCTCTTTTTTAAAGTCTGGGTGGGCTTTTATTCCTAAATCCTCAGCCCTTTTCAGATAATTCCAGGACTCCTCATACTCTTTCTGATAAAAGGAAATCACAGCTAGATTGTTGTAAGCCTGCCCACAATCAGGATTGATTTCGATCACTTTCCTGTAATGAGAAACCGACTCAATAAGGAGATTCCTTTTAAAAAACATATTAGCCAGATTTAAATGGGCTTCAAAGAAATCAGCCTTCAATTCTATTGCCTTCTGATATTCGCCCTGCGCCTCCTCAACCCTTTCTTCTCTTTCAAACAAAATCCCTAAAATATTATAGGGTTCAGGAAGGCTTGAATCGAGGGCAATGGCTTTCTGACAGGCAGCTTTGGCCTCTTTTAGCATATCTTTTTTTAGATAGGCATAGCCAAGGTTGGAATAGGCATTCGCATATTCAGGATTGATCCCGATGGCTTTCTCGCATGCCTCAATCGCTTCTTCTGTCATTCCTTTCTTCAGATACGCAGAAGCCAAATTAGAATATGAGTTATAATAGCCAGCTTTTAATCGAATCGCCTCTTTAAATTCATCAATGGCTTTGTCAGTTAAGCCTTTGAATAGATAAACCCGGCCTAAGTTGTGATGAGCTTCTGGATATTCAGGCCTTATCTCTAACGCTTTCAGATACTCCTCAACTGCCTGGTCGCTTTTCTTTTTAATCATATAAATGCTGCCTAAATTATTGTGAGCTCCCGGAAGTTTGGGATTGATCTCTAATGCCTTCCTGGAAAAAGATTCTGCCTCTGTATACTTATCTTTAAGGATAAGAGCTGCACCCAAAGTCGAGCATGCTTCAGCTAATCGAGGATAAATTTCCAGTGCCTTCTGACACTCTTCTATGGCTTGGTCAACCATTTTCTTCTGGAGATAGGCATAACCTAAATTAGAATAAGCTTTGCCGTAATATGGATTGAGTTCAATGGCCTTTTGGTATTCTCTTATTGCTGTATCAAGCATTCCCTTCTTCATATAGGCAATCCCTAGATTATAGTAAACCTCTGGAAATTCTGGCTGGAGCTGAAGAACCTTCTGGTATTCCTCAATTGCCTGATCAATCTGTCCCTTTCTTCTATAAGCAATACCTAGATGATGATAGATTTCGGGTAAATCAGGATTTATGTTTGCCGCCTGATTACACTCTTTGATCATAGAATCGTAATCCTTTTTTTCCAAGTAGAGCGAAGCCAACAAGATATGATTATCAGCTTCGCCTCGATTTAAGTTTTTTCTTTTATCAAAAATAGAGATTGCTTCATCTAGTTTCTCTTTTGGTAAAGGGAAAAGGTGAGGATTAAAATTTCGATATTTATTCAAAAGAATAATCTTGTTCGTGAACTCATCGAATTTATCACCTGGATTTTCTTTGTCCATAATCGAGCCTTTCTCATTAAGATCAATTGCTCCAAACAGGTGACAGAGTTCATGTGTCAACATTAATCCCATTAAGGAATCTGATTTTATCCTTCTCACTAACACATATCCCTTAAGATAAGAAGCAATTCCAATCAGATCGTATTCGAGATGGTATTGGGCGGTAAAGCCCAAAACAGCATCACATGCTCCTTGTGGGACTTTTTTCCTTAGGTCATTCAATAAATCATGCATTGAGTTTCGGGAATTACTTGAGATCCATGATTCAAAACTCTCTATTCTGAAACTTATGCCAAAGGCTTCCTCAAAATCTCTGGAAGAATCCGCGACCATTCGCTTGATTTCCAAACGCCAATCATCCTTGCTTCTAAATTCCTCATCTGCTGCAACCTTGAGATTGACTGTTCTGAGCGGTTGATTCTGAGAGAAACCAATATCAAAAATAAAAAATACAAGAAAAAAGAAGACAATTATTCTCCGGGGACAAAAGAAGAAACTACAAAGAAATGAACATTTCTTAAACGGATACATGGCCTTTTTTTAAATTATAACACAGTTCTTTCTGTTTAGCCTTTCACTCATGGAAATCAAGGGACACGTTACCGATTTCAGAAAATCGGTACATGTCCCTGATCTCTTATCTCTTCCTGTTCTCAAAGATGCGCTTGTAACAATAAAGAAGGTCCTTCATGATAAATCTAGGAGGAAAACAAAAAAAAAGAAACCAAGTTTTTCTAGGATTTTGTAGTGGGAATGGTTTTCCCGATCAAGCTATTCTGTTCTTCTAATTCTTACTGCTGCCTCGAATTACACACACATTTCGAATAGAAGTAGTGACCACGCGATTACCAAACTCAAGGCGAAGTCCACAAGCTGCAAGAGTATCTACCTTAATTACGCTGCCACCCCATGTGCATCCAGCAATTGTAGCCTTTATGGGCGACAGGCCCTTCCGATCGAACCAACCGCCGGAGACAAGATAAGAATTATTATCGAGAACACATACAGAGTAGGTAGAATTCCGGGTAGTAATGAGAACATAATCTCCAAATTCAAGGTCCGCCTTACGCACCTGTTTTAAACTAATTATGCTCTCGGCAATTTTTTCAAGACTGTGACCTGATCGATTCATAGCATTTATTATTTTTCAAATCGGGAATTAGTTTTTCTATTCACTTTAAAATCTTTTAATCTAACCTTCATATCAGGGGAACAGAATTTTTTCTTTTTATAAGAACAGATCTCCTAACTCTTCAATACTTTAATTTATATCAAATGAAAATTTTTATGTCAACTTAATAATTGGCCTTGGAAAAAGGGGATGGGGAGACAAGGCGACTGGGGGAGAACTGATTATTGATGAAGACCGGTGTTTAGCTGAAAAAGGAAGGGGCCGTTATCTCCACCGCAAGCTTGATTTCTCTATAAAGGAGCTATCCAGTTGTTAGAAAGAATCCTGGATATTGCTTCTGAGATTGACCGCATTCTTTGGGGGCCATGGACAATGATCTTCATCGCCTCCGTAGCAGTTTTTCTGACAGTGAAATCTGGCTTTTCCCAATTAAGAAAATTAAGATTTATTTTTAAGAACACCTTCGAAAAAATATGTAAAAATGAAATAAATCTGTTAGTCGGTTAGTCAGTTATAATAAGATACATTGAAGATAAGGCAAATGGCTACAAACGCAATGGCATCGGTCAGAGCTCCTAAGGATGAAACTCGTGAATACAGCGATGACGACAAGTACATAGAGGCTGCAAAATCAGCCATCGAGGAAGATAATGCAGAGGTCATTGGGATTTTGGTGCTTGTTTGGTATTTGGAACTTGTTATTTGGAATTTTAATTTTATTCTCCAATTCTCACTAATAGCCCCTTGCGTTTTATAATTCTGAAGTTCCAGAAAAAAAACAAAAAGGCAATAATAATATAAATTCCGTTAAGGCCTGCTGCCCAAAGAAGTTCCTTAAGGGAAAAAGCTCCAGTATTAATAACACCCCTCATTCCTTCAAAAACATACGCTGCTGGGATGAATTGAGCGATAGTCTGAAGAAAAAGGGGAAAGGTTACTTTTTCCCTTTTTGCCCTTTTCTCTTTTGTTATTTTGTCTCTTAATAATCTTCTGAAACGGCCTCTGGAAAATTTTCGCCGCTTCTTTTATGGTACCTTTTTCCTTCCTCATACTTATTTAGATCTTCCTCATTTATCTTCATTTTTATTTTCTGGCCGTCATCTTTTCTGAATATTACATAACACTTATATTTGGAAACAGAATAATCGCTCTTGACTTTCTTTTCCTCAACAACTCCATACCATTCTTCCTCTCTCTTTTTCTTTCTCTTGTAGTAAGGAAGAACAGCGTAAATGAGGTATTCAATAAGTCCGTCTATCATTATATCCCTCCTTCTTTCACAACTACTAATATATTTTACACAAATTAAACAAAAAAGGTAAATGATGAATAAGGAATGGGAAATGGATATTGGTTTAAGGTTTAATGTTGAAGGTTTAGACCCTAAAAAAACAGTGGCTCAGTAACTTAGTAAATCAGTGATTCAGAAAAAAAAGGGGAGAATAGACGCTCTCCCCTTGAATGCGAATGCGATTTTCTGATTATTTTTTCTTCAGGTAGATGTTGCCGCTGAAGTTTTTAATCGTAATATCAGCTCCTCCGCCATTTACGCTGCCTCTGATTTCTCTCTTGCTGATCTTTCCTGAAATGGTGATTTCGAAATCGCTGTGGATAGATCCACTGAAGGTTTTGGCCTCAAAATCAAAAGCAGAGTCAGAAGGAATTCTCATCTCGACTTTTCCACTGTGACTCTTAAGTAAATAGCTCCCGCTTGATTTAATCTTGCCTTCATAGATTACTGTACCACTCAAGGCTTTTCCCTTTACAACATCAGCCTCAGAAACATCTATTAACTTCACATTTCCGCTTACAGATTCAGCCTCAACAGAACCTCTTATTTGTTCAAGGGAAATATTCCCAGATACAGTACTCAAGTCAGCATCGCCCAAAACATTCTTTGCTCCTACATTTCCACTAACAGAGGAACACTTTACACCTTTGTCAGCTTTCATGACGTCCACGTTTCCGCTCACAGTACTCGCTTCCACTTTTCCCCCTATCTTCTCAAGGGTAATATCGCCGCTGATGGATTTAACTTTTGCGGATGCCTTAGCGGGAATCATTAAATTATACCGGACTGAGACACTCAAAGATTTGGTTTTAGTTTTTGCGTATTTGGTAGAAATGCGAAGAATGCCGTCCTCTTTATTCACTTCGATTGTAACTTTTTGAGCATTCTCCTTTGCCTTTTCGAGAGTTGAAGCCTTGGATACTTTAAGAGCATCGATTTTTACTTCAGCCTTGTCCCAGGTTTTGATCTCGATGTCCCCTGAAATATTCCGTAAATCAACTTTTCCATCCTTTGAGATAGCAACGGTCTTTTCGAACTTCTCCTCATACTTCTGTTTTGCCGCTGCCGCGGATTCTGCAGGATTAAATCCCAAGAATAAAACCAATGAACATAAAACAGTTAGCAACGCGATTGATTTTTTTGTTTTCATATTATCCCTCCTAATTTCTATAAATTATATGGATGTTTTTAATTCCCTTTCTTGGGAAGAAAGGGCTTTAACAGCCATCATCTTATCAAGAAAATCCATCTTTCCCCTGTAAGCGGCTAACAAATAATTTCGCGCTTCGAGATTATCGGGTTCGCTAAGCACAGCCTGTTTGCACGCGGAAATAGATGCATTGATGATATTAAGGTTCGTCCGGAAAACCTCAGCAACCTGAGGATCAAAGCTCTCTTCTTGAGAAGATACAGCTTCCCACAGCGCTTTTATCGCTAGCTGATAATGGTGCTCTGCCTCCTCCAATTTCGCAAGTGCATATTGCTGACGGTTTGTTTCCAGGAGAACTCCTCCTCGATTCCAAAACTTTGGCCCAAAAATTACTACGCTGGCTATAACCACTAGCAAAAGTGCAGCGCTAAAAGCATAGCGGAGCTTCACAGGGTAAAAAATAAACCATTCTCGTTTTCGTGAAGACGGAGCCTCGAACGCCTGTTTTTCTTCTCTTAATCCTGCTTGTATCTTAAACCATGTCTGGCCAGGAGGAGAGAGTTTTTCTAATTCCTTAGATCTATTCGCAATTTTCCGAAAGTCCTTTAAAAGCTTTTTGCAATTAGGGCAGCCTTCTAGATGCTGTTCTAGGGAAGAAATCTGACTGGGCTTCAGGTCGTTATCAATGTAATCGCTGATTAATTTTCTCGCTGTTGAGCATTTCATTTTCTTCTCTCCCTTATCATACTTGTTTATCTTCAAGTTGTTTTCTGATTTTCATTCTTGCCTTAAAAAGCTGGGATTTGGACGTTCCCAATGAACATTCCATTATCTGAGCAATCTCTTCATGTTTAAATCCCTGAACGTCATGAAGCAGAAATACGTTTTTCAATTTTGTCGGTAGGCTCTGTATAGCATCCTCCAGTGGTTTGTTTATCATTCTATCCGGAGCATCAAACGTTCTCCCATTAGCAATTCCCTCAACTTCATTAAAAGAGATGGTTTTCTGAAGCAATCTCTTCCTGCTCCGTAGGTAGCTAAGGCAGGTGTTAACAGCGATGCGATAAAGCCAGCCGACAAACGCCTCATCTTTCTCCAGGTCTTGAATGCGGGTAAAAATTTTAATGAATATATCCTGCAGTAAATCTTCGGCAACAGCAGAGTTATACGTATAACGGTAGGCCAGGCTGAAAAGAGGAGTCTTGAAATGCTCGTAAATGGCCTCCATAGCCTGGGAGTCACCTTGACGGAAGCGACTTATCAGCTCAATGAGAAAATCAGATCTGTTGAAACCTGTTCCTATTCTTTGATTTTTTTCTTCTTGATCCATGATTTGATAGTGTAAATCTATTTTAGCATAACTTCTATACCAAATTCTTGGCCAAATTTGAGTAATTACGGCTTCTTGACAAAACATCCTATTTTTTTCCTTCTCTATTAAGATGAAACAGAAGTGAAAAAGGTTGCCTGGCTTTTTAATTTTTTTTAAAATAGCTTGCCCCCTCTTTTTCCAATGATTTCTTGACAATAAAATGAAAAAATCTTAAGTTTCAATTGATAGTCGAGGATAAAAATGAAAATAGCAGTAAATATTTGCTTTGTTTTTATTATTTTCCTGTCTCAAATACTCTCCTTCAACTGTAAGAGTGAAATCTCAAAACCTGATACACTGGAAGTATCAGGATTGATAGAGGCCATTGAGATAGAAATACGGTCCCAAGTACAAGGGGAAGTCAAGGAATTATTCGTACAAGAGGGCCAGTTCATTAAAGAAGGAAACCTGTTGTGTTTTATAGATGACGAAAAACTTTCAATTAAATTAAATCAGATTCGCGCAGGACTTGAAGGCACACAGTCTAAACTGCGGCTTTTTAAGAAAGGAACAAAAAAAGAGCTCATTGCTATGGCCAAAAATCAATTTGAAGCTGCGGAAAAAGAACTGGAACTTGCCAAAAAAAACCAGCAGCGGATGGCAGAACTTTTCAAGGAAGGGGCTGTTTCTGAAAACCAAAAAGAACAGGCTGATTTAAAATTGAAATCCACTCTCGAACAATATGAGAGCGCTGATGAAAATTATCAACTTATGTTACGCGGCAGAGAAAAAGAAGAAATTGAAATGGTGGAGGCAGAAATTAGAAACCTCAAGGCCCAAGAACAATTTCTTCTGAGACAAATTAGGGATACAAAAGTCATCTCCATGGTCACAGGCTATCTTGAAATAAGGCATGTCGAAGTTGGCGAACTTGTTCTTCCCGGTACAATACTCTTCAGCCTGATTGATTTGAACCGAACTTACGTCAAGGCTTATGTGCCCGAAAAGTACATCGGAAACATAATAATCGGAAGCTCAGTAGAAGTTTTCTGCGACTCTTTTCCGGATAAATCCTTTAAAGGAAAGGTCGATTACATCTCAGATCAAGCGGAATTCGCTCCTAAAAACATCCAAACAAAAGAAGAACGGCTTAAGCTTGTTTTCATGATCAAGTCTTATCTTAAAAACGACAAACGATACCTGAAGCCGGGCATGCCTGTGGATGTAATAGTATCCGTAAGACGCAAGCCGTGAGCAGAATTATTTTTATTATAAAAGGAACGACAGGGAGAGTGGGAGCTGGGGAGACAGGGCGACTCGCCTGTCATTGCGAGTGACCGAAGGGAGCGCGGCAATCCTCTGTTGCGAGCGAAGCGTGGCAATCATACAAAGGCGCTAAACATTGGGATTGCCACGTCGTTTCACTCCTCGCAATGACAGCATTCGTGAGACGTAAGACGCAAGATGGTTGAAGGTTTAAGGTTGAAATGATTTCTGTAAAAATTGAAAATATCACGAAGAAATTTGATCAGATCACAGCTATCCATGGTCTCAGCCTGAATATAGATAAGGGGGAAATAATCGGGCTTATCGGGCCTGACGGCGCAGGCAAAACAACTCTTCTTCGCCTGATGATCGGCCTCCTAAAACCAAACTCCGGCTCAATCCATATTGAGGGAGTTGATTCGGTAAAAAACCCCCAGCACGTTAAGGATAAGATTGGCTACATGCCCCAACATTTTAGCCTCTATGGAGATTTAAGCGTTTCTGAAAACATGAAATTCTTTGCTGATATTTATGGAGTGCCGAAGAAAATATTTGACAAAAGAAAAAAAGAACTGCTGGAATTCAGCGGCCTCGTTCCTTTTGAAGGCCGGCTGGCCAGAAATCTTTCAGGAGGCATGCAGAAAAAACTCGCCCTGGCCTGCAACCTTTTTCACACTCCTGAAATCCTCCTTCTAGACGAACCCACAACAGGTGTAGACCCGGTCTCAAGAAGAGAATTATGGAATCTTCTCTTCCAGTTAAACAAACAGGAAGTTACCCTGATAATTACAACGCCTTACATGGATGAAGCCCAAAGATGCCACCGGGTTGGGTTAATGTATGAAGGTAAAATACTGAGTTTCCAATCCCCACAAAGCCTTATACAGGGAATGAAAGACGAGATAATAGAACTTGTGACTGACGACAAGCAAATAAAAAAACTCTTGGGAAATTTACCTGATTTAAAGACCGTCTATCCTTACGGCGGAGCTCTTCATTTAACCTTTGAGCAGGGAAAAGGAGGAGAAGAAAAAACAAAGGAGTTTTTAGAGAAGCACAGCCTCAGCGCCAGAAGCATAAAGATAATTCCACCCTCTTTCGAAGATGTGTTTCTCAATCTAATAAATAAAATGAATAGTGACACAGTGACGCAATGACACAGAAAATATGTAATACTGACATACTGTTATACTGCCATACTGTTATACTGCCATACTGACATGAATAATGAAACGGGGAACCGGGGAAGGGGAGACGGGGCGACATTTTATTTAATATATAAAAGGAATGAAACGGAGAAACGGAGAATGGGAAATGGCTTTTTCGGCTCACGGCTTACGGCTTACGATATTTAGTTTTGAGTTAAGCGGAACAGACGGAATAGACGAGCCCATGAATAGTATTGAAGTAGAAAACTTAACAAAAAGATTTGGCCGATTCACTGCGGTTGATGGCACATCCTTCAGCGTAAAAAAGGGAGAAGTCTTCGGATTTCTCGGACCGAATGGGGCTGGAAAATCCACTACAATCAGGATGCTGTGCGGCATTCTCAGGCCAACATCAGGAACTGCTGTAGTCGGAGGTTACAGAATAGATGCCCAACCAGAAGAAATTAAAAAGATCATTGGCTACATGTCCCAGAAATTCACCCTTTACCAGGATCTCACCGTAGAAGAAAACATCGATTTCTATGGGGGAATCCATGGGCTTTCTTCCTCGATAAAGAACGAGAGGAAAAAATGGGTCCTGAAAATGGCAGGCCTCGAGGGAAGGGAAAATTCCCTGACGAAAAAACTTTCAGGAGGCTGGAAACAACGCCTATCCCTTGGATGTGCGATTCTTCATCAACCGGATATCCTGTTCCTGGATGAGCCGACCGCAAGTGTCGACCCAGTCTCCCGCAGAGATTTCTGGGATCTGATATACAACCTATCAGAAGAAGGGACAACGGTTTTTGTAACTTCTCACTACATGGATGAAGTCGAGCGCTGCCACAGGATAGCTATCATCTTTTCCGGAAAAATAATCGCACTCGGCTCGCCAAGAGTCCTAAAATCCGAATTCACCCAGAGAGTAGATTCAACTTTAGAAGATGTCTTCATTTCCGCTATCGAAAGAGAAAGAAAAAATGAGAAATAGAATTATTCCTCTGATCAGGAAAGAAACCCTCCACATAATAAGAGACCCTCGAAGTTTGTATCTAGCCTTAGGGCTACCAATCGTGCTTCTGATCCTCTTTGGTTATGCCATAACTTTCGATGTAAAGAACATACCTATTGCCGTAGTCGACCAGGATAACTCAGTCCTCAGCCGGGATTTGATTTCCAGGATAGCATCGAGCAATTACTTTGACCTCCTATATCTTTTAAACACGCATTCAGGAACAGACAGGCTTCTGGATGAGGGAAGAGTTAAAATAATACTCAGCATTCCCTCCTTTTTTTCTCGAGATATATCCAGAAAGCAAGACACTCCAGTACAGGTTTTGGTTGATGGAAGTGACAATAACACAGCTCAAATTGCAATCGGCTATGTTTCAGGAATCCTCCAGCTATTCTCATCAAACATAATCATGGAAAAACTGAATAAAGATGGACCAATGCCTATAGAGGGCATCCCTCCCATAAATGTAGAGCCCAGGGTGTGGTACAATCCTGATCTCAAAAGCACGAATTTCATTATTCCCGGGTTGATTGCTGTCTTGATGATGGTTATTGCCGCCATGATGACTTCTTTGACTATCGCAAGAGAGTGGGAAATCGGAACCATGGAGCAGCTCATTGCAACCCCGGCCAGACCCCATGAAATCATCATCGGGAAGCTCACACCATACTATTTCCTGGGTTTACTCCAAACATCATTTGTCATTCTCATAGGAACCTTTTTATTCAAGGTGCCTCTGAGAGGAAACATATTATTTCTTTTTTGCGTTTCGAGCTTATTTCTTGCCTGCGGCCTTGGCATAGGACTCTTCATCTCGACTGTGACAAAATCCCAACAGCTAGCTTTCATGATGTCTGTTATTTTCACCCTCGTTCCTTCTTTCCTTCTGTCAGGCTTTATTTTTCCTGTTTCCAGCATGCCGCAAATCGTCAGATTTTTTACTTATCTTGTTCCGGCAAAATACTTTCTGGTTGTTCTCAGAGGGATTTTTCTTAAGGGAATCGGTTTGAACATTCTCTGGCCAGAGGTCGTCTCTCTCTTCCTATTTGCCTCACTCATCATTCTTGCCTGTGCCAAGAGAATGAAATTGAATCTGGAATAAAAATGTTTAGAATTATTCGTCATATTGCCCGAAAAGAATTCATTCAGACTTTCCGCGATAAAAGGATGCTCATAATTCTCTTTGTTGCACCTGTAATCCAGCTCATCCTCTTCGGCTATGCAGCCACAACAGACATAAAACACATCTCTCTCGGTATCCTGGACTACGATCAAAGCCAGGAAAGCCGAGCCCTAATCTCTTCTTTCCATCAATCTGATTCTTTCACCTTGAAGTTTCATCTAAAAAACTCTAAAGAAATTGAAGAGCTGGTTCAAAAAGGAAAGATTCAGGCGGCTGTTGTTTTTCCTGGAGAATACGGTAAAAATCTCAAAAAAGGAGCAAAAACTCCTCTGCAGGTTATTCTTGACGGAACGGATTCCAATTCTGCTACCATCATTATGAGCTATATATCACAACTCATTGTAAAACATTCAAAAAACTACATGGCTGACCTGAAGGGGAAAAACCCTGCTGGGATTATTATACCTCAACCGAGAGTCTGGTATAATCCGGAATTAAAAAGCTCTCTTTATATGGTCCCGGGAGTCATCTGCCTTATCCTTCTTCTCTCAACGCTTATCCTCACTTCCATGGCTATAACTAAAGAAAGAGAAATGGGGACTCTTGAGCAGATTATAGTATCTCCCATAAAGCCAATAGAATTGATCATCGGGAAAACAGCCCCTTTTGTGCTGATCGGGCTTTGCGATATTGCCTTAATCATTTCAGCCGGCAAATTGATTTTTGACCTCCCGATAAGAGGAAGCCTTTTTTTCCTTTTTTGTGTTTCGCTTCTTTTTATACTCACAACTCTGGGAATGGGCCTTTTCATTTCAACTGTGTCTCGCACTCAGCAGCAGGCAATGATGACTGCATTCTTTTTCATCATGCCAGCCATGCTTCTTTCCGGCATATTCTCTCCGATAGAAACCATGCCCAGAATCATCCAGTACATCACGCTCTTGAATCCTCTGAGATACTTTAGCAAGGCAGTAAGAGGAATCCTGCTTAAAGGAAACGATATTTCTATTCTCTGGCCCCAGGTTCTCGCACTATTTTTCTTTGGAATAACAGCAATAGTACTCAGCTCTCTTCGATTTAGAAAATATTTGGAATAACGGCTTACGATTTACGGCTTACGTTAATGGGGACTACTGATATACTGTCATACTGATATACTGTAAATGGTAAATGGTAAATAGTTAATAGCTTTCTTGCATTAAACCTTAAACTTTAAACCTTAAACCCGTTCCGACTTGCGGCTTACGATTTAAAAAGCTGTGTAGTTTCTTCCTTAATCAGAATTACGAAGGAATAAATTCCTAGAGCTGTGCCCAGAGGAAAATTTAATAGACTGAAGAATGAGACAATCAGAGTCAGAATTCTTCCCCACTCTTTCTTTTTTAGCAGTCCTATTCCTGCGATGATTTTGGGTATGGAAAGAATCCATATAAACAAACCCACACCCAGACCTATGGTTCTTAAAATGATAGGGGCTTCAACACCCATATCAGGAATAAAAGATATTCCTAAAAGAATTCCAAAAACCATAAAGCCCCCAAAGAAGCTCATAGCCCCTAATGCTATCCATAAAATTGCAATGATGTTAACATGTTTTTCCATTTTCTCCTCCTTCATTGTTTTCTTATCCAAACAGAAAAATAAAAATATAGTAAAAAGCCACAGAAAAGAGGCCGGCGGCAGGAAGAGAAATAACCCAGGCTGAGAAAATCTTCTTTAACACTCCCAGGTTAATGGCAGAAATTCCCCTTGCGAGACCTACTCCGATGATATTACCTATTGCAACATGTGTGGTTGAGACAGGCATACCGAGACGGGAGCATATAAGCACTGTTGTAGCTGTCCCGAATTCAGCCGAAAAACCCCTGGTTGGAGTTATTGCTGTAATTTTTTTCCCGACTGTTTCCATAACTCGATGTCCCCACATATAAACCCCAAAAGCAAGACCTACACCGCCCATGAGCAGAATCCAGAAAGGTACGGTGACTTCCATTTCAACTTGATGGGTATGAAGAATAGAAAAGATGGCCGCAACAGGACCAATGGCATTGGCCACATCATTAGCTCCGTGGGAAAAGGCCTGAAAGCTGGCCGAGAGAACCTGAAGCGGATTTGCCATCTTTTCAACCTGGTAATATGGATCTGTATCTTTTTGCTTGTACCTTCGAAGAAGAAGATGCCCGGCAAAAAAAAATGCCGCCCCAACTAACAAGGATATAAGAAAGGCCTCAAGAGGTGAAAGGTCAATATGGAAATTCTTCAATCCCTTAAAGGTTACAGCCAAGGACAGAATAAAACCAACGCTTCCTGAAAAAAATGGACCTATTTTCCTTGTTTTTTCAATCGGCTCTGGAGAACTAAGGATAAATTTCTTGATGATTGAAAAAATACTAAAAGAAATGACTCCTCCAAAAACAGGAGAGATAATCCAGCTCAGGACGACATAAAGTACTACATTCCAATGGATGCCTGCAAATCCAACACTCACCAGTCCAAATCCCAGCACTCCCCCTATAATTGAATGTGTTGTAGAAACCGGAAGCTTGAAGTATGTGGCTATATTGACCCAGAGGGCTGATCCCAAGACAGAAGCCAGCATCCCATACATGAACAGATTAGGAGTATCACTGAACTGTAAAGGGTCAACAAGCCCTTTGCGGATTGTGTTGATAACATAGGTTCCGACTAAAACTGCCCCAAGAATATCACAGATTGCAGCCACAAATACGGCCCTCTTTATTGTCAAAGCGCCTGATGCAACAGAAGTGGCCATGGAATTAGCCACATCATTGGCTCCGATGTTAATAGCGCTGTATAAACCTACAAGAACCGCAACAAAAAGAATGACAAGGCTAACATCCATAGAAATTTACCTTACTCATCTGAAAACTCATAATCTCTCCGAAAAAAGAAAACCCAATCTTGCTTTAATTTAGCTGCCATGCAGCATTGTCCTCAACCTGTCTCCAGCATTCTCGGAATGGTTCGCTAAACTTCCAAGCTCTGCGAAAATATGCATCCACATCATTACAGCAACAGGGTCCAATTTCTTTTCGATAGAGAACATCTTTTTTGCTGCCTTCATCTGAGCCTTATCCGCCTCCCATTCTCTTACTTTAAGTTCCTCAATAAGATCCATAACTTTATGCGCCTCAACACCGCCAAATGAAGTCTCAGCCAGAATTTTAATTTCACTCGATACAGTCATAGCCATCTCATACGTTTCAAGAACCTTATCCACAAAATCCTTTAATTCGTCCTTAAAATCCTCTGGGACTGTCATTTTTCTTAAAGTGATCAACACAGCCAAGTCTTCTGCAGAATCAGCGATGTTATCTTGCTCTTTTAGAAACCCCAGAATATCGCCTCTTGCAACAGGTAAAAATATGCTCTTGGGCAAGCCTGTCCTGATCTCCTTCTTCACCAAATCAGCCTCATGCTCTGCCTTAAATATTTTTTTAGCATACTCTTCGACCTTCTTATCATCCCCGACAAGGAGAGCATCCATTAGAGGCTTGACCAAATCCACACATTCCTTCACCTTGCACATATGCTGGTAAAGAGGTTCAAACGGAGATTTTCCGAATAATTTGCTTATGATACTCATTTTCTTACCTCTTATCTTTTTCGCCAGATTGGATGGAAATCCAGTTAGGCTTAATTTTAATTAAGGAAATGAGAGAAATCAATCTATTTCCTTTTTTCCTTTCCTCAACATCTCTTTTATCTTTAATTCCATATCTTTGTGATGGGTTCCTTTCCAGAAAACACGGCCGCATCGCGGACAAATGGCAAAGGAGTCGGCTTGTTCATATACAAAGGGAGTAACCAGGTTTTTTGCGCGGCTTTTTGGCAAATTTTTTAACCCAGCATTACATTCTATACATCGGGAATAGGGGCTGACATCTCCCCATAGATTGAATTCATTCAATACCTGTCCCACCTGGTCAGGCCAGTCTTCGCTCTCGATGAAAAGATTCCTGACATCTCGACATTTTTCAATCAAGCCATTGTCCCTGGTCAAAAGGATTCTTTGCTCTTTCTGAGCCAGGACCAGGAGTTCGCTGTCTTCGATTTTGCTGAAGAAAAGGGCATCAAACCCAAGAATCTTTAGCCATTTGGCTAACTTCCCGAGCATGCAGTCAACAATGAATTTCATTAATAATTTCTATCCTGAATACTGACTTCTGAATTCTGGTTTCTAATAACTACAGCCCGAGAAACTGCACACTCAAACCAGAAATAAATATCATAGCTCCGGCTATAGCATGAACATATCTTTCCAATCGGCCTAAACGCAGAAAATTCACTCCCAATGATGAAACAGCAATGATTGTAAGCATGGTCAGAATCGTCGTCAATCCAAAAACCAGAGAAACCAGAATAACTCCGCTAATATTGTGTTTGGCAGCAGGATACATGACCAGAGGAATCAAAGGCTCGCATGGTCCAAAAACAAATATTGTAAAAAGGATCCAGGGCGTAAGACTGACCCGCTTCTCCTTATCATGCACATGGGAATGTTCTGCCTCATGGGTGTGAAGATGTTCGTGTTTCACACCGTCTGAGTGGATATGAAAATGTTTATGTGGCTTGTTCTTAACAGCTCTATGGAGGCCCCAGATAAAGTAGGCAAAGCCAAACCCGATGAGAAGCCAGGCAGCTGCGCCGCCTCTAAACGACTCCACTGTCTCCAGCCGCAAAACAGCAACCCCCAGGGCAATCCCGACAAAGCCAAGCACCACAGAGCTCAGCACATGCCCCAGCCCGCAGAAGAAAGAGATGAGCAAGGTCTTGGGAAGCGACCAGTTTCTGGCCCGGCTTATCACGATAAAAGGAAGGTAGTGGTCAGGTCCAAGCACAGTATGCACAAAGCCAATTGTTGCTGCTGTTCCTGCTATAACTAAAATTCCGCTTGTTAACATTTCTTCTCCTTAGTCATAATGGTGGACGGTAGGGGACTTGAACCCCCGACCTCAGCGTTGCGAACGCTGCGCTCTCCCAACTGAGCTAACCGCCCACTCACAGAGATTCTATTCGGTTTGAACTTTATGAATGTACCACTTTTGGAGGATTTTTTCTAGAGACTTCTCTTCCCATAGGTTAATTCCTTTAAAATGCCGATTTCGGCAATAAACTGGGCAATCTAAGGCTCAGAAGAGGGGGGATTTTTCATATATTTACTTCAATATCTTATGACAGCCAAGGCACATTAAAATTGAAAGTTTTGACAAGTTTTGTGGAAATCAAAAAATCGTTTTTTTTTAGGTTTTTTTAACTGGATCGAAATATGACATTCTATAAAATCTTTGACCTTCCAATAATACTAAGTTTTGGTCCTTTTGTTTGCAAAAAAATGCATTTTAAATTTCACTATTTCCTATTACTTTAGTGGGCTACCTAGTTTCTGGTCTATCGCATTTTTCCAAGTCTCTATTTTCCGTTTTTTTCCCGTTCTTTACGATAAATTACAGTCAGGTTATTCGTAGTGTCTGTTTGTTTTATGTCTCTCCTTTGTTATTTACATTGAGCATGCTCATAGGGATTTTTTCTAGTTAAGAGAAAAGTTAATTAATTTTCTTAAAAACTTGTATTTATTTTGAAAAAATGTTATTTATAGAGAATATTTCACAATAAATTACAATTTTATGGAGATTTAAATGTTAATTAGATTCTTTTTAGAGAATTTTCTATCTTTCAATAAACAAATTGAACTTTCAATGATCCCAGGTAAAAGTAGGCTTCATCCTCACCATGTAATAAGGGATACAAGAAGAAGAGGTATAGATATTTTGAAATCCGCAGTACTTTACGGTGCAAATGCTTCTGGAAAGTCTAATTTAGTTGAAGCCTTAGCATTTGCGAGGAAATTGATTGTAAAAGGAACAAATACAAAAGATGAAATCCAGACAAAAAATTTTAAACTAGATAAGAAGAACTATAGAATTCCATCAAAATTCCAATTTGATATTAAAAGCAATAAGAAAATGTTTTCTTATGGATTCAGCGTTGATAGATATCAAATACATAAAGAATGGCTCTATGAAATAAGTAAATTTAAGGAAAAATTACTTTTTGAAAGGAGCAGGATTAACAACAATAAGGTAAATGTCAAATTTGGAAACAGCACATATTCGGGAAAAAAAGAAAAGGATTTTCTAGAATATGTTGCATTAGGCACAAGACCAAATCAGTTATTTTTAACTGAATCTATTCAAAGAAATGTTAAACACTTTATGGATATTTATGATTGGTTTGATAAAAAATTAACAATAATTTTTCCATCTTCAGTAGCTAAAGGTATCGAGTTTCATTTTGATAGTAAATCAAATGAAGCAAATGTTTTCTTAAAATTTCTTAGACATTTTGACACAGGAATATCTAGTCTAAAAACAGAAAAGTATAATCTTGACAAAGATAAAACAGAAATTCCGGAGTCTGTAGTCAATGATATAAAGAAAAATCTAAAAGGAAAAAATGAGAGAATTTTTCTAAGCTCAAATCGCAATGATAGATACACAATATATAGGGATAAAGATGGTCAATTGATTGCTTTAAAGTTAATTTCAAAGCATAAGCTTAAAAATTCAGATGAAGAAATAGACTTTCAGATACACGAAGAATCAGATGGGACCCAAAGAATATTAGACCTATTACCTGCATTAGTTAGTTTAATTAATCATGACAGAATTTTTGTAATTGACGAATTAGACCGTAGTCTTCACCCTTTACTTATTAAAGAGTTTACAGAATTATTTTTAGAACACAGTCAAAAACAAAAAAGCCAGTTGATTGTCACTACACATGATGCGACTTTGTTAGATCTAAAGACATTACGTAAAGATGAAATTTGGTTTATCGAGAAAAATCAGAGTGGGGAATCTCAATTATATTCATTAGAAGAATTTAGAATTCGATATGATAAAAATATTAAAAAAGATTATCTTAAAGGAAGATATGGTGCAATTCCTATTTTTATGGATTTAAAATATCAAAAAAAATAAACTACCTGATATGTTGGTAAAAAAAAGAGATTTTAGGAGAATTTCAAATTTAAGAGAGGTAAAGAAAGTATTTATAATAGCAACAGAGGGGGAAAAAACTGAACCCAAATATTTTAATGATATGAAGTATTTTTATCGCAACTCAGTAATTCATGTGGAAGTTTTGAAACGATTAGATTCTGCTTCTTCACCTCAGCATATCATTGGTCAACTTAACCAATTTAAATCTAATTTTGATCTGGAAAATCATGATGAATTATGGTTATTAATCGATAGAGATAATTGGGGAGATGCAAAGCTAAGCGATATAGCAGCACAATGTAGTCAAAAAAAATATAATTTGGCTTTAAGTAATCCCTGTTTTGAAGTATGGCTTTTATTACATCTAAAAGATATAACTAAGTATCCTAAAACGAAAATTATTGCCTTTGAAGGTAATAAAAACAAAGAATTAGATAAAGAAATACGACGAATATGCGGCAGTTATAATAAGAGCAAATTGAATACAAAAAACTTTCTTCCGAATATGGAAAATGCTATAGATAGAGCAAAAAAATTAGATATTGAACCTGATCACAGATGGCCAAATACTATTGGAACTAGAGTATACAAATTAGCGGAAAAAATCATATAACGATTGCTCGGAATATACTCGATTTTTTTAATACTACAAAAGTTTACATAGTGACTATTATGCGACACAGGTTGTATGTCTTCGTTTCCCTTTTCTCGCACCCATGAGGTAATATCTAAGTGTGTTTTCATGCACTCCTAGTTCTTTTGCGTAACCTCGAACTCCTTTTTCTCTAACTCCCTTTTCCAGGTGAGAAAGTTTATATTTCCTAAGTTTTGACCTGTGAAATCCTGGTCTCAATTCAATCCCATATTCCTTTAAGCTACGGTATGCCATATCTTTTGTGCAATCCAGGATTTCGGCAACCTCTCGAACCGACCTTGATTCTTTGATGTAAAGCTTTTTAAGTTCTGCTTTGCTGGGCTTCTGCCCAATTGCAGGTTTACCTCTTTTTGTTTCTAGACCGGCAACTTCTTTATATTTAATTCTTGTCATTCTTCAAAATGAATCAATCACTAATATCAGACTTTGGTTTTTCCTTAAGTTCACTTTTATTCAGAACCCATTGTTCAGCTAATTTCCTCCCGTTTTCAGTAATTGAATAAGTATTAATAATATCGTGTGCTGCCCACATATGTTTTTTTTCAAATTTTAATAGGCCTCTTTCAACTAAATGATGAACTAATACAGGAGATACATCTACCTGGTCATACCAGAATGCATATTTTAGAGCATTTACTCCCTGCTGTGTCAGATACCTCTTGACAAGATGTCTCTTTAGCCGCCTAATCTCTTTGATTGATATTTTTTTTGATTTATTTACTTTTTCATGGCAGTTAAAGCAAAGAGCTATCAAATTTTCGTAACAAGTATCACCATCTGCTTCACTTGGAACTATATGATGTAATGTTAAATGCAAACCCTCTCTATAACCACAGTAAGCACACTGGAAATCTGATTCTTCTAAGACAATATCTTTTAATCCCTTAGGAATTCCCATTGTCGTAAAAAGATTATATCATATAAATTGTATTACGCTGCAATATTATGAACTTCTAACTTCATTCTTGCCTTTGGTAGGCTATGGCTTTAATATTCTTCTTTCATCTCTTCAGCAAACTCACCTGCTTGAGAGAAAATTGCTTTTCTCACTTCTTGGGCTTCATCTTCTGACAGACCCATTTGACCAAATAGATGCCCTACAAAAAAATTAAGATAAGCAGCAGCTCCTTTACACATTATATCTGCTTCTTCAGGCGGACATTGGCAAGCATCATATGTCCAAATGATTTTACTAAATTCTCATGTATAATAGGGTAATCAATCTTGCTTTTTTCAAGCAATTGAAGTTTTGGATACTTCATTTTTACTCCTTTCCTTGAGAATTTCTCTCCCCCTCATCCGTCTATCGCAGTGAGGTGTTCTTCCGGCTTGGTTTGGATTATCTTTTCCATAAAAGTCAAACTCTAAATGTCATTTCCAATTCTCGCTAGATATAGACTCCTTTTAGGATTTGTAAAAGAGCTTTGACTACTTCATAACCAGGCTGATTTGCTTCCGAAATAGGTTCTATATGAACGTTTGACCCGAGAAGCGTGAGATTTGTGTCATGGACCTTCGCCGGAATCCGAAGAATGAATAGGAGAGCAGACACATAAGATTTCCCCATAAGGCGTTTGCCAATGCTTCTAAGATTTGCTTCAAGGTAACAGTGCATAAATCGTGCTACCGCTCCTGCTAAATATTTGTGCTCTCTAACGGCTAAATATCCCCTGCGCGGACGTATAACGTGGTCTAGAGAAATTGCTGCGATGCCCCAACTTTTCTGGCGCTGAAGTTGATTTACTGCGTCGCGGAGCCGATCTTCAAACCGACGATGCGAACCGGGCCTTTTAGCTTCAATTGGAAAAGTACTGTGCCCATCTGATAACAGCAGATCAGGTGCCCCCATTTCAATTCTAAACTTTGCCTGTATAAACATTGCTCGAAGAAAAAGCTCGAATTGAGCATCGCGTGCCTTCGCAGAAGTTTCATCGTCGGGATTCTCAGTGCCTCCAGGCAACAAACGCAGTCTCTCAAGTTCTTGGGAAGTAGGTTCGTCCATAAAGCTATTGATGATGAAAATCAGCTCGTCCATTTCTCGGAAGTCAAAAGGCATTTTGTCACTTTCAGCTTGCGACACTCTCAGCAAATCCCCCGGTTGCTTAAGTAATGATTCAATTCTCTTCTGGTATGTCCGGAGTCGTGATGATTTCGGGATTTTGATTCCAAAAGAAGCGAGCTTTTCTAGGGCATGTTTGTACTCAGCTAAAGTTTCGTCAAAGCTACCTACCTCATCAAATTTCATATGATTCATCTCCTGTAGCGTTTCCCGAAATTCCTTTTCTGAACCTAATCAAGAAAGTTAGTCCCCTAGCTTCTGTTGAAACGACTATTTTCTCATTGCTATCGGTGTCCACGTTACAAGAGGACGTTCCGCAAGATACCGCGCCTCACCTGTCAGTTCGGGTCTAGCATTGCGGTCAGTCACAAGCTCATACGCCCTCTTGGGACTAACCATGACAATCAACCTGGGAAAAAACTTGTTTATCAAACCGACCCTACCAATGTAGTTCTTTTTTGTCCAGACCAACCAGACTTCCTCATCGGTCGCTACGCCATGCTTTGCTACGAAAACGGGATTTCCGTTCGGTTCGTAGGCAATCTTTGCTTGAGCGCCTTTTACTTGGGTTCTTTCGTTGAACGCAGCCCAAAGCATGGCAAAGTCAACTTTGTGAGTGATATAGCCGGTTGCTCTTCCTTGAATCATCGGACACTCAATGACGACTGAAGCATAAGGCAAAGTTTTACTTGCGGCTTTTACTTTCCCATCCTCTACTATCGCACCAAGTGGGGTAAACTCCAGCACTCTACATATCTCGCCATCAATGGCGCTCCAATCCCTGTCCTTCAGTAATATGACTTCCTGCGATTCATTCATTACCTGCTATTATCTCAACCTCACCAGCCTATTCCTGGCATCCTCCACCTCAGCAATCCCTGGGTCAGCGTCCTTCCAGAGGTCGAGGAATTTCTCGTAGTGCTCGATGGCTTTGTCCTTGTTTCCTTTCATATTTCTGAGTCTTAGTGGTTATTCCTCAAACGGGAGGCCGATCCGGCACAGCAGGTCCTGGAAGCGCGGGTCGTCCCCCAGAAGATCGACGAGGTACGGCATAACACCAACATAGGGCATAGTGGGATCACCCACTTCAAAGCCTTTCTCTAGCCACTCGAGGGTTCGGTCTTTATTCCCGGCGAAGGCATATAGCTCTGCAATCAACCAGGGCAGAACATAGGTTACACGCGAGAGTTTTTCCCACGTGTCCGCCGCGCTATTCATCGCCCCCGTGTAGCCCGCTTCATCGTAGCCGCGCATCAGGGCTTCCTCGCCTTCACGAAAGCCATTCGCTGCATACTGCGCCTTCAATGTTGCCAGCGACTTCTCATACATTCGCTTAAGGGATAGGAATTTCGTTTCAGCCTGTGCCTCGCGCATGAATCGTTCTTTGATGTCAGGAATGTGGGTCAACTCTGGTGGCAGAAACTTGAGGGCAACAGTGCGCTTTAGCTTTGTATCCTCAGCTTTGTAGACAACTCCCATACCTCCTCTACCCAGTTCTTCGATGAGTTGATATCTTCCTGCGAAAGTTGTCCCTTTGATTAAATCCTTGATAGGTGTTTGGAGAGTCTTGGTGTGTGAAATAGAGATTTCCTCTGCTGATAGAAGTTGAGTACCGCAGTCACCGCAGAAGCTTTGTGTGTCAGGATTTTCATGATTACATTTAGGACACTTATTTGACATTGTGCTGTCCCCTTATTTTCCCATGTTTGATCGGCAAAAGGATATCAAGGAATATGGATAGAGTCAATTGTAAATTGAGATAGACCAATCCCCATGTCACACTGGTGTCACACAATATGCCTAAATTTGCTCGCCAATGCGTACGGTTGCTAAAACGGAAATAAAGAGAGAAGTCCTAATTTCCCTGTGATTTTCTTGAGGCAACAGGAGTGCCGGAGGAGGGAGTCGAACCCACACTCACCGTGAGGTGAACTGGATTTTAAGTCCAGTGCTTCCTTTTCATAAGAGTAGACTATTCCCTGCGGGCCAAATACGGGCCAAAATGTGCTTAAAATCGCCTAATCTTGCGTATGGATGCTAAAAAATGACTACGCCTGAGTCCTTGCCAAATGGAATCAATTAGTGTAGTATGAATTACTAAAACTGTAGCTTAATTTGTCAGCACATAAGTCCGAAACCACTTGACCACGAACACGAAATATAAGGAAGAACACAAAAAACTAGGAAGTCCAGAGAAATAAGGAAAAAAGGCTTCTATGCATGGAGAGGGATACAATGACCACGACAGGTAGGCTAATAATTCACCTTCAGAGGACCTCTAAACTCTCCATTCAACGCGAGGCTGTTCAGAAAACGAAAAGATTGATATTAGCGGGTTTTGTCATTTGTTCTATCCTGCTCGGCGCCTGTGCTTGCTCATCTCAGGAGAAAACGACCACGCCAAAAGGAATATCATTGTCTGATGCCCCTCAAGTGTTGGATATTACTGCAGTACTTCCACCTAACTTCGAACACTTAGATGCAGCTAAGGAAGGATACTCGCACAAAGACCTAGGATTGAGTAATTCCGCTAGTGAGGTAGAGCTATTTGCTTCGAGAGAACCCTACGGAATAATCTATACCTACTTCGCTATTTATGAAAAGAGGACACAGCAAATTGACATGGATGCGTTATTGAAAGATGACGAGCAGGCGAAATATTTTGTTAAGGAGAACATGAAGGCGTTAGCTAGAAAAGAAGACCTGAAAATTGGTGCGCCTAATATAGAAGTGACTCACCCCGCTGTTGGGGACTTGGCAGTATTGGTAGAAGGGTCAATAACTTCGCTTGGAACAAAATATAACTTTGATTCACTTACTTTTAAGGTCGACCTACTCTACGTCTTCATCTATTCTACATACTTTGGCTCAGACCGGTTATCTCTAATCCCGATTGCTCACGAAATAGAACAGAACATTGCTAAGCAAATTAAGTTATTCAAAACGGAAGTTGATGGCAGTGCTAAGGGGGGATTCGAACCCGGGTCTGATGGCTGAGAACCACCTGTCCCTGTCTAATTCATTTTTATCATAATATAGACTTCTCCCCATGTCACAGATATGTCACAAAAATTGTTGAATTACGCTGAAATTATGGTACTAGGACTGAAAGGAAAACTTAACGGAAAAGCCTCTTTTTCCCAAGGAATATCTGGTGGGCGGTACTGGGTTCGAACCAGTGATCCCCGGTTTGTAAGACAAGTACCCTAATATATATTGTTCCAACTGTACCGCTTGGCTGTGGCTATTTTTCCAATTTTCAACGATATGTTTTTAATGTATAAATATCCATCATAATCTAATATTTTCTATTCGAATTCTTTTTTGAATGACTATCCAAGATACCTTGAATTTATCGCATATCAATCTTGATATTGCTTCTATAAGCATTTCTTCCCCATCGCCAATTATGGATCTATATTCATCTATTTTATTTTGGTGATTTTGTATTTCTCTAATAAGCTCTTCTTTAGGGACTAGTAAACGACCTGCAAATTCATTAGCATGTTGCTCAAACCAATTTAAATCATCTTTTAAAAAGTCTTCATGAAAATGAATCCAATCTTCTTCTGTGCGAAAATCACATTGTCTAATTTCATTTTCATGGAGGATCAGGTGGCCAACTTCATGGGCAAAGGTAAAACGTACTCGATTAATTTGTCTTTCGTCCATATAAACATCTAGATCTACACAAATATTCTTCAAATCATTCGTTAAAAATCCATCGATATCGATCCTACTTTTAAGGCCAGCTTTGGGAATTGGCTGAATACCGAGCTTCAATTCTACAATTTCTATAATTGGCACAGGAACTGAATCAATAGGATTAACATAATTTCTTCTGAATTCCTCGGCTTTTTTCCGAATAAAATTCTATGTCAATCTTGGGGGGTTAATAAAAATTCTTCGCCTTCTTTGCCTTGGCATTTAATCTTCTTTAAGAATATTTATAAGATCTTCAAGCTCCTCCCGGCTTGGTTTTTCTCCGCGGATTGTGCGGAAAAATACCGGCAATTTTTCCACTATTCTCTGTTCTCCTAAAAGCTCGGAAGGGATATAGCTGATAGCCGCTAAATCAAACAATGTATTATACTCTTCGGATCCTTCCTTCAAATCAAGGATTTCCGCAATTCCTTGAAGAATGCATCTACTCTTCGGTGGCGCGGAAAATCCTCTTTCGGTTTTACTCCAATTGCTTGGATCAAGATGGACAGCACGGCAAAAGTCCCTTAATGTAAGATCTTTTTCTATTCTTAATTTTCTAATGAATTCACCAAAAGTGATCATTGGAACCTCCTTTGTGGTAATTTTATACCACATTTTTAACTATTGTCAATAGCAATTATAGTAATTTTCATTTTGGTGTTCGCCACACCAAATCCTTGAGTTTTCGGTCAGTAAAATCAGACTAAAATCCGCTTCCTCTAGCTAACTTTAACTTAATCTGATTGCAACCAGTGACCTCAGGTTTATAAATCCGGTACCCTCAACATCAAAGCACACCTATCCCCATGTGCCACATAAGTGACAAAATTGACTGAAAATAACTGAAAATATGGTATTAGGATTGAAAGAAGGGCTAAATGTAAGTCGCTGATAATATTGATATCTCTGGTATATTCATGGCTTTACGAATCAGTGAGGTCATCGTCTTGCGAACGCTGCGCTCTCCCAACTGAGCTAACCTCCCACTGTCAAATAAGCTATAAAGGATGAGCCTAAAGAATTTACCATTTTTAGGGACTTTTTTCTACACTCTTATCTATTTTATCTAAAGGAAAAGTCTATTCTTACTTCCTGATGAAGATTCAAATGGAAAAATTTGAAATATATTTCTTTTGAAAGTCAATCAGAGGCTGATAATCCAAATTATCGGCTTTTTGAAGAGCTTTGATATAAGTTTTTCTAATTTCAGTAGTTAATAGGAGATCATCCTCTGGAAATTCAAGATGAGAATTCAAATAATCTTTAAGAAAGAGATTCACAATAAATCTTGCCCATCTGCCATTACCGTTATTAAAAGGATGGATATACACAAGCTTGTGATGAAGTCGTGCAGAAATTTCCAAAGAATTCATACTTTGTTCCAGCCAATATTCTAAATCGTCTAATAATTTTTTCAGCTCCACATCGATCTGAGTTTTGTTAACTCCAATATTTTTTTCTGTTTTCCTTTTTTTTCCGGCCCACTTCCAAACATTGCCAAACATCTCTTTGTGTATCTTATAAAGATTGCCGATGGTAAATTTATTTTTTCTTCTTGATAAGAAATATTTTTTTGAGGCTTCAGAAATATTCTTAAACTCTGCATCGTTTAGTTCTTCTCTGGTAGTAATATATTTTGGAAGTAATCCCTCCAAATCTTCAGGAGTCAAAGGTGTTGCACCAGAAGGAAGTTCCTTATTTATTTTTTTGTCCGATTTTGATTCCATAAGCTGTCTCTTCTTTTTTCCAAAATCTCACTTTTCAGCCTTTCAACTTGTACTTTGCTTTCTTCTTTTGAGGGGGATTGAATTTCGAGCGTAGAGCTTTTCTCGGTAAGCTTTACTAGTTGTTCAGCTTTTTTGCCTGCTTTTTCTTCAAGAAATTCAATGATATTTTGACATGGAATTAGTGTTATTTTCAATTCTGTATTTAATGCTTTAGCTATTTTGTATAGAGTGGAAATTTTTGGCATTGCTTCGCCGCTTTCAATTTGCTGAATAGACCTTAGAGATCTGTTGACCATCTTCCCAAGTTGTTCTTGAGTCATTCCGAGTGTTTCTCGGAGGAGTTTGATTTGGTCCTTGAAATAGGGATAACTAGACAACCACGCTGGCAAATCGTCAATTGACTTAAACTTTTTACTAATTTGTTCTGTAAAAAAATATTTTTTCATGCTTTGATTATACGAAATATAATTTCATATTTCAAGCACAAATTACGAAATATAATTTCGTATAGATTGATTTATTTGCGAAATATAATTTCGCAAAAACTCAAAACCTAGAATTTCCTCTGAAATTCCATAATGTGCCTATTCCTTAGCTTTTTCATACTTTCACTTTCCCTACCCTACAGTTTTTAACCCGTGAAGAAATTCGCTTTATGAAATTCTAATTTTCACAGTGACTTTTTACGATGTTCAGCTTGATCATTCTTTGGTTTGTAAGGCTTAGAATATCATCTAGTAATCTACTTTAGAGAGCATCGCTCGCTTTTGCCTGCGTATGTGCTTTTACTAAATTTATGCAGCTGAGGTCGAAAGGAGGTAGCCATAATTGAAATTCACGATTGCGCCTTTTAATAATCTCCTTTGCCTTTCTTATAATCTCATCCAAAGCCAAAAGGTATGCATTATTATCACTGAGACCTCTTACTACAACCTTTGGCACTTCGCTGTAATATAAGTATTGATTTCTCATCGAAGCTGCTTGTACTCTACGATATTTACGATCCATTGAATCCAATGGGAAGTATTTCCTTCGAAGGTAAATATTAGCAGTCATGCATTCACCTATGTCCATTCCGACATCTAAATATCCTACGATATCACTGAATTTCCAGGGAGGCCACCACCAAGCCTCATCCAAAGTCCGCTTCATTCTATCGCTGAGTTGTTCATAGGATTCCCCATACAGCATTTCATACTTTCCCTTCTGTCTCTCAACGTACTCTTCATACCTTTGGTAGTATTTTTCATATGTGTAGTGTGGTGAATGGGCAGAAAAAATAAGGGATATCTCAAAACACTCATTCTATCCTCTCAAAAACATAGATTGCTGTCACCCTTGCTCTAATTTATTCCGAAACATCTGAAAAGGCAATGGAGCGAAAATCGTCGCAACTCAGTCTCAGGCCGTCTTTGGCCATGGCTAGATGCTGCATGAAATCCTGGTTCTCTCATTCTCTGTTGAGAAATGAGGATCATAGCTCTTCATAGAGTTACGATCTTACTTACTCTAATGGTTTGGGTATGTCTTACCTTACCCTGGTGGTGGATTTTGAATTATGATGCCGTTTTGGGGGATTATTGAAATAGAGCGAAAACTGATAAGATTCAAAAAAATAGTGCCTCTTTGTACTGTCTTTTGTCCTTTATTATATTCCTACCTTATCTTACGCTATAGTAATATTCATCTTCATAATAAGATTCTTCTGTTTGTTCTTTAAGTCTGAGATAGGACAGCAAACTTTTATCAATTTTTACGTATTTACCTTCTCTGGTTTGTTTTAAAAATGTTAATATTGCCTTCTCTTCTTTTTGTCTCGATTTTTGCTTCTTTAGTTCCATAATTTGCCCTCCTTATTAAACTATGATTTTTCTTCCTGATTGTATTTCAATTTGGTTCTTAATTCCTGATAAATCTATTTCAAAGCCGCAATTACATTTAAGTTTAGCGTCTTTTGGAAAAGGCTTAAACCCTTTCTTTTTTAAGTCTATATCAATCTGTGGGTCAGGTTCAAATTTTGCATATAGCTTATGAACAGTACCACATTTTGGGCACTTCTGTCTAATTTCAACTACATTAACTGATTTTTTTATTGGCATTCTAATAGGAGTTCCAACTTTAACAGCCTGATTAAATATTTTGTTATCTTCTGTTGCAAATATTTTATAGATAGTAGTTGAATCAAAAAGTAGCCTGCAAACTGTTTGAATTCTATATATTATATCAGATAATTTTGGATCATCATCTATTCTAGTTATCCTCAGCCCAATATCTGCTACTAAATCATTTATCTTTATTGACCTTCCATGAAGTCTCCATTTAGAATGATCTATTAACTCCTTAACAATTTGATCTGCTCGTTCCTTTTTCATTTCATCAGTTACAGGGATCTTGCGGGTTTCGGTAATAGTCCATGTTTTGAATTTGTATTTTATTAACCATTCAACTACCAAATCTTCAGCAAATTTAAGTGCATTAAATACGCTGCCTATTTCACCGGGTGTAATTTGTGCTATCATTGTAGCATCGAATGGGTTTAATGTACCTTGTTCTTTTGCTTCTTTCCTTTTCTCTTCAACCCATTCAAAATAGTCATATGCTGATATTACTGAACGTCCAATTTTCATTTGAGCATCAATAGGCCCTAGACTTCCAGTTTCGGTCATCAAAATTTCATCACCCGATAACACAATAAGTGTGCCAGCACTTTTAGCTTCACCAGATACCACAAAGGAAACTATATCGAAATTATTATGTAAGCATTTAACTATTTCTTCCGCTGTTTCACCGCTTCCCCCTGGGGTCTCGATATATACATCAATTTTATGACGGTCTTTTCTGTCGACTAATAAATCATGAATTACATAAAAATCTGCTTGCCCTAATTGAACATCAGGGATAGGTTTTCCAATCGCAGCAACATATACAAGTAAATATGTACTCCTCAGTTTATTGTATTTTGATATTAATTCCAACAGTTCAGATTGCAAGTCAGAACCGCTTAATTTTCTATTAATATACTCATTCATTAAACCCATGCTATCTCCCTCTTGAATTTACAATTTTCCCTATCTTCTGTAATTTTTTCAAGCTCCCACTTGATTTTTATATCACAGTTAAAATTTGATGTCAATTAGAACAGACCTTTCCCCACGTCGCAAATACGTCGCAGAAAATGCCTAAACTCGCCTAATTATGGCTAAGGTTGCTAAAAGTGAAAACTGTCTTTTTCCCCATATAAAACTGGCTCCTCGGGTAGGACTCAAACCTACAACCTAGTGGTTAACAGCCACCCGCTCTTTTCCTGTACGTTACTTTTTCTCGTCTGGTGGCTGTGGAGGGGTAATCGTATAGCCGAGCTGCCTTAATCGAGTCGCCTTGTTATAATAGATCAATCTCTCAACAATTTTTCCATTAACTACGCGGAGAATACCAACCCCCTCCACCCGCACCTTTTTGCCTGTGGGTGGAATATCGCTCGTAGTACCCGTGTTTGTACCAGTAAATATCCAGCGCCACACAATCCTGTCATTTTTTACGATTAACTCCTCAATAGTAAGGTTGGAGTCGGGGAAAATAGTTCGTAGATTAGCAACATCCTCCTTAAAAGCGTCGATACCCACAATGTCTTCGGAGATATCGGCAAAGTGTTCCACATAATCAGGGGCAATAAGCTCATCGGCCAAGGCCAGATTTCCATCATTCCAAATTTCCAGATCTCTTTCAACAAGGGCTTTCGCTTCTTCTTCAGTAATACCCTCAGGAGCTTCTTCTGTCACCTGCTTTTTGCAACTAAAGGCAAAGCAAAGCAACAGGATGAGAGGAATAATCATAGTGAATTGAAGCATCGATTTTTTCATTTTACTCTCCTTTTTTGTTTTATAGATATGGGGATAGAATTCTGCTCTATTCATTTAACCAGAAATTCTTCCCTCCTTGTTTGAATCATTTAAGCCCAAATCTATACTGCTTTATCTTATATCACAAAGGAAGGGTTGATTCAAATGAGAGAAAGGAGACTGAGCTAACCGCCCACGGTTAAATAAGCTATCAAGGATGAACCTAAAGAATTTACCATTTTTAGGGACTTTTTTCTAGAGTTTTCGGGGATTAGTTTAAAGGAAAAATCACATATAGGTTAAAATATAGAAGCGTCAGCCAAAATGTCCAAAGTCAAGGCCTGACCCCTAATTAACGTGTCTGTCTATCTGGATTTTTGCCAATCAGAATCCATGTAAAAGTATTCGAGCTCTTTCCAAAACTCCTTCATATCACATGTCATAACAATCATATCCTGGGTGACACCGGTCAGATCATGTAAGTAGTCGGGAATGAGGAGCTCTTCACGAAATCCCAATCTGCGGCAGATATTTCGCGCCGCTGTTTGTGGTCTCATCATCCTCACAATAAGCATCTCGACCTTTTTCTGTACAGCAAGGAAGTAAAGTTCTCTCATCATGATCATTCCAAGGCCTTTGTGCTGGAAAGCCCGGGCGACAATCACACGAAGTTCTCCCTGATGTTTTCGCCATTCATCCGCAAAAAGTTCCAACGCGCCGTCGGCTATGATTTCATCTTCATGAAGAGCGATAATGCGTAAAATATTTCCACTTTCTATGAATCTGATCCTTTGCTCAACCAGCTTCCGGTCTGTCACATCCACTCTGAGATACTTACAGTCCTCTTCGGGGAGGGCGCAATAGAATTTCATCAGATTATCTAGATCATTGAGAGTTAAATTTCTGATCGAAACCTTGGTGCCGTCTTTTAGCGTTTCGATTTTATCCATAGAAGCTTCCTCCACTTTTCATTTCCGTGACTATTCTCTCGTTAATTTACGTTAGATAAAAAATTCAATCAAGGAATTTTTAGGATTTTACTCTAATAATTAATGACAGAAGTGTCAAATCAAATACATGGAGAGGCCGCAAGCTTGTCGTGGACCAGATTACTCTTTTTCTATTATCTCGAGATTAAATCTCTTTTTCAGCTTCATCCCGGCAGCTCCTAGAATAATTCTGATAGCCTGAGCATTTCTTCCCTGTTTTCCAATAACCTTGCCCAAATCTTCAGGAGCAACTTTTAATTCCAGTATCGAGGTCTGTTCCCCATCTAATTGGAAAACTTGAACCTTGTCCGGATTGTCCACTAATGCTTTAGCAATCAATTCAACGAGTTCTTTCACTGTAACCTCCTTTAATACTTTAAATGTTCTTTTCTATTTTCTTCCTCTTTAAAACACATCTTCCTTTACTTTGTCCTGATTATAATCGAAATGTTTATCAAACGCCACCGAAAAAAAACAGTAATCATTGAAAATTGAAGTCTGGCTGCCATTCTTTCCTGCGCCGCACTTCGCTTAGAATTATCATTTTATGGGCAAAATGGCTCCTCTAAGGCAAATATTTAACGGATAATTTTATATTAATCATTGATTATCAATAACTTAGAGCAGCCAGACTACAACTAAGGCAACTAAGCGAACTAATTTTTTCGGGCATAGATGATCTTGTACATGGCTGGAACAACGACAAGAGTCAATACTGTGGCAAAGGATAGCCCAAAGATGATGGTCATAACCAGAGGATTCCAGAAAGCGGCACTGTCACCACCAAAGTAGAACTGCGGTTTCAACTCGCTGAATAGGGTCACAAAATTGATGTTTATGCCGATGGCAAGAGGGAGAAGTCCCAGAATCGTGGAAAGCGCTGTCAAAAGAACAGGAGTCAAACGCGTGGCACCGGCACGAACGATGGCCTCAACTTTATCCATGCCGCTGTCAATCAACTTATCCGTGTAGTCGACGATAATGATCGCGTTTTTGACTACAATCCCGGCAACCGCAATGATCCCCATGCCCGTCATCATGACAGAGATATCCATGCCAAAAATCGCAAAGCCAAGAAAGACCCCTGTCAAGCTTAATACAATCTGAAGAATGATGATCAGTGGCTTGGATAGCGAATTAAACTGCGCGACCAGTATGATCAAAATCAAAGCCGTAGCAATGAAAAGGGCTTTAATCATAAAATTGCCGATCTCAGCCTGCATATCCTGTTCACCGGTGAATTTGACCGTATAGCCCTCTTTCAATTCGAATCTGCGAAGCTGTCTGCTGATCTGGCGAATAATCTCGTTGGCGTTGTATCCGAAGAGCACATTGGAGGACAGGGTGATGACCCGCTTGTTGTCCAACCTTGTGATTCCGCCGTAGCTTGTCCGGTTGGATACATGGGCAAAGGAGGAAATCGGGATCCTTTTCGGTCCCCCGTTCCCGCCGGGAACCATGATTGTCTGGCTAAGCAGGACATCTATATCATTCCGGTATTTTTCGTCCAGCCGAACCATGACCGGATATTCCTCCTCTCCTTCCTTGTACTTGGAGACTTCTGTTCCATAGATGGCGGTGCGCAGGACCATCCCCACCTGAGCCGTGGTGATACCCAGCCTGTTTGCCTTGTCCCTGTCGATATTGAGGATGAGTTCCGGCTTGCTGACCTCCATGCTGGACTTCAGTTTCTCAATTCCTCGAATGTTCAATGAATTGATGAATTCCTCAAGTCTATGAGATATGCTTATCAGTTCGTCAATATCATCTCCGCTAATTTCTATATTGATGGGTTTCCCGGTGGGAGGCCCCATTGCTTCCCGGTCAATACGGATTTCGGCTCCTGCAATTCCAGTCAATTCTTTGCGCAGCTTTCTTAGATACTCCAGCGTAGATATCTCGGTCCTGTATTTGTATTCCACAAAGGAAATGGCCACCCTTGCCAGCTTATCCTGAGTGAAGCGCTCAAACATTCCGCTTCCCGCATTAGCAGCCACATTGGAGACTACTGATTCCACATCGGGATTGTTGCGACCGATAACCTTGAATATCTTTTCTTCGACCTGCTTACATATATTGTTCGTCACATCAATATGGGTGCCTTCGGGCATAGTGATGTACACATACAGATTGTTCGGATCTCCGCCAGGGAAAAACACAACCCTCGGCATCCGGAGACCCATAAGGATGAAAGACAAGAAGAGAAGAACGACAATCCCGGCAATAACACCATATGGGCGTTTCCCTCTAAGGAGAAACGCCAGCGTTTTCCTGTAAGAAGTTATCATTGCTGGACGGACATAACTCTGGAATTTGGCGGTCAGGAAGCGCAGCACAAACCTGGATAGAAAATAGATGATAACTCCGAACACCAAGAGATTCGCCGGAAGCATCTTATCTGTCGCATAAAAGATTATAGCCAGGACAACAGCCGCCGATATTATGAGGATTTTTTTGCGGCTGAGTTTCCATCGGACTCTCTGTGTTTCTTCCTTGGAGGATCTTTTCATGAACGAGACAGCAAAAACAGGGTTGATCATGTAGGCGACCAGCATGGAAGCCGTCAGTGTAATGATGACGGTGATGGGTAGAAAGGACATAAATTTACCCGGAATTCCCGGCATAAATATGAGGGGAAAGAATGGAGCCATTGTGGTCAGTGTGCCTGTGAAAACAGCTGTAGCTACCTCTCCGACTCCACGTTTGGTGGCGGCGGTGATAGAGAGATCTGGGGTAGTCGTGAAATGGCGGTAAACGTTTTCCACTACAACGATCGAGTTATCCACCACAATTCCCAAAATAAGGATGAAGGACATAAGAACAATCATGTTTATGGTGAAGCCGACGATGGGAATGAAAATGAAGGCGATGACAATGGACATCGGGATGGCAATCCCGACAAACAGGGCATTTGTCTCTCCCATGAAGAACATAAGGACAAAGACCACAACGATGAACCCGAGGATAACCGTATTGAAAAGATCATTAACGCTGTTTTTCGTCTGAGTGCTGCTGTCTCCTGTCATGGTGATGATCAGGTTCTCAGGTGCAGTCTGGCGGTATTCTTTGACAATAGCCTTTATCTTATCGACAGCATAGATCAGGTTTTTTCCGCTTTTCTTGATGATATTGATCGTCACCACATCCTGGGTATTCAAACGCGAATAGCTCTTTCTGTCAGCATAACCATCCATGACGTCGGCAATCTCCTTTAAATAAATGTTTTTTTTAAGCTGAATATTCCTGATCTGGTTGATGTTCGTAAATTCGCCGACCACACGGAGGTTTCTCCGTATGCCGGCCGCATCAACCTGCCCCCCTGAAATAGTGAGATTCTCAGAGGCAATGGCATTCTGAATGGTGTAAAAGGAAAGTTCCGCTGCTTGCATTTTATAGAGATCGACATTGATTTGGATTTCCCGATCCAGCGCCCCGGCGATATCAGCCCGTGTGATTTCCTCCAGGCTTTCGATTTTGTCCTCAAGGTCCTCGGCGATATCTTTCAGCTTCACCAAGCCAAGATCACCCGAGAGGTTGATGAACAGGATCGGGATCTCGGAGAGATCGATCCTGGAGACCCCAGGTTCCCTAAAAAGATCGGAAGGCAATTCTACCCGGGCATCGTCGACCGCTTGTCTGACATCAATATACGCCTGCATCTCATCCGCGGTCAGCTCAAATTCAATGAAAATGGAGGAAAAGTCCTGAATGGAGTTGCTACTGATGTGCTTGACACCGTCGATTCCCTTAAGATGCTTTTCAATAGGCCGTGTGATCAGGTTTTCCATGTCAGCCGGTGAGGTTCCGGGATGGATGGTGCTTACCATGAAATAGGGGAAAACGATTTCCGGGAATTTCTCCTTGGGAGTCGCATCATACTGCATAAATCCGAATATCACCAGAATCATTGTGAATATATATATGGTGGTCTTATTCGCAACCGATAGGTTAGTTAGCTTAAATTCTTTATGCTTCATTTTTAATCCACTTTATTATTTGCTATTAGGCATTTCCAAAAAAGGCTCATTATTGATCTACAATCACCGCCAGATTTTGACCATCGGCCAGATTTTGATACCCGAACGTGACCACATGTTCGTCCTCCTCAAGCCCTGAAAGGACCTCGACCCGATCGTGGTAATTTTTTCCGGTCTTGACCGATCTTCGACGAGCAATCCAGTCCCCGTTTTTTTGTTCTGCCACAAAAATAAATTTTTCTGTGCCTGTCTCCTGGACGATGTTCATCGGAACAATAAAGGCATCATGATTGGTATAGTCGTTGATTGCTAGAACTGACAGCATATTCAGCTTGATTCCCGTTTCGGATTTGGGAATTTTCATCTCGATCTGGAAAGTGCGGTTTTTGGGATCAATGACTTGGGAAACGGCATCAACACGAAGATCGAATTCTCTTCCGGCGACAGGTATGCTCACATGCACAAGATCTTTTTTCTTGATCCTGGAAATATATATTTCCGATAGGTCGACTTTTATCTTGAGATTGGAAAGCTGTACCACTCGAAAAGCCCCCATTCCGGCGGCAGCCATCTCGCCTTCCTTGATGAGGACTTCATCGATCGTCCCGAAAAAGGGAGCAAAAATCTTCGCCATCTTGTATTGTTCCTTTAAAGTCTCTAATCTCTTTTCCAGGCTTTCCTTGTTGTTCTTGGCTTGAAGAAACTCAATCTCACTGCCGATATTCTTGTTCCACAACCTCTGTTGTCTTTCAAATATCGTCTCTGCCAGCTTTAATCCGTTCTCCACCTCAGCTATACTGCTTTCCAGAATGGATCCGTCCAGTTCAGCCAGAAGCTGTCCTTTGAAGACTTTATTACCGGCATTGACATGGATCTTTTTCACAATTCCGGAAGACTGCGGCGCAACTAGAATATTGCTGTCCGATTCGACCGTGCCCTGCACCTGGATATAATGTTGAAAGAGTCCTTTCTCCACAGGTGAAATCTTGACATTCATAACCTTTTCGCGTTTAACGGCCGACCCTGTTTTCTGAGCGATCTCCTGCTTCAACCTCTCAATCTTTTCCGTCAAAACATCTCTTTGCTTTTCCATTCGAGCCAGCTGCGCCTCTTCACCCCGGGGGCCGCAAGCGGCAAGAATTAATCCCATTCCTAATAAGGCTAAGTATTTGCTATTTTTCATAATCACTCGTCCTTTGCTTGAATAGTCTGATAATTGTTATTAAGCCTGTCCAGTTTATTCTTTGCTATCAGTATTCCAGACATTGCTTGAATAAATTCGGACTGAGCCATCAGATATTTATCATGCGCTTGGGTTAAATCCATGCTGGATGCGACTCCTTCATTGTATTTGATCAAGGTTACGTCGTATACCTTTTTGGACAATACCATATTTTCCTTTGTATTCAAATAATTCTCATAGCTGGAAGCCAAAGTCGATTTGGCTCTGGCCGCTTCCAAAGCCAACCCCTGAGACGCCTGAATTCTCGCATTCCGGGCTTGTTCCAGGGCGATGGAAACCTGAGCGACTTTAGCTCTCTGAACACCGCTTTTGAATATCGGAATATTGATATTGAGCCCCAACATCTGCATGCGGAACCAACGTCCATTGAAGTTGAAAAAATTGAACACATCACGGAAAGCATTCCACTGGAACGTGTAAAAGGCCGAAATCGTAGGTAAATACTGAGCTTTTTCGTTCTTCAAAGCCATTTCTGTAAGTTTCTCCTGTGTTTCAATCAGTTTGTAGTCGATATTCTGCTTGAGATCAAATTCGGTATTCGCTACTTTTGAGATATCTATCTTTTGAAGAATGTCTTCCAGCCTGTCTTTAAGCACAATCTGTTCACTCAAGTCCAATCCCATCTGAAATTTCAAAAGCTTATAGGCGACCTCTTTCTGTCTGCTGATCGCCTGCAGGCTGTTTTTCAATTTCGTCACTGATATCTGGACAAGATCAACATCAGTTTCAGCGACAAAGCCTTCCTTGTATCTCTCCCTGATCTCATAATGGGTCTTCTCCAGGTTGGCAAGATTCGAACTCAGGATTTTTTCACTTTCTTCGGATACCAGAATTAAATAATAGGTGTTTGTGACCGTCTCCAGAACATTCAATTGTGTCCTTTCATAATTTTGGTCCGCCAATTGACGGAAGATTTTTGACGTCTTAAGGCCAACAAAATAACTTCCGCTGAATAAGAGCTGGTTTACGTTAAAGCTAACGTTGGCATTGTGCTGTGTGCCAAACTGGACCGGGATCTTCTCTTCAAATTTCCCTTCAAAAAAATTCGGGATCAACACGGTCGCCAACTCGAGATTGTTCATGTAGTTGATCGCAGAATTAATCTGGGGGAATCCTGAATAGAGCGTTTCTCGCAATTTCTTTTGAGCGGTAAGGATGTCCAGCTGAGATCTCCTGCTGTCATAACTGTATTCGACAGCAAACTCCTGGGCAGATTGCAGGCTGAATTCTCGCACTTTAACACTCTGGGCATGGACGAGATTGGAGAATAACCAAGCGGTCATTACCCATATGATTGTGACCAATAAATGATCCCGCCTTTTCCGATTAAAGCTCGATGTCATTCGCTTTTGCATATTTTTTTCCTTACATTCGATTTTCAATAAACCTTTAACTGTTAGGATTAAACTCGATAAGCGGATGATAGTAAAAGAGGAAGAACCAGCGGCCTAGATTCAAAAATAATTTAGAAACTTAACGTTTATAAATCACTGAATGCCCGCGCTATTCCCTGCCTATCCATTCATGGCTTCTATATCAAAGTTCTTCACAACAGTTATGCATTTACACTAAGCCTGAAGACTGTTTAATATACCATTTATCCCCGCAAAAGAAAAGTCCATAACAGAGGAGTTCATCACCTCTCCTTTATCTGATATGTGCGAGGTTACTCTGTCGAATTGTGTCCCATAGAGGACTCAAAAGTTTTTAAGTCTCTTTATTTGTTCGATAAAAAAAATTTTAACATTTTCCCAGGAAAATTGGTCCAGCATGTTTAATCCCGGGTCTCTTTCAGCATCTTCAAAATAGACCAGGCTTTTTAAAATATGATAAATATTATAATTTTCTTTGCCGTATTTTTCTTCGAAATATTTAAAAAACTCTTTCAGACCAAGGTTGAATTTTTTTAAGATAAAATAGAGATCCACAAAATCCCGTTTGCTTCCTCTTGACGAAATGGCGTCAATTTTCATGCATCCGATGTCTTCAAGGGAAGAAATTCTTAAGTTTAAAAAATGATATGTTTCTCCAATTAATGGATAATCATAGTGGAAAAAGCTAATTTTTACTTTATTGAATCTTCCAATCAAAGTTTGAGAATCAGAATAATCGGTCAGGAAATGACCGCTATTACGCAGCGAATTTTGAACTTCGAAATGCGAAAAATCATCTTTTGAAAAAAAATCAAGGTCATTGGATATCCGATGACCAAGGTGAACAGCGCAGGCTGTCCCTCCAGCAAGGTAAAAAGATCTGATAAAATCTTGTTGAGAAAGGATTTTAATATTTTTTTTTGTCTCTTCGTCTAAAACAGATTCATGCATTCGGTCGATCTTCCAGAATTATTGACCAGAAGTTTAAACTTTTTTTGGAGATTCTCTTACTTTTTTCGAGTGTTTTCTTTATCTCATCCAGCGAGTAATTCGAAAAAAGCCACTGGACTGCATTTCTGTCTCCCAATTCCAGAATTCTTTCAATTATATATTGTTTATTTTCTTCTATATTGATTTTAGATAAGTCGGTCTCCCAGAAAAACGGTCGAAGGTGTTCTGCTATGATTTTCACTGGGGTCATTATAACACATCCCTGATAAATTAGGAGAATCAAATGTGAATGATTTATCTCCTTTTCTTTTTTCTCCAATCTCGGACATTTGTCAAAATCGATGCGATCAGAGCCAATATAAGAAAGATAAGAGCAAAAATATCTACAAATTTTCGGCTCACATCCAGTCCGGTCAGAGATTCGATGAGAAATTCTATATAGGAAGAGGACATTTCATAAAGACCCAGTTTCACTCTAACCTGCCAGTGCCATTCTGTGCTGGGGCAGAAACCAAAACCATACCATATTCCCAAAATAAACCAGGAAAAGGCCGTTGACAACAAAACAACAAGATTTGCCAGTCTTGTTTTTTTCCATATCCAGCCAAAAAGGTTGAAAATAATCAGGCTAGAATGAAACACAAAAAAGAATTTATCGAGCAATATATACATGGATCCATTCAGAAAGGAATATTATTATTCCAGGCCCACCTTCTCAAGCAATACAGTGAACCTTGGGTCAGTGCGTAAGCTGTCCACTCTGGGATCTATTTTAAGTAAAAGCAGCGAGCGATCTCTCTCCTTAAAGGCTTTTTCAAGAAATTCAAATGCCTGGTCGTTTTTTCCCAGAGCCGCATAAATCGATGCAATTGCATACTGGGAGACATAGCCTTGCTTTGATCGCTCAAACAGTTCTTCGAGTATCTTTAATGACTCATTTCTGTTGCCTGCCACAGCATAGGCAAAGGCAAGATCCGCTACATAGCTCGAGTTGCCATCTGAAAGGCTTACAGCCTCGATGAATTCTGCTATAGCTTCATCAAACGAAAATTTTTGAAGATATGCTGATGCCAGAACATTGTGTACCCAATGGAAGTTCGGATCCATCCCGATCGCCTTCTTACACTGTTCTATCGCCCAATCATACTGGCGCGCATAGTAGAAAAGGGATGCAAGACTCGTGTTGATAGAAACTGAGAGAGGGTTGAGTTCCCGGGCTCTTTCGATCTCAACAAGGGCTTCATCGAACCGTCCCATATCCCTTAAAAGTATACCATACCAATGATAAGCGGTTGCATAGCTTGCATTGAGTCCGATTGCCCAGTTGTAGTCTGTTTCAGCACCGAAACAATCCCAATCAAAATGATGCTTGACCCAAGCTAATGAGGTGTAAGCTTCAGCAAGCGTCTCGTCCAAATCCAAGGCCTTCAATGCCGCCTCCTTTGCTTTTGGAAAAGCCTCACGAGAAGGGATAAAATCATAGCTGCCAAGCATATTGTAGGCATCGGCCAACCCTGCATGGGCCAGAGCATAAGTCGGGTCTTTCTCGATTGCATCTTCAAAATGCTCGATTGCCTTCTTTAGATCTTCTTCTGTCCTTTTATTCCAAAATGAGCGGCCTCTCAATGTGAGCTGATAGGCCTCAGGATTAACAGGACGAACGCTGGCCAAACGCGCCGTCTCCTCTGGTGTTACTGCTATCTTTATCTCCCTGGCAATAGCCCGGGCTAGTTCGCTCTGCAAGGACAGAACATCGCGCACGTCTCGCTCGTAGCTCTTTGACCAAATGTTCCTGTCAGATTTTGCTTCTATCAACCTTATGTTGATTTGCACTCGCTGCCCGGAGTACATAACAGATCCTTCCACTATAGCATCCACCCTTAATTCCCTTGCTATTTCTGGAAGAGGTTTTTGTACTCCCTTGTACTGCATAACAGATGTACTTGATATCACCCGTCGTATGGCTCCTATCTGGGTCAGGTTGGAAATTAATGATTCGGTCATCCCATCAGCAAAATACTCCTGCTCCGGGATGCCAGATAGATTCTTCAGAGGGAGGACCGCAATCGAATCAATGGCTTCCCGGCGGCCAGTAAATAGAGAGTAGCTAGCCACGACAATCAAAATCAATAGAACAACAGCTCCTCCATACAGGATAAATCTCTTCCTATTAATCGTTCCCAGCTTCTCTTTTATTGACTTTTTCTCTAGAAAGGCTCTCTTTGCGGAGGTAATACCTCTTTCTATCTCTCTCAATTCAGAAAGAAGTTCTTCTGCTCCCTGACACCTATTCTGTTTATCCTTCTGCATGCATTTCAGTATTACTCGGCTCAAATCATCTGGAACTTGAGCATCAAACTTTTTTGCCTCTGGAGGTGCCTCTGTCTTATGCTTCAACACAACACTTAAAGGTGTGCTTCCTTCAAAAGGCACCTTACCGGTCAGCATCTCAAAAAGAATCACACCTAAAGAATAAATGTCTGAACGCTGGTCTGCTTCCTTTCCTTCTACTTGCTCTGGAGACATATAATCCGGTGTCCCGATCATCATGCCCGTCTCTGTTATCCCTTTTGTTTTAATGGAACGGGCTATCCCAAAATCCATGATCCGCGCATTTCCCTCTCTATCCACCATGATGTTCTGCGGCTTTAGATCCCGATGCACAACACCCAGCTTATGCGCCTCAGCCAGTCCTTCACAAACCTGTTTCGTTATGGAAATCGCTTTTCCCACAGGCAGTTGACCTATCCTCCTAATCAAGCTCTTTAAATCTTCACCTGGAACATATTCCATCATAATGTATGGTATTCCTTCCTCTTCACTAAGGTCGTACATGCGGCATACGTTCCTATGGGATATCTTGCGGGTATACTTCAGTTCGTTCCGAAAGCGCTCGATGGTCTTCTCATCAGCAGCAACTACGGGTGTTAATACTTTTAGCGCAATTTTATCTTTTATCTTCTTATCAAAGACTTTATAGACACTGCCCATGCCTCCTTTCCCAAGCTCCTCGATTACCTCGAATCTTTTGGCAAAAATGGTTCCTCTAATTAATTTTCTCATGGGTGTTTTGAGGGTCTTTGTGGAAGAAATGGTAGTTTCTTCAGAGGGAAGAATTTGTGTGCCACACCTGCTGCAGAAGCTGTTATCAGCAGGATTTTCAAATTGACATTTAGGGCATTTCATATCCGTCAAGTTCGTTATTTCCGTTATTTTTCTTGTGTTTAATTAATTATAGAATAATAACGACAACATTGTATATGATTTTTTCTTAACTCCCTTGATTCTCAGAAAATTCCTGACTTTCCTCTGAAGGCGGTTTTAAAAACCTAAACAAACACCAGCAACAACGTTAAGATTATTGACATTATCTGGATCATCAAATATCACAACATAACGAAAATCCAATCTGACCCCTAAATTATCGTTGAAAAAATATTGAACCCCACCTCCCAGACTAACTAAAGGATCAATCGTTTTCTCTGGTGTGAGAAACTCAATCTCATACCCATATTCGGAGACATAAGGTTTATCCTCCGCCAAAAGCTTATCAATTCCACCTCCTAGCACAACATAAGGTCTAAATTTGCCGCTTAGAAACCGATAGATAAGATTTAGAGTAATCGTATAATGTTTGGCAGTATCATACTCTATTGTATCTTCATCAGAGGGATCTTGTAAGGTCACTTTGGAAGATAAGGTATACCTTCCATCCAATTCTACTCCTATATTGTTTGTTAAAAAAACGGCAAAACCTGCTCCAAAACTGACGGGAGTATGAGCAGGAGTCACGGGGAAATCATTCTCAGCAAAAATATGATCATCTTCAGAACCATATTCCAAAACATGGTTCAATCCTCCAAAAAGAGAGAATTGAAATTTCTGCGCATGTGTTACACCTGAAAAAAGGAGGATCGAAAAAATTCCAAAAAATAGACTCAATACCCTATATTTTCGAAACACTTTAAATTTCACTTTAACCTCTTAACACTGTCACTCTTTGTTCATTTGTGGAATTATAAGCTGTTGAGGTAAAAAAGAAAAGTAAAGAAATATAATCGGCTGCTTATCCCTGTGTTACTATTCCTCTTCCTTTATATTGAGTCTTCCAATTCCCCTGCTTATGATAATCTTTAAGAATTCCCTCCAGTCAACACATTCTTCAGGAGCCAAAACACCTTTGCCTTTGATTTTTCCCTGCACAAGCATTTGCGCTCCGATGGAAGCTGGGATCCCTGTTCCCTTTGAAATCAGACCAGAAGAAGAATAAATAATTGTCCTTGTTTTCTGGTCCCTTTTCCCTTTTACAGCAGCACGAAGGGCCCCCTCTTTTTTTACTCCTTTTAAGCTCTTGCATCTCTTATGAAAATAGGCCGCAGCAAAATCCATGGCATCAATCCATATTTTGCCTACTTTAATCAGGCCTTCAGCCTCAAGTGCCATCTTACCAAAATTTACGATTAAATCGTTAACAAATGGAGGACAGAATGTCGCTTTATCATTTACAATCTTTGCTTCCTTGAAACAGCGAGAAAGTGTTATTGGCTCAGGATGTCCTATATGGTATACATCAACAGCGCCCACTGGTTCTGGAAACTCTATTCGCTCTTTTCCATCAACAAATGACTGTACTTCGACTAATTTTCCATCTTGGTACGTCAAGGCCTTCCCTGATAGAGAATAGAGGAGGTGATAGCTCAATGCCAATCCTCCAGGATCCGCACCGCTCATTACCCAGGCCGTATGGATCTCATCTACTTTATCAAGCTGGTCTGCTGCTGCCCTGACAAAAATGTTATTGACCCCTGGACTGGCTCCCAGTCCGAGAATAATCAGAATGCCAGCCTCTTTTGCCTTTCCATCCAAATCAAGCATTTTAAAAGTTGTCTCAAAGTCATCATTAATATCTATCAAACTGACTTTTGCTTTTATTGCTGCTTCAGCTATTAACACTTCATACTTATAATTGGGCCCAACGCAGTTAACTACAACATCGAAGTTCTTCATCAAGTTTTCGAGTTCAGCCGTATTACTGACATCTATCTCCTTCCCGCAGACTTTGACCTTCTTTCCTTTGAGCGTTGATATAACTTTTTTTGCTTTTTCTATGCTGCGCGTCCCAACTGTTATTTCTTTAAACTTTCCATAATAGTAGAGATCTTCTACAGCGGATTCTCCCATTTCACCACATCCAAGAACTAAAACTTTCATTTTGGATATCTTATTAAAAAAATTTATATAATGATTAAAGTTTTTTCTGGAATATGCGGAAACGCTTGTATACCTGCCCTCCTAAGCGCTCCATCTCAGCTCTTACTTTAAGATTGGTTTCGAGTTCATGATGGCTGTCTACAAACTCAAAGCCAGCTTTTTGAGCTGATTCAATCGTCTTAAAGCCGATCATCACATCCACTCCACGACCTCTATCTTGTTCCTTAATACCTCCAATCAAACTATCAAGCTGTCTCGTCTTCTTGGCTTCCCGGAGAATCTTAAATACCCCAAAAGGAAAAAGCCGTCCCTTTGCTTTCCGGATCCCTTCAGACAAGTTTGGCATGGCAATGTTGAATGCAATGACTTCGCTATTTCTAGTGACTATTTTTATAAAACGAGGATCCAGTATCGGAAGATATCGTTTAGCCAGATCATCCATTTCTTCTTCGTCAAGGGGTTGAAAACCATAGATGTTCTCAAAACATTCGTTCATTAACCTGAAAATAGGTCGGATATATGGTTTAAGCTGTTTGCGCTTAGAAAATTCAAGGATTTGATAGTGCTTCTTCCTGACAGCTCTTTGGTAAATCTTTTTATAAAATTCTGGCATTTCTTTTGGTATATTTAACTTATAAACGACATAATCAACTTCTTTCGTGTAGCCTTCATTTTCTAGGAGACGAATTATGTATTCGAAATTGTAATAAGTCGCCAAAGTTGGTTCGTGTTCAAAGCCCTCAATTAAATAACCTTCTGGATCCTGATCATTAAAGCCTATAGGGCCGACAATTTTTTCCATCCCTTTCGCTTTAGCCCACTTTTCAACATACTCCAGTAATGCATGAGCAACTTTCTGATCATCCTTACATTCCAAATAACTGAATCTTCCATTTTTTTCCTCTTGGTAATCATTATAATGATGATTGATAATGCCCATGACTCTCCCGACTGCATTGCCATCATGATAAGCAAGAACAAGAACCGCATCAGAGTAAAAAAATGCTTTATTCTTTTTAGGATTGAAATATTTCCATTCGTCTATATATATGGGGGGAACCCAATTGGCATGATTACAGTGAATTTTGGCGGGAAGGGAGATAAATTCTTTGAGTTGCTTTCGAGCCTTAACCTCTTTTATCTCAAATGACATGATTATTATCTCAAGTTTGCCTATCAATTAAAATTATATCGTAATATTTTAGAGCGGGGTTGAGGACGCGGATTAATCCTGTTATGTAGAGCTGTATAGAAATATAAAACAGGAGCCACACATTCTTCAAGCCTCTCTCTAGCCGATATTTGAAATCGATCTTCAACTCGCTCCTTTAGCTCTTTCAGATATTGTTTAACTTTCAAAGATGGTGCTTTCTTAATTCCGATCTTTAAGAGTGGATAAATCTTGAGATAAATCTTCTTGTATTCTCTTGCTCTCATCCTGAAAAGAGGATTGGGATTGTTCTTTATAAATTCATATCCCTTCAGCTGGACTTCTAGAACTCGGAAAATAGCAGGCCCAAGCTCTTCATATTCCCTCTTAAAAAACTGCATTATAAGATTTTCTAGTTCTTCTGTTGAAAAATGAGGATGCTTAAAAAGTGCATGAAAGCCGTCTTGATATCTATATGGAACATCAAGAAGACGATTTTCCTCTTTCATCTTGCTGTAAAGAGGAGTTTGAGGACATGGACTATAAAGCATGAACTGGGAAAGGGTGGGTTTAAGGGAAAGAAGGTATTGAATATCTTCTTCAACGGTCTTTTCATCATGCCAATCATAGCCAATGATCATAGAGATCAAAACATTGATTCCTGCATTTTTCAAGTCATTTATCATCTGAGCGACATCTATATTTCTAAGCTTAGGATAATCTGCTTTTTTTGACTCTACACCAACCCATACTCCAGACAATCCCATGGATAACAGCTCTTCAATGGTATACTGAGACAAACTCTGGAGAGTTGAAAAGCAATTGAATAAAATCGGCTTTTCGATTTCCTGGGAATTCAATCGAGCCATTTCTGTAATCTTTTTCCTGTCAGCAAGAAAATCTTCATCGATAAAGCTGACATTCATGATATTGTTCTTACTAAAATCAGCAGAATACATAACCTCGTGAATCTCTCGCCCAGTCTTAAGGAGTGGATAATACCGTCTGTCGAAGAAATGGCTCGTGCAGCAGAAATCGCAGCCCCGCGAACAGCCCAAACCTGTAGGGATAATTACTTCCTGTTTCGATGGTACAGACATGATCTTAAGGGGTCTTTTAATGAGAGGAATTTTGAAATTGTCAACTCTATCTTCACCAATTAGCCGTTTTAAAAAATTGACTCCTTCTTCCCGACAAACATAATCAGCATACTGATCACACTCTTCAAGAACCGTCCCATAACCACCGAGCACAATTTTAGTATCTGGGGCTTCCCTGCGGACCAGTTCACATAACTCAATCGCCTTCGGAAAAGTACATACTACGAACCCAATACCGACGTAATCGTATCCCTTTTTTAGTTCTTTGATGAATATCCTCTTAGTCGGATAGTGGAGCACAGTTGTGGGCGTATTGATATTAGAAGCGATGAACTCAAGCCCCCATCCATTACAAACAGTGCGCAGACTGAAAACACCTTGAGCCAACGTGATCTGCGCATTGTATGGCTCAGCCAGAATGTTTTTAGTGCAGGTCTCACTATCTATTCCCAATGGCCGATGAATAGTTGTTAACAAAACTTTCTTCTTCATCGATCCTCTCCTCTTTGCATCAAAAATTCTTATATATTTGCACATAAACTGCTAAGCGTACTTCCAGATCAACTCTACTCTAATCGCGTTCTTGGGACTGCGATTACAGGTGCGTCATATCTCAAGTAGAATTCCAGCAGACAGGCCGAGATTAAACGATCCTTCCAAAGAGTCTTATTTGGACACCCATCACATATGTCTGGTTCGCCAGTTGGAAGAATATCGACTGGCTGCTCAATAATAATGTTCTGCACATAAAGCCTTTTGATCAAATGAATAGGGTTCCTAATCACTGCTGAAAAGTACCTTCGAACAGTTCTGCGTACCTCGCGATCAAATAATCCAAATAGCAGTATAGACTTGGCTTTACGGTTCAGACTTGGCTTAGTGAAAGAAAGAAAGCGGCCTGTAAAAGCATGATGAATATTCTGAATGAGTTCCATCGATTTTGGCCCCAGGTTTCCATATGTTTTTTTGGTAGAGCCGATTCTGCAGCCAACAGCCCACTTAAGAGAATTAGAAAGTACTGTTCCACCTAGAAAGGCACATAATTTGAAGTCTGGGATGACTTTTCTCACTTCAGAGTAAAGAGCTGATGAGGTTAATTTTTCATAACTATGCGGAGAATAAAAAACAGTCTCACTGACATCGATCTTCTTATCTCCGACATAATAATCAAAAGGCCCATCAACTTCCACAAGTCTTAATACAGTTAATGTATAAGATTGAACTCTATCAATATTCCCGATAGCCCACTCTACAATCTCCGGCACATATTGAATTGTATCAGGGAAAACCGTTATGTTGAATCCACAAGTAAGGCCGCCAATCTTGTGGACCATATCAGCCAGGTTCTGACGCAAAGTATTGAGTTCCTCTTCATTTTTATCTATCCAGCCAGGACGCGATTGATGGCTGTCTACATGAAAAGTGAATCCAAAAAGCCCTGCCTTTTTTAAATCCCGGACTAAATCGGGCTCTAAACCGACGCCATTGGTTAGCAATACCGGTTTAACATTGTGAGCCTTTACTATTTTTATAACTTCAACAATCTGGGGATGAGTCAAAGGCTCGCCCCCGGCGATGAGCATCCCATCACAGCGCCGCATTTTAAGCATTGCTTTAACCTCATTCTCGATTTGTTGTAACGATTTCTCACTGTGAGGGTCGTTTGTACAAAAGCAAGCATCACACGTTATGTTGCACTTCCTTGTGGGTTCCAGCCATGTCAAAGAGTTATCAGCCATTGTCCAGGGCATACGAAAAAGCTCTAAAGCATTTATCTCAGAAGATGAAATGTGTTTCTTAACTGACATGAAATCCTACCTCCTTCCGGCTCTAGTATTTTCTTTCAACATGTAATATTGTTGGCTTCTCATTTTCCAGCAACACCGCAGTAACAGGTCCGCCAAACATGCGATACTCATCTAGCCGACACGAATTTATCAATTCTCCCTTATAAACCATCATATTCACGCAGCTATCGCAAAGATTCGTTTCTCCTTTTATAAGCTCATTTGGCTGTTGAAGGGAAATGCTCTGGGTATAAATTTTATCAAAAAGTCTAAGCGGATTCTTAATAGATGCCTTTATAAAATTGGAAAATGCTTTCTTTAATTTCCTGTCGAAAATTGAGAGTAGAAACAGTTTTTTACCCGCTACTGGATTCTTTAAAAATTCAAAATATCTTCCTTTAAACAGATGGTAAAAAATCTGAACCAGTTCAACAGTTTTTGAGCCAAGAATCCCATACATTTTCCCTTTCGATCCAACATTGATAGTGATTAAAAATTTATAAGTCATTGGTGCAGCCGTCCCACTCAAATAAGCACACGGCTGGTAATCAGAAAAATGATCTTCCAATATCTCAAACATCTTATTTGTGGAAAGGCTTATTTTTTCAAAATCAGATGTACTATGTTGGAAGCTACTTGCATCAATTTTCCTTCTATTCACCATATATTCAATTTCCTCTGTTAAAGGAATTGAACGGAAAGCAACTAAGGAGATATGATGGACTTTATGAATATTTTTTCGACACCATTCGACTACATCAGGAAGATATCTTGAAGTTGAGGGGAAGACGGTAACATTATATCCACATTGGACTCCACCGAGTTCCCAGACGAGATCCGCAAAGTGCTGTCTGAGTTTGTTCATTTCAGATTCATTTTTCCCTATCCAGCCAGGTCTTTTCATGCCGCTATCAACGTGGAAATGAAATTTTGCCAGACCTGCTTTTTTCAATTCAGTTGCCAATTCCCAAGTCAATTTTTCTCCATTTGTAAGCAGCATGGGCTTCATCTTATGCTTAGAAATGAAATCAACTACTTCAACGATATGGGGATAGATTAAAGGCTCACCGCCTGCAATTCCCATTCGATCGCAATTAGTCAACTTTTGACAAGCAATAATATCATCTTTAACTTCATCTAACGGCCGGTGACCCTCTAACCTGTGCCGGTAGCATCCTGGGCAAAAGAGATCACACTCATCTGTGACTTCTATCCAGCCCCCAGGATTATCTGTCTTTGTCCAGGGAAATCTATATAAACTTTCTCTTTTTATACCCATAATTCTCTCCTTACAGGCCATATTTTTGAGATATGCTTAAAATCCGCGTTCCAAAAAGCATAAAAAATGAGCGCTAAAATAGTTTTATTCGCAAACTTTATCATCATTGTAAACTAATCTATATATCCCAACTCCCGGAGGTGCTTTTCAATGCGCTGTTGTTGATCAGCATCGATTGTCATTCGCTCAACCTGGACTTTACCTTTGTCCGGAAGCAAACTGGTTAAAAGCTGACGAAGCTCCTTACACCTCTCCGGCTCGCCTCTGGCCAGGTTATGCATTTCGTTCGGGTCTTGACGAAGGTCATACAGTTCCTCTGGAAGCTCGGGATTCTGCGGACCGTAAGTGTACTTGTAATCTTCGGTCCGTACACCACACATTTCAAATTCTGAGGGGACTCCTGAGACAGACAGATATGCAGGCAGAGGCTTCCAAGGCTTCCCTTCTATTAACGGCTTAAATGACTGGCCATCAATATCACCAATATTGCTTTGCTTCACGCCAATGAGATCGAGAACAGTAGGCAAGATATCAGGAAATCGGATCATACGATGATGAATGGCGCCACCAGACAGGTGCCCAGTCCAGTGCAAAACTAGTGGTACTTTCACCAGAAAGTCGTAGACGTGGATCGCATGCCCTCTGTGCATGTTTTTCTTATAGGAATTAATAAACATTCGTGCCAGCATATCGAATGCTTTATCTTTGCCTACAGACTGCAGAAATCTTTTAACCTTACGCCGCGAAACAGTTTCATCAAGAAGACCACGCCGTGAAAGCATAGCCGTCTGTTTGAGCGGAGAATTAACAGCCAGCAGGTCCTGGACAAATATTCTCGGTGTCAGCCGCAATAATCGCAATCGATCACGAAACCTAGCCCACTTGCTAAATGTAGGCCTTTGCCAGGATTTGCGCACATTGATGTTCTTCAGCATCGGGGTAACAAATTGAGCATAAAGCTGTTGAAGCACGCTGGGCCCTGCCAACGAGGCGACTTGGTACAAAGCAGGGCCTTCAGCTTCATCAATACCCAACAGATTGCGGGTGTATGTGACTGCGGTTCCCTTTTGATATGTCTCAGCCGCTGTTTTTTCTCCGTGGTCTCCGGTAAATATTATTAAAGTATTTTTACCTGCAGCCCCAAAAACGCGGCCAAGTTGAACATCAAGCATGGAGACTGCCCGCTCATAATTATCGCGTCCAAACTCGGGCCTGTTGTATCTGGATGACGTCTGGCTAGGAACGTGTAGCTCCCATAAGTGCAGCATCAGGAACCAAGGCTCGCAATAATACCTGCTGTGCAAACGCTCGACAAACCTATCGCCCCACTTAGTATGAAGGTAATCGCACGGTGCCCGGTATTCGTAGCTATCAAACCCCTGGTTAAGGCCCATCTCAGGCAGTAATGGTCCGCTTACCTCGGCATAGGTGTGGTACCCGAGTTCGGCAAGAATATCCGTCAGCATATTTATATTTTCGTCCAGGCGGTAACCCCACACTTGGTGCACGCCGTGGCGAGGGCTGTAAAGCCCAGTTAGCAATGTCGCGAAGCTGGGCGTCGTAAGACTCTTTTCAGCAATTGTGGTCGGAAAGGTAACTCCCTCCTTACAAAGACGGTCAAGGTTGGGCGTTTTGGTAGCACGTCTTTCCCCAATCCACTTATCTGATCGAGCGCAATCCACGACGATCAAGAGAATATTTGGTAAATCAGTCATTGAACTTTTTTTATATTCATACCTTAAACATGCAGATTCTAGGCATACATCTGCTTCCACTCTTTTTCTATTTCTTTATATGGAATAGGCGGGAGCACTCCTTGATTCTTTTTAGCTTTTATTTTTTCTGCAAAATAAAGTGAAGGACATTGCTGAAACAAAGGGCCAGGAACTGTTTTTCTCATCCTTTTATAAATGTCCAAAAAATCATCTTCCATTATATTTCCAAAGGAAATGGGTAAAAATACGCACGGCTGTACATTCCCCAAACTATCTATATAAAAATGCGAAAGACCTCCCATTAAACATCCAAGGAGCTCAGGCTTTTCATAATAGTGCATATAAGCAACAAACGGATAATCTTTATGTCTTTTACTGCGGTTTGCTTCGATAAAAAATTCAGTGACAATGTTTCTGTCATCTTCAGAAAATAGATCATCTGCATTTTCAGAAAGAAATCTTCCACATGGCTTTGGTTCAAGTAGATGCATAACTCCAACATTCAAATCTTTTGCATGCTCAATATAATCCCACAATCTTCCTGAGCGAATTAAATCTTTTGTCAAGCAAACATTTACATAGGGAAATATACCTGCCTCACGAAAACAGTTAAGAGCCTCCACAGCTTCTTGATAAGCGCCTGGATAACCTCTAAGAATATCATGACGATCCGGATTAAAATCATCAAGGCCTACACCTGCGGCTTTGAGTCCAGCCTCTTTAAGTACACATGCTTTTTCTTCAGTTACCCCATGTCCAGAGGTATGAACATGGAAATCTGAAAGATTCTTGTCCGAGGATTCTAAAAGTTCCAGCAATCCATCATACCTCAACATTGGTTCTCCGCCTGAGAAAACAATAATACTCGTCCCTATCCTTTGAAGCTCTTTGATAACATCCTTCCATCGTTCAACAGGCACAGAGTCCTTTTCAGCAAGATTAAAATATTCATAGCAATGTTTGCATTCATAATTGCACCTCTGGCTTATTCCCAAAATCACAGAATCAATTTGAGTTTTCAGGGGAGTTCCTGAAGATCTGATATTTAATCCCCCGTTAGCAATCATATGATCATAAGCCTTGGAGGGCCAGTGTGGAACTCTCAAAATGGCTTTGTAATATTGCTTGCCAAATTTAGGAATTTTTGCAATTCCCAGCATTCTATTTTTTTTAAACAAATTCATTTCTTTCAATACAAACAAAGGAAATTTTTTTCTCTGTAAAAGATATTTTCCCAATGAAACCCCGAATTTCAAGCTAAATAAAGCTAGTTTCCAGCCAGTGATAAATTTGGGTTTTGTATTGGATATTGAGCTGTTCATTTTTGTTTAATTTTTTCCATATTCTCTTTCTTCCATTTCAAGTACTCTCTAAACGCATGCTGAACAACAAATCCAGGCTCAGTGTGTAATTTATTAAGTAGCTCAAGCTGAGGTTTTCCTTCAGCTTTTAGATGAATATCATAGTAACCGCTTGCTTTGACGAAAACCGAGCGGTCCATCCCATATGATTGTGGAGGAGATCTAAAGATTAATTCAGCCGAGTCTCCTATTTTTGGCATAACAAGATAGCTGTTATCCTCTAGTGCTAATGTTTCCCGTATATCTTGCCCTTTATGGTCAATAGCCTTGATTGCCTCTATCTCTGTAACAGTAACAGGCAAATCCTCTGTGTAATCAACAGCAAGGTGATTAATCATCCAGAAAGCAACTGGAGGAGTAAGTTTTATTCTCAGCATATCGCCTGGAACATCATTGATGTTTAATGTGTAGATTTTGTCCTCAGAGATAAAAGGGCCTCCTCCAATTATTAATGCCTTGGATTTCCAACCATCTTCAGTCTCTACTCTAACCTGAAGTGAATAGAGTTCCTCTCTCACATGCGTATTCCGCATCCTGAAAAAAGCAGGTCCAAAGCTATTCATTTCTTCGTACCATTCGGAAACCTTGTTTCCGTACAGATCCAGATATCGCTTCAGTGCCTGAGAACCCCATAATGTGTTGCATCCATTAAAGAGAAGCTTTGCCTTTGTGGCTCCTTCTGGTTTGTGAAACTCAAAGATGAGCTCATCCCTCAAATCTTCATTTCTCTCCGGATTCTTCTCTTCTGTACGGGCTACCCAGAATTTCCAGTCATTTTCAGAAATTGATGGCATAATGTCTCTTCCTTTTTGGTCATAGGCTTGAATGGGAATCATTGGCTGAGAAATAGTGTGGATTTTGCCTGATGCATCTGGCACCACTTTAACTCCCTTTGGATGATCAACAACCACTAATTTCAGCTCATCTGTGTATTGAGTCTCATCTAATTCATTGATAACCAAAATCCTATACTGGCCATTGATCTCTTTTAAATTCTCGAGCTCGCACCATTCAGTCCTCTTCAACCCCTGACATATTGCGCCTCCATAGGGCTCAGCATCAAACATGTATTTCTCTCCATCAAAAGAATAGATAAATGGGCAGGATCCAGAGGGAGGAGGCTTTGGAGCAGTTGCAGCACCGTAAACAAGTAAAGCCGCAACAATTGCTACTCCGCCATAAAGAAATGCATAATATGTATTTAATTTTTCTATCCTTACTGATTTAACCAAAGAGAAATCTATCTCTTTTCTGGTTTTATCTTTTGTAAAGCCAATAATTTTTTCTTCTTCAATATAGACATTTCTCAGTTCCAATTCAGTTCCATCTTTCATTACTACTATGATTTTCTTGGCAGCATTAATTTTATCGCTCTCAATAGGAGCAATGTATGTAGTGGTCTTTATACATGAATAGAAAAATAACAAAATTACTACAATCGTTAATATCTTGAATCCTTTATTCCACATATTTTCCTCCATTAATATTATTTATTAAGCAAACTTCATAACCCCATAATTTTCTTTATTACTCTTATCTTCTCAGAATTGGACATTTGAAAAAAATAATATTTTGATTTCGTGGCAATATCACTCAAACCTCCTATTACAAATCCTAAAAGTCCAATAAATCCGCCTACAATGGCGCCGCCTATAAGAGCATCCTCAAAGTCCTCATCGTACTCACTGTCTAATCCAGATGCGATCCCAGTAATTAAAAATCCCCACGCAAATCCGCTTGCAGCACCTTTGCCAGCTCTACTGTTTTTTTTCATCAATTTAATTGAATAAATTCCATTTAAATCAATATTTATGGGTTCAACATCCCAATAAGGAAATAATAACATTTGCAAACTTTCACCTTCCAAGCTCAAAAGTTTCCCTGTTAGTTCTCCCCTAGTAGTTGTTAATTGAACTTCTTGCAATTTTACAGCCTTAATCTTAACTGATGGAGCTATTTCAACAACTTCATTTCTGTTGACAGTTCTTATTGTAGAACAACTTATGATGAAATTAATAAAAATAGCCAAAGTGATAATAGTAGAAATATTTTTTGACATGATTTTCTCTCCCTGTTTTTGTTTAAAAAAATATATGAAATTCCTTCAAGTGTCAATTGTTTGATTTGAACAGATTTCACTATTATATAGTTGTTTTTATGAATTAGGATAAATACTGGCTCATCTAAAATCAACATAATCAAAAAAGATCAAAATGAAATCTAATGGAAAAAGAGAGCCCAAATGTATTGAGATTAATAGATGCTTTTCTAGCATTTTTGATATATGTTCCGTTCGGCTTCTCCTCTTTTAATCCCATGAAAGTATAATCTCTATTAGAATCATCATCGTGCATATCATAAGTCCACAGGGAACCATGCTCATCATCTTCGTTACTGTAAGTACTCTCATTCCAGCCCGACCATGAATACCAATACCTGTATTTGCTATCATAAAAGTATGAAGCATCACCTTCCCAGTTTTTAAAATCAACATATCTTCCAAAAAGTTCAACTCCAAGAGAAAGGATAGAAGACATTTTCATTTCCAAACCCAGCCCACCATGAAATCCCATAGAATTGCATTTTGTTGATTCAGTTGTTGTTGAATTATAATCAGATTCAGATTGGTAACTCAGGGAACCATCATAAAAACTTTCATAATTACCTGTGCCTTTGCTTACAAAATCATGAGAGAGCTTCCCTAAATAATACCCAACTCCTGCATGGCCAAAAAAATTAAACTTACCTGATTTTCCTATGGGCAGGAAAAAGTAAAGATCAAAATTAAGAGGAATTGCTGTGAGTCTATAATCCCTGGTGACATTTACCTTTTCATCATTAGTGTAAGTTTCTCCCCACCAATAACTCCCTGAATTATTATAGTTAAGGGAGTATTTTCCTTCATTTGGCGCAGTAATAAATCCTGAGCTAATGCCAATCCCAATGTTTGGTGTAAAGTTAATGATAAGGCCTGCTCTCAAATCAGGATGAATCGATAATCTTTTCCAGTCAAAAGTAGTAGAATAATAATTATATTCTGCTTCTATATATGACAAGGCATCTTCTGTACCTTGTCTGGCTTTGTTTAGATCCCCGGCTCCATTCAGCAAATAGCCTAAACCTCCGGAAAGTTTGAAACTGATCTTGATTTTCTTTCCTGATGACTCAGCACTTTTTTTAGCCACTCCATATTTTTGTTCTTTAGCTACCAAATTTCCTGAAAGCACCACTAAAGAAAAGACAAGAAACAATGAGACTAATTCAATAACTTTTGCCTTAATTTTCTCTTTTTTCATTTAAAACCTCCTCTGCTAATTTTTTATTCCACTTGTAATTTAAGCTCTAGCAAGAGGAAAGTTGTCAAGAATTTGTTAAGAGTTTGTTAAGAAGTTGTTAAGATTCCGCCCCTTTTATTATTATTCCTACAAAAAAGTATATGAAATTCCTTAAGGTGTCAAGTGCTTGATTATAACAAATTTCATTCTTTAAAATTCCATTTAATACGTCAATCGCAAAATACACTGATTTGCTCTGGAATTATGGTGAGGGGATTGAAGACAGAGGAAACGGTGGCGGACAGTTTCCGCAAAAGCGTGTATTATCGGGGTTTTCAAAATCACATTTAGGGCACTTTATAATCTACTATTCCATCTTTCTTGGCACAGCTTTGAGCGGTGCGCCAAATTCTATATAATCATCCAGTCGACACGGAGACACGAGTCTACCCTGCCAATAAGTCTTATTAGGACAGCCATCGCACATATCATCCTCACCCGTTGGGAGTATATTTATGGGCTGTAAGACGTTAATCGTCTGAGTATAGAGTTTCCTTATGAGCAAAGTAGGATTCTTAAATACAGCTGAGAAATAATTTCTGGCAGTCTTTCGCAGCTCCCGATCAAATAAACTGAAAAAAAGTAAGAACTTGGCTTTTCGATTAAGAGCTGGTTTCGTGTAGGCAAGATACTTTCCTTTTACTAAATGATGAAAATTTTGGAGCAATTCCATCGACTTTGCTCCCATGTTTCCATAAGACTTCTTTCGCGTGCCTATCCTGCATGCGATAGTCCATTTGAGCGAATGCGGAAAAGAGGTGCCACCCAAATAGGCACATAACTCGAAATCAGACAGGACTTTTTTTATCTCCCTGCAAATATCTAAAGTGGTGAGGTTCCCGTAATCATTATCGGAAAAATAAGCCATTCCTGATATATCGACTCTCCTGGTTCCAACATAGAAATCAAATGGCCAATCAGGATTCATCATTCTTACTGCAATGAGTGTTAAAATATTGACTTTATGGATATTTTTTGTTGCCCACTCGACTATATCCGGCACATATTTAATTGTATCCGGATAAATCGTTGGCATAATAGCACAAACAAGCCTCCCCTCACTATATAACATATCGGCAAAATATTGGCGCAACTCATTGAGCTCTTTTTCATTTTTTCCTTCCCAGCCAGGACGAGATTGATGACTGTCCACATGAAAAGCAAACCCATACGCACCAGCTCGTTTTAAGTCCTTTACCAAAGAAGGTCCCAGCCCAACTCCATTGGTTATAATCACTGGTTTTACATTGTAGCTTTTTACCATTTCTGTGATCTCAACTATCTGCGGGTGTGTTAAGGGTTCTCCTCCTGCAATAAGCATTGCATCGCAGCGCCTCAGCAGAAGTAAGGTCTCAAGCTCTTTCTTAATCTGGGATAATGTCTTTTGACTTTCCGGGTTGTTTATCGCAAAACAGGCGTCGCAAGTTATGTTGCATTTCCTCGTGGGCTCAAGCCATGTCATAGCATTATCAGACATCGTCCAGGGCAGACGAAACAGTTTATTTACCATCATATGGAATGATTGATAATTCTCTTTTTCAAAGGTGATTCTTTTATTTTCTTTGGCTTTCATAGATAATATCTCCCTTTTTTGACTTTTTGCTATCATAAAAATATACCATCTTCCTGCAAACTGCCTACTGGAATTGTCTAATAGGGCCTGTAATGACGCTATTTATCAAAAATGATTTTTATCTCGTCTCCCCTTTTCAATTCTGCGGGTTTGTCAAGACCTACTATAATTAAATTTTTATTGTGTTTTAACCTTGCCTTCTTTTTTTCTGAATTAATCTGGATACTTTTGACCGACCTGAAATTATATTCTTCTGAAACACCTAGCTCTGCAATCTTTAAACTCCCGTATTCAACCTTTAACTTTATTTCATTCCCTTTAATCTCAAAACTTCCCCATCCGCTTCCCGAAGACCAGAAGGTAGAAAAATTAATCTTATTGATTCTTGGTGCAAAAGCGATAAAATGCTCAACTCCGTCATACTGATAGCCCGAAAGAGCAAGCATTACGGCCCAGCTTGCCATGGCCCGTGCGTAATGATGACCGCATTCAAACTCATCCCAGGGATTGCGGTTAAACCCGCTGTGCCTCTCTCTCACAGCCTTCACGACGGACAACCCTTCGTCAATATTCCCTGAATAGATCAAAGAAGCAGCAACCTGGTATTCAATCCCGGTCCAAACTTCATCAGAATACACAAACGGAAGCGCAGGCCTGTTTCCCTTAGGCCAGGAACACAGCAAAAGGCCTGCTTCATCATTGAGTGCATATACTCTCTGAACATTTGAAAAGCGGCTCAGGTCTTTCTTGAAATTGTGTCGAAAGATCGACTTCATGGCTTTATTCACGTGGTCTTTATTGAGAATATATCCCAGCCCGGTAACATGAGCTAAATACTGACCCAGCAATTGATCGGATAAGCAGCCGTCTCCATACTGGTACTTTGGAATGGCCTCTCCATCTTCAAGGGCTTTCTTCTTCCCGCCCGGGGATTCTTTTCCTTTGCATGGAGGATTCTCGCAGCTTTTCTCCGGCGATCTTAAATGTTCAGGTACGATTAGTCCTTCCAAAACACTGACTTTCTGGATGTAGTATTCCCCATTCCACAGCAGTGAATCATATTCTTTTGAGCCTTTCTGGTAGATCCTCATGTATTCTTTGCTCCTTTCACGTTCTCCAACTGCTTTGGCCATTTCAGAGCAAGCTTTAAGAGCAGCAAGATACAGAGAACCAGTCATGGTGTTTGGCCCATAATATTCAATGTCATAGGTGTTGTGCTGTTCACCCTCCATGATGCCATCTTTATCTGGATCCCAGGGTAGAAGGAGTTTCTCTTTTTGCCACTCAAGCGCCTCATCCACATCTCCCACACCTTTCCAGGCAAATTCAAGAGCAGCTTTGACTTTTGGCCAGAGTCTCTTTAGCCACTCTGTATCTCCAGACAGCTTCCATTCTCTGTAAACCCTAACGATGTTTCCCATCTGTCCATCTGCACATGGCTTAAACGTCCACCAATACTCTCCAAGGGGCATGAGCGTTCTGAAGACCTGGTATCCATTATTAAAAGTATTATGAAGAAAATCTGTTTGACGAAAGCTCCTTTCAAGAGAGGGAAACAGGTATGCTAAAGTCTGCTCATAATTCCAAACGTGAGTGCAGTTCATTGGGCAGCAGCCGGAATTGTCTGTTAGACCTTCAAAGCCAAACAAAGTACCGTCCTCTGTGCGCATCACCAGGTTTGTCTTTAAAGAAGATGCCTGAGAAGATATGGCATCAATAATATATGAAGGATAGGATGAATGAAAAATAACATCATGGAATGTCTTTGAATCCTGATAAAGCTCTTTGATGTTTTCTATCAAATATCGACCCACGTCCCATGCATCATGAAACTTTGTGGAATAATAATTTCTGAACTTTTTCCCTTTCACTTCTTCTTCTCTGTTCCAGTAATTCTCCCTGTTGGGGAAGTACCACGTCAGATAAAAGGGGACGACTTTTTCCTCGCCAGGATTGAGTTCGAGGTGTACCAAGAGAGTAGCCACATCACTCCGCCCTTCATCAGATTCCAAGCTGTCATTAACACCCTTAATCCGCCCATCATCTGAAAAATCATCCCAGAAGATATGTGCATTATCCCACCATCCTCCCCTATACCAGCGGGTCTGAACATCAACATCTCTTTCTGTTGTAACAAAAGCTAAACTCCCATATTCGAGAGCACTTTCATCTGCCCTAGTGGAGGTCATCTTTATTCCTCTGAATTTCCCATCATTTATATATTGGTTCAAATTCTTTCCGTATGCTAATTTATTGTTCTTATCTAATGTCTTTATAGGGTTCAGCATGCTGTAGGCAAGAGAGACGCTTATCTTTGAATCTTTATTATTCTTGATCCTCCAGTTAAAGATTGCTGCAGGAATACCACTCTTCTCAGGAGACAGAGGTATAAACGGATTATAGGCCTCCAGGCTCACACACGCCGGTATTTCTTTATCTTCGAATGTTATGTAGGCAAAAGGGTATTCTCCCTTAAAAGTGGCCTCATCAAACCGGGAGACTCCGGCTAGCTGATTCCTTGGAAACCCCATCCAGCCAACATAAGGAGGAATAAGTTTTCTCTCTAGGATTTTGGCGACAGGTTCTTTTCCTTGCTCCCTGGCCCATATAGAAAAAAATGTAAGGTCAGGATGTTTCCCCTTATTAGGCCTGTTAAATATTTCAAGCTCTCGAATATCACCTCTTCCTCCGAGATTAATATTGCCTGTTCCCAGCCCTCCGATAGGAAAAGCGATTGTTTTTAGATCTTTTCCTGTAAATTCTTTGATCTTTCCAGAATCCTCCAATTTTTCTTTTTCACTAATAGTGCTTCCAAATACCATGCTACTTAAAGTTAAAAAAAAGAAAAAAATAAGGGTGAATTCTTTCATTTTACCTCCTGTATTATTTTCTTTTTTGATATTAACCTATCCGCGCTAATACAGCCACCAAATCCCAATGATAAAAAAGAATTCAAAAAGCAATTTGTTCTTTGTATTTTAGCTTCGCATTTTGGAAATTGGAATTTGTTTGGGATTTGGAATTTGGTGCTTGGTATTGGGTTGTGATTCAATTGGCAAAATAGCCGGCACGGTTGAAAACTCTATAATTCTTGTCTTTCACTTTCACCTTAATTTCTTTAAACTTCCCGTCTTTCTTGTAGTTCAAGGGTGAATAATAAAGAAGATAGTAGTTTTCAGACGCCTCAACAGCTTTTTGAAATAAAAAATCAGGATTTGCTGAAGTATCTACAAATCCTCCAGTTGCATGAGCCATCTCCCTAAAGGCACTAAAGATATCTTCAGATTGTTCTTGCATAGTTAAACCGAATGAACGCTGAGGCGGTGTTGTTATATATAAAAAATGAATAGAGATGGAAGAATCGGCATAAGCTTTCTTAATCTTATCAACATTAAAAGGAATGTATCTCCTGTGAAATTCAAAAAGACCAGAGAAAGTTTGTTGAATATCTGGCCTGTCCTGGTACATGCTCATGTATTGATTCAATATCCTTGACTCCACTTGGGGTATATATTCCCTCTGATAGAACATAAAAATATTCTTTTGCCCTTCCTTACCTTTTAAAATTTCCGCAAAGTCCAAAAGTTTTTTCTGATCCACATGCCTTAAATTTTCTAACTTACTCAAAAGAAGATCATATCTCATGAGCTGTTCATCAACTGGCATTTCATTATATTCATCCGCACCAAATTCATCTACTTGACCTAATTCTATCTTACGACCAGCAAGTGTTGTCGTTAATGATAAGGCGAGTTTTTCAAGCTCGGAAACCGCTCTCCTGTACTCCGAATATCCTATTAAAATATCTTTTCTTAGCATTCCTTTTATACGATTCACGATATCTTCTCTTCGTAGGAGCCTTAAAGCTTCATCATTCAGCTTGTAGGTCTTCATCGGCGTTACAACCATAAGATAATCCCCAGGGGAAATAACATTGTGGATAAAGTGTTCTATCGCATCCCCCAGTTTTGCAGTATATTCAGATATTTCAAAAAAGAGATAAAAGTCTCTTGATGTTTCAGGTGAGAATCTTCTCATTTCTTCACTTCTCTCTATGGTCCTCTTTTTCACAAGGTATACGGCTTCAATTTTCTGCGGGATGCCTTCCTCGAATACTTCAAAATCGTCGATAGTTAAGTTGTCCACAAACGTGCCTGCCTTAAATACTCTAACAGGTACTTCTACATTTATGACAATACTTTCCTCAATAATTTGCTGAGAGGATAAGGAAAGACACAGAAAGATAACTGACACAAAAATAGACACTCTTCTCATTTTCCTTGTGATTCAGTATAGAAGAATGTGCAAAAGGAATCAATCAAAATAATTAGGAATTCAAATTTTAATCTTAAATTTCAACTTCTCTATTCCCTTCAACTACATCACCGATGATCCAGGCCTTTTGGCGCAGGCTTTCAAACAGGGCTACTGCTCGTTCAGCACTTCTGGGATTACAAATCAACACCATCCCAACACCCATGTTAAACGTTCGGAACATCTCTTTTTCCTCTATCTGACCTCTCTTTTGAATCTTTCGAAAAATCGGCAGAATAGGCCATGAACCTTTCTTTACCCTTACTGCCAACCCTTCAGGAAGCATCCTCGGAATATTGTCATAAAAGCCACCGCCGGTGATATGAGCCATGGCTTTGATCCCGACCTTCTTCATAACCTGGAGAATCGACCGGGCATAGATTTTCGTGGGCTTAAGCAGGTCCCGACCAATGCTTCCCTTCATTTCTTCCTGGCTGAAAATCTTTCGAACAAGTGAGAAACCGTTGCTGTGAATGCCGCTCGAGGCAAGTCCCACGACCTTATCTCCCTTCTGGCAGAGGCTGCCGTCGAGTATTTTTTCCTTGCTCACCATTCCCACACAAAATCCTGCAAGATCAAATTTGTCTTTGGCATACATCCCCGGAAGCTCTGCTGTCTCGCCGCCGACCAAAGCACAGCCAGCCTCCTGGCATCCTTTTGTTATTCCTTTCATAAGCTCATAGAGCTTTTTGTTGTTTAACTTCCCACATGCAATGTAATCAAGAAAGAAAAGCGGCTCAGCCCCCACAACTACTACATCATCCACACACATAGCAACAAGATCGATGCCTACTGTATCGTATTTTTCCAATGTGTCAGCAAGCAAAAGCTTAGTGCCCACGCCATCAGTAGAAGAGACCAGAATGGGATCTTTGATTCCCTTGATACGAGGCATAAAGAAGCCGCTAAATCCTCCGATCTTTCCCAGAACTTCGGGACGGCTCGTCTTTGCGATGAGAGGCTTTATCTTTTTTACAAATCTATCCGCCTTGTCGATGTCAACACCAGCTTTTTTATAGGTTAGAGCAGACAAGATATCCTCCTTTCCAAAGAAATTAATTGTTTTATACCACCACATAAAAAACAAGTCAATTCATCATTCCTTCTTCTCTTTCAGTCTCTTCAGTCTGTTTCGTCTTTTCGGTCTGATATTGTGCAAGACAGGCAAGAAGGGAAACGGACTGACCAAATAGATGTTTTAATTAAAATAACAGACTAACAGATTAACCGAGTAACAGATTAACTAAAATTAGTTTTAAGTTCTGAGCCTAATTCTCTTTTTCTTGGCTAACTTTTCGTACAAGGCGATAATCTTATCAGCCATGGCCTCAGCGGAGAACTTTTGATGTACAAGTTCATAGCCTCTTTGCCCAAAATATGAAGCCAGGGCTCTATCATTGTAAAGTTTTAGTATTGCCTTAGCTAAGGCTGATGGGTTTCTAGGCGGGACCAAAAGGCCTGTCTTATTATTGATCACAAGCTCAGGGACACCTCCAACTTTCGTTGCCACAATTGGGAGCTTGCTCGCCATAGCATCCAAGAGGCTGCTTCCCAAACCCTCAAGATAAGAGGAAAGGACAAATAAATCGAGAGAAGCGAGAATCTGAGGCACATCTTCTCTAAATCCCAGGAAAAAGATAATGTCTTCGACTTGAATCTCTTTTACCTGCTTACTCAACTCCATCATTAACGGCCCTTCGCCTACTATGATGATTTTTATCTTAGGAGCATGCTCTTTTAGGATTCTTGCTGCCTTTACCAAATACTTGTGACCTTTATGGTCTGCAAGATGTGCGACTATTCCCACAAGGTAGTCATCTGGGCTAAAAGAGAGTTCATGTCGAAGATAGTTGCTTGAACTGGCCTTCTCAAAGACAGTATAGTCTATTCCATCGGGGATAACCTTAATGATTTCCGGATCAATACCTCCTTCAACCAGGACCTTTTTTACTCCTTCTGAAACAGGAATTATGGCATCAACATTTTTCGTGTATTTGAAACGGGAGAAATAATTCTTATTAAGAGGAAAATCAACTCGTCTTGAGATGAGTCTTAAAGGAACTTTTGCTAAAGAAGCGGCTACAGCGCCAACAGCCGTCGAATGGGCGTCATGAAAATGTACTAAAGTGCACTTTTTGCGTCTCATGGCTTTGGATAAACGAAGAATTGCAGGAATATCAAACTCACTCTTGATCTTTAGAGGAAAAACAGGAAGTCTTGCCTCATAAGCTTTTCTATGAAGAGGACTTTCCGGTTGGACAACAAACTGAAAAGGATAGTCCTTTCTTTTGAGCTCCTTAGCCAGGAAAAAAGACTGTCTCTGTCCGCCTCTCCATTCTTTTCCCGCATCAACTTGGAAAAGGCTCAATTCTTTCTCCTTTCTTCCATATTTCCTTAAGCTTTGCGTACCTGACAAAAACAGCATAGCCATGAAGCACAGAAATGGCAAAGCCAGCGAAACCATCTAAAAAGCCAGCTTTCAAAAAAAAGTATTTTGTGAACCCAAAAAGAGGAAGGAAAAGCAAGTGGTGCCATCGGCATTTTTTCTTCTGAGCATAGAGTTTTTGGGCACCGAGATCGGAAAACATGTTGAGCCGCTCCAGATGATCCCGAATATCTCGATAGGTAAAATGATGAATTACTCCCTTCAGTTTCTGGATTTTCCCTTCGATTACCAGCTTTTCATGGACATACTCCCCCTCCCAGCAAGCTTTATCCTTGCGAAAGAGGCGGATTTTTCGATCCGGGTACCAGCCTGAATGGCGTATCCATTTTCCGAGATAAAAAACCTGCCTGGGCATGGAAAACCCCGCGTATTCAGGTTCCCCATCTTTGATCTGAAGGATTTCATCGCGCAGCTCTGGGGAAAGCCTCTCATCTGCGTCTAAAGAAAGAATCCAGGGATAGGAGGCTTTGCTGTTGGCGAAATTCTTCTGGTCAGCAAAATTTGTCCATTTCCGGTGAAAAATGCGATCGGTGTATTTTTTAGCTATTTTGACAGTCTCGTCGTTACTGAACCTATCTACAACAATGATTTCTGCAGCTACATCAGATACGCTTTTTAAGGCAGCCTCAAGCCTTCTTTCCTCATTATAAGTTATAATTACAACAGATATCTTCATTGAGTCCATATTATCATAATTTTGGTGTAAGATAAAAGTAACTCAGTTTTATCAGTTGAGTCAGTTTTGTCAGTTGAGTCAGTTAAACTGTCTAAACTGATTATCTGAATTGTGAAATTCTTATGTTTCTTTTATCAAGACTAGAACCGATTGCTTTTTCTAACCTTGCTCTAGAAATATTATAATCCACCAGAGATTTGATCTCCATCGACTTTGCATTAGCCAAGGCTTCTTGATACTCGAGAACAAAATAGTTGGTAGTAAGCCCCACGTTCAGCTTTTTTTCCTCAGCCTCCAGCCTCCTCTCGGCGAGTTCCCGGGCGACTCTATATGCCTCGACACGTTTGGCATTTGTTTTTACTTCCCTTACAGCATCCCTCACTTCTAATATGGTCTGTTTCTCTAAGTTTTCAAGCTCAAGAAGGCTCTGTTCCAGCTCTATTCTGGCTCTCATTAAATCTGCCCTTGTGAAGACATTGCTCAAAGGAAGGGAAAGAGTCAAACCAACAGACCAGTTTTTGTATAGAAGTTTGAAGGCATCGCGAAGTGAATCAGTCGCTTTTCCCTTTTCTTTGCCGATCTCTCCAAGGAAAGGATTGTTGTCCTGATAAAGGATTCTGTCGCCTGAAACGCCTGGGCTCCAATAGGATAGTTTAAAATCTAATCCTGGCAGCATCTGATTTTTTGCTACACTTATGTTTAGCTCTTTAGTCTCTATACTTTTCTTATTCATCTTTAAATCTGGCCTGTTTTTCAATGCTTGTTTTAAAGCATCCTCAAGAAAAACTTCTTCCTTGATAAATACCGGTTTGTCCATAGGAACAATCTTTTTCAGATCTATACCTTCCTCACAAGAAAGGTTAAGTATGTTTTTAAGGATATCTTCGCTCCTCTTTATTAGAGCTTCTGCCTGCAGGATATCGGCCTCCCTTTCAGCCACGACTGTCTCAGCGTTCAGTATTTCTATCGGAGCTATTTTCCCAACCTCAACTTCTTTTTTATTCTTGGCCAGTAAATCCCGGGCAAGCTGAAGTGACTGCTGTTTGACTTTAAAATTTTCAATCGCATATGTAAGATTCCAGTATGCCTCTTGAACTTTGAATACGGTATCCAGAAGAATCGATTTGAGTTGATTGCGGGAAATATCCAGGTTATTCTGGGCAATGATGATTTCCTTTCTGCTTACTTTGAAACCAAAGTCTTTCAGCAGAGGCTGAGTGAAGTCAAACTGAAGTGTGCTCCCATAGCGGGGATTGATGAGTTGAAATCCCTGATTTGTATCAGATTTGTAGCTGTATAAAGATAAAGAAAGGCTCCCGCCCGTTGGAATTTGCTGCATCATAGAGAAAGAGTAATTGGCATACTTGCTTGTAACCGTTTCAGCTGCTTCAAGCCACCAGTAAGAAGGATTTTCTGTACTCCGGTTATCATAGCTTAAGTTAAAACTCGGCATAAATATTTCTTTGGCCCGGGTGACAGAAACATCAGCCAGCTCAGGGTTGTAGATCTCAACAGCTACACTAAGATTGTTTTTCATTGCCTTAACAATACAATCTTCCAAAGAAAGAGAAATCACCTCTTCTCCACTTATGTAAGAAGAAACACAAAGAAAAAATAAAATTAAAATCGGAATTGACCTCCATCTCATTCTCATTTTAAACCTCCTGATTAAATTTATCGGTTCTCTTCCATATTGCCAATTTATCTAACCTCAATATCTTCTTTTTTATTTTATCAGGTATTTTTACAAAAACCCAAGCTTCAAAATATAAATACGTAATATCTCCTAAATTGGTTCAACATGTAAGAAAAAGTTGCCTGTCCCTTTTTTTTCGTATAATATTTGTCAAACCAGATGAAAAGAATCCATTATTTTCTCCCCATTCCTTTCTTTCTCTTCTTCTCTCTCATTCTCAGCTATCTTTTTCTTTTGTTAGGGCAGACACATGAATATAATATCCAATCACATTCCTTTCATCTGAACATCTCCTCTTTCATAACCCTATGCTTTCTTTTTCTTCTCTTTCTCCTCGGGCTCTGGATACTTTTTTCAAAAATAATCACAAATCTTTTTTCTACTGACTATTCCAAAGCTCTTTCCATGGATTTATTGACCTACATTCCTATAACTTTTTTCCTGCTTTTACCTTTCACCACCTCCCACTACTTAAGCTCGGACGACCTCATCTCACGTATTAGACTATTCACTCTTGCAGTGCTCTTTTCCGTCTTCTACCTTAAAGTAGCTAATATCTATCGTCTTGCTATAGAAAGGCCGTCATTTTTTAAAAATTTGATAAAAAAGCTTTCCTCCTTGTCCCTAAAAAAAAAGCTAATCCTTCTTTTCATAATCGCTCTTATCCTTTACAACGGTGGCTCTGTTCTAATGATCTCTGGAGGCATCACTTTCTCCGGTGATGAACCTCATTTTCTGCTCATCTCCCACAGCCTTCTCGAGGATGGCGATTTTAACCTGGCTAACAACTATTCCAACAAGGATTATACAAAATATATGCAGCCTCAAGTTAAGATCAAACCCCATACTGCACCAGGGACAAAAGGTCAATATTCCTTTCATTCTCCTGGTTTGTCTTTTCTTCTTTTTCCTTTCTACATTCTTGGTTCATTTTTTGATGGAAAGCTTCTGGTTTTTATCATACGATTCGGAATGAGCATTTTTGGAGCCCTTCTTGGCCTTCAGATCTTTCTATTTGCTTGCCAGAAATGGAACAATGAAAAGCTTGCCCTTTGCCTCTGGTTTCTCTTTAGCTTCACTGCACCCGTGTTTTTCTACTCTATCCACTTCTATCCAGAAATCATAGTCGCTTTCTTCTCTTTTATAGTTTTTCGCCTTCTTTGCTTCTCGAAGTCATTCTCTAGGTTTTCCCTTTTTGTCTCTGGTTTTTTAATTTCGTCTTTTATCTGGTTTCACGCCCTTAAGTACATTTTCATCATGGTTCCTCTCTTTGTATACAGCCTTTGGGTATTGATAAAAAAACATAAGGCAGGGTGGAATCTCTTCTATTTTCTTGCCCCCTCTTTCTGCCTTCTGTTTCTCTATTTTCTCTTTCAGTACAGTCTTTATGGCTCTTTTTCCCTCTCTTCTATATCCTGGAGAGGAGCCATGACAGCACCGGAGTCAATTGCTTATTTTAAGACGATAATCTTGGATATACCTTTTCGCTACCGATGGGAAACGCTCGCAGGCTATTTCTTTGACCAGAGAGACGGGCTTCTTCTTTATTCTCCAATTTACTTTTTTGCCTTTCTTGGAGCGGTAGAGATGATAAGAAGAAAGCCCAGGGAGCTGATCCTTATCATTTTTCTGACGGCACCCTATATCCTCAACTCTGCCTTCCTTACACAGAGAACAGGATATGCACCTCAGGCTAGACCTTTGGTTTCGATTTCCTGGGTATTAGCAATCTTAGTTGGCTATTTTCTGGTATATAATGCAAAAAAAATATTTTCGTATGTTTTCTCCGCTGCCGCTTTTCTAAGTCTCCTCTTTGTCTATCTCCTTTTGAAAAACCCCCATGCCCTCTATCAACTCACTACAGTAGGAGAAACAGAACACGCAGGAAAATTGTTTCTCCTTTTTAGCAATCTTCACTTTTCCCTTCCTAAATTTCTACCTTCATACTTGAAAATTGAAAATCTACGATGGATTCCTAACTATATCTGGATAGTTGTTCTTCTTCTGTTTGTAGCCATTTATCTTGTAGTAAAAAAGCACAGTTTTTCCTTCAAATTTTCCTTCCATATCCTTGTTTCCTCTCTGGGAATTCTGGTCTTCTTTCTCTGTATTGTTCTCTATCCACGAACTGTCCTCCAGTATCCCAGAAACACAACCTTTCCTTCAGGCCAAAAGATAACATTTTATTCTCTGGGCCGGGTAGCACGGATGATAGAACCAGGAAAACTTTATCTTCCTGAGGATAATCGTCCTTACATTTTCTATTTTACCTCCTGGCGCAAAATAAAAAAATTTCAAATTGATTTTGGCTCTCTTGAATCGGACTGCGATGTGGAGATAAAATTTTTTGATTTTATGCTCTTTCAAGGGAACACGGCTGAAGAGATCAAAACTATCAGATTTCCCTCTCCTCCCTCATATCGGCTCAAAAATACAAACCTCTACCGAATAAGCATCTATCTTGAAAAGAAATCAGGCGTTTTAAATTCTAAGAATCCCTATATCTTCTCTATATTACCTTTTAACTGAACATCCTGAATTTCTTAATTCCCTTTTTATGCAGTTTAAATTTAACCAACATCTTCAGGATAGAGAGCCCGTAGATAACACTTCTCCAGAACCCAATTTGAGAGGCATCTTTAAAATATCGGGTCTGGATAGGAATCTCCTTTATCCTTATGTTGTGAACAACGCCCTGAGCTATAATCTCCGAATCAAATACAAAATCATCAGAATTCAGTTTATACTTCACAGTCTCCAAATATTTGCGAGAATATGCTCTAAAACCTGAGTGATATTCAGTCAAATACATATAAAACACAGCATTCTCAAAGGCTGTGAGAAAAATGTTTGCTAAATACTTCCATTTGGGCATTCCGCCTTCCAAAGGCCTTCCCCCTAACATTCTCGATCCAAATACTGCATCACATTCCTCATTGAGCAAAGGCTTGATAAGCTGGGGAATGACTTTGGGGTCATACTGATGGTCAGGGTGAACCATAACTATTATATCCCCCCCCAGTTTGAAGGCTTCATCATAGCAGGTTTTTTGATTGGCTCCATAACCCATATTCTTTTGGTGAACAAATACCTGAAGCCCCAATTTTTTTGCCAACTCCACTGTGCCATCTTGGCTGCAGTCATCGGTTAAGATAATCTCGTCAACACAGTCATTCGGAATATCTTTGAGGGTCCTCTCCAGAGTTTTTTCCGCATTGTAAGCAGGCATAACAACAATGACTTTCTTGGCTCTTTTCATAATATCTACATAATTCAATTTCTAACTTATACCACAATTCCCCCTTTGATTAAAATTACAAATTCTTCTGCTTGACATATACCTCAAATTTTACTATTTCTCAAAGAAATGAAAAACTCTCGAATACTTCTTATCCTGGCTTTATTTCTGCTTTTCTCAGCTGGTCTCACTTTTTTTCTAACTCTTTATTTTCAGGCTTCATTTTTTACTATTATCAATCACTCTTATTGTTTATCGCCTCTTTTCTTTTTCTTGTCCTTAGTAGTCATCTTCTTTCTTTTGAGCTCTTCCTGGATGTTTTTCGTTTATCTGGATTCAAAACTCTTCAAAAGTCAATCTTCCTCGCTTCGAGAAAATTTTCTCCCTTATCTTCCTTTTTCCTTATTCCTTTTTACCCCCCTTCTTCTCGAACACTACTTGAACAAAGAAGATCTGATAATCAGATTGAATATAATGGCTTCCTTAGTGTTTCTCTTTTTCATCTATCTTAAATTGCTCCAATTGAATCGCAATTTGAAAGGGAAAGCCTATCTTGAAAAGTGGCTTTTAAAGTTCAGTAGATTATCCCTCAAAAAAAAGCTTTTTATTCTTTTCACCCTGGCCTTTGTGATATACAACGGGTGCGCTTTTATCCTTGTGTCAAAAGGGATGACTTTTTCTGGAGATGAACCGTATTATCTCCTTACAACCCACAGCCTTTATCAAGATAAAGACATAAACGTCGCAAACAATTACGCAGACAAAGATTATTTTCACTTCTACTCTAAAGAGCAAAACCCGAAATTCGAACTAGGTATATACGCAAGAGCCGGCAAAAAAGGACGCCAATATCTCTACTCGATTAATCTGTCCGGAGTTTCAGTCCTGATGCTACCATATTACTGGCTAAGCCAGTTCTTCGAGGGAAAGGCTCTTACTTATATCCTAAAATGCGGGCTTTCCATATGGGCAGTGCTGTTAGGCCTTCAGCTTTACCTTTTTTCCAGAGAGGTCTGGAATAAAGAAAGAATTTCTCTTCTTCTCTGGTTTCTATACTCGTTTACCTCTCCTGTCCTCTTCTATTCCATCCATATTTACCCAGAAATCCCTATCGCGCTTTTCTCTTTTTACATATTCCGGAAAGTATGCTCCAAAAATCCTTTATCGCTTTTTCACTACTATTCCCTCGGTTTTATCCTTTCGCTGTTTCTCTGGTTCGGACTGAAGTACAACATGATATTCTGGCCTCTTCTTCTTGTCTCCGTATATTTCCTCTTCAAAGAACATAAGGCCGGTCTTAAAATTTTTTGCTTTCTCGCCTTCCCTTTAGTATCTCTAGGCTTTTTCTACCTCTACATCTACAAGCTTTATGGATCTTTTTATCCTTTCTCCATTTACGAAGGGGTCATGACACCTGAAAAAATGTTTGCTTTCAAGGAAATGATGTTAAAAATTCCGGTATTGCTTAGGCTTGACACTTTTCTGGACTTTTTTCTCGACCAGAGGGACGGCCTGCTTCTATATTCGCCTATTTATTTCTTTTCCTTTCTAGGACTCGTTGAAGTTTTTCGTAAATCAAAAAAGATATTACTCGCACTGCTTTTTATCTCTCTTCCTCTTATTCTGAATTATGCTTTCTTTTCTCACCGGCAGGGCTATTGTCCCCAAGGGAGGGTGCTCACTCCCATATCCTGGGTTGGAGCTTTATTGATTGGATATTTTATCGTCTATAACCGCAAAAAACTGTATTCTTTCCTTTTCGGGCTTTTTAGTTTAGTAAGCCTTGTTGCTGTCCTTATCCTTTTAAAGAATCCTGTTTTCCTTTATCAGCCAACTACTCACGAAGTTGGTCTCCGAGCTGGAGATATGTTCGTCCACCTCAGTAATATCTATATTTTTCTGCCAAATATCCTTCCATCTTTTATAAAAGTCAACAATCTAGCCTATCTGCCCAATTATTTCTGGATTCTGGGGATAATAGCCTTTGTTCTGATCTATATTTTTATAAAAAAAGAAATTCATTTAAAAAAGTATTTTTTCCATTTCTTTTCTATTTTTCTCCTTCTTGTTTTCTTTTTCCTATGGGTTCTTTATCCAAGAAGTGTTCTCTATCCTACCCGCACTTTTCGTTACTCATCCCAAAAGGCGATGGGCTTTTACCTCTTTCCCATGGGCAGGGGGGTAGTGGCAAAAAAGATGGCAGAATTCTACCTTCATCGGGAAAATTCCTACAAAATCCTATTCAGCTCCAGAACAAAGCTTGAGAAAATCAAATTTACTTTTGGTTCGGAGAAAGGAGAGTATGAGGTCAGGCTTTCTTTCTTTGATTTGTCTCTTTTCGATGGAAAAACATCTTACGAAAAAAAAGAACTAATCTTCTCCCCTTCTGCTTATTATCCCTTCAAAAAACTTTTTCTCTACGAAATCAACATTAATCTTAAAAAGCTCTCCTCTGAATCCATGCCCGTTGATCCTTACTTTTTCCAAGTTATTCCTATGAAAGAGTGAAGCGGGGATAGGCGTTCAGATCCAAAGATAAAAAGGGCTTTTCTCCGCTCTTAAGTTTCTCCACAGCCAGGGCAGCAACCATGGCCGCATTGTCAGTACAGAACTCCGGAGAAGGCATAAAAGAAGAGAGAAGGAGCTTTTTAGAAAACTCCCCAAAGTCTTTCCTTAACTTTTTGTTCTTAGCTACTCCTCCACAGAGAATAAGGGACTTTGGTTCAAATTTCTTAACAGCCTGATCCATGTTCGAAATCAGAGCCCGGATAACCGCCTTTTCAAAGCTTGCTAAAAAATCTAAAAAATCTGCGTGGTTTTTGGTTATCTTATTTTCTTTTATCTTCCTCAAGGCAGCTGTTTTAAGCCCGCTAAAACTGAAATCAAGACTTTTGTCTGTCATATGCGGTAAAGCAAATGCGTATTTCTTCGAGTTTCCCTCCTCAGACAGTTTATCGATGATCGGCCCTCCAGGATAGCCTAAATCAAGGAATTTGGCTATCTTATCCAGAGCTTCTCCTGCGGCATCATCTCTCGTCCTGCCGATAAGCTGAAAGTTGAGCCTTTCCTTCAATAAAAAAATGCATGTATGACCTCCTGAGACTAAAAGAGCCAGCGCTGGAAATGAAATGCTTCGGTTTTCCAAAAATGCTGATTGAACGTGGGCCTCAAGATGGTCCACAGGAATAAGTGGCTTTTCAAAACAATAGGCCAACCCCTTGGCAAAAGAAAGTCCGACAAGGAGTGAACCTATCAGGCCAGGCCCTTGGGTGACCGCGTAAACATCGATTTCCCCAAGTTTAAGCTGCGCGCGTCTCAAGCTTTCATCGACTACATAGCCGATGGAAGTGATGTGCTGGCGGGAAGCAAGCTCAGGGACCACTCCGCCGTATGGGGCATGAATCTCATCCTGGGACAAGACCACATTACTCAGGATTTCAAATTCATCCGTCATAACCGACGCTGAGGTCTCGTCACAAGATGTCTCGATACCTAATATATACATCATACTATAGCTTATTTGTCTTTATTCCTTTCATTTTTTCCAGTAAAAGCTAATACTAAAACAAATCCTTGGGACCCAATAGCACTTGAATCCAAATAACAAACAAACACCAAATAATAATGGCAAAAACCAAGAATAATCATAGTAAGTAGTAAGGAGTTAGGAGTAAATAAAGATTTTTTAATTATTTTCACTCCTCACTCCTTACTCCTCACTTCTCACTGAGTTTTTAATTCAGCTAAGCTCTTTTCAAAAGGGGGTAGGGCTATCCCTTTTTCTGTAACAATCGCAGAAATGTATTTGGCAGGAGTTACATCAAAGGCAGGATTTCGAACTTCCACATGTGGAAGAGTAATGTATTGGCCTTCAATCTTCCTCACTTCCTGAGCATTCCTTTCTTCAATGGGAATCTTGCTCCCATCCACAAGATCAAAGTCTATTGTATTAAGGGGTGCAGCTACATAGAAGGGAAGATTGTGTTCTTTGGCAAGAACAGAAACCATGTATGTGCCAATTTTGTTCGCGGTATCGCCACATCGAGCAATCCTGTCCGCTCCTGTTATCACCATAGAAATCATTCCTCTCTGCATGAAATAGCCGGCCATGTTATCGGTTATCAAGATCACCGGAATATTATCCTTATCCAGCTCCCAGCATGTCAGTCTCGCTCCCTGAAGGAAAGGCCTGGTCTCATCAACATAAACCTTTATTTTCTTGCCCTCATGAAAGGCTGCTCGTACTACCCCCAGGGCTGTACCATAACCGGCTGTTGCCAGAGCTCCTGCATTGCAGTGAGTCAAAATTGTTTGGCCGTCTCGAATCAGCTCCCTTCCCCAAAATCCAATCTTCTTGTTGGTTTCAATATCTTCCTTCTCGATGGCCAAGGCTTCCTTTATCAATCTTTGTTTCAACTGTGGGAGGTTAAGGCTGCAGTTCTCTATGAAAGTAGCTTTCATTCTCTCAAGAGCCCAGAAGAGGTTGCGGGCAGTGGGACGCGTTCTCTCAAAGCGGCTTAAGATTCTGTCAAATTCTTTATCCAGATTCTCTGTTCCTTGAACCTTCATTAGACCAAGAGCCACACCAAAGGAAGCGGCAACTCCTATGGCCGGGGCTCCCCGTATGACCATTTTTTCAATTGCATCGGCCACCTGATTGTATTCCGTACACTCCACATATACTTCTTCTTCAGGAAGCCTTCTTTGGTCAATCAAGATAATCCTATCCTTATCCCATTTAATTGTTGGCAGCATACCTCACCTTTTTTTCCAATCAGGGGTTTCGGAATTTGGCCAGTTCCATTTTTTTACCCACAGGAGGTATACCGAAAGAAACTCTTCCCACTTTTCCGAGGACAATTTCTCTTTCAGCTTCTGATAGCAAAACACAATTTGAAGGTCGTTATCCCTAAAGATCTCTTCTTTAGGAAGCCCGAGTTCCTTCGCTATAATAGCTTCCTCAAAGCTCTTTTTATACTCTAATAAATGGCTTAAAACCTGAGATAAGAGATAATGATAATATCCGCAACTCAGATCCTTGTCAGCCAGTTTTTCTGTCGTTTTAAGCAGCTTATTCAGCAGTTTCTGCCTCTCCTTTCCTTCTTCTTGGAGCGTTTCCTTTAGAGCGATATGTGTATATCTTTGTGCTGCTAAAACAGTTATGGATTTAAACCTAGACTTATTGAGAAGGTAGGTATATATCTTGAAAGCAGAATCTACAAGCCCCAATTCTTGGAGCGAGGAAGCAAGCCCAAAGAGGGAAACCTGCTCAGCCCATTCCTGGCCCTTTTCAAACCCAAAGGAAAATGCCGCAATAAAGCTTTCTTCAGCCTTTTCCCAAAGCTCCAGGTTTAGTTCCGCCATTCCTTTTAGCATAAAGGCCTGGGCAGATGGATGTTTCGCAACCGCTAGTTCAGCTTCTTTCAGTGCCCTCTTAAAAGAAGCAAGAGCCTTCTCTGTCTTGTAGGCGCGGGAAAGTTTTTCCCCATTAACATAGTACAACTTGGCTTCTTTGAGATGAGAAACACAGGAGGAAATTGAGAAAGCAAATAAAACAAGAAACAGAAAAATAGTCTTCTTTCTCTTGTAAAAACAGTTATTCATTTTTTTTCTTTAACTGTTTTTCTATAAGTTCAGCGATTGCTTTCTGGGCATTGGCCTGTGAAAGAAGGTCTGTGCCAAATGAAACTATCTCCTCTGCAAAGGTTTTAAGACCTTCAAGCAGCCTTGCTTTTCCCTCGGCGGCATCTATATCGTTTCTTGCCCGGCTCACTTTCGCATCAAATTCATCAACAATTTTGTTGTATTCATTTGACTCCAGTTCTTTTTGGAAAAGGGCAAAGAGAAATGGATCTTCAAGTCCCAGGATGGGGTAAAGGCATCTGAAAGCTTCTCTTAATGTCTTTAAATCCTTTTTTTCGATTTCATCCCTGTAGGCCCTGCACAAGTCTGGATTGCTCTTATAAAAATTAAAGATAAACTCATCTGGCTTCACTTTAACAAGGTCAGGATCAGGCCAAATTTTCCAGGAAAAAATCTTCTCCTTCCACTCTTTTGTTCTCCTTACTGCCCAAACTAAAGCTGCGGATAGAAGCGGAAAATAAAGATAGGTCTTTTGAGGAAAAATTTTCGAGAGAAACCGAACTCCATCCTCAACTACTTTTTCAACAGATTTTTCCTTCATGTTTATTTAGCTCCAATTCTATCCTATCTAAATCCAAAGTTCAAAATATATATGACATATGGAAAACTAAGTGAGGAATAAGGAGTGAGGAGTTAATAATTAAGGTTCTTCTCCCAATTAGTTGATGCAAAGGGTTCGAGGATTCAAGGATTCAAGGATTCAAGTGTTTTTTTTGTAACGATTTAGTAAGTGCTTTGAGCATCCTCTCAACCTCTCCTATTCCCTCCTGTGCAAACTTTTAATTCTTTGTAATTCTTAAACATTTCACTCGAATCCCTGACCCCTTGACCCCTTGAATCCTTATGATCCTACCAACTCTTTTGGAGATGATTAATAATTAAGAAGAAAAATGATTTAAAATTACTCCTTACTACTTAATCCTTACTTTATCTTCAGTAAAGCCAGGAATGCTTCCTGGGGAATTTCGACCCGGCCTACCTTCTTCATTCTTTTCTTCCCTGTCTTCTGCTTTTCCAGAAGCTTCATCTTTCGGGTGTAGTCTCCTCCATAAAGCTTTGCAAGGACATCCTTGCGATAGGATTTAATAGTTTCCTTAGCAATCACTCTCTTGCCCAGGACTGCCTGGAGGGAAATCTCGAATTGCTGGCGCGGGATTAATTTCCGCAGTTTTCCTACAAGAGCTCTGCCTATAAGATAGGCTTTATCTTTATGAATCACTAGAGAGAAAGCATCCACAGCTTCTCTGTTAATCAGGATATCTAGCTTAACAAGTGGAGCTTCTCGGTAGCCGCCAAACTCGTAGTCCATGGACGCATATCCCTGGGAGATAGACTTTAAGTTATTGTAGAAATCAAAAACGATTTCATTCAAGGGAAGAATATAGGTTAAAAAAATGCGCTGAGAACTGACATATTCCATCTTCTTTTGTTCCCCTCGTCGGCTCTCGAGAAGCTTGAGTACGGCTCCAAGGTACTTATTTGGCGTTAAAATCAATGCTTCGATAACCGGCTCCTCAATCTTTTTGATTTCATTGGCCGAAGGAAGCTGAGAAGGATTATGGATTTCTAAAACCTTGCCATCATTTCTTGTTACTCGAAAGCTCACACTCGGTGCAGTGGCGATGAGGCTCAGGTCAAATTCACGCTCCAATCTTTCCTGAATGATCTCTTGGTGAAGGAGTCCTAAAAAGCCACATCTGAATCCTAGTCCCAACGCAGAAGAATTTTCTGGCTCATACTGAAAGGAAAAATCATTGAGTCTCAGCTTTTCAAGGGCTTTCCTTAAATTCTGTACGCTGCTTTCTCCAACCGGAAACATGCCACAGAAAACCATGGATTTTGCCTCTTTGAAACCAGGGAGAGCAAGGGTTGTCGGCCTATTTTTTTCAGTAATTGTATCCCCGACCCTGGCATGGCTCAGCTCTTTTATACCTGCTATCATATAACCGACTTCGCCTGCGGACAAGCGGTCAACGGTTTTTGGTTTTGGTGTTAGAAAACCAACTTCTTCTACTTCATGGAAAGTCCTGTTTGCCATCAGTTCTATCTTGGCGCCGATTCGGACGACTCCGTCAAACACCCGCACAAGAATTACAACGCCGCGATAGGAGTCAAACCAGGAATCAAAGAGTAAAGCTTTAAGTGGAGCTTCAGGATCACCCTGGGGGGGAGGAATGCAAGTAATAATTCTTTCAAAGATGTCATCCACGCCAGTGCCTTTTTTGGCGCTCGCAAGTATGGCCTCTTCTTTTTTAATGCCAATTATATTTTCCAGCTGCTCGAGAGTAAGCTCCGGATTGGCCTGAGAAAGGTCAATTTTGTTGACAATAGGAATGATGGCAAGATTATTCTCGATTGCCAGATATGTATTGGCCAGAGTCTGAGCCTCTATACCCTGGGATGAATCTATGACAAGGAGGGCCCCTTCACAGGCAGCCAGGCTTCGGGACACTTCATAAGAAAAATCAACATGTCCTGGAGTATCAATCAGATTGAGAAAATACTCCCCTTGAGACTTGCTCTGGTAGCGAAGCCGGACTGTCTGGGCCTTTATTGTTATCCCCTTCTCTCTCTCTAGATCCATGGTATCAAGAACCTGCTCCTTCAGCTCCCGAGGAGAAAGAGCTCCTGTCTTCTCCAGGAGCCGGTCAGCGAGTGTCGACTTGCCATGATCGATATGAGCAATAATCGAAAAATTCCTTATTCTTTTCATTATTTCTTCTCAAATAGAAATTCAGTATATACAACAATGGAGACTCAGGTCTACTTTTTTAACTTTTCACATGGGAATATATTTAATTATCGAAATAGACGGAACAGACTGAACAGACCGAATATACTGTTGTTTGAGGCTTGACTTTTGGCGTGGACTACAGTAATTTTGATATGAGATTCTAAGATAGAACGATAATAAACCTCGAGGAGGTTTCAATGTTTTTATTCGGTCCTGTCGGCCCGACAGAACTTCTTCTAATAGTTTTAATCATTATCATCATTTTTGGCGCTCGAAAACTTCCTGAACTGGGAAAATCCTTGGGAGAAGGCATAAAGAACTTCCGGAAATCCATAAGCTCCAAAGAGAAAAATGATAAATCTTCTTCTGATACTGATAAGCCAGAGCCTCCTGCTAAGGACGAATGAGACGTATAATTGAAAAACTTGTTCAACAGCGAAAAGAAAAAGAAGAAGATTTTTCAAAGAAGCTTGAAGAAATAAAAGAAAAGAGCAAAGAATTCCATGATATTAAGGGCTCTCTCAGATTCCAGCAACTCTTCTCTAGTCTGGAAGAAATATTAGAACCTAAAGGGAAAAAACCTGTCGAGAAAAGAGGGCGCCTCCTCCCGCCTTTCTCAAAAGCTTCAAAAAAAGGCTCATTTCAGGAACTCTTTAACCAACAAGTCTTTCTCATCCTCTTTGAATTCAAAAACGCTTTAGAGCAAAATCTCAGCCAGACAAAAGAGCTTATCTCTTCCTTTACGGATATTATTCAACTAAGCGCTGCCCTCACTGATGCAAAAGATAAAGAGTGGGACGCCCTGGGCAACAATCATGTTGGAATGATTTTCAAAAGCATGGAATGGCGAGTAGATAAATTAGCTGCTGCATATGAAGATGCAAATTTATTGATGAAAAAATTTCTTCTTCTTAAAGAAAATCTGAATCAGTTGCTTTCCGTATTACAAGAAAAAAGAATGCCCTCTCCCCCTCAGGTCAAAGAAATACTCCAACCTCTTGAAGATTGGCGATATACTGGCTTTGAAAACCGCTATAGAGGCTCAGAGCAAGAAATCAAAAAACAGCAGGCAAGTTACGTTTCTTATTTCAAAAAAGGAGGGAAAGTGCTGGATCTGGGCTGTGGTCGCGGCGAATTCATCGAAATTCTAGAAGAAAACGGAATCGAAGCTGAAGGGATTGACATAAACGGTCAGATGATCGAAATCTGTCGGGACAAGGGCCTAAACTGCCAGAAGGCTGATATCCTGAAGAAGCTGGCTGAGTATGAAGACGGTACACTCGGGGGCATATTTTCTTCTCAGGTTATAGAACACTTATCCCCTTCATACTTGAGGAGGATGATTGAACTTGCCTATTTTAAGCTTTCTCCAGCCAGCCATATCGTTCTCGAAACCATAAATTCCGCTTCAGTTTTCAGCCTTGTCCAGATCTATTTTCTAGACCTCTCGCATCAAAAGCCTGTTCATCCCCAAACACTAAAATTCCTGCTTGAAAGCACAGGCTTTGAAAAAGTTGAAATAAAATACTCCTTCCCTTTAGAAAAAGAAAAGTTGCAGGATCTTCCAGGATCAGATGAATTCACATCCATCTTGAATCAGAACATTGATAATCTGAACAAACTTCTCTATGCTCCCCCAAATTATGCTGCGATTGGATTAAAGAAATAATATTCCAAATGACACAAATTACAAATCACAATTACCAAAATCACAAACAAACCAGTTTAAGGTTTAAAGTTTAAGGTTTAAGGTTTAAGGTATTTATATTTTTAATTTAGTTATTAATCCTTTAACATTAAACCTTCAACATTAAACCAATATAAGTTTCGGTCATTGGAATTTTAGTGCTTGTTTGGTATTTGGAAATTGTCATTTGGATATTTAAAAATTATGCGTAAACTTAACTTAAATATAAATTAGAAATTTAATACTTGCGCAATTCAATGAATAAACAGGGGAAAAAAACATTATATGCTGGATTCGACCTGGGAGGCACCCAGCTAAAATACGGACTCATCGATGAAAAGGGAATTGTTGTCTTTCACGCAAAAGTCAATACCCCTGAGAAAATGGAAGACTTGTTGCAGCTTCTCAAGAACCTCTGGAAAAGTCTCAAAAAGAGAGAAAAGAAACATATCGTATCAATAGGACTTGGATTTCCTGGAATCTTCAGCCTGAAGGAACAGAAAATTATTCAATCTCCAAATTACCCGAGTATTGATAAATTTGATCTTATTTCCGCCCTTTCACAGTTTATCGAAGTATCTTTTTTTGTAGATAATGACGCCAACATGGCTGCATACGGAGAGTATAAATTAGGATCAGGTCAGGGCGCACAGAGCTTGGTACTTCTCACTATCGGAACGGGCGTTGGAACAGGAGTCATCCTGGAGGGAAAAGTCTGGCATGGAGCCTGCGGTTTTGCTGGAGAATTGGGCCACGCAACTGTAAACCCTGATGGAGAAAGATGTAAATGCGGAAGTCAAGGCTGCCTTGAAACAGAGGTTTCCGCACTAAAAATTGTTAAGAACTACAAAGCTTTAACAAAACAAAACCAAAACATAACAGCAAAGCAAATTTTTCACAGAGCAAAAAGCGGAGATGCTGCTGCCCGACAGGCATTTACCCAGGCAGGTCGGTTTCTAGGAATAGGAATTTCCATTGCTATAAACCTGTTGAATCCAGAGAAAGTACTCCTGGGAGGCGGTGTAATGAAAGCCGGCAATTTACTCCTTTCCTCTGCCCTTGAAGAAGCCAAGAAAAGATCATACAAGGCGTCATTTGAATGCTGCACCATTGAAAAAGCTACTCTAGGAAACAGAGCCGGTTTCATCGGAGCAGCCTTCTGGGCACAAGAACAATATAGTAAATAGGGGAATGGGGAATAGTGAGGAGTAAGGAGCAAGCAAAATAAAAAGCGTAAATCGTAAAAAATGAAAAAACGGATAATTGACAAGGAATATATCAAATACTACAATGCAAACCATGCAAAAAGAGAAATTTAATTTCCTCTCCCCAGTAATTCATATTCATTATATTGAATCCTTTTTCCATTATCTCAAAGCGCAATTTTTTAGGAAACACTCAAAGCAATTCAAATCCTTCCTGTTCCAAAGAGAATTGTAAAATAGGAGGCACAAAGTGAAGAAAAAATTACTCGGACTTTTATTGATTATATTTTTATCAATTGGACTAACTTCCATCGCCGCCGCTCAAAGACAAACCGGATCTATCAAAGGGATAATTAGCGATACAGAGGGATTTCCTTTACCCGGTGCCTTTATCTATCTTGATTCGCTAAAGCTTCTAAATATCCAAACTTATATCACCTCAGATACAGGCAAAATCAAATTCCACGCCCTTCCTCCTGGACAGTACAAAATCACTGTGGAAATGCCTGGATTTAAAACAGTCAATATTGAGAACATTATTGTCCGAGTGGGAATGACTGTTAAACTCAATATAACAATGGAAATGACTACAGTCGAAGAAGAGACAACGATCGATATTCCCTCGCCTACATTGGATTTGGAATCCACAAAAACTGTTACGGTCATAGAGGGGGATCTTTTAGAAAAAATTCCATTTAAAAGAAACTTGTTTGACGTTATCAGCTCTGCATCGGGAGTTATCCCAGACTGGCTTCCCTTCCAGCAGACCTCTATCATTAAAGGTTCCTCCGCAAGAGCAAATCTATATTCTCTAGACGGCTTGAACGTGAGCGACCCAGAGGGAATATCTCTTCTCTCCAATATCAATTTCGATGTTATAGAAGAGATAGAAATTGAAACAGCAAGCCATCCTGCAGAAGTCGGCAACATTGATGGCGGTTTCATCAATGTTGTTACTAAATCAGGAGGGAACCGATTAACTGGAGGGATCATTCTCTATCATACAAACGAAAATGTAGCAAATACTTTGAATTCAGAAGAAGAAATGAGCGCGATGGGAGTATCACCTCCACCGATAGATAAAAAATTATGGGATATCTCCCTGTCTTTAGGGGGCTCAATATTGGAGGATAAACTGTGGTTTTTCAGCAATGTCCGCTTGATCTCTCAGTCTCACTCTACTTCTTTCATCCCATGGACAGATCCTCAAGGAAATGCGCACGAAGAATTTGATTGGGATAACACTGAAAAAATGGCATTCTTCAAGTTAACCAGCCAATTTGATCCCAAATTTAAAGTCACAGGAATGTTCAATTTTATGGATCGCTATCGACCCGTCCACGAATCTTCTATTGATTGGAATGTAACATCAGAAGCTACACGTATCTTGAATCATGAAAGGAACTACACTGCAAACGGCATTCTAAACTACGTCCTTAATCAGAATACATTTGTCGATCTGAAAGCAGGTTATATTCATAACAAGCTTCCTATAATTCTAGATGAAGAAGCGAACTTTAACCCTCAATATTATGATGAAAGCACTGGCCACATTTGGGGTAGTGGTCGACTCAACGAAACCAGCCTTAAAAAAAGATTTCACACCAATGCATGCATAACTCATTTCCAAGATAACTTCTTTGGCGCCGATCATGAGCTTAAGGCCGGAGCAGAGTACGAATATACTTATGGGGAATGGACTGCTTGGAAAGAGAATAATCTGCTCGTCCATTATAATAACGGAAATCCTTATTTTTTCGGGCTTGCAGAATCTCCCGAAACAGGAAGGACAGTAGGCAAAGGTAAAATTTCATTCTCAATTGCCAGCAGAATAGAAGGAGGTCTAAAGCCCAAAAATGAAATTAGAAGATTTGGTTTCTTTCTCCAAGATTCAGCTACATTTGCCGAGAGAGTGACTCTCAATTTCGGCATTAGATTCGACCGAAGCACCTCATATCAGTTGGCCTATTTAAAGGCGGAGAGTGGAAATCCTGTCTCTCAAAATATTGGGGAAGAGTTAATCGAACCAATAGCTGATGTGAATCCTTATGGCGAAAATATAGTCACAGAATGGAAAGACCTGATGACCTGGAATGCCTTGTCACCGCGTATAGGTTTAATCTTTGACATTTCCGGCAAAGGAAAAAGCATATTTAAAGCATCTTTTTCTCGCTACTCAGAATATATGAAGATGCAATACCTTGCGGCTTTAAATCCATTTAATATCAATCGGTCTCATTCATTCATCTGGTACGATGAAAACATGGACGGTATTGTCGATGATACTGATGATACCTATGCCCTCTTTCCTGAGGATTATCGTTTGTATATTGAGGAATATTATAAAAAAAGGATAGACCCTGAAACCAAGTCACCATATACTCATGAATTTTTGATTGGATTACAGCACGAATTCTTCAATGATCTTTCCGTAGGAATAAACTGTATTTACAAAGAAACAAAGAATATTTTTGAAAATGTTCTTTACAATCCAGACCTTGATATGAATTGGTACACTACTGTCCTAGATACTGAACAATGGTGGATACCGTTCACCACAATTTTTCCTGGAATTGATGATTATCCTGAAACTGACGCCACAGTCTATTTCTTGTCGAAAGATGCACCTCCACTTTTCGAGCGATATCAAAATGTTCCTGAGCTTAAAAGAAAATATCAAGCGATAGAGTTTGTATTCAAAAAACGCATGTCAAACAATTGGCAACTGAATGGCTCTGTGGTCTTAAGCAAATCAACTGGAAATATTGGTTTAGGCTATGGTTCCACTTCAGGATCTACTCCCGCAGCAAATAGCCCAAATTACTTTGTTAATAATCCAGAAGATTCGAGGCTTGATTTTGACCGGCCATTAGTCATAAAAATGATGGGAACTTATAGATTTCCCTTTGGTTTTTTCCTGAGTTTTTACTACACTCACATGAGCGGCGCTCCGTGGGCAAGAAGTATCGCTGTTTTCCCTCCATCTTCATGGACCGAAAAGGAGAATGCCTACAGCTCTTACATGAATGTTATTCTCGAGAGCCCGGGCACAAGAAGAGATAAGGCAACTGACAACCTTGATATCAGAATTGAGAAGGAATTTCAGTTGACGCGTTCTGGAAGAGTGAGAGCTTCTATAGATATCATTAATGCTTTAGGAAATAAATATCGCACTATTTTCCAAAACGATGGGGGCTACTGGTTTCCAGCAGATGAAAATTCTGTTGAAGGGACACGCATTTTAAGCCCAAACTACAAAAGAATTACTTCTCTTTTCGGTGCACGAGTGCTCAAATTCAGCCTAAACTTCAGCTTCTAATCTAAAAAAAAAGCTCCTGTACAAATTAAGTGGGTAATGGATTCCTAGTTGAGGAAAAATTCTCATCTGGTTACAAAAATCCAAATGTCAAATATGAATACGCAAGACGTCAAACGTAAAACGCAAAAGGAATATAATTTAAATTAAATAATCGTCTTGCGTTTGCCGTTTTACGTTTTGCGTGAGAAAGTTGTGAGCTTTGAGTTTTGAACTTTGAGTTTATCATTTCTTGTTTGTCTTGCTACTTTTTCCCTTATTCTTCACTGGAAAGACTGGAATGATGTTCTAGCTCGGCTATAACAGAAGATGGAGGTCTCTGCTCAAATTTTCTATACAGCAGATGGCTGGCACAAAAAGAACATTTAAAAGGGCAGCCTCTAGATGTAAGGATAGGGAGCGAGTCTTTATTCATCAACAAATCAAAGGCGGTAAAATCGTAAATCCAGGGATTTATAAGAAGAATGTTTTTAGTGTCCATTCTATCAATTATGGGACCTACTGTAAAAAACAGGCAATCCTTCTTACCTGAAGCTCAGTAACTCCGTGACTCTGTGACTTAGAAACAAATGCATTTATTATTCGCTGATTTACTGTGTTACTGAGTCAGTGGTAAGAAAAATGACTCTTGTATTTATTATATTAGTGCGGAAGGTGGGACTCGAACCCACACGGCCGTAAAAGACCATAAACTCCTGAGGCTTACGCGTCTACCAATTCCGCCACTTCCGCACCAGCCCCTGATTTGAATCCTTCTCTTGAAGTTGTATTATATTTAAAAAAAGCAAGACAAGCAAGACAACACTCTGTAATTAAGACACTAGAGCAGCACACAGCTACTCTAGTGTCTTAATTACAGGGAATAGACCAAAATAGCTTGACAAATAAAAGCTTAGCTCTTATTTTAAAATTGGGTGTCAAATTCTTTCCTTTTTCATACTTCTCCATATGTACTTTTCTATCCAATCTTAAAAATCTCTAACAGGAGGTCAGATGAAACTTTTGAGCCGGGAACAAATTGAATCTCTGGCCAAGTTTAAAAGTGAAAACTTTTTGACAACATCTCTCTATCTCGACACGGACAAAAGCAGACTCACAAAGAAAGAAATAACTCTTACTTCTAAAAATCTTCTTAGCAGTGGCAAATATCAGCTGGACCAGATGGATTTAAGCAAAGGAAAAAAAGAATCCCTTTACCAGGATTTGAACAAAATCAGCAATTTTTTCACTCAAGATCTAAACTCTTATAACTTCGCAGGACTGGCAATATTTTCTTGCAGCAACCAAGGATTTTGGCAGGTTTTCAACCTCCCTAATCCTCCAAGAAACAGGATAATATTCGATCAAAATCCCTATGTTCGCCCCCTTTCCGCTATTCTGAATGAACACCACAGAATTTGCATGCTTACTCTCGACCGAAAAGAAGCCAAATGGTATGGAGTTTTTATGGGAGAAATTTCCCTTCTCAAAAGTCTTGTGGGAGACGTCCCCAGTAAAGTTAAGGAAGGAGGATGGGAAGGATACGAGTCTAAACGCATCGAAAGACACATTGCCACTCAACTCCACGATCATTTCAAGAAGACAGCTCAGATGACATTTGACCTGTTTCAGAAAAACAACTTTGACTGGCTTTTTCTTGGATGCAAGGACGAATACTGGCCAGATTTTGAACCTCTTATCCATCCTTATTTAAAGAAAAGATTTAAAGGCCGGGTCAAAGTGAAATCCAACGATTCTGCAAGCAAAATACTCAAGGAAGTCCTCGCGTTAAAAAAGAAATTGAAAAAGCAGGATGAGGATGATACAGTTCAACGCTTTGTTTCTGAACTGGAGAAATGGGGACTGGCCATTTCTGGACTGAAAAATACTCTAAAAAGCCTTAACAGGGGTGAAGTTCAAACACTCCTCATCACAAGGAATTTCACAAAACCCGGAAAAATCTGTCCCAAATGCAGATTCTTATATGCTGACGTAACACGGTGCCCATCTTGCAAGATCAAAACAGAAACATTGTTGGATGTTATCGATGAAGCAGTCGAAGCAGCTATGGATAAAAAAGGCCAAGTTAAGCACATCAACCCGCCTTCCAGACTGAGCAGGTACGGAAATATCGGAGCATTCCTACGGTATAAGACATAAACTCAAAGCTCAAAACTGTTTATCAGTTTATCAGTTATTCGGTTAGTCTGTTCGTCAGTTATTTTAATTATAATATTTAACAAACAAACCGACTAACTGATTAACAGTCTGTTCCGTCTGTTCTCTTATTTTTTATCGCCTTGTTACCCAGTCTCCGCTTCACCCAGTCATTCCTTTTTTTACTTTAAAAGAAACTCGGTCGAACAGACTATAGATGATGGGGATTACAAAAAGAGTGAGCAGCGTTGTTGCAACCAATCCGCCAACAACTGTGACTGCCATGGGTGCTCTCATCTCAGCCCCTTCTGAAGCGCTCAAGGCCATGGGCAGCATCCCCAGGATAGTTGTAAAAGCTGTGATCAAAACAGGTCGCAGCCGCACAGTGCAAGCTTGAAGAATGGCCTCCTTCTTCTCCATCCCTTTTCTTTTCAACTGGTTGATATAGTCCACCATCACGATCCCATTGTTGACAGCAATTCCTCCGAGCATGATAAAACCTATCAAAACAGGAAGGCTGATAGGTCTTCCTGTGAGAAGCAAAGCCAATATGACTCCTATAAGGGCAAGGGGAATGGTAAACATGATAACAAAGGGATGGCGGAAAGACTCGAACTGGGAGGCCATGATCATATAAACCAGAAGGCTCGCAAGGGCAAAAGCACCAGCCATAATGATAAACGCCTCCTGCATCTGTTCATACTGGCCGCCAAATTCGAAGAAATACCCTATTGGTAACCCTCTCTCCACATCAACTATTCCCTTTTTAATGTCTTTCACTACACTTCCTAAATCTCTTCCGGCAATATTAGCAGTAACAGTAACCTCTCGAGCCTGATTTTCCCTGGTTATTCTGAGGGGGCCTTCGCCTCTTGTAATAGTAGCAACCTGGCCTAAACGGATCATTGTGTTTAACGGTGTCATGATGGGAATGTTTTTTATGTCATCCAGGCTATCTCTGTACTTTTCCTCAAACCGAACCCGAATGTCAATTTCTTCATTTTCCTCTCTAAACCGGGTTGCCACCTTTCCTAAAGAAGCAGTCTGAACCGAATTAGCAACCTGGCTCACCATCAATCCCATCCGGGAAGCCTTTTCCCGGTTGACCCTGATGTGGTACTCAGGTTTGCCCTCAGCCATTGAGTGAGTGACATCTCTCAGGCCTTCAACATCCTGTATTCTTTCTACTATGTTATCTGCAATCTCAGTTAGTACATTGAGATCTTTCCCAAAGATTTTTATCTCTATAGGGGCCTGAGCTCCACCCATCATTATCTGGCCCATATCAATAGCTTCAAATTTTACACCTTTTAGTTTAGGAAGTTTCTTTCGAATCTTCTCAAGAACTTCCACGTCCGAGAGCTCTCTTTCACTCATGTCAACCAGTCCCACCCAGATAAGTCCCTCATGGGATCCTGTAGTAGAGAATCCACCTGCCATATCAGCAGGGTTTTCTTCGGCTTGAGAACCGGCTTGAACCGAGATAGTTTTAACCTCAGGCTCTGAGGCCAGTAGATTTTCTGCTATAGCAACAACACGGTTCGTCTCTTCCAGAGAAGTCCCGACAGGCATCTTAACCGAAAGGATAATCATTTCCTGGTCCATGGCGGGCATGAATTCTGTCCCCAGGAAAGGAATAATAACAAAGGAGAGTAAAAACAGGCCTAGTGCTCCACCAAGAACGAGCCACCTCCGCCGAAGCGCTCTCTTCAATAAATTCTGATAAAGATTTCTGGCTGTTTCAAACTGCTTTTTCTTTTGTCTATTCCTTCCATAGTCATGTTTGTTATTTGGCTTGAACAGAATAGAAGCAACCATCGGGACCACAGTAAGAGCAACAAAAAGCGAGGCCAAAAGAGAAAAGGCTATAGCTAAAGCCAGCCCTCGGGTCAGTTTCCCTGTAATGCCCTGAGCAAACACCATGGGGAAAAATACAGCGATAGTAGTCAAGGTTGAAGCAGTGATGGCCATTCCTACCTCAGAAGCACCTTTTTTTGCGGCTTCATTCTTCTCTTTTCCCTCTTCAATATGGCGAAAGATATTCTCAATGACAACAACGGCATTATCAACCAGCATGCCAATACCGAGTGCCAGGCCTCCAAGAGTGAGCATATTTATTGTATAGCCAGCAAGATAAAGCGCGATGAATGTAGTTATAACAGAAAGAGGAATAGCTAAAGCGATAGTTATGGTAGGACGCCAGTTGCGAAGGAAGATCAGGATAAAAAAGATGGCCAGAATGCCGCCTACAAGTGCATTGTTCCCTGTCCTGCGAATAACTTTTTGTATCATATCTGATTGGTCCATGAAGGGGAAAAATTCAACGTCTGGAGGAAGGGTATCCATTATTTTTGCCAGCTCTTTTTTCACAGCTTCAGCGGTTATAACAGTATTCGCCCCAGAGCGTTTGTTAATCACATAGAAGACTCCTTTCTTTTTCTGGATTCGAGCTATAAATCGAGTCTCTTTCATGGCATCTTTGACCTCAGCCACATCCTTCAAGTAAATAGGCTGACCATTCTGCATTAAGCCGATGATAGTATTACGAATATCATCCAAATTCCTGAACTCACCAAGCGTCCGCAGAAGAAACTCAGAATGTCTTTCGACAATATGGCCCGCAGGAAGATTCAAGTTTTCCATCCTGAGAGCAAGGAGAATCTGATCTTGAGAGAGGTTACGGGATTCGAGTGCGGCTTTATCTATATCAACCAAGATTTCTCTAACATCCATCGAAAACACCTGAATTGATGCTACTCCGTCTATCCTCTCCAACCTTGGCGCCACCTCATCCTCTATCAACTCCTGCAGCTCAAAAGTAGGCATGTTTGCTGTAATGCCGCCGAATATGACTGGCATCTGGCCAAGGTCGAATTTGACCACCAGAGGATCATTGACTTCTTCAGGAAGAAAATTGCTGTAAAGGCCCATCTGGTCTCTGAGATCCTGTGCAGCAAAATCAAGATTGGTCCCCCACTCAAATTCTACCATGATCACGGAAGCCCCTTCGAATGTAATCGAATTGACTTTTTTCACCCGGCTGACAGAGTTTATTATTTGTTCCAATGGCCTGGTGATTGTGTTTTCAATGTCTTCCGATGAAGCTCCACTATAAACAGTGATCACAGATACCGTTGGGAATTCGATGTCCGGAAGAAAATCCAGGCCTAGTCTTACAAAGGCAAGAGACCCCATCACGACCAGGATCATAGCCAGCATGGCTGTTGTGACTTTTCTATTAACAGAAAACTCTGGTATTTTCATTTAATGACCTCTTTTATTTCTATTTTAGTGCCATCTTCAAGGCCGTAGTTTCCTTCCACAATTACAAGATCGCCCTCTTTGAGTCCCTTCACAATTTCCAGCATATCAGTATTTTGAAGGCCAAGACTCACCTCTTTTCTCTCTGCCGTACTATTTTCTAGGGCAAGAAAAATATATTTATGATCGAGGATAGCCTTCTGGGGAATGACAAGAGCATTCTCATGAGTACTCACTTCAAGTATGACCTCCCCAAACGTGTTCGGCCTTAAAATCAAATCATGATTATCTGCCATCACTTTGACCTTGAACTTCTTGGTCAAAGGGTCTGCAGTTAGGTTCATAACTGACACGACGCCTTGAAAAATATCGTCAGGAAAGGCCGCCACTTTGAGTGTAGCCACCTGACCCTTTTTTATCCGGATAATGTCCTGATAAGAAACGTCGATCTCTATTTTTACACGGGAAAAATCCATCAATGTCAACACTCCGCTGCTTGAAGAGAACCCGCCCATCATAGGATTTATGACATCGCCAACTTCTGCATTCTTTGAAGCAACTACTCCGCTGAATGGTGCCTTCATAAGGGAAACATCCAGACCGTGATTGGCTAAATTCAAAGCTGCTAGTGCCTGCTGAAGCTGAGCCTCGGCCGCCTCAAAGACGAGTTCAATTTTTTCATACTGCTGGTCGGATACAGCATTCTCCTCGATCAAGCGTTTCATTCTATCCATGTTACGTTTGGCATCCTTGTAATTGGCATCTGCTACAGCTACGCCCGCCTTTGCCTGTTCAAGCTGAAGCCGTATAGCCCGTGTGTCTAACTCAGCAAGCAACTGCCCCTGCTTTACTCTATCTCCTTCTTCTACATGGATCTGTACTATCTTTCCTCCGACATCGGGTGTAATATTTATTTCTTTCCACGCCTCTATGAGTCCTGTATATAAAAGTTTTTCTGAAATCCTCTGCCTCTTGACTTTGTAAACTTTAACCGGCGCAGCTCCAAAACTTTCCATGATTTCTTCTTTTTGGTCCTGAGATTGACAAGAAAAAAGGAAAAGGGAAAGGAGCGATGCTATAAAAACTTTTACTTGTGTATTTCTTTTCATTTGATTCCTCCGTACATCTCAATCAATATTATTCCAACCAACTCCCATGGCTCTATCCAACTCGGCCAGGGATATGACATAATCATACAAGGCCTGAGAATAGTTAGTTTTAGCCTGGGATAAAGCCGCCTGAACAGAACTGACATCAAGAGTTGTCGCCAACCCTTCAGAAAAATTCAGTTCAGCAATCCGTAAGCTCTCCTGAGCCTGTTCGACATTCTTCTCCTGCGAAAGGAGGGATTCCTTGGCTTCTTTTATCCTTAAGATAGCCTTCCTGACTTCGAACTTTACCATATCTCTGAGGCCTTTCTGGCTAAACTCGATTTCTTTGATCATGGCCTTTGACTGAGCCACTCGGGCAGAGGTTGTAAAGCCGTTAAACAGAGGCACTGTGAGAACAAGATTAACAGCATAATAACTCTGCCAGATATCCTTTCTAAAGTTTAATTTGTCCGCCCAGAAATTATATGTTCCTGCTAAGGCAAGAGTAGGAAGATTTACAGCACGCGCCAGTTTCAATGCTTCTCCGGCCATATGTTTTTGGTACCTAAGTTGGCTGATCTCAGGCCTGTTAAGAAGTGCCCTGGTCAAGCACGCTTCCAAATCAGGCTCAAAAGCCTCATAAGCCCAATCTCCTTTTATTTTAACAGATTTAGAAAGGTCCAAACCCAAGAGCGTTTTCAAGCTGAGTTCTGCAATCTTCAGATTATTCCTGGCTTTAATCAATTGTGGTTTCAGGTTAGCCACCTGAACCTCTGACCTTAAAAGATCAAACTTGGAAGCTATTCCAACTTTATAAAGGCTTGTGACATTTTTAAAATGCTTTTCTGTAACTTCAACAGCTTCCTCTGCGACTTTGACAAACTCTTCGGCCAGCAGATAACCATAAAAAGCTCTTTTTGTGTTGAACACAGTGACATGTTTGGATTGTCTTAAAGCCTCTTCAGTTGATTGAAAGTTATATTTTGCCTGTTTATAGCCAGATACCAAGCGCCCGCTTGTAAAAAGAGGAAGAGAAAAAGACATAGAGAACTGGTAATCTCTGGTAAAGTCAACAGAAACCTTTTGGGGAGGCTCACCAGGAATAAAGGAAGGAAATTCCAATTCAAAGAGTTTCTCATCCAGAGTGGTTAGACCTTGAGCATTGAGGCTTGGTAAAAAACCCGCTGCAGCTTCCCTAATTTTTGATTTGGCAGCCTTCACCCTCTCTCCCGCAGCAAGGTGATATGGATTCTGGGAGAGAGCTAGATGAATGCTGTCTTCAAGGGTCAAGGTCATCTCTTCCTGGGAGAAAGAAAAATTTCCCACAGAAAAAAGTAGCCATATGATTAAAAATATTTTTCCTGTCTTCTTCATTCTTATTCTCCTTTTCTAGCTTCTCTATTTTTTTTTATTCCATAGAGAAAAAAATCAAGAAGTAAATCCGTGCTTTTACTTATTCCATATCCTTTATTATCCAAGGGGCCTTTAAAGTAAAATCCACGTAGCATGGCTCCGAAAATAAATGCTGCATCCCTAACATCGACTTTCCGGAATTCTCCGGATTCTATCCCCTTATTGATAATTTCACATATAATATTAAAGATTTGCTCCATCTTGGCTTTGAACTCATATGGGATTTTGGGATGTAAGGAAGAGTGCGAAATCTGTGTTTCTGGACCTATTCTAAAAATCTTTTTCATTACAGACCTTTCCATGAATAATATTCGAGCAATGTTTTTCTTTTTATGATAATACGAAATAATGTAAGAAATAAGTTCTCTTAATTTATCTTCTGCATTCATTTCATTCAGCATTATTTTTGTCACTTTCTGATGCGTTTCTTCAAAAGAACTAAAGATAATATTAAAGAATATATCGCTTTTGCTCTTAAAATATCTGTAGAGTGTTGCTTTTGAAAACTGGGCTTCTTCAGCTATATCATCCATTGTTGCCAGGCTGTAACCTTTCTGGGCAAATATTCTTTCAGCCGCCTTAAGGATAAATTCCTTGTTTTCTTTTCTTCTATTTTGTTTTCTTTCGAATCTAAGATCTTTCTTCCTCATTTTATATACCTATAAGTTTTATTATTAAACTAATTAGTTTAAGTTATAGACTTAAAAGTTACAATAGCAGGATTTCTGGCAACTGTCAATAGTTTTTCAAAACAGGCTGAGCAATCCCATGAAAGTCTGTCATTGCGAGGAGTGAAACGACGCGGCAATCCCATTCAAAGGCGCTACACATTGGGATTGCTTCACTGCATTCGCAATGACGGGCTTTTTTGGGATTGCTTCGCCCCTTCGGGACTCGCAATGACGACTGGGAGTCAAACTAGACAAACTGAATAGACGGAATAGACCATTATGCTCTTGGATGGTATTTGTCGTATACGCTGCGGAGATGTTTGCGGCTGATATGAGTGTAAATCTGGGTCGTAGTGATCTGGCTGTGCCCTAGCATGAGCTGTACTGATCTCAAATCTGCTCCTCCTTCCAGAAGGTGAGTGGCAAAAGAATGACGAAGCACATGAGGGCTTATTTTTAAATCAAGGCCCGCCTGTTTGGCATACTTTTTCAGCATCTTCCAGAAGCCCTGACGAGTAAAAGCCCCGCCTCTGGATGTAAGAAAAATGAAATCGCTCGGCCTCTTGAATAACTTGATCCGTGCTGCCTCCAGATATTTCCTCACTGCAGTGACAGCAGAAAACCCCATGGGAACGATACGCTCTTTCCCGCCTTTTCCCCGACACAACAGGAATCCATCATCAAGGTTAAAGTCTTTCATCTTCAGGGCAACAAGCTCTGATACTCGCAATCCAGTCGCATAGAGAAGTTCCAGCATAGCTTTATCCCTGAGGCCACGAATATTTTTCTCCTTTGGCTGTTTTAAAAGAAGTTCCACTTCTTGGATCGTCAAAAACTTCGGCAAAGCAAACCAGATCTTTGGAGTTGAAAGATTAACAGCAGGGGTTTTTTTGATGACTCCATCCAAAATCAGGAATTTATAAAATGACCTTACTGAAGAGATTAGCCTGGCTAAAGAGCGGGCAGAGAGACCTGCTCGGCTCTGGTGGTGTATGAATTTTACCAAATCTTCCTCTCCTCCCCTTAACCATGGTATTTTTTCCTTCTGAAAGAATCGAAAAAGCTTTTTAATATCCTGAGAATAAGAAAGCAGTGTATTCAATGAAAGTCCCTTTTCAACTGATAGATACTCGAGGAAAACCTGAAGAATCTCCTCAGGAGAGGATGAAAGATTTTTCATTGAATATAAGGATTTGAGCTCTTTTCCTGACCGATCGTGGTTAACGGACCATGGCCCGGAAGTACAATTGTCTCATCAGGCAAGACCAATATTTTATTTCTAATAGAGTTTTCCAGCTCTTTCCAGGAACCTCCAGGAAGATCTGTGCGGCCAACGCCTCCAAAAAAAAGCGCATCGCCAGAAATTAGGAAACCATCTCCCAACAGGCTTATACTTCCAGGAGAATGGCCAGGTGTATGAATGACCTTCATTTGGGATTTCCCGATATGTATCTTTTCTCCATCCTCTAGAAATTTATCTGGGGATGGGGAATCTTTGGCTCCAAGAAAAAAGCTCAGTTCATATTGCCTAACACCATTTAACATCGGTCCGTCAGAAGCATGAATATAAAGAGGAATATCAAACCTTTCTTTTATATCTTTATTGGCACCAACATGGTCTACATGGCCATGCGTATTGATTAAGATCATAGGCTTAAGCTTTTTCTTGATGATCACTCGGAATATTTTTTCTGCTTCAGCTCCGGGGTCAACAATAGCACATTCAAAAGTCTTCTCACAATAAACAAGGTAACAATTAGTCTCGAGCACGCCTACAATAACTGCTTCATAATCCATTTTTTTATGATAAATCTATACACTGCTATAGTCAAGCATCTCAAATCTAATGTAAGCATTTCCATAACCGTGATAACTAAGACGATATATGCAAAATGTTTTTGTAAATTCCTGAAGCGACCTTTTTTCTTGTGTTTTCTGAGGAAAAAAAATATAATCCTCTTAAATGGTTGAAGAGCCCTGGCAGCTTCAAATCTTTAAACGATCTTTAAAAAAAAAGGAGAAGCTTAAACTTCTTGAAAAGAACCTTCTCATCGAACCTTCTTCTATCATCCTGGACTTAGGCTGTGCGCAGGGAATTCTGAGCTATTTTCTGCGCCAAAAAGGAGGCTTCTGGATAAGTACAGACCTGGACTTTGTCAACCTGAAAACAACTCAAAATCTCCTCAAAAAAAATCTCGCCCAGATGGGACCAGGAATTTTTCCCTTTAAAAGTAAGTCTTTTGAGATGGTGGTAAGCCTTGATTATCTGGAACATTTAGAAAATGATGAGCTGTGTCTTGAAGAAATCCATCGTGTACTCAAAAAAGGAGGTCATCTGGTTTTGGTTACCCCACACACGGGAAGACTTTTTTTTCTTCACAAACTTCGGTCTCTCTTGGGCCTAAAATTGGAATTTTACGGCCATAAAAGAGAAGGGTACAGCTTGAAAGATCTTCGAGAGAAACTTAACAAAGCTCATCTTCGTATAGAGAAACACGAAACATTTTCCCGTTTTTTTTCCGAATTCTTAGAACTCATCCTGAATTTTCTCTACATCAGAGTTTTTCCCTCTAAACCAGCAGCTGGCTTAAGAGACGGGCATATCAGACCTTCCACTTCGTTTGAGTTTAAGTCAAGAAAAAAAGTTTTTAAACTGTATTCCTACATCTATCCGTTTATCTGGCTTTTCTCCCGCATGGACAAGCTGCTGTTTTTTCAAAGAGGCTATGGCCTCATGATATGGGCGAAAAAATCCGATTAACTGTGAAGCGCTAAGGATGGAAAATAGAAAAATAATCGGTTTCTTTCTTGGCCCTTTTCTCTTCCTCCTGGTTTATTTTTCGACTATTCTTTCTCAAAACCCAAAGGCTCACACCCTTCTGGCAATTTTTCTTTTAATCGTTGTCTGGTGGGTAACCGAATGTATTCCTATTCCTATCACTGCACTTCTCATTCCTATCTTCATAACAATCTTCGGGATTGCCCCAGCCAAAGAGGCGTTCAGTCCCTTTGCTAATCCGATTATAATGCTATTTTTGGGGAGCTTTATCCTGGCAAAGGCGATGTGTGTACATTCTCTCCATGAGAAATTGGCCTACTCTGTTCTTTCTCTAAAAAGCATCTCCCATAAGAAAACCAGGGTTCTCTTTGCACTAGGATTGACCAGCGTTTTCCTTTCCATGTGGATAAGCAACACAGCGACTACAGCCATGATGTATCCCATCGCTCTTGGAGTTTTGGGTGCATTTAATTCTGGCAAGGGAAAGAATGGAACGGCCTCCTTTTCCGTGATCTTGTTGCTGACATTGGCCTACGCAGCCTCAATAGGAGGCATCGGGACTCCGATTGGAAGCCCCCCCAACCTTATTGCTATCGGCATGCTGGAAAAACTGGTTGATTACAGAATCTCGTTTTTCCAGTGGATGGTTATCGGATTTCTGGTTCTTATTCCCATGTTTTTTGTTCTCTTTTTTCTTATGAAGTTTAAACTCAGAGGTGAGGCAAAACCAATTCAGTCAGTTGACCTGACTTCCCTAACTGGAAAAAAAGAAGAAAAAAAGCTTACAAGGGCTCAAAAGAATGTGCTAGCCGCTTTTTCAGTCACTATTTTTCTCTGGGTCTTTCCAGGTTTTATATCGCTTATTTTGGGAAGAGAAACTCCGCTTTTCCTCTGGTTCCAACAACATTTTCCCGAATCAATCGCCGCAATCATCGGAGCCGGGCTCCTCTTCTTTTTACCTGTTAATCTAAAGCAGGGAAAATTTACTATCTCTCTGAAACAAGCTATTCAAGTAGATTGGGGAACACTTCTGCTTTTTGGCGGAGGGCTATCTTTGGGATTTCAAATGTTCGAAACCGGACTTGCTGACGCTATAGGAACATTTTTCATTTCCTTAGGAGGAAGCTCGGCAAGCTTGACCCTCATCACGCTTCTTTCTGTGGCTTTCAGCGTATTCCTTACAGAATTAACCTCTAACACAGCATCTGCCAATATGATTATTCCAATTATTATTGCTATCTCACAGGCAGCATCGATCAGCCCTTTGCTACCTGTTCTAGGAAGTGCCATCGGATGCAGCTTTGCCTTTATGCTTCCTGTGGCTACGCCGCCTAATGCTATCATTTATGGCTCAGGAATGATTCGCCTGCCACAAATGATTAGATGCGGTTTCTGGCTAAACATTGCCGGAATCATTATTATTTGGGTAGTGATCCGATTCATCACGCCTTTGCTTGGAATTATCTAACGTATGAGCCGTCTGTTCTGTCTATTCCGTTTATCTGAGTTTGTCTCCCCACGTCATTGCGAGTCCCGAAGGGGCGAAGCAATCCCATGAAAGTCTGTCATTGCGAGGAGTGAAACGACGTGGCAATCCCATTCAAGGGCGCTACACATTGGGATTGCTTCACTACATTCGCAATGACGGGCTTTTTTGGGATTGCTCAGACTTGTTCCGAGCGAAGCGAAGGAATCTCCTACGTTCGCAATGACTGGCGAAGTCGCGCTGTCGCCTTGTCGCTATATAAGTTTGTCTGAGTTTGTCTGGTTTGTTTGAGTAAGCAAGACAAAAAGGCAAGATATGTTTGGTTTAAGGTTTAATTTTATTTTACCTTAAACATTAAACCTTCAACCTTAAACCCATTTCTATTCTTGCCTTAAACATTAAACCTTCAACATTTTCTCAGTTTTGAGCTTTGAGTCTCTTGCTCCTTACTCCTCACTCCTCACTCCTAACTTCAATCAGCTTTGAGTTTCAAGTTATTTCCCTAGATGATTGACTTCTGCTATAATTTGTAGCGATGGATGCTTTTCTCTCCAAAGATGCTTTTCAGATGCTCTTGGCTTTGAGCCTGATCTCTTCAACTTCAAACTCTGACGGGCTGCTCATCGGGCACAAAAGAGGTCATAGATTCTTTGTGGAAAAAATCTTTTCCTCGAGCAAAGGATTTTTCCCATCGCTCAAGAAGTATTATGCCATAAACAAAGCCTTCGATAAAAAAATCCTGGGATTTTTCTCTTTTCAAACTGATGATAAAAAAGTGAAAAAAATCCTGGCACCTTTTGCCTATGGAAAACTTTTCCTTCAAATTAACACAAATAAGCAAAAAAAGATGGCCTTTAAATCTTATATCATAGATTACGAAAAAGAATTTTTTCTCTCGCCTATCCAGCTCAAATCTAACAAATAAAAGGACATATAATAATGGAAGATTTCCTGGATAAAGACCAGCAGAAATTTCTGCTTGAGCTGGCCCGTAAAGCCATCGTGTATCACAAGGAGACAGGAAAGACTCTCAAGATAGATACTAAGGATGAAACCCTTAATAAAAAAAGAGGAGCCTTTGTCACTTTAAAAGTGGAAGATCAGCTTCGAGGTTGTATCGGATACCCCCTGCCTTTTAAATCCTTGTACGAAACAATAATTGACGCTTCCATTTCGGCCGCCTCCCATGACTACCGCTTTCAGTCTTTATCTACTGAGGAACTGCCTGAGACAAAGATCGAAATCTCCGTTCTCAGCCTTCCTAAACCGATAAAGGATGTTTCAGAAATTGAAGTGGGAAAGCATGGGATCATCATTTCCAAAGGCCCAGACAAGGGCCTTCTTCTCCCTCAAGTTCCTTTAGAGTGGAATTGGGACTTAGAAACCTTTCTTAGGCACACCTGCTTGAAGGCAGGCCTAGCTGAAGATGAATGGAAAAAAGGAGCAAAGATCGAAATCTTCTCAGCTCAAGTGTTTTCGGAATGAATAGGAAAAATTATTACTTTTTCCTGAATTGTTTTTTTTGAAGAAGTTCTTTTGCTTGTTCTTTGGCCTCGTTGACTCCAGAAATCCAGCGGGGATCATCTTCCATGTTCAGGATATATTCAAGTTCCTCCCTGGCTTTATCTTTCTCTTTGAGCGCAAGGTATGTTTCGGCTAAATAAACTCGCGTCAAAGCATCATTGGGGCCGATTTCTTTGGACTTCAACAGATGTTCAAGAGATTTTTTCTTGCTTCCGCCAGCAAAACCAGGAAGTTTGAAATACACGCGACCTAAAACTCTGTCTGCCCCTCCGTCTTCATAAGAGTGGTCCAATTCTAAAACCTTGTTCATCGCATTCTTGATAGGCTTGACCAAGGCTAAACTTTTGAGAACACCTCTTGTTTCTCCATATTTTCCGTTATTGACGCCATGCCAGTAATGGCCATCAGCCTTTTCCGGTTGCAAATCCACAGCTTTTTCTGCCCAGTAAACTCCCTGAGAAAAAATTGTCTTCTTTTCCTTTTTTTTATCGCTGTGCTCACCAATAAAATACAATATTCTTGATATCCTCCAGTAAGCTTCATATTTATCTTCTACTTTCGCAGACGCTTCCTGGTATTTTGCTTGAGCCTCCTTTGCCGCAGACATATCTTTCATCTCGTAATACAACTTATCTCCCTGAGAAATCAACTCTTCTGCATCCTGGGAAAATGAAGAAAAAGAAACACTTAAGATAATTAGGGCCAGTAAAATTATTTTCGCCTTCATACATCTCTCCTTTTTTGCGTGTATTTATAACATAAATTCTCCGCTATAACAATAACATGTTATATGGTTTTTTTAAGTTTATCTGAGTTTGTTTAAGTTTGTTTGAGTTTGTTTAATCATAATAATGATCGGCTTCATTGTCCAACTGAACCAAGGAATGTTCAATCTTCTGACGTTCCTTTTCCAGCTCATCATTATTTAGATCAGAGTCTATAGCTATAGGCTTTCCATAAATTGCCACCACTTTTGAGAAAGGATAAAACATCAAAAAATTATCCCAGCTCCTTAGAATCTTCTTCTTAGATGTAGAAAACGTAAAAGGAACAAGATAAGCACCATTCTCCTGGGCCAGTTTAAGGCCTCCATGCTTCATTTTCCGGTTAGGCCCTCCAGGTCCATCAGGAACAATGATCAACTCTCCACCTCTTTTAAGTTCCCCTTTCATCTCATTCCACGCTTTAATGATGGCATGAGAACCAGATCCCCTTAATATTTTATAACCCCATCTGGACATGATTTGAGCAGCAATTTCTCCATCTTCGCTTGGACTTATCAGCGGCATGATTCCTCTCCGGCGGAAGAAATAGGGAATAATAAATATTCGTCCGTGCCAAACGAGAAAAATGACAGGCTTACCCTGCTCTCTCAATTTTTGGTAGTCTTCTTCTCCTAATACTGTCATCCGCGTTGATTTGGCCCACAGCCATAAAACCAGCTTCCCTAAAAACCCAACTAGATTCCAGCGAACCCTTCTTAGAAAAGACATTAGATACAATGATATACAAAACATAATAAACAGTAAATAATAAATCTCAAAATTCAAAACTGAATACTAAGTAAGGAGTAAGGAGTGAAAAGTAAGAAGCAAAATATTTTAATTCCTTTTTACTCCTTACTTTTCACTCCTTACTCCTTACTTTATTTTGAGTTTTGAGTTCTTTTTAAATAAAGATCTACGGTTGATCCAATTATGAATCCAGCTAGACTAATTGCTAGTCCGTAAGGGACAGAATAGGGCCATTGGGGCCAAGCAAATTTAAGCAGTTTTATTTCGCATAAAAAGCCTACTATAGAATATCCTCCTCCAAGAACAAGGCTCAAGAACCCGGCCATGGGTAATTTTTTCTTCAGAAAAATCATGGCTATTCCGGGAACAAAAAGACCTTCAGCCATGATCTCAGAGGCAAGCCCGAGAGTTTTCAAGACGCTCTGAAACCTGGTTGCAATAAGAAAAGCAAGCGCTCCCACTAAAAAGGAAGAAAGCCGGCTTATGGAAACAATACTCTTAACTCCGCTTGATGAAAAAATCTGTTGATAGAAATCCCTGGTCAAAGCTAGAGCTCCGGTGTTGATTGCCGTATCCATAGTGGACATGATCGCAGCTACTACAGCCACAAACAAAACGCCGCTCAAAAAGAATCCTGTTCTTGAAGAAATGAGCTCAGAAAGAATAGGTCCTTCAAGAGATTGAGATGAAAATAGAGGAAGAGAAAGCATTCCGATAAAAACTATGAACCAGTAGAGAAGAAAAAATGTCCCTGACGCAGCAAACAGCCCCTGCTGGGCTTTCCTGGCGGTTCGCGCTGCCTGAATCCTCTGCCAGGCAATAGGAGAGATAATCCAGGCCAGAGTAAACGACAGAAGAATCAAAAAGTTCTTTTTAAAATCAAATAAAAAATTGAAATAATCGTCTCTTCCTAGCCTTGATGCCAAGAGCGAAATTTCTTTTAAAGACGAAGTTCCAGAAAGGAAAAAGAAAAGAGAAAGGACTCCTACCGAAAGGAGAAAAAATTGGATACTGTCAGTAATCACAACAGAAAAAAATCCCCCGAAAATAGAGTAAACAAGAACGATAGATGTCCCCAGCAACAGGCTGTAAAAGTAAGACGTCCCAAGAAATAATTTTAAAAATTTGCCTACGGCCACCATCTGAGACGAGGCTAAAACAACCATGTACCAGACAATCAACAACGAAGCCAGATGGCGAACCACACGGCCATATCGCATCTCCACAAGGTCCGGCAAAGTGATTATTGGTAACCGCCGAATGGGTCTTGCCAGTAAAAAGCCAAACAGAAGAACAGTAATCACTGCTGGCATCCCCATGACCCAGAATGAACTCACACCTTGCCTGAAAGCTTCATCGACTGAGACCAGAGTAGAAGTCGCCCCTAACCAGGAGGCTGCAAGAGATATATAAACCAAAAAAGCCGGGAGATTTCGTGAAGCAAGAAAATAATCCTCCAGATTTTTCATCCTTTTTGAAAAAAAGAAACTTACAAAGAGAATTATGATAAAATATGCAAAAAGAAAGATAAAAAATTCAAGTTTCATGATGAGATTTATAACAAAAATTCCTTTCTTTTAGCAAATTCTTGTAGGAAAAATTTATATAAAGCTACCTATATGTTATAATTTATACGGTATGAAACATATTTTTTGGCTGCTCCTCCTTCCGATGATCAGTTTCTCTCAAACGGCCGAGGACGTCGCCCTGAAGACAGAGAAAGCGTTACACTCTTTACGATCTCTCCAAGCTAATTTCGAACACATATACTATTCTTCAACAATCTCCACTCCATTAATAGAGAAGGGAGAATTCTATTTAAAAAAACCTGACTTGATGAAATGGGAATACAAAGAACCGGAGAAGAGAATTTATCTCCTTAAAGGTGCATTCTTTGTGGAGTATATTCCAGAAGAGAATCAAATCATCGAATATGACTTATCAAAAGAAGGACACGAATCAGAGATTCTTCTCCTTTTATCCGGCCAGAAGGGATTGCTGGATAATTATTCGGTGGAATTCAGCCCATTCCCTACGAAAAATAAAAAATCCTCACACCTAAAACTAACATCAAAACAAGAAGATGAGGACTCTTTCATTCTCCTGGAAATAAATAAAATAAATTGGCTTATTCAAAAAGCTGTTTTCTTTGACTGGGCAGGTAATAAAACTGAATTTCACTTCAGCCGGATTAAGATAAATGTTCCTCTCGATAAAAGCACTTTTGAGTTGAATGCGCCTCCAGGAGTTGAAATAATTAACAGAAAAACAGACTAATAGATTAACTGCCAACTTAAAATTACATTAATTAAAACTATTTTACTTCGTATACGTATAATTTGAAGGGGACAGGAAGCCCTCCATGGATGAAGATAAGGAATTAACTAAAAGATCCCTCAGAGGGGAAAAATTCCGCCTTCATTACGGGAACTTTTCGTCTGGAGACATATCAACGAATTCAGCTACGAAGAAATGGCCGAGATAAAAGGAATACCCATCGGCACAATAAAAAACAGAGTCTTTCAGGCCAAGGAATTAATCCGTGAACTTCTGGAGGATGCAACATGAATTGCCTCAGAATCAATCAAATCTATCTCTACCTTGAGGGAGAGCTTTCTCCAGCTGAAAACAAATCCATTGAGGAGCATCTTTCGTCCTGTTTGATATGTAAAAAAGCAGTCAAAGAAAGAAAACTCCTGCTTCAGGCATCTCGAAGCCTTCCACTATGGAATACACCTCCTGATTTTACTCAACAGGTCATGACCCGGATTTTTCCAGAAAAGGTTTCCTTACGCAGCTTGCTTACTGTCATGGCTGCCGGCTCTTCTTTGATTTTCCTCACGTTTTTAACCTATCTTCTAATATCCGATCAGAATCTTGCTGATTTCCTCATTAGCCTTGGCCAAACGCTGCTGAATTTTGTCCGAGACATTTCAATCCTTTTCGTCAAATTGTATAAACTAGCTTCTCTTCTCGTTAAAATCATTCTTCAATTCTCCGAATTTTTACTTAAGGGCTTCGCTAGCTTGACAACAATACTTAGTCCTGAGCTTCAAATAATCCTTATCACTTTCACCTTAATTTTATCCGCTTTTATACTTTTCAGGGTGAAGAAAACACTATTAACAGGAGAAAGATCATGAAAAATAAAATGGTTTATTTCTTAATCCTCCTTTTCCTTTTTATAGGATATGTCCCCCTACAAGGCCAAGGTTTTGTCTTGCAAAAAGACATCTTTGTTGCAGAAGACGAAGTTCAGGATAATGTTATAAGCTTTGGAGGGGAGATTCTCATTAAGGGGAAAGTCAATGAAAACGTTATTGCCTTTGGCGGAACAATTATTGTAGAAGGCAAAGTTGGGGATTTGGTCTTGGGGTTTGGTTCCAAAATTACGCTGAAGCCGTCGGCCGTAGTCAAAGGGGACGTCGTCTCTCTAGGAGGAACGCTCGACAAAGAACCTGGAAGCATTGTGGATGGAGATACCATCTACTTTAACACTTCTGAAGGAGTTATGGAGTTTTTTAAAGAAGGCTTGATCGGAGTCTTCGGAATGTCCCTGATTCCTGTATTACTAGTAATAAAATTAATCACGATGTTTATCTGGTTCATCCTCGCAGTTATTCTTGTAGCCATCTTTCCTCGTCAGATATCCTTCGCCTCTTCCCAGATTAGAAAGTCCTTCTGGCCGATTTTCGGGACAGGCCTATTAAGTATCATCATCTTTACTGGCTTAATTTTTGTCTCTGTTTTTCTCTCTTTTATTTTGATAGGTATTCCATTCCTGATTTCTCTCATCATTATCGGCATAATCATCAAAATTTTGGGCCGCGTCATTCTTTTCTACTTCTTTGGAGAAAGCATTTCCAAAGCCTTTGGAGGAAAGCGACCTTCTCTGCTATTGGCTGTCTTTCTTGGTTTTATTCTAGTGAGTTTTATCGGTTTTATTCCAATTATCGGCTCGCTGTTCTCCTTCGTTTTGAGCATAATCGGGTGGGGAGTGGTTATTAGAACAAAATTCGGAACCACGGAGAAACTGACTAACAGATTAACTGGCTAACAGACTAACTGATTAACTGACTAACAGGATTAGAGTTCAAGAATTTCTTTCTCTTTTACAGAGGCGAGTTCCTCTATATTTTTTGTGTATTCATCCATAATTTCTTGAAGTTTATCATAGCCCCAGAACTTGTCATCCTCTGTGATTACTTTTTCCTTTTCCATCTCTTCTACATCTTCCTTGGCCTCTCTCCTCATGATACGAATAGCAGTTTTTTCTTCTTCCAGCATCTTCTTTATGTGCCTGGCTATTTCTTTTCTTCTCTCCTCATCCAAAGGGGGAATGGGAATTTTAAGAGTTTTACCGTCATTTATAGGGTTAAGACCAAGATCAGCACTCCTTATTGCTTTGTCAATGGCCTCTAAAAGCGAAGGGTCATAGGGCTGGACTGTTATTAAACTAGGATCAGGAACTCCAAGAGTCGCTACTTGATTAACCGGAGTTAAAGTTCCATAATAATCGACTCTAATATCCTCAAAAAGGCTTATATTTGCTCGGCCTGTTCTTAATCTACTCAAATCCTTGCGAAAATGTTCCTCCGAGACTTTCATCTTCTTTTCAAGGTCCTTTAATGTATCTTTGACCATTTTATTCCTCTTTTGGAAAATGATTTCTAAAAGGACTTCTCCGGCTTCAGAAGCCTAGGGTTTTATTTAATAAATTCTTGTTCCAACCTTATGGCCTAAAACAGCCTTTTTAATATTTCCTCTCTTCTTCAGGCTGAAAATCACGATAGGCAGTGCATTATCTTTGCACAAAGAAATTGCCGTAGTATCCATGATTTTTAACCCTTTTTTTATAACGTCAAGATATTTAATAGAAGGAAACTTCCTGGCTGTTTTATCGATTAAAGGATCGGCTGAATAAACACCATCAACTTTTGTTGCCTTCAATATCACCTGAGCTCCGATCTCCAGGGCTCTTAAGGCAGATGCTGTATCAGTTGTAAAGTAAGGGCTCCCGATTCCTGCACTGAAAATGACGACCCTTCTTTTCTCAAGATGCCTGATGACTCTTCTCTTGATAAAAGGTTCAGCAACGGCTTTCACTTCAATGGCAGAGATGTGGCGCGTGACAATCCCCGCCTGCTCTAAAGCATCCTGAAGAGCGATCCCGTTAATTATTGTGGCCAGCAAACCCATGTAGTCTGCCGAAGCACGATCCATTCCAGCTTCTGTGCCTCTAATTCCCCGGAAGATGTTCCCCCCTCCGATCATTATGGCGATTTGAACGTTTAAATCGTGAATCTCTTTTATCTCCTTTACGATAGACCTAGTTGTTTCGAGATCAATCCCATAGGGAAGCTTACCTAAAAGAGACTCGCCTGAAAGCTTTAATAAAACTCTTTCATATGCGGGTTTTATTTGTGGCATGTTGAAATATTAGTGTTTGCCTAATTGAAATCGAGCAAACTTTTTAATCATTATATTTTCCCCAAATTTGGCTATATAGGAAGCTACAAGTTCTTTTATTGAAATTTTGTCGTCCTTTATATAAGGCTGATTCAATAGACAAACTTCCTGGAAAAACTTACTCAGCTTTCCATGAACAATCTTTTCAATTATCTCTGGAGGTTTGTTTGAATCCTTGAATTGCTCTCGAATAATATCCTTTTCTTCGTCTAATACATCCTGCGGAATTTTTTCTGACGAGATATACCTGGGGTCTGCTGCAGCAATATGCATGGCAATATTCTTGACTAATTCCTTGAATTCCCTATTACGAGCCACGAAATCTGATTCGCAATTAACCTCCACAAGGACTCCGATTTTATCATTAAGATGAATGTAGGAACCCACTATTCCTTCAGCAGTTTCTCGGCTCATCTTATCTTTGGCCCGCGCATATCCCTTCTTCCTCAATATAATAATTGCCTTTTCAATATCTCCTTTACTTTCCTTGAGTGCTTTCTTGCACTCCATCATTCCGATTCCTGTCCTCTGACGGAGCTCCTTTACCGAATCAGCTGTAATTTCCATCTTGTACTCCTTCCTTATTCTGACTCCTTAAGAATTTTAACACCAGCCTCTTCCCCCTCAGCAAGTGGTGTTTCTTCAGAGGAAAGAAGCTGCTCAGTTTCAGAGCTTTCTTCCTCTTTTTTTTCTTCCTGGAGTTCTCTTTCAATTTTCTTTTTCTTGCCCTCAACTATAGCCCCAGAAACCTTTGAAGTAAACAGTTCAATGGCTCTCACAGCATCGTCGTTTCCTGGTATGGGATAGTCTATATTTTCTGGATCTCCATTTGTATCAACTATGGCAATAATTGGGATGTTCAACTTTTGTGCCTCTGCTATAGCAATCTCTTCTTTTACAGAATCTATAACAAAAAGCGCTCCAGGCAGCTCCAACATGTCCTTTATTCCGCCTAAATTTTTTGAAAGTTTTCTGTAAACCTTCTCTAGCTTTGACTGCTCTTTCTTTGAGAGAATATCCCACCGTCCATCTTCCTTCATCTCTTCTAATTCGATCAACTTTTCTACACTTCCTCTGATTACACTGAAATTTGTCAGCAATCCCCCCAGCCAGCGTTGGTTAACATAACAAGATTCACATTTCGTGGCATAATCTTTTATAATATCTTGTGCCTGCTTCTTCGTCCCAACCATAAGTATTTTTTTCCCGTTGTCGGAAACACTGATTACAAACTGAAGAGCCTCCTTGAAGATTCGAATAGTCTTCTGTAAATCGATTATATAAATTCCATTTCTCTTGCCAAAGATAAAATCTTTCATCTTGGGGTTCCATCTTTTCGTCTGGTGACCAAAATGAACGCCTGCCTCTAAAAGCTCCTTCATTGTTACTGAAACCAATGTTATGCCTCCATTTATCTCTTGTGATATTGAGGTGCCTTACGGGCGCCTAACAATCCATATTTCTTTCTTTCCTTAATCCTGGCATCTCTCATGAGAAGACCTGCTCCTTTAAGAGTGGGTCTCAGCTCCTTATTGAACTCAACCAATGCTCTTGCAATTCCTAACCGAATCGCTTCTGCTTGACCGCTAATTCCACCTCCGTTTATACGTATTAAAATATCAAATTTACTCTCAGTCTCGGTCAGAAGAAAAGGCTGTCTAATGGTTTGCTTTTGGCTATTCAAATTAAAGTATTCCAAAAAAGGACGAGACTTCTTGTTCACATATAAAGTTACATCTCCTTTACCAGGTCTTAGAAATACTCTAGCAATTGAAGTTTTTCTTTTTCCTGTCCCGTAATACTGGATTAAACTCAAAGTTCCTCCTAAAATTGGTATTCTTGTGGTTTTTGAGCCTCATGTGGATGATGGGGACCTCGGTAAACTTTCAGCTTCTTGTAGACAGCTCGGCCGAGCTTGTTTTTGGGAATCATCCCCCACACTGCCTTTTTAATAACTTCTTCTGGTTTTTTTTCTAAAATTTCTTTCAGAGTCTTTTCCTTCAATCCTCCAGGGTAACCAGAATGGGAATAATACTTTTTTTGTTCCAGTTTTTTCCCTGTAGTCTTCACCTTTTCAGCATTAATAATAATCACAAAATCCCCGCTGTCAAGAAAATCAACATACTTGGGTTTTTTCTTTCCCCGGAGAAGGACTGCAACTTCAGTGGCCAATCGTCCTAGAATTTTTCCTTCAGCATTAATCAACCACCATTTCTTCTCGATCTCATCTTTTTTTGGAACAAATGTCTTCATTGCTACAATCCTCGGAATTAATTTCTTAAGTGATAGCGATTAAATAAAATACTAAATCTTCAGCAAGTTGTCAACCTTTTCCAAATCAAAATGCCAATTCTATTTTGGTTTAAGGTTTAAGGTTGAATGTTTAATGTTTAAGGGAATATAACTAAATGAAAAATATAAATACCTTAAACTTTAAACCTTAAACTAATCCGTTTGTCATTTGAGCTTTGTTAGTGAATCCAGACTTTCGTCTTTCTTTTAAGATAAAATCTTATTAGAGCAATTCCGATTAAAAAGCCTCCTATGTGTGCCCACCAGGCCACACCGCCTCCGATTCCGATATTTAGCACTTGACCGAAAAACCACAGTCCGAGGATAAAAGCCGCAGGTATAGGAAGAATCCATATAAAGACCAGAGTCAAAATCCTAGCTCCAGGATACAAAATCAAATATGCACCCAGTATTCCTGCAACAGCCCCGCTTGCTCCGATCATCGGCACCTGAGAACCTGGATTGAATACAATATGGATCAGGCTTGCTCCTAATCCTGAAACGAGATAGAAAAGGACGAACCGAAAGCTACCTAAAAAGTCTTCAATGTTGTTTCCGAATATCCAGAGATAGAGCATGTTCCCGAATAGGTGGAGAAAACTGCCGTGGAGGAACATGGAAGTAATAAGAGTCAAAGGAGGGGATATTCGAGGGAAAAAAGGGACTGTCGTGAAATGAGTAATCTCATAGGGAATAGCCCCCATTTTATAAACAAAATGCGCTAAACCCTGCGGAGATAAGATTTGATAGAAGAAGATAACAATATTCAGAGCGATGAAAAAGATAGTCAAATAAGGAAAGCGAGAAACAGGATTCTCGTCTTTAAGGGGAATAAACATTCTTGGCTCCTATCCGAATTGTGTTGGTAAATAACCAACAAAGCCTAAATTCCAAATTACAATTTCCAAATACCAAAACCTATATTGGTTTAAGATTGAAGGTTTAAACCTTAAACATTAAACCTTAAACCAATACGTTTGGAATTTGAGCTTTGTAACTAGACTGACTGAAAGGAAGTGAAGTATATATAACGAAGATTCTATAAAAAATGGAGCTTGCCTTTACTGCTATCTTATACCTTCCCCTCTCAATTCTCGTTCAAGCCTTTCTCTCTCAAGATCTTTTTTTCTTATCTCATTAAATCTCTCTTGCCATCTATCGGCTTCAGCAATATATCTGTCATACCTGTCCGGATAAAGATCTGAATGAATATTCCTGTAAAGCATGTTGATGTAAGCATAGGTCCAAGAATAGGATGGGTCTAACTCATTAGCTTTCATCAACGCTTTCTCACTTTCATCCGAAAGACTTATTCTTTCCGCTCGCGACAAGACATTTTGAAGTTGTAAAGCCTTTTGAAAACGATTTACTCCTATAGTGTAAAAAAGTAAGGCATTGTCTGGATCTAATTCCAAACGCATCTGATGCAAATTATTGGATTTATCGAATTTATCATATGAAGATTTTGTTAACGGAATATTATCATAGAATGAAGCCAGATAGGCATAGCCTTGTGGACTTTCAGGATCTGTTTCAATCCTTCGCAGATACATCTCTTCTGCTTTTCTTCCCAGTTCTTTTCTTTCACTTGCATACCTATTATAGAATCCAGCGAGCACATAATAGTTATCCATATTAGTGGGTTCCATTTCAACTATTTTCATGAACATTTTTTCAGCCTCATTAAAGTTTCTCATCCTGTCATACATGTCTCCCAATGAATGTATAATCTCTTTGTTTGTAGGATCAATTTCAAGCGCTTTGTTTAAAGCCTCCAACGCTTTTTCTGCTCTTCCCATGTTATCCTCGTCTTCCACGCCTGGCCTATATTGTTCTTTATAGCTCTCTCCTAAGAAGCGGTATGCTTCTACTAGATTTGGATTGTAATTTAAAGCCAACTCATATTCCTCAATGGCTAAACGGTAGGAATTTTCAGTGTAATAATTGTTCGCTTTAGAAAAATGATGATTCGCCTTCAAGTTGTTGATCTTGAGTTTCTCGCAGCTTGTAGAGAAAAAAATCACGGCTATAGCCAGAAAAATCAGCAGTCCGATATTTATTCTTTTTCGAGACATTACAACCTCCTTAATCATCGGGTTCTCTTTTAACCTGAAAATAAATTTATAATCGAATGCAGAATTAAAGTCAAGAAAAACATGAATCAGTTTAGTCCGTTATGTCAGTTTAGACCGTAGAATTTAATTTAAAAATTGGCACTGTCTCAAAGTCACAAGATTACGTGTCATCGCGAGGAGCGAAGCATATTCCTTCGCTTCGCTCGGAACAGGCTGAGCAATCCCAAAGTGTAGCGCTACCACAGGATGAGGTTGCCACGCTCCCTACGGTCGCCCGCAATGACACGCGGAGCCTCTTGTCGCCGTTTCGTTCTTTTTTCTCCTAACTTCTCACTCCTTACTCCTCACTTTTCATCAGTTTCTTTTTAAGGTTAATCGAATTGGTGTTCCCCAAAAATCGAATTTTTCTCTTAAACGATGGATAAAAAATTTCTCATAAGCCGGAGCAAGAGACACTCGAGAATGAGCAAATAAGATAAAAGTAGGCGGGAGAGTCCCTTTTTGTGTCATGTATTTTATCTTAATCCTTCTTTTTTTTTTCGACATCGGAGGATAATTTGAATTCATCCAGGATAAAAAATCATTCAGTCGAGATGTAGAAATTCTTTTCTGGCCACAGGTATATATCTCTTCAGATAGATCGAGAATTTTTACTGTTCTCTTTCCAGAGAGAGCAGAAATAAAGAGAAGAGGTGCGTAGGCAACAAAATCCAGTTTGGCATAGACCCTTCTTTTAAATTCTTCAGAAGATTTAGCGTCCTTTGTGATCAGGTCCCATTTATTCAAAGCTATCAGAAGAGGCTTTCCTGATTCATAGACCAGATGAGCAATAGCTGTATCCTGCCGAGTCGGAAATTCCTGAGCATCCATGATCAAACTCACTACATCCGCAAGTATGATATTTTTCTTCGCCTTAATTATGCTGGCTTTTTCCCTTTTATCCCTGGTCCTGCTTAGTTTACGAATTCCTGCTGTATCAACAAGACAGAAAGGTCTTTTATCCCTGTATATAAGAGTATCTGTGCTGTCCCTTGTCGTTCCGGGGATCTCGCTCACAATCAATGTCTCTTGGCCACAGAGCCGATTCACTATTGAAGATTTTCCTACATTGATGCGGCCAACAATAGCTATTTTAAGTGGTTTTATTTCCTTTTTTTCCTGGGATGGAGAAGGAAGAGCCTCCAAAATACTCTCTTCCAAAAACTCCAAATTTCTTTTGTGTTCTGCAGAAATAGCAAAAACCTGCTCTTCTCCTAGCCGGTAATAATCTCCAAGTTTATTCTCTTCAGAGGGTGAGTCTATCTTATTGACAATCACAAAAATTTTTTTGTCCAGCTTCTTTAAAACAACATAAAGCTCTTCTTCTGCTGGCAGCAACTCTCTTTTCCCATCAAGTACAAAAAGAAGAATATCTGCCTCCTGTGATGCCTCCCATGCTTTTTCTTTTACTTGCGTTGAGAACGGATCCTCCTGAGAATCAAAAAAACCACCTGTGTCAATTAGAATAAATCTTTTTCCATCCAATCTGCAGAGAGTGGAAACCTGGTCTCGTGTCATTCCAGGCAGAGAATGAACCAAAGACTTCTTTTCTTTTAAAAGACGATTGAACAAGGTGGACTTTCCTACATTAGGAAAACCGACTATGGCGACTTTGGCTAGTTTTTCCATGAAGATATTCGCTTAGACTCTTGAATTCAGCAAGGCAGAGATTAATTGGCGATTAAATCGTGCTGGGGTAAAAAGGGTCTGCTCAGGTCAATATGACCACCCAATGTTTGCTTTTCTCCTCCGTCAATTAGAATGAATACCTTTTTAACAGATTTAAAATTATATGTGAGGGAGTTAACTATCGAAAAAATTGTTGAAATTTCAGCCGAAGAGCCAGAATTATGCTTTTCCTGGATTTCTCTTGAAAAGTCAACATAGGCAACTCCTTCTTCTGTGATAAAAAGTTCTCTCAATTTAGTCTCAGGAGGAACAGCTGAGATATAGCCATTTTGAGACCCTTTGATGAGTTCTTCGATGACCTGCTTGGCTTGAATGCCAACAGATGAACTGGCAATTATATCTCTCACTTCAGGATGAAGCAAGGTATCTTCTTCCGAAGGAAAAAAAAGAGTAATTTGTGTGGTCTCCTCTGGCTCTTCTGATAATGGTTCTTGCTCTGGGAAAGTCGTTGAAGAAGCAGGTTTTATCCTTTCTTCTCCTCCTTTTCTAAAAAAAATGATTACAAGAATAATCAGCAGCACCAAGAGCAGCCCAACATGTATTAATCTCTTTATATTCATTCTTACACTTCATTCTTGTGAATAACGCCTGAGAAAATTCACCAAACCCCTGTAGATTGCCTGAGCAACGTTATTCTGAAATTCTTCTGTTAACAACTTTCTCTCTTCTTCCGGGTTGGAGATGAACGCCACCTCCACTAACACCGCCGGGCAGGCTACTCCAGTTAATACTTTAAAAGGAGCCTGTTTTATTCCTCTGTTTACTGTACCAAGGAGTAAATTGAGCTCTTTCTGGATACTCTCTGCTAGCTGGCTGCTTTGTTTGAGATAGGCTGCCTGCGCCATATCCCACAATATCATTTTGATGTCATCCTCATTATCGCCCCCGATTCTATCCTCAAATTCAGCAGAATTATTTTCAAGGTAAGCCAATCGCCTCGCTTCCTCATCCGTTGCATTTAAACTGAGAAAAAAAGTCTCAGACCCTCGAGCTTCTTTTCGATAAGAACTGTTTGCATGTATGCTGATAAATAAATAAGCCTTGTTGTTATTGGCTTCGGCAGCCCTGTTTTCCAGGGAAACATCTACATCTTTATCTCTTGTAAGAACGACGTTATATGCCAATTTTTGTTCAATTATGTCCTTTAGGCTGAGGCTGATATCCAATGTAATGTCTTTTTCTAAAGCCCCAAATTTCCCTTTAGCTCCACTTTCCAAACCGCCGTGACCCGGGTCGATAACTACAGATTTTCGCCCAGGTGAAGCGGAAGGAACTTTTCTCTCTTCTTTATTTGTCTCAACAGAAATCCTTTTTGGACTTTCTCTGGATTCTTCTCTTCTTTCTTCTCCTCCATTGGGGCTCACATCGATAACAAGCTGAGGCGGGTCAGAAATGGTGAAAGAATCATAGCTGAAATTTCTGTGCTGGGTCCTTATGGTAATTGTATAAAAGTCGCGACCCGAGGCCCATCCCAAAGATTTTATGAAGCGGCTCCTGAAGGGTCTTCTCTGAATCCGAAAAGGCTTGTTTGCCCTGAGTTTAACAAAAAGAAAAGATCCGCTCCTCTCAATGCTGAAGCTCAATGGTATGGATGATTCGATAAGAACACGGCTTAAACCAGGATGATCCTTGACGGATAATCTTAAAAAAGGCTGGTTCTGTGGATAGGAAGAAAAACCAAGAAAAAAGAAGATGAAGGGGAAAATCCACAAGAATATTGAACTTCTCTTTTTTTGATTAAGCAATCTCTTTCTCTGATACTAAGATATTTTACTGGAGGCGGCGGGAATCGAACCCGCGTCCGAAGACATTCAACAGAAGGTCTCTACATGCATATCCTCTTCTCAAATCTCATCCCACGGCTTCTGAAGAAGAAAGATACCATGGAACCAGTCCTGATGTTTTTTCGCTTACCAGGCTCAGGGCGGGCCTGACTTGCTATCCTGCTTGTCGACGCCTCTCAAGCGCCGCAGGAAAGCGCAAGAGAAACGGCATGCCTACTATTTAGGCAGCAAGTGGCAGTGGTTCTGCACTTAGTTTTGTCCACCTTTTTAACGAGGTGGGTGGAGCCTCGACATGCAACCTCTGTCTCATTATCTCCGTCGAATCCAGTTCGCCCCCAACTCCAAGTTTATAATTATATTTCAGAAAGACGAATTTTGTCAACAGGCAATCGGTGACTGATTTTTTAAATACCTTGTCATCCCATCCAGAATCCCTTGCGATGCGAAAGACCAAGCACCTTCATACAATTTGAACAGAAATAAAGATATCGTCTTCCTAAAAATGACCTAATTTCTCGCACATAAAGTTTATTGATTTCTGCCGAGCAAAAAGGACATATCGGAGTTTTATCGAATTTTTCTTCAATATCTATCATTTTCTATCTCCTTCTATTTTGCCATTATACTGGATTCTTTATCATTCTTCTTTCTACTTAGAATTACTATCCTTAATCTGATTTTATTCACATGCCATTTTCAAACCTTATGCGAATGGGAATATATTGGTAGATTACTCCCCATGAGCCCTCAATTTTTAAATTGGCATCAGGTAAGAAAGTTGCAACAATCCCACATAGCGTCGCCTATGTATGGATATGGATGGATCATGCCTAAGTAAGGCTACTGGCTTTACAGCCCAGCCACCCTCTTCCTCGCAACCTCAACCTCAGGCAGGCCAGGGTCAGCGTCTTTCCAGAGGGTGAGGAATTTCTCATTCTTTTATTGAACTTTGGACGTATGAGATTCCCACTCTGCATATTTATCTCTGGCTTTTTTTGCGGGCTTGTACTCCGGATCTGCTTCTTCCCAGACGGACAGAGCTTTTTTCAAATGCTCCATAGCCTTTTCCTTCTTTCCCATATCGTGATAAACAAGGGCCATTTCATAATTCGTGTTGGGTCCGAATGGGTAAATCTTTAAAGTTTTTTGCACATATTCTTCTGCTTTCTTAAAATCCTTTAACTTCCTGTAACACCGCCCGATATCTTTATTAACGGTCGCAGCCGTTGGCTCAAGTTCTAATTGTTTCTGGAAACTGAGAATGGCCTGTTCATACTCACCTCTCATTTCGTGAATCTTTCCCTGGGCTCCAAGAATCTCGGTTCTCGCAACTTCAAGTCGGAAAGCTTGGATGGCTGCTTCAGCCCCTTCGATTGCTTTCTCCGCATTATCAGCATCCTCTAACTCCAGATAAATAGCCAAATATCCAAATGGCATAAATTTGTCAAGGGGCGGTGTTATTTGCTCCTCGATGGCTTTAATCGTCTGGAATGCAACATCGTTTTTTCCCGCTATGATGTATTTGTCCAAAGTATCCATCCTCTCCATTAAGACCATTAAGAGAGGTGCAAATTTTCCCATCTCAGCAAATTTAAGGTCCATGTATTTAAGTGATTTACTCATTTGCCCTTTTAATCCATGAAAAGATAGACAGAATAATTTACAGAGGATTATCTAAAATTATGTTTAATTACTTGGCATATAATATGGGAAGAGATTTTGTTGTAAATGACGATTTTAATGGAATAAGAAATTTTATCAGGCATGACCAGGGTAATAGTGATGATTTTTTTAGAATTACAACGAATGCTATTCTCTACACAGAAAGAAGGTTTAGAAAGAGAAGATTAAAAGGACATATCATAGTAATAAACTGGGAAAATAATAATAATGATTTAGTTGGAAAGCTTTCTTTATACAATGCACAGGTTGGTCTGACTCATGAAGTTTTGTTATGTAAAAATTATAGAGGAGTTTGGATATCAATGCAGAAAGGACACTATTTTGACCCTGATTCAAGGACTATTAGAGAAATACAATATACAAATCTAACTTTGCCATAGAATAGATATAGTATCTGATACCAATTTAAATGCATTTTGATGAGGATTAAAACTACATGAAAGCAAAAAAAGAAGAGCTACGAGAACTTTATAGAAAAATGCCAATAGAGGAATTTGCTGAATTGCATCATAAAGATTTAGAGGATTCTGCACAAGAAGCCATAGAAGTAATAAGAGAAGTAGCAAAAGAGCGAAAGGATGAAATTAACGAGACCTGCTTTGAGTATATCATTGAAACCTGGGAGGAAATGACTGGAGAGACTGATTATGGCAAACTCATGTGGGAACACGGGGGAACATACACCTACCGCCTCCCAGATGGACGGGAATTTACCCAATATGCTGGGGGTCATGGTCGACTAAAGCCAGAATTTCAGGACCTTTCACAGCCATATCCTATAGAAGTGGAGTACTTGCCTGATAATCCCACAGTAAGCCGTATCAAAGGTGATGGGCCTAACAGTATTCCTAGCTGGCTGCGGACCGAAGTTGGCTATTGGGCGTTTTTCCCTTTGATTCTACTTGCTTTCGGTGTATATCTGTTGTGGAAGGCAGTCAGTGAACTGAGGAATCAAGATAATAATAAAATGGGGACAATGGAATGAAACAGAAAGTTCAAAACCTACGGAATCATCTGGTCAAATTACTGTATATGTCACAAAGACAGGGAAAAAATATCACAGAAGTTCTTGCAGTTCTTTAAGAAAAAGTAAGATTGCAATCTCTTCAAAAGCAGCTGCTGGAAGGGAAAATATGGAAAGTCTTTCTATATCAGTACCCATCATCGCCTCTCTGAGAAGATGAAGCTTTTTAGAGCCACTAAAAGATTCAAAAAAGTCTACAAGAAGCGGCAGGCTATCGAAAGATTCTTCTCTTTGCTTAAAGAAAATTTCTCCCTGGAGAAAAAAATGAGAGTCAGAGGCACTGAGAGAGTTCGCATCTATGTTTATATTGTCCTCTCTGCTTATGTTGTCTCCCTTTTTAATCACGGATTTGGCTAGATGAGGACTTTTCACTTCTTTTAGATAGGAAATGGAAGGATAAAAGGAAGGAATTTCATCTGAATGACATTCTGAAGTAGATAAATAGAATCCTTCAACGAAAGGAGATTCATATACTGAGTAATTCATCGCTTTAATTAGTTGATTCTTCTTCCCCAGTTTCCTTTCCATCAAAATCCATCATTTTTGAACAGCCTCTAATAGATTTTAAAATAGGCGGCGGCCGCGAAGGATCCAAAACCGGCCCATTCACTATTAGGGAAATAATTTGGTTTTACATCACGCAGTGCGCGATATGGCCTTTTTTTTCGCCGCCTGGTTAACCATGATCTTTATTTGAGTTTAAAAACATCTATGGTCTGGTCTCGGATCGACAACTCTTCTCTCTCCAGGATCCCCGCCCTGGTTAGGGACTTTAAGATGTTCCTGATTATCGCCTGGCTGCATCTCTGGATATCATCCTGCTTTGAATCGCCTCTAATTCATCTTTTCTTACGATCCATAGCGTACATATGTTTTATGGCTCTTAAAGGATAAAATATGGCACTGACTGATGACCATACAAATATTGCAATTAATGACCAAAAAGGCACATTTAGCAAAATACCTATTAAGATAAAAATTATGTAACTGTTCTTCCTACCATCAAATTTTCTAAATAGCCGTTCAATTCGCCCGTAATCTGCTAATGGGCGATCCTTTATTGCCTTCCCAAACGCCTGTCCGCAATAATGAGAAAAACCATCAAACAGGGTTATGAATGTGCATAGCAGAATCGAAGATGTTCCATGGGCTTTTGATAGGTAGATGGCTAAGGCGATATACCATGAATGCTCAAACAGAAAATCGAAGGCGTGCTCCATTTTTCCAATATTTGAAGAAGCTATTTTCACTCTTGAAAGTTTTCCGTCCACACCATCCATAAATGAAACGATAAAGGTGAGGATAGAAGCAAACAATAGACATCCTTCGAGGAATAAAAATGTGGCTGTATAAGCAACTATGTTTGTTAGCAAAGTGATCTGGTTTGGTGTAATTTGCGTGTTTGCCAATCTGCTTACAATAAAATTTTCTATTGGCTTATTCACATAGGTTGCAAGCAAATCATTTCTTCCTTTACAGGCATTCTCAATTAAAAGCTCTCTTGCTTTGATTAAATCCTCTTTTGCATCAATATCTATCCAGAAAACTTTAGTCTCCTTCCGCATGCTCGAGATATAATTGTTAATTTGCGTGATGTCGAATATTTCAGCATCTCTGTTCTTAGCAGCTTTAGCAATACCATGTGCAAGCTCAGTTTTATTTTCTTTTACTGCTTCTTCAATATGAGAAAATATTTTTGGTGAGCACAAAAAAATACCAGTATCTATACAGTTTGATTCTTCTATCCTTTTACCGATATCGGCGATCCTTCCCTCCTTCTCCAGAACTTTTGTATCTCCTGGTAGAGGTTTTCTTCTATCAATAGCTAAAACAACTGAACTTTTTGTATCATAATGGATAAGTTCTTTAAGAATGCGATCATCAAAAATATGGTCTGACATCAAGAGAACAAAATTTTCATTTAAGAATTCTTTAGCCTTTAAGACAGAAAACCCATTTCCTTTTTGCCATTCCATATTTTCAATATAAATTATCTTTACTCCGCACCTATTTCCATCGCCTAATTTCTCTTTTATTTTTTCTCCGAGATAACCAACGACTATTACGAACTCATTAACACCAGCTTGTTTTGCGGTTAAGATTACTCTCTCAATCAAAGATAAACCCAAAAGTTGAACCAGCGGCTTAGATTCATTTTTAGTTAAACCTTCGAGTCTGCTACCTTTTCCGGCAGCTATTATTAAAGCTTTCATGTTCATCTCTCACGCTTCCCCTATATAAACTCCTTTACCATCTCCTTCGCTTTTTCATCTGAAAATTGCTGCGACGGGATAAAAAAAGACTCCGACATCCAAAAGGCTTGGAGTTGAAAGAAGTGTTTGGCAGAAAGATGCCCGGGCCCGTTTGGCGGCAACCGGGAAGAGCGCCTGAAACCAGGTTAAGGCATACTGGGAATCAAAAAAAGTAGGGACGCTCTTTTGATGCCGCCTGGATTCATTCAATCTTTTCGCATCCTTCAAAGAAAGTGGATCAGGAGCAACTTTGAAAAATATGCCTTCTTTTTTTTCTTTTCGCTCTTTCTTTTCTTCTTCGTAGTTTTTCTTGCAGATTTAGCCATTTTTTACCTTCTTGTTTGATTTTGAAAACCTCCACGGATGATCTGGTGGGGGAATGTGTTTACCCCTCTTCTTTGTTGGTTCAACGGCTGGCTTTTTGGCCTTCTCTTCCGCTTCCTCTTCTTCTGCCTCTTTTTCTTCTTCCTCTTTGTAGTCTTTAATCATTTTACCTCCTTATTTTAGTTTGAAAGCATCGACGGTTTGTCCCTGGACGGTTATTTTTTCGCATTCCAGGATTCCCCTTTCGACAAGGACTCTCAGAATATTCCTGATAGTCTCCAGGTCAAACTTTCTCAAAATAATCTTTCTTAGAAATAAAAGATCCGCTGCTGCGAGCCTCTTTTTGATTCCTGAAGTCTCTTTCTGGAACTCTCTCAAAACCGTGGCCTGTGTAACACTCAAAGAGACGAATCTTTTTTTAACACATAACTCCTCCCCTCCGAGAATGATCCTTTTCGATATTCGATCATAAAAGATCTTCACGTTGGAGTTGAAAAGACCCGAAGTCTCTGGTGTGCTTTTTTTAATCTGCCGGAGGCTTGCTGAACTCATTGGTCTCGCTACATCTTGATCAAGCGACGGCCTCCCTCTCACTCTTTCCACCGCTCCTCCTTGATTCGTAAAGATGGATCCCCAGGATCTATGATCTCGTTGCAAACGCAGACGAAAAGGATAAGCGCTAAAAGTATGATCCATATTAACAATGATTTTTTCAATTTAATTTCCTTCAAAATTATTTCCCCTCTTCTTTTCTCTTCTGTCTTTTAACTGTTTTATGTTTTCTCAATCTTTTAATCTATGTCCTCTTCTTCCTTTTCTTCACTTCCTCTTCTTCTAGTAGATCTTCAATTTCTTTCTCTTTCTCTGGATCGAACAGAGCTCCTTCATTCTCTTCCTCTTCCTCCAGCGCTATATCCTCCAGCTTTTCAGATGCTTCCTTTGCTTCCTTTCTTGTGTTCATGTTTTCGCCTCTTTAAAGTCATTTCGATTGGTCGAAAAGACTCAATGAGTCTTTTTTCTTTGAAACCTTTGAAGATCAGGCGCTTTTAACTCAGCCTGATATTTCTTGAGTCTTATCAGGAGTTGATCGAGTGTGCTTGAGAACTGAAATTCTGATATCACCCCTTCCTTCCATTGTCGGTTGATTTTGTCAAGGATGCTTATTTCTTCTAAGACCCGTTCAATTACCAGATACTCTATCTTAGCTTTTTCCTTCATTAGCTTTTACCTCCTTTCAAAAAATCATCGATCCGAAAATGAAAATCTTTCTCTCCCTCATCTTGATCTTGTGATAAACAAAAAAGCTAGGCCTGCGGCGATCAATACAAGAGCAAAAAATAAAATGAAAAAATGCCCGATCGAAAATTGAGACTCGATCATCAAAATTCTGGATTCTATTACCACCGCTAAAACAATCAGCAGACCTACAAGGATCAGGACGATTCTAAAAATGATCCTTTGAGCTTTGTTCATCTTAACTCCCTTTCTTTTAGCTGATCGATAAAAAAATCTTCTCTCTGTAGCGCTGTCTTATACAGTCTTTAGCTTTTTCCAGGGCTTCACTCTTGCTGCTGGCTTCGACTTGGAATCTTCAGGGTTTTCATTGTTTGAAACGCTCTGATAAAGAAGGCTAATGATGCGGAAAAAGCCATATAGCCTAGACCAATAATAGGAAAACTGAGCAAGCAAGAAATTAATACAATAAAAAAATTTAAATCCCTATTTGCTAGTTCTACAAGCTTTGATGATTTGCTACCTTTCCATTTTTTTGAGCTATGAATTCTCTCATTCATAAATTCGTAATATAATCCTTGTGAATAGAATCTTCCTAACAGAAAGAAAATGGATAACAACCCTAATAAAAAAATTAGATAGTTTCTGGTTGAAAAATAAACGCCAAATGTTAAACCTATCACAATACTTAATTCGCAAAACCTGTCAGACATAGAATCAGAAAATTTTCCTAAATAAGAACTTTTGAATTTAAGTCTTGATATTTTTCCATCGACGGCATCTAACATTGCACCTAAATAACATAAAATCCCACCAAGAATAAAATGTTTTAATGAAAATAAAACGCCTGCAATTATAAAAAACAATAAGGAAATGAATGTTATCTGATTTGGCATTAAACTTGTCTTAACCAATAATTTGGTAAGTGGTATGGATATAGGAAAATTAAATAATTTCTTGAATAAGCCCGGGTTTTTTATTCTTTCCTTTACAGCGTTTTCAAAAATAACTTTCTTAGCCCTCTTAAGATCATGAAAACTATCAATCTCCAAAAGAGTGCCATTTGAAATATCAAAAGAATTCACTTTATATCCTTTTTTTATCATCCAAGTTATTGCATCTGGCCTGTCAAATTTATTATTCTTAACGCAATCTTCTACTGCATCAAAAAATACAGGATCGTTCACTGAAATTCCTGCAACTGTGGCATTGAATTTTTTCATTTCTTTTCTCATGCCTATATTTTTAACTGTTCCGATTTTTGAAACTTGAGCAACCACAGAATCTTCATTTAAATTTCTAACGCTAATAACTATATCTCCCTCTTTTTCTAACGCCAACTTCAAACTTTTTTCTTCAGGTATTGTGTCTCCACACAAAAAAATAAACCTGTTTTTAAAAGCATCTTTTGCCTTAATAGCGGATTTTAATATGCCGTCTTCATACCAATCTGTTTCTTTATAGATTATCTCCATTCTCCCCCATTTATCGCCAAAATGCTTTTTTATTACCTCTCCTTTATATCCGATTACAATGATAACTCTCTTCACTCCTACATTTTTAAGAACATGCAAAGACCTTTCAAGTATAGGAACACCATAAATCTTTATCATCACTTTTGGCTTATCCTTTGTAAAAGGCAATAACCTGGTTCCGTCCCCGGCTGCCAAGATTAATGCATCCATTTTTTAAAATCCTCTCTGCTTTGCTTTAAAATTAAGTTTAACCATTCTTTTAATGTTCTTTTCGGGTTGAGATAGATCAACATTACAGGCGAAATTTCATTAATAACAATGACATTACAATTTTCTAGTAAAGAGATCATCTTATGGATTGGTTTTTCTTTGCCATACTTGGCTGGGCAATGACACTGAGAGAGTATCGGTGAAAAAGAAGAATAATGTATATGGTGTGTATATCGTGCCAGTTCCTTAAAATCTCTTACCTTTAAATTATATTTAATTAAGGACTTATAGGTATGGCACATATCCCAAGTTGCTCCGATTTTTTCGCTATTCAAGGCTTTTATGATGTTTACAATCTCCTGCGGCTTATCACCCACTATAATCCTATCTCTTTTAGGAGCCATGGTTTCTATGCCAATGTTTATGTCAAATTTTTTCTTCTCAATATAGTCCCTGATTATACTTAGATTCTCAACAATAGTTTCTGTTATATTTTTTTCATACTCGACATCATTTTTATAGAAACCCAAAGTATGTGATGGATGGATTACTACTACCTTTGCACCTAATTCATTGGCTACATTAATACTGTTCTTCAAACTCTTGAGTGCCCTTTTATGAAAAATTCCTTTTTTGAAATTTAAATAATTTGAAACATAGTAAGGATAAGGAGCATGAACAGAGCCAATACTAATCTTATACTTTTTAAGCAATGTAAAAATTTTTTCTTTTTGTGTCTTATTTATATCGCCCTTACTGTTTATGATTCCTACAACTGCTAATTGTATTTCCAAACAATCCATATTTATTCTTGAGAATAATTTAAATGCTCGATCTTCACTATAATTAAAAGGGTCTTTTAACAATTGACTTGAAAAATTATAACCAAACTTCACTTTTTCACCTCAAATAGAGAAACTGAGAGAGGATATCTTTCTTAGCATGCAGGAAAATTTTTATTCTTTCTCATGCTTGTTCATGGTTCAGTCTTGCTCATTTAATCATCTTTTGGAACTATATATTTATAATCAATCCAAGAAGATCCTGATCCGAATTCCTCCTTGTAATTTTCACACTCAACCCATTCTATTTAGTACATATCGCTTGGTGGCGGATATTTATCAGGAATTTCAGATACCAATCCTTCTGTAGTGAGGAGTAAGCCAGCGATACTTGAGGCATTCTGGAGAGCGATTCGTACAACCTTAGTCGGATCAAGGACACCGGATTTGAGTAAATCTTCATATTTTTCTGTCAGAGCATTGAATCCCATGTCTTGTTCCATCTCCTTTACCTTCTCCACTACAATAGAACCTTCATATCCGGCATTATTCGCTATCTGACGGAGAGGTTCCTCCATGGCTCTCTTGATAATGTCTACGCCGATCTGCATGTCACCTTCAAGCTTTAAATTCTCGAGGACTTTTTGACATCTTAAAAGCGCCACACCTCCTCCAGGAACAACTCCTTCTTCGACTGCTGCTTTTGTGGCATGCATGGCATCTTCGACTCTGGCTTTTTTATCTTTAAGCTCAGTCTCAGTTGCGGCACCGACTTTAACTAAAGCCACTCCACCAACCATCTTGGCCAATCTCTCTTGAAGTTTTTCCCTGTCATAATCGGAAGTGGTTTCTTCGATCTGGGTTCTTATCTGCTTGATTCGAGCTTGGACTTCCTCCTTTTTTCCTTTACCTTCGACAATGGTGGTGTTGTCTTTGTCGATAACCACCTTGTTGGCATTGCCCAGCCAATCGATGCTGACATTTTCAAGCTTGACACCGATGTCTTCAGTGATGACCTTACCGCCGGTCAGAACAGCGATATCCTCCAGCATGGCCTTACGTCTGTCGCCGAACCCAGGAGCTTTTACGGCACAACAAGCAAATGTTCCCTTAAGCTTATTAACAACAAGTGTGGCCAGAGCTTCACCCTCAACTTCCTCAGCAATGATCACCAAAGGCTTTCCCATCTTGGCAACGTTCTCGAGCAAAGGTAAAAGTTCTCTCAGGTTGCTGATTTTCTTTTCATGGAGAAGAATAACAGAATCTTCTAAAACGCACTCCATCCTGTCAGGATCAGTGATGAAATAGGAAGAAAGATAGCCGCGGTCAAACTGCATTCCTTCAACGATGTCCATGGTTGTCTCCAAGCCTTTAGCTTCTTCAACGGTGATTACCCCATCTTTTCCGACTTTATCCATGGCTTCAGCAATGATTTTTCCGATGCTCTCATCGTTATTGGCTGAAATGGCTCCCACCTGGGAAATCATCTCGCCGCTGACACTCCGGCTAACTTCTTTCAGCGCTTTGACGACCTCTTCCACTGCCTTGTCGACTCCCTTCTTGATAAGGTTGGGATTGGCGCCGGCTGTCACATACTTCAACCCTCCAGAATAAATAATCTGCGCTAAGAGGGTAGCCGTTGTTGTCCCGTCTCCAGCCACATCTGAAGTCTTGGAAGCGACTTCCTTAACAATCTGGGCACCAATGTTCGCCAAGGGATCCTTAAGTTCGATTTCTTTGGCGACAGTAACACCGTCTTTGGTGCTTGTAGGAGAGCCGAACTTCTTCTCTAAGATGACATTCTTTCCCCTAGGTCCCAGCGTTTCTTTAACGACATCGCTTAAAGTATTGATACCTTTCAAGAGCGCCTTCCTGGCTTCTTCACCGATTATTACTTGTTTTGCCATTTTTCTCCCCCTTTTCACAAAATTAGGTGATTTTAGCTAAAATCTCTTCCTCACGAACGATAACATATTCAACTCCACCAATTTCTACCTCTGTACCACTGAATTTACCAATAAGAACTTTTTCACCTTTCTTAACTTCGAGAGGAATAACCTTCCCATCTTCGCCAACACGGCCTTTTCCTACTTCTATGACTTCTGCTTCCTGGGGTTTTTCCTTTGCCGTATCAGGAATGATTATTCCGCCTTTCTTAACTTCTTGTTCTTCTAACCTTTTAAGAAGTACTCTGTCGTGCAAAGGAATCACCTTCATTTGAACCTCCTCACTTAAAATTAGATCTTGTATTTTTACCTAGAAAAACCTTACATAGAATATTAGCAAAATTCATGCCAAGATTTTCTACTCTCAATAACCCGTATTAACAAAAAGAAAAAAACTTCAATCGGAACTGAAAGTTCCTAAAAATTAAAATTAGGAACTGGGATTTCTTGTTTGAGTTCCTCTTTAATTTACACTAATTATTAAAAATTACTAACGCTCTCT
>Ga0209979_1000128_pt1 | contig 125793 bp, 107 predicted proteins | sample AnhtaG_FD_183114 | JGI IMG/M metagenome (GOLD analysis project Ga0209979, IMG submission 183114) | Deep subsurface microbial communities from Anholt, Denmark to uncover new lineages of life (NeLLi) - Anholt_01485 metaG (SPAdes) (version 2) | ecosystem: Environmental > Aquatic > Marine >...
GTTCTATAATCGGAAACGGAGGCATTCCAGCATTGGCTACCTCACTCCGAACGAGTTCGAGGCCCGCTTCAGCAGGACGGAGCCTCAATGTGCATAACAACCGCGTCCACGAACCGGAACAAGCCCAATCCTCCCTCAATCAAGGTCAGGTAACGCAGACCGCACAAACTCAATTATCTAGTGGCGCTCCCACGCCGGCGCCAAAGCCTGGATCTGCTACGGCGTTCACGCAGGCGCAGGCTGAGAAAATCGCCAAGAATTTCTTCTCAGCCCCAGCTGATGCAACCGCAATCTCGAAGCCGTCGACGATTGATTGGGCAATCCTGAATCTAGGCTACAAGAATCCCGCCCATTTGCCTGGCTCTGATGCAATCTTCGTGATTGATGTGAAGGGACCGCAACACATGATCTTGAACCCGAGGGGTTCAGACCAGGTGCCCGCTCAGCCGACGGTTGGGCGGGCTATCGTAGAGGCTGCAACTGGGGTTGTCCTATTCGCAGACATGTAAGCCAGACAAGACCTCTCTTCGGAGGTTGGAGGTCCAAGAGAGCTTGAGCGCCCTGCACCGTCCACTTCATACCCGCTCGCTCCATCCGGTCCTCGACCAAGTGGTGCCGTGTCCCTTCGACCGGACCCGATTCGATCGGGTAGCTCGCCGCGTACCATTGCGGGTGTCGTAGCGGCCTGTGACGGCCACGGGAATCCAGTCCTGCAGCAGATACGAGTAGCTGCGCTTGGGCAAGGAGGACCCCTCGTCGAGCAGGCAGAAGGTGTCGCCATGCCAGTAGTAGTAGGTCCTGGCGATCGTGATGTGGCCAAACACCGAGCGATGGGTCAGGGGGCGAGTGCCGTGCCGCCACCAAGCTTATCCTTCATGGTCGACGTGAATGTCGCCGCTGTCTCCGGTCCCGACCTGGGTGACGTAGGCCGCCAGGGCTTCACGGGCCATGGCGAACAGTTCCGGTTCCACCTCGTGGATTGGCCAGCTATTCCCACACGATCTTGATAGCCTCGAGCTCCGTCAAACTATCCGTGGACGGGGACAGCGGTTCTCGCCTCCTCTTGGTTTCTGTCACGACTATTCACCCTCAGATCCAAGCAGGAGGCGGCTTCATGCCACAAGGCTAGGCCATCGTCCTTCCCCCGCTCGCTTTCTAATTGCAGAATGAGAAGCGGTCGAACACTTTACTTGAGGTTTTACAGTGCTGATTAGGAATATACTCGCGCGTGCTCTAGCCCTTCTATTCATCGGCGCTTCCTGTGATGTCGCTTCAGCCATTCCCCGGAAGAGCGAAATTGCGCTTCAACAATATCGGAACGCTGTAATTGCGAAGGTAATCAAGAGAAATTTTGACATAGAGCTAGTCCACGGATCCCAAGTTGAGCAGACCGCCTATTCTGATTCACATTCCCTGATGTATTTCACTGGCCCATTTTATGAAATTGACGGACTGACCGGAAAAGCTGCCCCCATTGGCGATCTATTTTTTCATTCAAGGATAGAATTTGCCTCAAGAGAAAGTGAATTGTTTGCTAGTAACCGCTATTTTTTTGCCGTAAATGGCGCAAGAGTTGAATTTGGATATGGAGGATGGAAACCCGAGTATCGTCAGAAGTACGCTTTCTTTATTGGTGGCCTCGGATACCTATTCAACGAACACGGAGTTGATAGCGAGTACAGGGATCCATACGGCAGCATGGCACAACGAATGCACAATATTATCCCGAGGGAAAGAATGGTGATCGGTCGCGACAATGCTGGTGATTTGATGGTAATGAAGACGTCTCCAATGCTCCAGGAGGAGTCTATTGGACTGGCCAAACGAGCAGGCATGGTTGAAGCATACTTCTTGGATCAAGGCAACAGAGCTAGATTAATTGTCCCCGGGATTCTGCGAGATACGCCAAAAAATAACCTAGCCTATATGATGAGAGTGTTCTAATACTACGGCGATATTGGCAGGCACGAGTTAGACCCCCGGCAACCGATCAGCGGGCCGCTAATCGATCTTGGCTACTCCTCGTCTGGCTCCAACAGTCGGTCCAGCACGTCGTGGACCGAGATGACCCCGACCAGCTTGCCATGGGCGTCCTCGACCGGTAGAGCCGTCAGGTTGTACCGGCTGATCAATTCGGTCACCTCCCGGCTCGAGCTGTCCGCGTTGGCCGAATAGAGCACCGGGGGGGAGAGGTCCTGCATGCGCACGGTCGGCTGGGCCAACAGGATCCGGCGCACCGAGACCACGCCGGACAGCTTGCCCGCCTTATCCGTCAGATAGAAGTAAGCCATGATCTCGACGTCGGGCTCTTGGACCCTGAACCAGTCCACGGCCTGCTGGACCGTCCAGTCGTCCGAGACCGAGAGGTAGCTGGTCGTCATCATAGCGCCCGCCGTGTCCTCTTCGTAGGTGAGCAGCTGCCTCACCTCGGCCGCCTCGTCGGGGGTCATGAGCTCGATCAGGGCCTCGGCCTCGGCATCCGGCAGGTCCTGCAGGACGTCGGCCGCCTCGTCGGGCTCCATCTCCTCGAGCACGTCGGCCGCCCGCTCCGGCTCCAGCTCGGTCAGGATCGAGGTCTGCATGTCGGGGTCGCTTTCCTCGATGAGGTCGGCGAGCTGCGCGTCCGAGAGGCCCTCGTAAAGCCGCTGGCGCTGCTGGTGGCCCATCTCCTCGATGATCTCGGCGAGGTCCGCCGGGTGCATCCGGACGAGCTTGTCCTGCGCCACCGTGAGCTGGACCATCGAGGGGTCCTTGTCGAACGGAGCCACGTTGTCCCAGGAGACGATCCCTTCAGGCACCTTGAGGCCCAAGATCCGCACGAGGCCCGCGAACAGGCGCGCCCAGCCCATCCGCCGCATCAAGCCCCAGGGGCCGATGTCGAGGCCGCTCACCAGGAGGTGATCCCCCTTGGTCGTGAGCACGATGTCGTTGACCCGCACCACCTTGGCACCCGTCGTGTCGACCACCTGGGCGTCCAACAGGTCGCGGAGCAGGAAGAGCTGGTCCTCAGGCGGCGGCGAGGGGCGCAGGCGCTCTTCGTCCAGCCTGAGCCGGACGTCGCCCCGCTCGACCTCCTCGAGCTCCTGGAAGGGGATGTAGATCAGGTCCCGGGGGCGCTTCACGACGACCCCCTCGATCTCGGGCAACGTCGCACCCTGGTGCACGACCAGGTCCTTGACGACGCCGATCCGCCGGCCGGCATGATCCCGGACCGGGGCCCGGCGCAGGTAGCTGACGAACACGCTCATGATCCCCTCCTTTCCGGCTAGTGGGCGCCCAAGAGGCTCGGAAACAGGGTCGTCACCACCAGGGCCACGGTGATGACGATCAGGAAGGCCGTGAGGGCCCACGAGACGACGTTGAGCACCGGTCCGTTGACGTACTCGCCCATCAGCCGCTTCCGGTTAACGAGCAGCAGCATGAAGATCAGGATGAACGGCAGCAGGATGCCGTTGGCGACCTGCGACCAGTACATGATTCCGATGAGCGGGGCGTTCGGGATGAGCACGAGGGCCGCCCCCAGACCGATGAGCCCCGTGTAGATCCCGTAGAACATGGGGGCTTCCTGGAAGGTGTGGTCGACGCCGGATTCCCAGCCCATGCCCTCGCAGATCGAGTAGGCGGTGGACAGGGGCAGGATCGAAGCCGCGAACACCGAGGCGTTGAAGAGGCCGTAGGCAAAGAGGGCGCTCGCCCACTGGCCAGCCAGGGGCTTGAGGGCGAGCGCCGCGTCCTTGGCCGTGTTGACGGCGATCCCGTGCGGGAAGATCGTCTCGGCGCAGGCCACGATGATGAAGAAGGCGACGATGTCGGTGACGAAGCAGCCGATGACCACGTCCCAGCGGGTGAGCCAGTAGTCCTTGGCCTGGATCCGCTTATCGACGACCGAGCTCTGGATGTAGAACTGCATCCAGGGGGCGATGGTCGTCCCGATCACCCCGATCAGCATCCCGATGTAGTCGCTCTTGAAGCTCCAGGTCGGGGTGACGGTGGCCTTGAGCACCGGAGCCCAGTGGGAGGCCGCCATGACCCCCGAGATCACGTAGGTGACATAGAACAGGCAAGCGACGAGGAAGATCTTCTCGACCCGCTTGTAGGAGCCCTTGACGACCAGCCACCAGACGAAGGCCGCGACCAGGGGCACGCTGACGTACTTGGAGACGCCGAAGATCTCGAGCGAGGCCGCGACCCCCGAGAATTCGGCGCAGGTATTGCCGAGGTTGGCGAAGAACAGCGCGAGCAGGATGTAGAAGGTCCAGCGAACGCCGAAGCGCTCGCGGATGAGGTCGCTGAAGCCCTTGCCGGTGACGGCCCCCATGCGGGCCGACATCTCCTGCACGATGACGAGGGCGACCGTGATCGGGATGAGGGTCCACAGGAAGGCCCGGCCGAACTGGGCTCCGGCGAGCGAGTAGGCCGTGATCCCGCCGGCGTCGTTGTCGACGTTGGCCGTGATGATCCCCGGGCCGATCACCGAGAGGAAGAGGACGATCGTCTGCCAGTTGAAGGTCCCCCGCGCCTGGCGGTGCTTCAGCGCGAGCATGGCGCCCTCCGGCCGCGGCGGGGGCGGCGGATCGCGGGCCGGTGAGCAGGGTCCGCGAGGATGGAAAGCAGGTTATTGAGCAGCCCTTGGGCGCTCCAGGGCCGGTGAGCGGCCCGAGTGGTCACGGAACGGAACATGACACCCTCCGAGATTCAGCAACGAAGTCCCTCCCATCATTGACTGACTACCGGGTTCCATCTGTGACCACCCCCCTTCAAAACAAAAGCCCCCGCCGCATGGCGAGGGGATGGCCCGGGCCCATGCCCGAGCGGAGCCGCTTGGCTCGCTGCATCCCCTTTCGTCGAGTTTCGGCAATGAGGAGCGTAAAGGACCCGGGGCCCTCAGCCACCTTAGGTAGCGCCTTAAGTCGGCGGAACCTGTTCTACCCGTTGGGGTCTTTGGACCTTCCTGGGCAGTGGCCTGTGTCTCCTCAAACGCCTCCCCTAACGAGGACGTCGATGGGATCCAGACTAGGCCGTCCGGCTGGATCTGTCAACCTGGGCGCGTCCGAGCGATCTGGAACTTTTGCCCACGACCCCTCGTCCATGGAGCACAAGGGTAGCGGGAGCCCAACCGAGACCAGGACGCCGCCAGGCGGGGAGGGTCACGATGCGATACTACGTCATCTTCAGCGAGGGTCGAGAATACATCGCGCTCAACCGGGAGACGGCTGAGCTCATTCACCGGGCGCTCGAGCTCATCGGGGACGAGTGCCGGATCGAAGAGCGCGAACAGGCGATCGCCAGCTGATCGGATCCGATCCGGTCCATCCACCGATCCCCTCGGCGCGAGAGCGCCGGGGGGATTTCCGTGTTAGACTGCCTCAGCGAAGCAAGGAAGGCTCGCCGTCCTGGCTCGCTTTTCCCCCTCACCCTCCCCTCGTCCCCCAGGGGAGAGGGTTAGAGGAAGCCCAATTTCCGGATTGGGCATGCTTACAAGCGTTCCCCCGTTCCAAGGAGACTCGACGATGAAAGCTCCCGTTCGCGTGGCCGTCACCGGCGCTGCCGGTCAGATCGGCTACAGCCTGTTGTTCCGCATCGCCAGCGGCGAGATGCTGGGCAAGGATCAGCCCGTCATCCTCCAGCTGCTCGAATTGCCCCAAGCCCAGAACGCCCTCAAGGGCGTCATGATGGAGCTGGAGGACTGCGCCTTCCCGCTTCTGGCCGACATGATCGGCACCGACGACGCCAAGGTCGCCTTCAAGGACGCCGATATCGCCCTCTTGGTGGGCGCCCGGCCCCGCAGCAAGGGGATGGAGCGCAAGGACCTGCTTGAGGCCAACGCCCAGATCTTCACGGCCCAAGGCCGCGCCCTCAACGAAGTCGCCAAGCGCCATGTCAAGGTGCTGGTGGTCGGCAATCCTGCCAACACCAACTGCTACATCGCCATGAAGAGCGCCCCCAACATCGACCCGCGCAACTTCGGCGCCATGCTGCGGCTGGACATGAACCGGGCCGTGGCCCAGATCGCTCGCCAGATCGGCCAGCCGGTGGCGGACGTCCGCAAGCTCGTCGTCTGGGGCAACCACTCCACGACCATGTATCCCGACATCCGCTTCGCGACCGTGGGCGACAAGAAGGTGGCCGATCTGATCGATCGGTCGTGGTACGTCGACACCTTCATCCCGACCGTCGCCAAGCGCGGGGCCGCCATCATCGAGGCCCGCGGCCTCTCGTCGGCCGCCTCGGCCGCCAACGCCGCCATCGACCACATGCGCGACCTCTGGCTCGGCACCAACGGCGAGTGGGTCACCATGGGCGTGCCCTCGGACGGCCGCTATGGCGTGCCGGAAGGCCTCATCTTCGGCTTCCCCTGCGTCTGCGAGAACGGCCAGTACCGGATCGTGCCAGGGCTCGAGATTGACGCCTTCAGCCAGGAGCGGATGAAGGTCACCCTCGACGAGCTGTGCGAGGAGCGCCTGGCCGTCACGGAGCTGCTCGAGGCCCCGGCTGGCGTCAAGGCGTAGCCTGTCAAGCGAGCCCACCCCCGCTCGGCGGCTCGACGGCTTCCGGGCCCGGTACCTGACCCACGAGTCGTCCCGACTCGACCTGGCCGCCGGGCTCCGGGCCAGCCTCCTCACGGCCCTGCCCGTCCTCGCGAGCGTCCTGTTCCACCGGCCGTCTCTGACCTGGATGGGACTGGGGGCCTAGCTGGTGGCCGTGGCCGACGTCGGGGGGGCCTACCTGAACCGGCTGCTGGCCATGGGCGGGGTGGTCCTGCTGGGGGGTGCCAGCTGGCTGCTCGCCTGGGCGCTGGGGGGCTCGCTCTGGACGGCCGGGCTGCTCATGGCCGCCGCGGGCGTCGCCTTCAGCCTGCTGCGCGTCCTGGGCAAGGTCGGATCGACCGTGGGGGCGCTCGTGATCGTCATGGTCGCGGTGGCCCTCGGCCAGCCGATTCCGACCCTCGCCGATGGCGCCGCCGCCTTGGCCAACTTCGTCGCCGGCGGCCTGGCCATGATGGGGGTGTCGCTCGCCTTTTGGCCCACCACCCCCTACCGGCCGGCCAGGGCCGCCGTGGCCCGCTGCTACGAGACCCTCTCCACCATCCTGGAGCGCCTGAGTCGGTTGCTCGGCGAACCTTCCCCTCAGGGCGATTGGGACGCCCTGATCCGACAGGCCCACCGCACCCTGCGCCTGGCCATCGAAGAGGCCCGCGCCACCCTGATGGCGACCCGCATCGGGCGACCCGCCGCTTCGGCGCAGGGAGAGCTGCTCCAGGTGCTGGTGGAGCTCGCCGACCGCGCCTTCGTGGCCACGATCGGGCTCACGGAGCTGCTGGAGACCCTCCCCCCCGGGGCCCCCGTGGCTGCGCCCCTGCGCCCCGTCCTGGATGGCCTGGCCCGCGACTTCGCGCAAAATGGCGATGCCGTCTGGCATGGCCGCGTCCGCTTTGACGGAAAGTCCGACGAGCGATTGGAGGCCCTGCGGCGAGCGTTCCCGGCCGACGCGCCCCCCGAGTACGGCTACATCGTCGAACGCTGCGAACGCCTGGACCGCGAGGCCAGGCTCGCGCGAGAGGCCTTGAGCGCGGCGCCGGGAGACCTCGCCGCCTCGGACCAGCGGGCGCCCACGGTGGATTGGGGCGGTCTGGTCCGTAGCCGCATGGCGCAGCTCCGCGACACCCTGAGCCTCCGGTCGCGGGCCATGCGCCATGCCCTACGCGTCGGGATCACGGCAGCGATCGCCGTGCTGGCCACCAGGTGGCTGCGGCTCGATCACGGCGCCTGGGTGACCCTCACGACCGTCCTCATCCTGCAGCCGTCGCTCGGGGAGACCTGGACCCGCGGCGTCCAGCGCGTGCTGGGAAGCGTGGTGGGCGGGGCGATCGCCGCCCTGCTCGTGACCCTGAGCCACCAGTCCTTGGCGATTCCCCTGATGATCGCCGTCTCGGCCTTCGCCGCCATGGCGCTGCGACCCGTCAACTACACCTACTTCACGGCCTTCGTGACGCCCGCCTTCGTGCTCTTGGCACAGCTGGCAGGCGGGGACTGGCACCTGGCCCTCATGCGCGTGGCAGCGAGCGTGGCGGGGGGATTGCTCGCCATCGCGAGCCTCTACCTGATCTGGCCCGAGCGCGCGAGCGCGAGGCACGAGCTGGTGGCCGCCCTGGAGGCCGATCAGGCCTACTTCCGGATCACGTTCTGGCGGGCCCTGGGGGGCGATCCCCCCTCCGCGCGGGCCCTCCCCGAGGCCCGCCGCCGGATCGGGCTCGCGAACAACAACGCCGAGGATGCCGTTCAGCGATTGCTGAACGAGGGACGGCTCGACGAACAGCAGCGATCGGCCGCCTTCACCCTCACGCTGCTGGCCCGCCGCTTCGCGGCGGCTGTCATCACCCTCGTCCCGGTCCACGAGGCCTGGGAGGCGCCGGAGATGGCCCCTCAAGTCGCCAGGTTCGCCCGAGAGGTCGATGGTAGCCTGACGGCCGTGATCGAGACGCTGAAATCCGAGCGGACAGCGGCCGTGCCGCCCCAGCTAGCCAACTCGGAGCCGGAAACCGGCAAGGCGAGCGATCGGACCCCGCCAGGTTGGCTCGTCAACCAGTTCCTCCGCCTCTCCGAGCAGGTTTCTGTCATGGAAGACGCCGCTTCGCGCCTAGAGCAGGTGTAAGTTATCGCTGAAACGTCGACATGTCGCGCCTTTCAGTCATTCTTTATCGTTTCTTATCCTTTTCACAAGAAATAAACGGGCGCGACGGCCTCATAACTACCCCATCCAGGCCTCCCGGGGGGGAGGCGGGCTTGGGAGGAATCCGCATGAACGTGAAGGAGGGGATCGGTCAGCTCGTCGGCCAGAAGGCGAAGGCGCCCCTGGCGACCGAGATGACAACCGCGATCGACCAGCAACTGACCAAGGTACCAAGCCCATCGATGACGATGGATTCCTGCAACTTCTCCGGGGCGGCCCGGAAGGCGGCCAAGAAGGCCGAATCGGTCCAGGCCGGACCGACCGCGATGGACATCGAGAGCGATCTGCTCGCCAACAACCGAATGGCGATCGCCTCGGAGCTCGAGCTCTTCAACAACTTGCGCGGCAGCCTCGACGGCGTGGTGGAAGCCATTCCGGCAGGCCCGCTCGGGGAGTACTTGGTCGCTCAATCGGAGATGATCCGGGCCATGGGAGATGGGGTCGTCGACAAACTCAAGAAGCCAACCGGCTTCGAACAGGCCCTGAAGGGGAAGATCGAGCAACCGGTTGCCGTGAAAGGCATCACGTTCCAGGGCCAGCCCATGTCGGGCCTGAGCGACCACTTCCGGACCTGGCTCGACGCCCACGGCTACTCGTCCCAAGCGTTCGCGCGGGACGACCTGCCGGGCGGCAGCTTCGGCGGGAGGCTCGGCGACCAGGACCCGATCGCCCACGAGCCGGTCATCTTCATCCACGGCAACTCGGACAAGGCCATGGGTACCGGTACAGCCGGACAATCGGGGTGGAACAACTCGATCCAGTACTTCCTGGACCGGGGGTACCAACCCTCCGAGCTCTACGCCACGACCTGGGGCCCTGCCGATGCCCACAAGGCCGGCGATCAGTACCACTCCAAGGAGAACCTCTCCCAGGTACGATCCTTCATCGAGGCGGTGCTGGAGTACACCGGGGCCGACCACGTCAACGTCGTCTCTCACTCCATGGGCGTGACGCTCAGCCGGAAGGCCATCAAGGGCGGCATGGGTTGGGATGGGCTTGCGGGAGGCTACTATGACCTGGGCAGGCCTTTGACCGACAAGGTCGACACCTTCGTCGGGATCGCCGGGGCCAACCAGGGCTTGGCGAGCTGCTTCAAGGCCGGCCCCACCAATCCGACCAGCGGCATCACGAACGGCTTCTACCCGGGCATCGCGCCGGGCGGGATCGGTCAGTCCTGGTTCCTGCAGAACCTGAACACCGGGGATCACTTCGAGGGCAACCACGTCTTCAGCATCTGGTCCACCGTCGACGAGATCTGCGGGCCGGGGAACCTGGTGTTCGGGGCCCACACCTCGGAGATCCCGGGTCAGGACGGGGAGAAGGTGTTCAAGCGGTACCCGTACGGGCACTTCAACCTCAAGGACAGGACCGCGGCCATCCAGTTCGACATGATCACGAAGCACCGCGCCGGATAGGGCGCAAACGGACGCCCGCGTCGCCTGTTAGGCGACGCGGGCGTCTTCGTGTTTGGAATTAGCGCTGGGCCATCGGCTTGTAGGGCCGCTCGCCGTGGCCCTGGTAGTCGGTGTCGGGGCGCATGAGGCGGTTGTTGGCGTACTGCTCGAGCACGTTCGCCGACCAGCCCGCGATGCGGCTCACGGCGAAGATCGGGGTGTAGAGGTCGAGGGCGATCCCCATCGTGTAGTAGACCGAGGCCGAGAAGAAGTCGACGTTGGGGTCGAGGCCCTTGGCCTCGCGCACCATCTGCTCGATCTTCTCGGACATGTTGTACCACTTGAGGGATCCGGCCCGCTCGCCGAGATCGCGCGAGATGCGGCGCAGGACGGTCGCGCGCGGGTCCATCGTCTTGTAGACCCGGTGCCCGAAGCCCATGAACCGCTGCTTGTTCTCGAGGCCATGCCGGATGTAGCTCTCGACCTTGTCCTCGTCGCCGATCTCGAGGAGCATCTTCATGACCTCGGTGTTGGCGCCGCCGTGGAGGGGGCCCTTGAGGGCGCCGATCGCGCTGGTGATGGCCGAGTAGAAGTCCGAGAGGGTCGAGGCCGTCACGCGCGCCGCGAAGGTCGAGGCGTTCATCTCGTGGTCGGCGTGCAGGATGAGGGCCACGTCCATGACCCTGGCGTAGACCTCGTTGGGCTCCTCGCCGCTCAGCATGTACAGGAAGTTGGCCGCGTGGTTGAGGTCGGTGCGCGGGGCGATGGGGGCCTGACCCTTGCGGATCCGGTCGAAGGCGGCCACGATCGTGGCGAACTGAGCGATCAGGCGATAGGCCTTGTGCCGGTTGGCGTCATCGCTCATGACCTCGGCCTCGCCGTCGAAGAACGAGAGGCTCGACACGGCCGTCCGGAGGGCGGCCATGGGGTTGGCATCCTTGGGCATGAGGCGGATGATGTCCAGCACCTGGGCCGGCAGGGCGCGCGAAGCGGCCAACTTCTGCTTGATCTCGGCCAGCTGGGCCTCGGTCGGCAGCTCACCGAAGAGAAGGAGGTGGACAACCTCTTCGTAAGTCGAATGCTCGGCGAGCTCGTGGATGTTGTAGCCGCGGTACATGAGCTTGCCCGCGGTGCCGTCGATCGACGTGATCGTCGAGATCGCGACGGCCACCCCCTCCAGCCCGGGGTAGTAGTTCTTCGCGGGGGCCACCTTTTCAGCCATCATGGGTGAAGTTCCTTTCGACTCTCTCGGTCGATCCGTCGGCGCGCCCCCCACCGCGGGAGTTGCCTGTCAAGGTGGGGCGAAAGCGGTTCGGGCACCAGGGGCGCAGGGTCGGCAACGACTGCTGTTAAGCAAGTGACCAACATTCTAGCACCTGTGTCCAGTGAGGACAAAGCCCGCCCCCTCCCGTGGTGCTGGCTGGCTCTTTACTTCGCCCCTCCCGCGCGCGACGATCGACCTCGCTCGCCCCCATGTCCCGCCCGGGAGGTACCCCATGGCCCTGGCCGAAGAGCTGCTCACCTGCCTCGCCCTGGAACGGCGGCTGTACGCCATCTTCTGCCGCTGGGCCGGCTCGGTCGGCACGGACGATCCGACCCACGAACAGCTGCTGCGCCAGGCGGACGCCTGCGATCGCCACCGCCGCTGGCTGTGGGAGCTGTGCATGCACGAGCAGATCACCCCTCCGCCCCTGCCCGAGCTCGAGCTGGAGCCCGAGGCCTCCTACCCGGCGCACATCCGGGCCTCCCTGCGCGAGCTGGCCGCCCACCTGCCCCGGCTGATCGCCGAGGTGTCGGGCCCGGACCGGGACCGGCTCGAGCGCCTCAACCAGGAGATGACCTCCCAGTACGAGGACCTCGTCGAGCTCGCCCCCGAACCGGCCATCACCTTCGCCCCGGAGGGGATCGCGACGGAGGCGCCCCCGACGCACGAGGAACGCGTGAACAGCCCGTAAGGGCGCGCTTTACAGGGTTCGGGGCGATCGCTATACTCAAGGGACGGATGGTTAAGTTCCGTTAATCCCCCCGTTCGCAAGGAGACCCTCCGCGTGCCCATCGACGTCGCCGCCCCCGCCCTGGCCGAGCTCACGCTCGGTGCGGCCGAGGTCCTGCCCCACGGGGGTCTCGAAGCCAAGCTCAAGGAAAAGGCGGGCGCCCCCCTGCGGGTCAAGCTCGGCTTCGATCCGACCAAGCCCGACCTGCACATCGGGCACGCCGTCGTCCTCAACGCCCTGAGGCGCTTCCAGGACCAGGGCCACCAGGTCGTCGTGATCATCGGCGACTTCACGGCCCGCATCGGGGATCCGACGGGCAAGGACCAGACCCGCCCCGAGCTCTCGGCCGACGAGGTCGCGACCAACGCCAAGACCTACCTCGACCAGCTGGGCCTCATCCTCGATCTGTCCAAGGCTGAGATCCACTACAACGGCGAGTGGCTCGACAAGCTCTCCATGACCGACTCGGTCAAGCTCATGGCCCAGACCACGGTCGCCCAGATGCTCGCCCGCGACAACTTCGCCAAGCGCTACGACCGCAACGACCCCATCAGCCTGCACGAGTTCCTCTACCCCTTGCTGCAGGGCTACGACTCGGTCGCCATCCGAGCCGACGTCGAGCTGGGGGGCACCGATCAAAAGTTCAACGTCCTGATGGGCCGGCAGCTGCAAGAGTCCTACGGCCAGAGCCCGCAGGTCGTCATGGTCTTCCCGATCCTGGAAGGCACGGACGGCGTCCAGAAGATGTCCAAGTCCCTGGGCAACACCATCGGGCTCACGGACAGCGCCGAAGAGATGGTCGGCAAGGTCATGTCCATCCCGGACAGCCTGCTCGAGAACTACTACAAGCTCGCGTCGGGCCTGCCCCTCTCCGAGGTGACGACCGCCATCGAGGCCCTCAAGAGCGGAGCCCTGCACCCGCGGGATGCCAAGATGACGCTCGCCAAGACGATCGCCGCCCGCTACCACGGCCCCGAGGCGGCCCTGCACGGCGAAGAGGCCTTCAACCGCCAGTTCCAGCAGCACCAGCTGCCCGCGGACATCCCGCTCCACGTCCTGGACGAAACGGCCCTGAGCGCCGGTTCCGGGGCCATTCTGACGACCCTCGGCCTGACTGCGAGCAACAGCGAGGCCCGGCGTCTCATGCAGCAGGGCGGGGTCAAGCTGCACGGCCTCGGCGACTCCCCCGTGACCTGGACCGATCCGACCAAGCCCTTCGAGGTTCCCGACGGCGGGCTCGTGATCCAGGCCGGTAAGCGGCGCTTCGCCCGGATCGCGCGAGGCTGACGTGGCCGTCAACGCGGCGCCCAGCCCCCCGCCGCCCCTCCTGGACGCCATCCCCAACGAGGAGACCCGGCGCTGGATCGCCAACATGGCGCGCCACCTGCCCTTCCTGGCCGACATCATCCCGGCCGACCTGCTCATCCTGGTGCCCACCCCCGACGGTCGGCTCGGCGTGGTGGCCGAGGCCAAACCGACGGTCCGTGAATCCTTCTACCTGAGCTCCCAGGTGGGGTCCGTGGTCGATCCCGCCTCGGCACCGGCCCTCGACCAGGCCATGCAGACCGGGGCCGTCACCCCAGGCGCCGTGGGCAAGGTCGTCAACGGCCAGCCCATGAGCCAGATGGCCTATCCCCTCGTGATCAAGGGGGAGAGCCACGGGGTGTTGCTCATGGAGCGCAACCTGTACGAGGAGCTCAAGCACTCTGACGAGAAGCGCCAGCTCTACCGGACGGCCATCTCGCGCGGGGTCGAAACCCTGCTCGCCAAGAGCCGCACGAGCGACCTCGCCCTGCCGGGAGTGCTGCCCGGCGACGCCCTCTTGCTGCTCAACCAGTCCGGGGTCATCCAGCACGTGAGCCATGCCGCCTCCAACCTGGCCCGTCGCCTGGCCCTGCCCGAGGCGCTCGAGGGCCTGCGCTGGGAGGAGACCTTCCTCGCCAAGGGGGAGTGCGGTCAGGTGCGGACCAACGCCGTCTACGAAGAGTTCGAGCTCCTGGCGCCCCGCGTCTCGGTCGGTGTCCGCAGCCTGCCCCTGGAGCCGGCCGATGACACGGTCTCGGCGATCGTCGTGCTGCGCGACATCACGGAGATCAAGGAGAAGGACCGCGAGCTCGCGATCAAGGAGACGATCATCCGGGAGGTCCACCACCGGGTGAAGAACAACCTCCAGACCATCGCGGCCCTCTTGCGTCTGCAGCAGCGGCGCAGCCGCAACTCCGAGGTGAAGAGCATCCTGAGCGACTGCATCGACCGCATCTCGAGCATCGCCCTGGTGCACGAGTACCTGTCCCACGAGGACGTGGAGGTGGTGGACATCAAGGAGCTCGCCTATAACCTGCTCTCGGCCTCGGTCCAGAGCATGGTGCCGCCCGAGAAGCAAATAGACGCCCGGGTGGTCGCGCCGAGCGCGTCGGTCACGCTCTCGTCCTCGCAGGCGACCTCGGTCGCGCTCATCATCAACGAGCTGTTGCAGAACACCTTCAAGCACGCCTTTTCCGGCCGATCGACCGGCCACGTCGAGCTTACCCTGTCGAATCCCGACCAGGAGAAGATGCAGTTCACCCTGCACGACGACGGCATCGGCTTGCCCACCGACTTCAACGCCCAGAAGGACGGGAACCTGGGCTGGGAGATCATCCACACGCTCGCCCAGCAAGACCTGCGGGGCACGTTGCACATCGAAAGTTCGTCGCGGGGAACGACCGTCACGGTCACCATCCCCCTCACAGAAAGAGGGTAGCCCTCCATGGACAAGAAGAAGCTGCGCATCATGTTGGTCGACGACGAGTCGATCATCCGGCTCGACCTGCGCGAGATGTTGAAGGAACACGGCCACGAGATCGTGGGCGAGGCCTCGGACGGCCAGATGGCGATCGACCTCGCGAGCCAGCTCGCGCCGGACCTCATCCTGATGGACATCAAGATGCCGACCATGGACGGGCTGGAGGCCGTGCGCCGGATCAACCAGAACCGCCGCATCCCGACCATCATGCTGACGGCCTACAGCCAGCCCGAACTGGTCGAGCAGGCCGTCGAGCTCGGCGTGTTCGCCTTCCTGGTCAAGCCGATCAAGGAGCACGACATCCTGCCCACCATCGAGGTCGTCCTGGCCCGCGCCGAGGAGATGCAGACCCTCGAGAAGGAAGTGGGCAGCCTCAAGGAGACCCTCGAGACCCGCAAGCTGGTCGAGAAGGCCAAGGGCATCCTGATGGAGTCGTACGGCCTCTCGGAAGCGGCCGCCTTCCGCCGCATCCAGAAGCTCAGCATGGACAAGCGCAAACCGCTCAAGGAGATCGCGGACGCCATCATCCTGGCCCGCGAGGTCAACGCCGAGGCGCCGCGCAAGGCTTAACCCGGAAACCCCCGGGATCTGGGTATGGATCCCGTATGACACGTTTCGTCCTGCCGCTCTTGGCCATGCTGGTCACCGTCGCCCAGCCCGCCCTGGCGAAGACCTGGGTCCTCTCGGGGGCCCAGGAGAGCCGGGTGGAGCAGGGCGAGATCCTGACCTACGTCGAGGAGAGCGACGAGCCGATCCGCACCGTCACGAGCGTCGGGCGCGTCAACCACGGCGCCCACGACGTCTACCTGGTCATGACCGACTTCAAGAATTTCCCGCGGATCTACAACGGCATCCGTTCGGTCTCGATCGACGACGAGCACGGCAACCACGTGGTCCAGAGCTACGACATCAAGGCCCCGTGGCCGCTGCCTGGGCGCACGGTCACGGTCGAGACGACCCTCGACCCGCGGCACTACCGCTTCAGCTGGCACAGCACGGCGGGCAGCATGAAGGTCTACGACGGGCGCGTGACGGCGGTACCGGCGGGCGATCGCGCCTGCACGGTCTACTACAGCGCCAAGGTCGACCCGGGCTACGCCTTCGTCCCGCACTGGTTCGTCACCTTCGCCCAGAGCCGGGTGCTGCCGAGCGTCATCCAGGCCGTGCGCGACACCCTGAATCGCCACGTGGGACCCTACTGGGCAGCGGGGGTCGAGCGGCCCGCGTTCAGCGAAGAGACGGATACCAGCGCCCGTTGAAACAAAGATCCCGCCAAAGAATTACCCCCCCTGGATGGGGGGGTAAGGTTTCCGGGGGGTGATCGAGATTAGACCATCTCGATCATGAGCTGGCTGGGCTTTTCCAGGTACCGGATCACCTCGTTGGTGAAGGCGGCGCCCACCGCCCCGTCTACCACCCGGTGGTCGAAGCTGAGGGCCATGTTCATCATCTGCCCCACCACGATCTGGCCCTGGCGCACCACGGGGCGCTCCTGGATCTTCATGACGGCGAGGATGCCCACCTCGGGGTAGTTGATGATCGGCGTCGCGAACAGCCCGCCCACGTTGCCGATGCTCGACAGGGTGAAGGTGCCACCCTTCAGCTCCTCGGGGTGGTTCCGGCCCAGCCGCGCCCGCTCGGCCACCTCCGCGATCTCACGGGCGAGCTGCAGGATGCTCTTGCGGTCCACGTCCTTGATCACGGGCACGATGAGCCCGTTCTCGCCCGCGACGGCCACCCCCAGGTTGTAGTAGCGCTTGATCACGAGTTCCTGGGCCGCGTCGTCGAAGGTCGCGTTGAGGGTCGGGTACTTCTTGAGGGCCGCCACCACCGCCTTCATGATGAAGGGCAGGTACGAAAGCTTGACGCCTTCTGCTTCCGCGGCCTTCTTGGCCTCGGCGCGCAGGGCGATCAGCTTGGTCGCATCCAGCTCGTCCATGTAGGTGAAGTGCGGGGCCGTGAAGGCCGACTGCACCATCTTCTCGGCGATCTTCTTGCGCAGGCCCCGCATGGGGACACGCTCCTCGAGCTCCGGGTGGACGGTCGGGATCGGCTGGGGGGCCAAGACGGCCGCCCGCCGGGGCACCCCGCCCTCGTGGAAGGCGGCCACGTCGGCCTTGGTCACCCGGCCCTGCGGGCCGGTGCCAGGCACCTGGTAGAGGTCGACCCCCAGGTCACGGGCCAGCTTGCGGGTGGCGGGGGTGGCAAAGACCTTGCCGTTGGTCTTGGATTCGGGCTGGCTGGTTACCCCCCCCTGGCCCCCCCCACTCGTGGGGGGGGAAGAGAGCGGCGTCCCACTCGTGGGGGAGGAAGTAGTTCCTCCCCCCCCTGGCAGGGGGGGGTTGGGGGGGGGGATCCGTTGCTCCGCCGGTGCCCCGTGCATGATGGGGGCCGACTCGCCCGCTGCCATCTCGATCGCGACGACCACGTCGCCGACCTTGATGATCTCCCCGACCGTCCCGAAGGTCGCGACCACCCGACCCTTGCGCGGGCTCGGGATCTCGACCGTCGCCTTGTCGGTCATGACCTCGAACATCGGCTGGTCTTCGACCAGGCTGTCGCCCGGCTTCACCAGCCAGGCGACCAGCTCGCCCTCGACGACCCCTTCCCCGATGTCCGGCAGCCGGAACTCGAACGTGTTGGTAGCCATACTCGTCGTCATCCCGCCCTCCTAGAAGTTCACGACCTTGCGCAGTCCCTGCAGGACGCGCTCGGGACTGGGCAGGTACTCGAGATCCAAGGTGTAGGGGAAGGGCGTGTCCCAGCCCGTCACCCGCACGACCGGGGCCTCCAGCGAGAGCAACGCCTTCTCGTTGATGAGGGCGATCAGCTCGGCCGCAAACCCGCCCGTCTTGGGCGCCTCCTGCACGATCACGCAGCGGCCCGTCTTCTCGACCGAGCCGATCACCGTGTCGATGTCGAGCGGCACCAGGGACCGCAGGTCGATCACCTCGACGTCGATCCCCTCGGCCTCGGCCTTCTTGGCCGCCTCGACGGCCGTGTGCAGCATGGAGCCGTAGGCGATCAGCGTGACCTGGCGGCCCTCGCGCACGACCTTGGCCTTGCCGATCTCGATCGTGTAGTCGCCCTCGGGCACATCCCCCTTGGCGGCACGGTAGACCCGCTTGGGCTCCATGAAGACCACCGGGTCGTCCTGGCGCATGGCCGAGAGCAAGAGGCCCTTGGCGTCGTACGGGTTCGAGGGGATCACGACCTTGAGGCCCGGGGTGTGGACCCAGTAGGACTCGTTGGACTGCGAATGGTAGTGACCGCCCTTGATGCCGCCGCCGTAGGGGGTGCGGATCACGACCGGGCAGGTATACTGACCGCCCGAGCGGTAGCGGTACTTGGCCAATTCGTTGACGATGTGATCGAAGGCCGGATAGATGAAGTCGGCGAACTGGATCTCGGGCACCGGGCGCATCCCGTACAGGGCCATCCCGATCGAGGTCCCGATGATGCCCGCCTCGGACAGGGGGGTGTCCACGACCCGCTCCTGGCCGAACTCTTCCTGCAGGCCGCTCGTCGCGCGGAACACGCCGCCGAACTTGCCCACGTCCTCGCCGAGCACGACCACCCGATCGTCCTGGCGCATCTGGATCTTCAGGGCGTCGTTGACGGCCTGGATGATGTTCATGGTGGGCATCAGCGGGTCTCCTTCAGGCTATCCAGCAACTCGGCGCGCTGCTCTTGCAGGAACGCCGGCATCTCGGCGAACACGTCGTCGAACAGGGTCTCGGGGGTGGGAGCGGCAGCCTTTTCGGCGTTCTGCACCGCCTCGTCGACCTCGGCCTTGACCGCGGCCTGCAGCTCGGCCTCCCACTCCGGGGTCCAGATCCCGCGCTTGGCGAGATAGCGCTGGAAGCGCTGGACGGGGTCCTTCTCCTCCCAGACCTTCACGTCGGCCTCGTTGCGGTAGGCCGAGGGGTCGTCCGAGGTCGAGTGCGAGCCGACCCGGTAGGTGACGGCCTCGATGAGGGTCGGGCCGCCGCCGTTGCGGGCCTTCTCGACGGCGTCCTGGGTCGCCGCGATGACGGCCAGGATATCGTTGCCGTCGACCAGCACGCCCTCGAAGCCGTAGGCAGCCGCCTTCATGGCGAAATTCTCGCTCGCCGTCTGGACCTCGCGGGGGGTCGAGATGGCCCAGCCGTTGTTGCGCAGGAAGAAGATGGTCGGGGTCTTGTACACGCCCGCAAAGTTGAGGCCGACGTGGAAGTCACCCTCCGAGGTCGACCCCTCGCCGAAGTAAGTGAGGGTCACGATCGGGTCATGGCGGAGTTTGGCGGCCCAGGCCGTGCCGACAGCCTGGGGCAGCTGCACGGCGAGGGGGCTCGAGATCGAGACGATGTTCTGGGCCCGGAAGGAGTAGTGAACCGGCATCTGCCGACCCTTGGTGTGGTCGAGGGCGTTGCCGTAGCACTGGTGGGCCATCTCCTGGACGGTCACGCCGCGCCACAGGTAGCAGCCCTGCTCGCGGTAGCAGGGGAACACCCAGTCCTCGGGCTTAAGGGCGTAGGCCGAGCCCACGGTTGCCGCCTCCTCGCCCGTGCAGGCGAGGTAGAAGCCGAGGCGACCCTGCCGCTGCAGGGTGAACATGCGGGCGTCGAAGGCGCGGGTCAGCACCATCGTGCGGTACAGGGCGCGCAGATCGGACTCGGGGATGTCCGGCATCAGCGCCGGATCGGCCGTGTCGTCGGCGCGCAAGACGGAGAAGGGGACGTTCTGGACGCCCGACGCTCCGACCTTGAACTCGATGAGACTCACGGGTCACTCTCCTATTACCACCCCAGCTAGAGAAGCTGGAGGCTCACGTCTTTGGAAGCAGTGCGAGCACCCCACGAAACCAGGCATGTTACCTCTGTTTGGCCGACGTGTCGGCTAGAGGGAACAGTTTCGTGGGGCGCTCTAAACGACCTTGTTTTTCGAGGATGCCCTTGATGAAGAACTCGCCGGCTTTGTAGCTGGAGCGGACCAGGGGACCGCTCGCGCAGTAGAGGAAGCCGGCCTCCTCCGCCCACCGTTGATAGGTGGCGAACTGTTCGGGGGGAATGTAGGCCTCGACCTTGAGGTGCCTCGGGGTGGGGCGCAGGTACTGACCGAAGGTCACGACCTGGCAGCCCACGGCGCGCAGATCGGCGAGGGTTTCGCCGACCTCGTCGTCGGTCTCGCCGAGGCCGACCATGATCGAGGTCTTGGTGAAGGTGCCGGCGTTGATCCGGTGGACGTCCGCCAGGACCTTGAGGCTCTGGGCGTACTGGGCGCGGCGATCGCGCACCTTGGGCGTCAGGCGCCTGACGGTCTCGATGTTGTGGGCGACCACCTCGGCCCCGGCGTCGACCACGGTCTTGAGCTGCTGGAAGTCGCCCTGGAAGTCCGGGATGAGGACCTCGACGATCACGTGCGGGGTGCGGGCCTTGATGGCCCGGATGGTCGCGGCGAAGTGGCCGGCGCCGCCGTCCGGCAGGTCGTCGCGGTCGACCGAGGTGAGCACGACGTAGTCGAGGCCCATGACGTCGACCTGGCCCGCGACCTTGGCGGGCTCGTGGGGGTCGAGCGGGTTGCCTTCCCGGGCCGTCTTGATGTGGCAGAAGCGGCAGCCGCGGGTGCAGGTGTCCCCCATGAGCATCATGGTCGCCGTGCCCCCCCCCCAGCACTCCCCGATGTTCGGGCACGAGGCCTCTTCGCAGACGGTGTGCAGGTTGAGGGCGCGCAGGTTCTCCTTGATCGCCAGGTAGCGCTCGCCGGCAGGCGGGCGGATCTTGAGCCACTCGGGCTTGCGGTTGGCTTCCAAACGGGACTCTCGCTTTCCAGGTGAAACGCCCTTCTGATCGGCGTTTCAGGGCCAGCAGGCCACCCTTCATCGTACCGGGTGCCCGCCGTTCCGTCAAAGCGAGGTGGGGTCCTGGATCTCGCGCCAGAGTCGGTCCAGGTCGAGCAGCCAAACGGGGCGCTGGTCGAGGTAGAAGCCCCCCAAGATCGGTAAGGGGGGAGCCTGGGGCCCGTCGGCCTGCCACGAGTCCAGCACGCCAATCTCGCCCAGGCGGTCGGCACGGAAGCCGAGCAGCCCGCCCTCTACCCGCGCCACCACGATCCGAGAGCGGGACGAGGATTGGCACCCCCCCAGCCCGCAGGCCTCGCCCAGATCGAGGATGGGCACCCGGTTTCCGCGCAGGTTGAGGACCTCGGTCGCCCGCCCCGCGGGGCTGGCTAGGCTCATGGGGTTGGGCCACCGGACGGATTCGACCATGGCCTCCGAGCGGATGGCGACCTCGAGCGCCCCGGCGAAGAAGCTCACCGCCTGGAGGGGAACGGCCGGGCGGGGGGACGGTGGCGAGGAAGCGGGATCGGGCATGGTCGAGGTCCAGGTGGCGTGACGGGGCTGCGATGGGGGATGGCGTCGAATCGCGCGCATTGGAGGAATTTTACAGAACGACCGGGGGTTGCCCGAAAGAGCCCTAGGTCTTGAAGAGTCCAGGACGAACGTCCTGAATCGATCGCGGCGAAACCGGGTACCAGAACCGAAGGAGGATGGTACGTGGCAATCGAGCCCGTTCTGAGCCGCGATCTGGACCTGCTCTCCCAGTTGCTGGCCGCCCACGACGCGCTCGGGGTGGGGCTGGTGATCACCGAGCAGGGGCGAATCATCCATGCCAACGAGGCCTTCTGCCGGCTCAGCGGCTATCCCCTCGACGAGCTCAAGGCGCTGCCGAACGGCCTCTCGCTGGTCCACCCCGCGACCCGCGCGCTCGCCGCTCAGTATCAAGTGGAGCGCCATCAGGCCCCGATCTCGGGCCACATGGATCTGTTGCTCTCCCATCGGGACGGCACCCAGATCGACGTCGAGGTGGGCGTCCATCCCCTCGCCACCCCGACCCAGGTCCGCTCCCTCATCATGGTCCGCGACATCCGCGATCGCCGTCGGGCCGAGGAGCGCGCAGTCCAGTTTGCGCAACGGCTCGCCTCCGCCGAGCCGATCGCCGACCTCGGCAGCTGGGAGAACGACCTCGTCACGGGCACCGTGACCTGGTCCGACCACCTCTTTCGGATCTACGGCTTCGAGCCCGGCGAGTTCACCCCGACCTTCCCGGCCCTGCTCGAGCTCATCCACCCGGAGGACCGGGAAGGGTTCCTGGATTGGTTGGAGCGAACCCGCTTCGACGCGACCTTCTCCGGCGAACGCCGGATCGTGCGCAAGGACGGGACCATCCGCCACATCCTCACCAAGGGGTGCAACTACTTCGACCCGGACGGGAAGCCGACGAAGATCGTCGGCGTCTCGATGGACATCACCGAGCGCAAGGAGGCCGACGAGCTGCGCAACGACTTCCTCGCCTCGGTGAGCCACGAGATGCGGACCCCGCTCACGTCCATCCAGTTTGCCCTCGAGCTCCTGGCTGCCGACATGGAGCAGTCGGATCGCCACCACAAGTTCCTGGCGATCGCCAACCGGAACACCGACCAGCTGATCCGACTGGTGAACGACATCCTGGATGCCGAGCGGCTGGAGTCGGGCCGCATCCAAATGGTCATGTGCCCCAGCAACCTCGGGGCGATCGTCCGGCAGGTGGCCGAGACCTTCGAGCCCGAAGCGGGCCTCGCCAACGTCCGGATCGAGGTCGAGGCCGAGCCGCTGGAGGTCTCGGCCGATGCGACCCGGCTCTTCCAGGTCTTCTCCAACCTCCTGTCCAACGCGTTGCGCTTCTCTCCCCCGGACAGCCGGATCGAGATCGCGGTCAAACCGTACGCGCACGGAGCCCTCGCGACGGTCCGCGACCATGGCCGCGGCATCCCGCCCGATCAGCTCGAGCTCATCTTCGATCGCTTCCGGCAGGTCCACACCTCCGACTTCCACGAGAAGCGCGGGGTCGGCCTCGGGCTCGCCATCTGCCGCAGCATCGTGCAGCGGCACGGCGGGCGGATCTGGGCGGAGAGCACCTGGGGCAAGGGCAGCACGTTCCACATCTTCCTGCCGTGGGAACAAAAGAAGGGCAAGGAGATAACACCGTGAACGCCAAGATCCTGCTGGTCGACGACGCCGAAGACATCCGAACGGTCCTCGAGGAGTGGCTGCGCTTCTCCGGCTATCAGGTCGACGCGGCCCCCGGGGTCACGGAGGCGATGGCCTTGATCAAGCAGCGGGGGTACGACGTCGTGATCACCGACCTCGTGATGCCCGGGCTCTCGGGCCATCACCTGCTCGACATGGTCAAGGAGTACGACGGGTCCATCGAGGTGATCTTCCTGACGGGGCAAGGCACGCTGGACGATGCCGTCGCCGCCTTGCGGGAGGGTCGGGCCTTCGACTTCCTGCAGAAACCCGTTCGCTCACCCAGACAGCTCAACGAAACGATCGAGCGAGCCCTGGCGCGGCGCCGCGGCCCGGCCGACAAGGCGCTGGCCATCCTGGCTGAGGACCTGACCGAGCGCGAGATCCTCCTCCTGGTCGGTCAGGGCATGGAGAATCGCGAGATCGCCGACCGGCTGTGCCTCAGCGAGAAGACCATCAAGAACAACATGACGCGGATCTTCGACAAGCTCGGGGTGGAGAACCGCACCCAGGCCGCGCTCTATTGCCAGCAGCACCGCATGCCGTGAGGGCTCAGGCCAGAGCCGTGCGGGCCTGCGCCAGCCAGTCCTCGAAGACCGCCGCGACGGGGGCCTCTCCTCGGCAGACCTGGGCGACGAGCGCCGACACCTCGGGCAGCAGGCATTGCCAGTCGACCTGGGCCTCGTGCGGCACTTCGACCAGCCGGTCGTGAAGCTCGCAGGCCCGCACCAGCAAGGCCCGCATGGCGGCCGGTTCGCAGGGCTTGGCGATGAAGTGGTGAGCGGTGGGCACCGTGCCCGTGTCGCTCTCGACGTCGGACTGACCGGACAGCGCGAAGCGCAGGGTCCAGGGCGAGCGGGCGCCGATCTCGCCCAGGAGGGCGACCCCGTCCATGCCCGGCATGCGGACGTCCGAGACGACCAGGTCGAAGGGAAGGCGCTCGAACTCGGCGAGAGCCTGCTCGGGGCTGGTCATGAAGACCATCTCCCACTCGCGGCGCTGGGTCCTCAGCATCCCGCGCAGCCCGTCGAGCACCCGGGGCTCATCGTCGACGAACAGCAACCGCTTCAAGGCTGGACCTTCCCGGTCATCATCCCTCCACGCCTGGCCGCCCGACGGAACCTCGTCCATGTTCTACCCGCCGTTCCGTGAGCTCAGCGTAAAGGTTCGGCCCCGGGGCCCTACGCTGAAACCAGGACCTTGAAGGGCTCTCGGATGCCCAGTTCGCTCGCGTTGCCCTTGAGACGCGCCAGCAGGCTCTCCGTCACCGGGTAGCCCCGGGCGATCAGGAGGGCGCCCGCTTCCGACTTCACGTCCTCGGCGAAGACCATCCCCAGCGTGAGGTCGATGAGCCGCGCCTCGCGCACTTCCGGAAGCTTGGCCAGCTCGGCCTGGGGCACCAAGGACTCCAGCATGGCCGGATCGTACCACCCCTCCCGGCTCCGCAGCATGGCCACGGCCCGGACGAAGGACATGCCGCTGCCCTCCAGCACGTCCAGGTCGTGGACCAGCTTGAACAGCCGAGCCCCCAGCGGCAGGTCCTCGCCGGCCGGCTGCTCCAGGCCCAGGTCGCGGCCGTCGTACCGGCAATCGCGGTACCGCAGGATCTCCCGCACGTCCTCGAGGCGGGGGATGTGGGACAGGAGCTGGTCGACCACCGAGGGCATCCGTTCGACCGAAATCCGCTCGTCGACCGCGAGCGGCATGCCGAGCTGGATCTTGCTCACGGTGCGCGGCGGCAGCGTGACGTAGCCGATCTGGCTCAGCATGGCCGCGATCTCGAACTGCCAGGTCTCACGGTAGCCCAACATGGTGGCCACCTCGGTCATGCGGAGCTTGATCCGCATCGCCTCCCCGTAGATCTCCGGGTTGGTGAGGGAGAGGATCTCGGTCAAGAGGGTGATGGCCCCGCGCAGCGTCTGTTCAAGCAAGACCCGCTCGGTCGACAGGGCCCGGTACTGCTCCTCGGCCTCCGAGACGGCGGCGAGCAGGGCCTCGGGCCGGCATGGCTTCAAGAGGAAGCGGAAGATCTGCCCCTCGTTGACGGCCTCGACGGCCGAGGGCAGGTCCGCCTCACCAGTGAGCAGGAGGCGGATGGTGAAGGGAGAGGCCTCGCGCACCCGCTTGAGGAAGGTCGCCCCGTTCATCAGCGGCATGCGCATGTCCGACAAGACGATGGCAAAAGGGCCCTGCGCCTTGAGCACGGCGATGCCCGCCACGCTGCCCGTCGCCGTCGTCACGTCGAAGTGGCGGCGCAGGTTGGCCTTCAGCCCGTCGAGGACGTGAGGCTCGTCGTCGACGCACAACACCCGGGTGCGGCTCATTCCCTACACCTCCTGCGGGCACCGCTCGACCGTCTTTCTGGCGAGCTCTCGCCAGGAATCAAGGCGATCGCCCACGCCGAGACCAGCCACGTACGCCGGATCGAGCGGGCTGGGGACCTCGCAAGGCGAGTAGCCCTCCGGAGCGGCCTCGTAGGCGAGGCACTCGGCCAGTCGGATCGAGTCGACCACGTCGAAGCCCTCGTGCTCGACGGCCTCCGGCCAGTGGTGATGAGCCACGGCCTCGACGATCGGATAGGGCAAGCCCCACAGGCCCAACAGGTAGGCGCCGACCTCGGCGTGGGTGGCGCCGATCACCTCCTTTTCCGCCGCCGTCGCGGGGCAACCGCGCTCGGCGACGAGCCGCCGAGTGGCGAGGAACGGCTCCTTGAGCCGAGTGACGAGCGCGAGGGTCCCCACATCGTGCAAGAGGCCGGCCGTGAAGGCATCGTCCGCCTGTTGGCGCTCGGTGAACATGCCCCGCGCGATCTGGGCGGTCGAGAGCGAGTGAGCCTGGATACGCTCGATCCCGCAGGTCTCGATCGATCGGTCTTCCGGAAACTGGCTGCAGACCTCGACCGATAGAACGAGGCTCTTGATCATCTGGAGCCCGAGGTAACGAACGGCTTCCTGGACGTTGCTGATGCGCTGGGCGAGGCCGAAGAAGGCCGAGTTGACGATCTGCAGGACCTTGGCCGTCATGGCGAGGTCCTGAGCGATCAGATCGGCCACCACGGTCACCGGCGTCCGGGGGTCTTGCAGCGCCTGGGTCAGCTGCAGGAAGAGACGGGGAGGCGTGGGTAGGCCGCTCATGCCGCCAATCGCTGCCCGTAGAGCCTCGCTGCCCAATAGACCCTGCAGGGCGCAGGCCCGATCGAGCATGTTCTTCAGGACGTCCGGCTCACACGGCTTGCTGATGAACTGATGGGCCGTGGGGACCGTGCGCAGGGTGGCCTCCAGCTCGGAGTAGCCGGAGAGCACGATCCGGACGGTCCGGGGGTACTCGGTCTGGATGCTCTTGAGAAGGCTCGCCCCGTCCATGTGGCGCATCCGCATGTCTGAGACGACCACGTCGAAGGGTTGCTCCGCCGCCGCCTCGAGGGCGGCCTCGCCGCTGCTGACGAAGACCATGTCCCACTCTCGGCGGCGGCTCCGCAGCATGTTCCGCAGACCGTCGAGCACCCGCGGCTCGTCGTCGACAAATAGCAGGCGTTTCATGGCGTCACCTCCAGTTTCTCGGCGCCCTTTCGCTCGACCGGCAGCCGAATGAAGAAGGTCGTCCCGCGATCCAACTCGGTCTCGAAGGTCAGGCTCCCCTTGTGCTTGTCGACGACGATGTTGCGGGCGATCGCCAATCCTTGACCCGTCCCCCGCCCGAGCTCCTTGCTGGTGAAGAAGGGCTCGAAGATCTTGTCCCGGAACTCCTCCGGGATGCCGCTGCCCGTGTCGCTGATGGCCACCATGACCTCGTCTCCGACCTGCTCGGTGACGATCCGGATGGTCCCGCGCTGCCCGGTCCCCTTCACCCGATCCTCGATGGCATGGGCCGCGTTGACGAGGAGGTTGAGGAAGACCTGGTTGAGGTCCCCGACGTGGCAGACCACGGGCGGCAGCTCGCCAAGCTGGGTCTCGACCTCGGCCACGTACTTGACCTCGTTCTGGGCGACGCCGATCGTGCTCAGGATGCCGCGGTTGAGGTCGGAGGCCACCATCTCCTTGCGGTCGGGCCGCGCGAACTCCTTCATGGCCCTCACGATCGAGGCCACCCGGTCTAGGCCCTCCTGCGCCCGCTCGAACGCCCTCGGAAGCTCCTCGCGCAGATACTCGAGGTCCGCCTCCTCCGTCGCCTGCCGGCAGTCGGAAAGGGCCGGATGGTCCCCCAAGAGCTCGGTGAGGGCATGCGCGGCCTCCTCGTGCACCGTCTGCAGACGATCCAGGTCGGCGAAGGCCTCCTTGAGGAAGTAGAGGCTGTCCGCGACGAACTGGACGGGGGTGTTGATCTCGTGAGCGATGCCCGCCGCGAGGCGCCCCACGGCCTCGAGCTTCTGGGCGTGGCGCAGTTCGGTCTCCATCCGTCGCTGCTCGGTCATGTCCCGGAAGATGGCGAAGTAAACCCGCCCGTCCGGCTCGTCGAAGCCCAGCACCTGGACCTGGGCGTGGAGGTCGTCCCCGTCCCGCCGTTTCAGGACCATCTCGACCCCGCCGGGATCGACCGTTCCCTCGATCATGCCGAGGATGACCTCGAACTGCCGGGGCTCGAACAGGGTCATGAGGGATTGATTGAGAAGGGTCCGCCCCTCGAAGCCGAAGATTCGCTCGGTGGTGGGGTTGATCTCCTGGATGATCAGGTGGCGGTCGAGGATCAAGATGGCAAGGTTGGAGGCGACGAACATCTGGCGCAGCCGGGTCTCGCTCGCCTGCAGCTCCTGCTGGGCCTGCAGCAGGCACTGGTACAGCTTGGCATTGTGCAGCACGGGGGCGATCCGATCCGAGTAGACCCGACCCTTCTGGAACTCGCTCAGGGCGAAGGGGGGAAGGTCACCCGAGCGCAGGGTGAACAACACGCCGAGATCGACCCCATTGAGGACCAAGGGGTAGGTGAGGGCTGCCGTCACGCCAAACTCCTCGAACTCGCGGGGCAAGCCGAGCACGCCGTGGGTACGGGCCTGCTGACCGTCGAGCTGGGAGAAGCGGGCCGCCCCACCGGCCTCGCGAGCCAGCTGGTCGAGGATCCCGAGCGCCCAGTCCGAGACGGGCAAAGAGCCCGGCGCCAGCTCGATGCGCGGCAGCAGGGGATCCTTTCCGTGGATGAGCAAACCGTGCGTGACCCCTGGCAAGAGCTGGCTGAACACCCCGAGGATGCTGGCGATCACCTGGGCATCGTTCTGGACGGTCAAAAGCTCGACGTTGGTGGCCGTCAGGGCCGTCACGTCGTAGAAGATCCGACGCTCCAGCGCGCGGTCGATGAGGCCCCACAGCTTGGCGGCCGAGAGCGGCTTCTCGACGTAGTCGAAGGCGCCGCTCTTGATGCAGGCCACGGCCGACTCGGCCGAGGCCGCGCGGGTCGTCATGATCACCTCGAGCCCAGGATCGCGCTGCTTGACCGCCTGGATGAACTCGGCCCCGTGGGCCCCAGGCAGGTCGTACTCGACGACGGCCACATCGACCCGCCGAGCCTTGAGGAGGGCGAGGGCCTGGGTGGGATCGGGCATCGCGATCGCCTCGAAGCCCTGAGCTGTCAGCTCGCGCGCGAGGCGATCGCGCACCTCCGGGTCGTCATCCAAGACGAGGATGCTCGCCACAGCTTCCCCCATGTCCCCTCCTGGCCCCGCAATGCTCGGCGGGGAGCGCGAACGGACCGAAATCTGATCCCGAAGCCGTTATAACAGTTAATTAAGCCGTCGTCTTAGAGCCCGAGGGCCCGAGTCCCGTGGGCAAAAGGTCCCCGAGCGAACCCGGGGATCGAAGGCGGCTCGGGACCAGGGTCCCGGATTGCCCGCTAGCTGGAAAGCTGGCAGCGGGCGAGATTGCGCCCCGTCAGGTAGGCCTACTCGGCCAGGTTGCGGAAGCAAGCCTTGATCATGGGGGGCGCGGACTCCTTGGGCGCCCTCTTGGCCGCCACCCGATTTTGATACCCGGCGCCTTGCCGAGGTTCCATTTTGGTTTAGTGACAAATTCAAAAGACAAGTCTTATAATCTGGTCCCCCTCCCGCGAGGCCTCATGACCTTCGAGCAGCTCCGAACCTTCCTGGCCGTCGTCGACTCGGGCAACTTCACCGAGGCGGCGAACGTCCTGTTCATGTCCCAGCCGGCGGTCAGCCAGCACATCTCGGCCCTGGAGAAGCACGTCGGGCACCGGCTGTTCGACCGCAACGGGCGAAGACTAGCCATCACGCTCGCGGGCGAGCGGGTCCTCACCTACGCGCGCCAGATCGTGCGCGAGAGCGATGCCCTCTTGGCCGACCTCAAGGCCCTGGACGTCCCCTTGCAGGGGTACGTCACCCTCGGCGCGATCAACTCGGTCGGGATCTACAGCCTTCCGGCCATGATCGCCCGGTTCCAGGCGGCCTACCCCTCCATTCGGGTCGGGCTCAAGGTCGGCAACACCGAGCGCATCGTCGACGAGTTGCACCGCGGCGAGGTCGACCTGGCCCTGATCGACTCCGAGCTGCCCCCCAGCCACACCCGGCTCTTCCGCCGAGAGCCATACCAGGAAGAGGAGCAGGCCCTGATCGTCCCGCCCGATCATCCGTGGGCCGGGCGTAACGACCTCAGGCTCTCTGAGCTCTATGGCGAGACCTGGGTCATGCGCGATCGCCGCAGCCACAGCCGCCAGGTCCTCGAGCTTTCGCTCGCGAAGGTCGGGGTCGACGTGGGGCGCCTCACGACGGCCCTCGACCTGGACAGCACCGAGGCGATCAAACAGGCGGTGGGAGCCGGGCTCGGGGTGGGCTTCGTGCCGGAATGCGCGATCGTGCGGGAGCTGGCCTGGGGGATCCTCGCCCGCGCCCACCTCAAGGAAGGTCGGCTCCAACGAGCCATCTGGCTCTACTCCCCGCTGCGGCGTGGAATCCCCCTGCGCATTCAGGCCTTTCACGACTACCTGCAGACCGGCGAGCTGTCTCATCCTGCCCCGGAGGCCTGACCATCCGAGAACGGGCCTTCGGTCACGCCGGAACCAGGACCTTGAACGGCTCCCGGATGCCCAGTTCGTTCGCGCTGCCCTTGAGGCGGGCGAGCAGGCTCTCCGTCACCGGGTAGCCCCGGGCGATCAAGAGGGCGCCCGCTTCCGACTTCACGTCCTCGGCGAAGACCATCCCGAGGGCAAGGTCGACGAGCCGCGCCTCGCGCACTTCCGGCAGCTTGATCTGCTTGGCCTGAGGGGCCAGGGCCTCGAGCATGGCCGGATCGTACCAGCCGTCCCGGGTCCGAAGCTCGGCCAGGGCCCGGCCGAAGGACATGCCGCCGCCTTCCAGCACGTCCAGGTCGTGGACTAGCTTGAACAGGCGGGCCCCCAGGGGAAGGTCCTCACCGGCCGGTTGATCCAGGCCCAGGTCGCGGCCGTCGTACCGACAATCGCGGTACCGCAGGATCTCCCGCACCTCTTCGAGGCGGGGGATGTGGGCCAGGAGCTGGTCGACCACCGAGGGCATCCGTTCGACCGCGATCCGCTCATCGACGGCGAGCGGCATGCCGAGCTGGATCTTGCTCACGGTCCGTGGCGGCAGCGTGACGTAGCCGATCTGGCTCAGCATGGCGGCGATCTCGAACTGCCATGTCTCGCGATAGCCAAGCATGGTGGCCACCTCGGCCATGCGGAGCTTGATCCGCATCGCTTCCCCGTAGATCTCAGGGTTGGTGAGGGAGAGGATCTCGGTCAAGAGGGTGATGGCCCCACGCAGGGTCTGCTCGAGCAGCACCCGCTCGGTCGACAGGGCCCGGTACTGCTCCGCCGCCTCCGAGACCGCCGCCAGCAGGGCCTCGGGCCGGCACGGCTTCAAAAGGAAGCGAAAGATCTGCCCCTCGTTGACGGCCTCGACCGCCGAGGGCAGGTCCGCCTCGCCGGTGAGCAGGAGGCGGATGGTGAAGGGGGCCGCTTCACGCACCCGCTTGAGGAAGGTCGCCCCGTTCATCAGCGGCATGCGCATGTCCGACAGGACGATGGCGAAGGGGCCCTGCGTCTTGAGCACCGCGATGCCCGCCACGCTGCCCGTCGCCGTGGTCACGTCGAAGTGGCGGCGCAGGTTGGCCTTCAGGCCATCGAGGACGTGCGGCTCGTCATCGACGCACAGCACCCGGGTGCGGCTCATCCCTTACACCTCCTGCGGGCACTGCTCGACCGTCCATCTTGCGAGATCTCGCCAGGATCCGAGGCGATCGCCCACGCCGAGACCGGCCAGGTACGAGGGATCGAGCGGGTCGGGAACCTCACAAGGCGAGTAGCCCTCCGGATCGACCTCGTAGGCGAGGCGCTCGGCCACACGGATCGAGTCGACCACGTCGAAGCCCTCGTGCTCGACGGCCTGCGGCCAGTGGTGGTGGGCCACCGCCTCGACGATCGGATAGGGCAGCCCCCACAGACCCAGGAGGTAGGCCCCGATCTCGGCGTGGGTGGCGCCGATCGTTTCGCGCTCGGCCGCCGTGGCAGGACAACCACGCTCGGCGACCAATTGGCGGGAGGCGAGGAACGGCTCCCTGAGCCGGGAGGCGAGCGCGAGGATCCCCACGTCGTGCAAGAGGCCGGCCGTGAAGGCGTCGTCCGACTTCTGACGCTCCGTGAACATGCCTCGCGCGATCTGGGCGGTGGAGAGCGAGTGAGCCGGGAGACGCTCGATCCCGCACGCCTCGATCGACCGATCGTCCGGAAACTGGCTGAAGACTTCGACCGAGAGGACGAGGCTCTTGATCATCTGGAGCCCGAGGTAGCGAACGGCTTCGTGAACGTTGCTGATCCGCTGGGCGAGGCCGAAGAAGGCCGAGTTGACGATCTGCAGCACCTTGGCCGTCATGGCGAGGTCCTGGGCGATCAGGTCAGCGACCACGATCACCGGGATCCGAGGGTCCTCCAGCGCCTGAGTCAGCCGCAGGAAGAGCCGGGGGGCCGTCGGCAGGCCGCTCATGCCTCCGATCGCCGCCCGCAGAGATTCGCTGTCCAACAGGCCCTGCAGGGCGCAGGCCCGGTCGAGCATGTTCTTCAAGACATCCGGCTCGCACGGCTTGCTGATGAACTGGTGGGCCGTGGGCACCGTGCGCAGGGTAGCTTCCAGCTCGGAGTAACCAGACAGCACAATCCGGACGGTCCGCGGGTAGTCGGTCTGGATCCGCTTCAACAGGCTCGCCCCGTCCATGTGGCGCATCCGCATGTCCGAGACGACCACGTCGAAGGGCTGCTCCGCTGCCGCCTCGAGGGCCGCCTCACCACTGTTGACGAAGACCATGTCCCACTCTCGGCGGCGGCTCCGCAGCATGTTCCGCAGGCCGTCGAGCACCCGCGGCTCGTCGTCGACGAACAGTAGGCGTTTCACGGCGTCACCTCCAGTTTCTCGGCGCCCTTTCGCTCGACCGGCAGGCGAATGAAGAAGGTCGTCCCGCGATCCTGCTCGGTCTCGAAGGTCAGGCTCCCGCCGTGCTTGTCGACGACGATGTTGCGGGCGATCGCCAATCCCTGCCCCGTCCCCCGACCGAGCTCCTTGCTGGTGAAGAAGGGCTCGAAAATCTTGTCCCGGTACGCCTCCGGGATGCCGCTGCCCGTGTCGCTGACGGCCACCATGACCTCGTCCCCGAGACGCTCCGTGGCGATCCGGATCGTGCCGCGCTTCCCGGTATCCTCGATGGCGTGAGCGGCGTTCACCAGGAGGTTGAGGAAGACCTGGTTGAGGTCCCCGATGTGGCAGACCACCGGTGGCAGATCGCCCAGCTGCGTCTCCACGTCGGCCACGTACTTCACCTCGTTCTGGGCGACCCCGATCGTGCTCAGGATGCCGCGGTTGAGGTCGGAGGCCACCATCTCCTTGCGATCGGGCCGCGCGAACTCCTTCATGGCCTTCACGATCGAGGCCACCCGGTCCAGGCCGTCCTGCGCCCGCTCGAACGCCCTCGGAAGCTCCTCGCGTAGGTACTCGAGATCCGCTTCTTCGGTCGCCTGGCGGCAATCGGCGAGCACCGGATGATCTCCCAACAGCTCGGTCAGGGCACGCACGGCCTCCTCGTGCACCGCCTGCAGGCGCTCCAGGTCGGCGAAGGCCTCCTTCAGGAAGTAGAGGCTGTCGGCGACGAACTGGACCGGGGTGTTGATCTCGTGGGCGATGCCCGCCGCGAGGCGCCCCACGGCCTCGAGCTTCTGGGCATGGCGCAGCTCCGTCTCCATCCGCCGCTGTTCGGTCAGGTCCCGGAAAAAGGCGAAGTAAGCCCGCCCTTCCGGCTCGTCGAAGCCCAGCACCTGGACATGGGCGTGAAGATCGTCTCCATGGCCCCGTTTCAGCACCATCTCGACCCCACCGGGGTCGACCGCCCCCTCGACCATGCCGAGGATGACCTCGAACTGCCGGGGTTCGAACAGGGTCATGAGGGATTGATTGATGAGGGAGCGCGCCTCGTACTTGAAGATCTGCTCGGTGGCGGGATTCACCTCCTGGATGATCAGGTGCCGGTCGAGGATCAAGATGGCCAGGTTGGATCCGGCGAACATCTGCCGCATCCGGGTCTCGCTCGCCTGCAGCTCCAGCTGGGCCTGCAGCAGGCACTGGTACAGCTTGGCATTGTGCAGCACGGGGGCGATCCGGTCCGAGTAGACCCGGCCCTTCTGGAACTCGCTCAGGGCGAAGGGCGGAACGTCGCCCGTGCGCAGCGTGAACAGCACCCCCAGGTCGACGCCGTTCAAGACCAGCGGATAGGCCAGGGCGGCCGTGATCCCGGCCTCCTCGAACTCGCTCGGCAATCCGAGCACCCCGTGGGTGCGAGCCTGACGGCTGCCGATGGAACCGAAGCGGGCCGCCCCACCGCCTTCTCGAGTCAGCTGGTTCAGGATCCCGAGCGCCCAATGGGAGACTGGCACGGAACCGGGAGCCAGCTCGATGCGCGGCTGCAAGGGATCCTTGCCAGTGATGAGTAGACCATGCGAAGCCCCCGGCAGGAGCTGGGCGAACACCTCGAGCATGCTCGCGATCAGCTGGGCGTCATCCTGGACGGTCAAGAGCTCGACGTTGGTGCTCGTCAGGGCCGTCACGTCGTAGAAGATCCGACGCTCCAGCGCGCGGTCGATGAGGCCCCACAGCTTGGCGGCCGAGACCGGCTTCTCGACGTAGTCGAAGGCGCCGCTCTTGATGCAGGCCGCGGCCGACTCGGCCGAGGCCGTGCGGGTGGTGATGATCACCTCGAGCCCAGGGTCGCGCTCCTTGAGGGCTTGGATGAACTCGACCCCGCGCGTTCCCGGCAGGTCGAATTCGACGACCGCCACGTCGACCCGCCGGGCCTTGAGGAGGGCGAGGGCCTCGGTGGCGTCGAGGGTGGCGATCGCCTCGAAGCCCAGTGCCGCCAGCTCACGTACGACTCGCTCGCGCACCTCCGGATCGTCATCCAAGACGAGGATACTTGCCACGGCTTCGCCCATGTCCCCCTCCCAGCCCGTCCGCATCCGCGGGGGCCTCTACCGGCTAAGAAGCAGTTCCGGAGCGGCGATCGCAAGCGATCAGCCATGGCTCTGACCCAAAACAGGTTGGGGTGTCCAGATCATACATGCCATGAAAACATCGGTCAAGATGATCATATCCTGGCCCCAATCGGCCTCTGGCGCGGCCCTCGACGTGGAGCAAGCGCGGGTAGCGTCGCGGTCGGTCAAACAGGCAGTTCCGGCCGGGTTGCAATCGAGGGTGTAGGCGGCCTCGAAGACCTTGATCGTCGGCCAGCCGGTCCGCTTCTGAAGGGGGCGCCCGTGTGACCTTGCTCACACCGACGCCCCGCCGTCCCGACCGCAAAGCCGCGCGGCTACGGCGTTTTCTTATCGTGAATCGACCGTGAAGACATCGTGAATAGACACAAGGTCGCAACAAACCCGCAGCAAGCCGGCGACCGAACTTCACGGTTTCCTCACAGCGGTAGCGGATGATGCGATCAACAGGCAAGGGTTCACCGATTGGAGGATGGAACGATGACGATGGCTCGCAAGCTGGCTCTGGCTCTCTGCTCCCTCTCGCTGGTCGGGTGCGCGACGGCTCCGGTCGGGATGATGTCCAAGCTCGCCCCGGCCAAGGTCGACGCCGGCCAGGCCGCCCCGGCCAAGGGCACCTCGACCCAGAGCCCGGTGGCTCGGGTATCCCCGGACTACCTCGCGGCTCACCTGGGCAAGGGGGTCACGGTTCCGGGGTTCGACCGGCGGCACGTCCAGTCGGGGACGGCCTACTACGTGTCGACCACGGGCGACGACTCGGCGGGGGATGGCAGCAAGACCAATCCCTGGCGGACCATCACGTTCGGGTCGTCGAACCTGCAACCCGGTGACATCCTCTTGGTCGCGGGCGGGGAGTACGACGAGGACGCCGTCATCGCCTGCAACGGCACGGGCGCCAATCCGATCCAGATCTATCCGCAGGCCGGCACCGGTACCCCGCTCATCTACTCGACCTCCCCGGTGGCGGCGCTCACCATCTCGGGCATCGGACTCATCGTGAAGGGGTTCGACGTGCACAACCGCTCGACGGATGGCCACGGCGCCGGGATCCTGGTCACGGGCAACGGCACGGTCACGACGGGGACCACCATCGCCGAGTGCGAGGTCGATGGCGCCCCCGGCACGGGGATCGTGGTCACCGGAGAATGGACCTACCTCTTTGGCGACGACGTCCTGAACAACGGCAACAGCCTCTACCCGGTCGACGACCAGGGCGACGGGATCCGGGTCCAGGCGAGCCGCACCTACGTCTCGGCCTGCGCGATCGCCGGCAACAAGGTCTCGGGGATCCGCGCCGACGGCCCCACGGCCATGTCGGGCCTGAACATCTACAAGAACTACCTCTATGCCAACGGCACCAACACCTCGAATGGCATCGGCCTGCAATTCGCGAACAACGTCACTGGCGCCTACGCCTGGAGCAACGTGATCGCGGGTAACCGCCGCGAAGGCGTCCTCATCAACGGCAACGCCCAGAACGTCAACGTCTCGTACAACGCCGTCGTCGCCAACCAGAATGCCGGCCTCCGCCTCTACAGCACGGCGAGCTCGCCGACCGTCTTCAAGAATGCCGTCAGCCGCAACGTCGGCGAGCAACTCGACTACTACCCGACCCCCCAGACCAATTCCGACCAGAACATCCTGTTCAACGGCACCGGCACCTACGTGGCCAACAACTTCCTCGCCACTGCCTACTTCTCGGTCGCAGCCTTCTCGGCCGCAAGCGGTACCGACGCCAACAGCACCGCCCAGGACCCGCAGTTCTACAACGTCCCGACCTTCGGCTTCGACGTGAGCCAGATCTGGTGCTACGACTTCCACACCAACCTCATCCCCGAACTGCAGCCGTAGGCGTCCGCAAGCGACCAATCGAATCGGGCTGGCCCAGTGGGCCAGCCCGAACGGGTTTGGGGGCGATCGCCTAGTTGGTCTCGGCGCTCGTCTGCAACGCGTTGTTGTAGGCCCCGAGGTCGCCGTTGTTCGCCACCGTCTCGGGGTTGCCGACCTGGATGTCGGCGGCGTTGACGACCACGCCCTGCGGCAGGGTCGAGACCGGGGGCGGGAGGAACGGCGGGGGTGCGCCCACCGGAGGCGTCGCGGGCCGACCGATGTTCGGCTGGCCGAAGACCGGCCCTCCGGGTTGCGCCTGCCCGCCCTGGCCGGGTTGGCCCGGTTGACCGCCCGGGAATCCGCCGCCCGCTCCGGGGAAGAAGAAGCGGCTCCGGTAGGCCTGGAACGAACTGGTCGCCACCGGGGGGAAGTTGCTCGGCAGCTGCGGGGCGAAGCTGAGCGGCCACCAGGCCTGCCCGTTGACCTGTTCATTGAGCACCGAGGCGCGGAAGCGGAACTTGGCGACCACGACCTGGCCCTGGCCGTTGGCGTAGGCCACGCGGACCCAGGGGAACTGGGTGTTGGTGGTGTCCTTGTAGACCAGGGTCTGGTAGGCCCGGACCTCGAAGATGAGGTTGGGGTCGACGCTGATGTCGCCCGTGGCGCCCACGTTGAGCACGGCGCCGGGCCGCGCGAAGCGCCCGACCCACACCCCCTTGACGGCCGTCTGGGCGGTGCCGGGCAGGAGGCCGGGGATCGTGACGGCGTACTGGTTGAGCTTCTTGACGAAGGGATCCTGGCCGGGCGGCAGGGGGGCGGGAATCGCCTTGCCGGGCGTCGGCAGCTTGACGAAGATGTTGTTCGCGCTCTCGAAGGTCGCGAGATTGGTTGGCGTGTCGGTGGAGACGATGGTCGTGTCGATGAACTGGCCGCCCGTGAACTGGCCCGGCGGCGGAGGCGGGGGCGCCGGTTGCCCCGGCGTCGGCGGGGTGAAGGTGGGCAGGTTCGGCAGGGCCAGGAGGTTGGCCACCACCACGGTCAGGGTACTGCCGTTGTTGTAGGCCACCGTGACGGGCGGCAGGCCGCCGTTGTCCTTGCTATAGCGCTGGGCGAGGAAGAAGGTCTGCGGATCGAGCTGCAGGTCGCCGGTCGCGTCGACCGAGTAGGCGAAAGGCGGCAGCTTCTGCCGATCGAAGTACACGGCCTGAATGGTGTTGGCCGTGAGGCCCGAAATCCCGGTGCCGCCGAAGGTCACCGTGACCCGGTTGCTGATGGCCTGCTGGTGCTGCTGCTGGAACTGACCGGCCACGTCGACCGTGCCCCCCACCGCGACCTGGGCCGAGAAGTCCTGACCGGACGCGTCGGGCACGAAGCCCACCTCGCCGGTCTGCGGAGCCGCGTTGGGATCGCTCGCCTGCTGACCGTTCACCTGGAACTGTTGGACGGTGCCGTCCTGGAGGGTCACCCGGATGTTCTGCTGACCCGCCTTGTTGGGACGGAACACCATCTGGTTGTTGGAATTGAAGCTGTACTGGACCGGGTTGCCGCTGTCATCCGTCACGGTCGTGACGTCCGACTGGCTGAGGGTCTTGGCCGTCCCCGTGTTGGGGTCGACCGTCTTCAGGCTGAAGCCGAACTGGCCGAGCAGGTTGTTGACCGCGTTGAGGGTGCTGGGATTGACGGCACCGGGGGAAAGGCCCCCGGTCTGCAGCGCCGTGCAGCCCACCAGCAAGGTGACGCTGAGCGGCGCGATCTTCCAAAGGTGACGGTGCATGGGAGAGCCTCCTTCAGTGAACCGTTCAAGCAACGGTGGTGCTTCCTGTATTCCCATACATCGGACGGAGTATTAGTCCTCCCCAGTGATCGCGATCACCGGAAAAGCGCGTCATCAGACCACTTGAGGCTTTCCGCTACGCGAAATTGCCGATCCCGATCGGCCATTCCACCGATCGACCCTTGAGGGCCATGGCCCGGATGTCCTTGTAGTCCGAGTCCTGGATCAGCTCGAAGCGATCCAAGAGGCCCGAGCGCAGGATCCGCGTGCCCACCTGGTCGAGGTGCATGCCCAGCAGGGCGTTCTTGATGCGGTGCTGCAGGTAGTCGGGCACCTGGCGCGAGGCGACGAAGGGGGGAGCCATGCTGGGCCCCCAGGTCTCGATCGCCCGGCCCCGCGCCGCCAGGGCTGGGTCCTTCTGGACCTCGTAGTCCCACACCATCGAGTCCATGACGATCGCGTCCACCCGGCCCTCGAGGAGCCAGGCGAGCGAGGTCTGGTGCGAACCCGAGGCCTGCACCGACCCGAAGAAGCTCGCGTCCTCTCCGCGCAGGGCGAGCTGGTAGCGCAGAACCCCCGACCCCGAGTGGGAGGTGGGGTCGTTGAAGGCGATCGCCTTGCCCATCAGCTCGGAGAGATCGGTGAAGGGGCTCTCGGCGCGCACCAGGAGGTCCGAGTAGCACACGGGCTTTCCCGCATAGCGGCTCCCCTGCAGCACCGGAGCCGCCAAGAGGTTGAGGGATGGACTCGGCCCGTCCACATTGACGACATACGGCAGGCCGCACAGGAAACCGATGTGCGCCTCCCCCTCGTCGAGCATCCGCGCGCGTTCCTGCCAGGATCCCTCCGTGACGAACTCGACGGGCAGGCCCACCCGCTGGGTGAGGTAGGCGGCGATCGATTTGCAGAGGAAGTCGGCGTTCTCCGCCTGGATGTTGACTAGCCGCAGCTCCAAGGGTCACCTCGTCATCGAAGGGTCCTCCATGCAAGGTACCACTCCGGGCCCGGGCCCGCCAAGGGGCGGTAACTGCTGCTGAAGGGCGATCGCCCGAGGTATGATGGACGAGCCCCGCCGTTCGAGATGAAAGGTGACCCGATGAAGCGCCGTCCCGCCATGCTCGCCCTCACTGTGCTGTTGCCCTTGCTGAGCGCCATGCCAGCCGAGGCCGATCCGGTCACGGGAAGCCCGACGGGCGAGGCCCCCCCTCCTCCGGCCACGCCATCCGCCTTCATCGCTCCGGCCCCCGCCGGATGGCCGACGGGACAGCCGGTCCCCCCAGGCGCTCGCTTTCCCAGGGCCACCGTTTCGGGGCTCTTGTTCAGCGACTTGCGGCAGCCGGTCGGCTACGTCCCCACCGTCACCGGGCAGTCGCACCCGCTCAGCTCCTTCAACATCACCCGGGCGTTCCTGGGCGGGGAGGCCCGATTCAACGACACCTGGTCGGGCACCCTCATGGTCAACGCCTACCCGGAGACCTTCGTCGCCGCCCCGGGCGCCACGTCGGCCACGACCGAATCCAACAACGTCGTGCTGCAGTATGCCTACCTGCAAGGCACCGGCCTGCTACCGGACAATACCGTCCAGTTCGGCATGGTCGCCGCTCCCATGCCCGAATACGAGAGCTTCGCGTGGGGCTACCGGATGCTCGGGAACCTGGCCCTGACCGGCGGGATCGCCGGCAACGACCTGGGCGGCAGCAAGGCGCTCATGGCCTTCTACGACAAGGGGGTCCGCACCTGGGGATCGCTCGGCTCGATCAGCTACGACGGTGCCATCCTCAACGGCGAGGGTTTCCGAGCCAACGAGACGGACGGCGGGAAGAATTTCCAGGGTCGATTGACCTGGACGGCCCTACCGGGGCTCGATCTCAGCCTCCTGGGCTCCAACAACAACCTGAGCACCGGGCAGGCGAACCGCTTGATGGGCTTTGCGCGCTACGCCATGGGCGACTTCCGGATCGGGGCCTCGGGGACCGGCACGTGGGATTCGACGACCGGCTCGACTACGACCACCAACGGAGCCGTCATCTCCGGCTTCGCGGTCGTGCCGTTGCCCATCCCGATGCTGCCCTCTCCGGCCCTGCTCGCGCGCGCCGACCAATTCTTCCCCGACCTCTCCCAGACCGGCGGCGTCAACGATCAGCGCCTGGAGACGATCGTCGGCCTGAGCATCAAGCCCAGCAAGTACGTGACCCTGGTGCTCGACGACCAGAACGTCAACCGCTACAACTCGGCGGCCTCGCAGGTCAACTACAACCTCATCGCCCTTCACTCGAGCGTCGCGTTCTAGGCACCTCGGCATAAAGAAATTCCCCCCTGGATGGGGGGACTGCGACGCGCAGGGAGGCGCTAGTGCCGCGAAGCGCTGGATGCGCGAGAGCGGCTGGGGGGTGAGTCGATCGCCGCAGCCGACTCCGCGTTCGTCGGCCACTGCGGCTGGCTCAGCGCCCGCTCATGGCCACAGGGGGGAGGGCCTGGAGCGTCGCCGGGACCCGAGGAGGCCCCTCGGCCTCCTCCTCGACCTGGAAGAACCCGATGGCCTCCTGGAGCTTGGCGGCCTGCTGATTCAGCTCGCGGGCGGCCCGGGCGACTTGCTCGCTGACGGTGGAGGTCCCCAAGGCCAACTGGCTGAGCTGGTCGACGGCCACGACGATCTGCTGGGCCCCCTGGCGCTGTTCGCCCGTGGCGTAGCCTACCGATGTCACGGCCTCTTCGACCTGTCGCAGGGCGTCGATCACCTGCCCGCGGATGCCCGACATTCGTTCGGCCGCCCCGACGATCTGGTCGCCGGTCCGCGCCTGCTCCGCGGTCGCGCCCGCGATCTCCTGGATCACGTCCGTGACCTGGCTGGAGGCTGCCCGGATGCGACCGAAGGCGTCCCCGGTTCGGGCCGCGAGCGCGCTGCCCTCCTCCACCCGGCTCGCCCCCTGGTGGGTTTCGGCCACGGCCTGGCGGGTCTCACCCTGAATGCCCTTGATGAGCGAGCCGATCTCCTGGGTGGCACGGGCCGAGCGCTCGGCAAGCTTGCGGACCTCTTCGGCGACCACGGCGAAGCCCCGACCGGCCTCTCCGGCCCGGGCCGCCTCGATGGCCGCGTTGAGGGCCAGGAGATTGGTCTGGTCGGCGATGTCCTCGATCACCTCGACGATCTCGCCGATCTCGCCGGACCGCCGGTCCAGGACGTCGATGCTCTGCCGGATGCTGGTCATGGCTTCGGCGATCGCCCGCATGCCCCCCAAGGTTTCCCGGACGATGGCGTCCCCATCGTCCGCCACGGCGGAAGCCTGGGCCGAGGCCTCGTAGGCTTGCGTCGTCCGCTGGGCCACCTGCTGGATCTTGCCGGCGAGCATGGCGATCGCCGTGCTCGTCTCGGAGATGGTCGCCCCCATCTCGTTCGCCTGGCCGTTCAGGGTGGTGGTCCGATCGTTGAGGACCCGGGCATTCGCGTCGATCGACTGCAGGTTCGCCGACATCTGGCCGATCGCGGCGGCCGTCTCCTCGGTGCTCGCGGCCTGCTCCGAGCTCGACCGGGAGAGCTGTCCGCTCAAACCGGACAGCTGCTCGGTTCCCGACTGAAGGTGCTCGCTGACCTGCCGCATGCGTCGGATCACCCCTTTCCAGGTGCCGATCATGCGCGAGAGGGAGTGGCTGAGCTGATCCCGATCGCCCTTGGGCTCGACCGTCTGATCGAGCTTGCCCTGGCTCATGGCCTCGGCCACGCTGGAAACGCCCCGCATGTAGTCGATCAGCCGCCGCAGGGAGTTGGCGACGTCCCCCAGCTCGTCCGAGCTGCGGATCGTGAGGGTCGCGGTGGTGTCCCCCATCGCGAGGGTCTCGGAAGCCGCGCGCAGCTCGTCGATCGGCTTCAGGACGGATCGCCGGATGAGCAGGAACAGGGCCCCCAGCGAAACGAGCGTGATGACGCTCATCGTGAGCATGAGGCGCCGACCGTTTTCCGCGGCGGCCCCCGAGAGCCCTCCCGACAAGGCCTCGATCGGCGCGACGACTTCGACGACGCCGCGCACGTCCCCGACCTTCCAGTCCCGCTTGGGGGACAGGGGGTGGGAATTGTGACAGGCCACGCAACTGGGCTGCATGACGTCGGCGATCGCGTAGCGCACCGAGAGGCGGCCGTTGATCGCCTCGATGCGGCTGAAGTCCTGCTGCGGATTCCGTTCCAGGAAGGCGATGGCCTGCGTTTCGAAGTCGTCATAGCGCTCCGTGGCCTTGCGGAACGGGAAGGGGTATCGACTGTACAGCCGCACGACCGTACCCGGGTGTTCCCGGGCCACCTGCTCCCCGAACGACCGGACCATGGTGGCCGGCAAGGGAAGCGTGTTGTCGCGTTGCGCGAAGTCGTAGCTGATGCCCATGCCGGCTTTCTTGGCCCGGCTGACCACTTCCTGGGTGTAGAAGCGGCGCATGGTCGCGATCTGCTGCGCCATGGACTTGGCCGTGTTCAATCCGGCCAGCTGGAGGACCGCCCCCTGGAAGGAACCCAGCAAGGGAATGGGAGCCCCAATCAGGAGGACGCCCGCCACCAGCAAGGGGACCATGATCTTGACGAGCAGTCCAAGCCGGGTTCGAAACATCGCTCCCTCCTCTTCGGGCGCAGCTCGGTTCTCCGGACGGGAAGGCCGAGCGACCCGATGCAGGCCCCCATCGATTCTGCGATCAGGGCGTGCCGAGCATCCGACTTCCAGTGGGGATCGAGGGACGAGTCACCTATTCCCGCCCAGGGTCCCGTCGTAAGGCCCTTTCGGCGGGACCAACGTCCTGAATGTCGGGTGACGATGTTCCTTGGAGCTCGCCTGGATCGGCGGAAGCCGCATGCTCAGGCCGCAGCGTCCTCCTGCCACATGAGCTCGACGTCGAGCTGCACGTGCACGGCCTCGCCAACCAGGACGCCACCCGTCTCCAGGGCCGCGTTCCAGGTCAGGCCGAAGTCCTTGCGGTTGAGGTCGCCTGCGGCGCTGAAGCCGGTCCGCAGCGTGCCATCCGGGTCCCGGTAGGGGCCGCCCGCGTACTCGCCCTCGACCACGACCGGCCTCGTCACCCCGTGCATGGTGAGGTCCCCGGTGACCCGGAAGCGGTTGCCGCCCAGGGCTTCGATCTTGGTGCTCCGATAGTCGATGGTCGGGTAGGTCGCCACGTCGAAGAAGTCGGCCGAGCGCAGGTGCTCGTCCCGCGTGGGCTCGTGCGTGTCGATGCTCGCGACCTCGATCGCGCCGCTGAAGTGCGAGGCCACCAGGTCGTGCGGGGCGATGTCGATGGTCGCGTGGTAGCGGTGGAAGATCCCGCGCACGGAGGTGAACATCATGTGCTTAATGGCGAAGCCGATCTGACTGTGCCGCTGATCGATCACCCACGGCATGGCACTGCCTCGCTTTCGCACCGACGGGGACGCCGCGCGACGATCATGCGATCGCCCCGCGCCCCGGCGTCAACGTCCAAGCCGGCCCTGCGGATCTCCCGATCGGGTAGTCTCTGGGGTTCCGTTCAGGGCCCTCATCCGCAGGGCGTAGGCCAGCCCCCCCAGCATGAAGGCCGAGTGTGTGAGCTGGTAGGCCAACCAGCTCTGCGCCATGGACTGCATCCACGTGCCCACCTGGGAGACGAGCTGTCCTCCGAGCTGCGATGCCCCAGAGGCCGGAGCGCACCCTTCAAGGCCGACGCGCGGCTCACGCCCCGAGCCGCAGGTCGGCGGCCTGCACGACCCGTGCGATCATGGGAAAGATCGACTGCACCGCGAAGGCGTGCATCTCGGCCGACAGGCTGGAGCACAGGTCTTCCACGATCACGACGGCATAGTTGTGCTCCCAGGCGGGACGCGCGGTGGACTCGACCCCCATGTTGGTCGCGATGCCACCCAATACGATCGTCTGGATGCCGCGCCGCCGCAGCTGCAGGTCGAGGTCCGTGCCGTAGAAGGCGCCCCACTGCCGCTTCATGACCCGGATGTCCCCCGGTGCCTCGAGGCCCTCCACGAGCTCGCTCCAACCCGCGGGGCGCTCGCCGACGGGCCGGCCCCGATCGGCCGGCAGCTTGAGGGCGTCGCCGCCATCGGCCGAGAAATCGACCGTGACCAGCACGACTGGGGCGCCGGCCGATCGGAAATGGGCGGCCAGGCGTTTGGCCCGATCGACGACATCGGCCGACGCGTGCGGGGCGACGGGCCGGTCCATGATCCCCTTCTGGAGGTCGATCAAGACGAGGGCGGTGGTGCGCGGATCGAGCTGGATCATGGGCCTAACCTTTCGCGTGCTGGGGCGCCGGGAGGCCTCCATTGCAGCAGATGTCGAGGCCACTGGCCAGTCATCCCCGGGTATCCCGCGATCCCTTGGTGACTTCTCTCCGCAACCATGTCCTCCATAGGTCATAGCGTTGGCGGCCAAGCGATCGCCAGGACGTTCGCCGTCCCGCCTTGCCACGGGAGGAAACGAGATGGTGGGAAGATCCCGGTTGTTACCGTTCGTCTTGTTCGGTAGCCTCGCCGCCACGGTCGGCTGCGCCCAGCTTCCGACGGCCGGTCCCACGAATCCCCATGGGCAGGCGGTGAGCACCCAGCCGGCGGGATCGCCTGACGGTCAAACGGTGCAGAGCGCGGGCTCCGGCGTGCGCTCGGTCCAGCAGTGGTCGAGGCGTCGCAGGACCACGCGCCGCCGCCGGCTTAGGACCACTTGGCGCCGTCCTCTGTGGACCACCCGGATCCGGTGGACCACCGGTCGCCGGGTGTGGTGGCCGCGAGGCACCACCCGCCGTCGGTGGCGGTGGACCTGATCACGTCCTTCGACTTCTGGCTCCTGGCCCGCGCGGGCCAGGAGCCTCCCACTTTTTTTTGTGAGTGGCCCCTTCGAGACGCAAGTCTTTGGGTTAACCGAACGATACCGTTCTCATAAGGTTCCGTTAGGGAACCTGGGATAACCGAAGATGGATAACCGAAGCGCCTGACGGCCCGCAACCATCCGAACCCCGCCGTGACGTACCACATTCGTTGAAAGGGAGTTTCAGATGCGCGTTGCTTCAATCCTGGTTCTCGGCTCCGTGGCGATGATGGCCCTGTCGGGCTGCGGCTCGACCCCGACCGGCGTGTCGGCCTCGACCACCGCGATGGTGCACAGCAAGGCGGCCAAGAGCCAGCTCGACCAGACCCAGCAGCAGATCAAAGAGAGCCTCATCCAGCAGGCGATCGCCAACGACGCCCCGCTGCGCCACACCTTCGTCGACGTGACGAACATCCGCTACACGATCACGGACCAGGCGGGCGATTACGATTGGTCGGCCATCGGCGTGACGGCTCAGGGCCAGAAGATCCGTCTGAGCGGCACCTTCGCGGCGGAAGACGGGGAAGGCCTCCGGGTCCTCAAAGAGGGGAACTAACAGAGGCCGTCAACCGAGCGGACAGATCCCCCCCCCTCTTCATTTTCCAACGCAAAGCCGGAGCGAGCTCGCTCCGGCTTTGCGTTGGAAAATGAAGAGGCCAAACGTCGATGACGAAGATTATCTTGATGGCTGGAGATTCACTTTCACATCCGTCGGAGTGTGCTTCCACATGGCTCCGGTCAAGAAGTCTGTCGCGGCTCCTACCGCACCAAAACTAAGTGCAGGCAAGGTAACAAATACGATCGGCATCAGCGCGCCTAACCCGCCGCCAGAGTAGGCATATTGATAAGAGAACGCCCCTACCACGATGCCCGCTGCAGCAACCGCCACATTACCCCAGAAATACTGAGATGCATTCCGCCGGACATCGATTACTCTAACATCTCCGGGAGCGGTTACCACTACCCGGTAATCTTGCCGGCGAAGCAGTTCCGTTCGAACCATCTGGCGCCCCTCGGCGATCACCTCACCGGACGGAAGGGCTTCTACCCGTGAAACCACCGAGTTGGTTGCCGAATCTACGCTCACCTGGAGTACACTCGGACCTGAATCGAGTAGGGTTGCGCATCCCGATAGCGCCAATCCAGTAATACAGCACGTGGCAACGGCGACCTTAGCAGAACTACTCATCATTTCCCTTCCGAACAACGCGACGATAGATGGCAAGAGCCCCGCCTGCCAGGCAATCAATCCGGGGAATTGCCCGAGCGATTGACATTCAATCGTGATCTCAGCCAGGGCACGAGGGTCTGAAACACGGTCTCCGCGCTGGACTTTCCTCGAACATCCGTGAACTCGTGGGTGAGACCGGCGTACCCGACCACCGTGTGGTCCGGATGGTGCTGAGCGGTCAGTTGAGCCTCGAAGGGGATGGCCTCGGTCTCGTAGGGGGTATTGGTATCCAGCTTGCCTTGCAGGACCAGCACGGGCGTCGTGATGGTCTTCCAGGCCTCGCCGACCGTCGGGTGGGCGAAGTGCTCCTCCCACCAGCCCGCCGGCATGTCGCGGACTCCGTTCTTTTGAGTGACGGATTGATCGGGTCGAGCGGCGGCCAACTCGGAAAACCACTTCCGGAGGCCTTGAGTCAGCCCTATGTAAGCGTCGAGCTCTGATTTCGAGAGGCGCCCGTCGTGATCGGTATCCGCCTGCTGCCAATCTGGAAAGTGAGCGCCCTTGGCGATGGCGGCATGGATCTCGTTGGCCTCGAGGTAGCCATCTCGAGGAGCGTTGTCGAAGAGGTCGAAGATGCGATCGATCCTGGAATCGACGATCTGGTAGGTGATGATGTCCTTGAGGTTGCGACGCATCAACCCCATGAAGGCGAAGGCCTTGACTTGCGGGTCGTGGCCAGCCAGCCAGGTGGCGATCGCGGTCCCTTCGCTGTGACCTACGAGGGCGAGGCGATCGCCATCGAGCCGTCGATCGGCCTTCACCTTGTCGAGTAGCTGCTGGGCATCGGCCATCAGGTTGTGAAGCTGCGAGGTGCCCCAGGCCGCGTTCTCGGCCCCGCCTCGATCGACTCCTCGCTTCCCGTAGCGAATGAACGCCATCCCGTTGGCGGCACACTGCTGGGCTAGACGCTCGATCGGCAGGATCGAGACGCTGTGGGTGCCCGCTCCCGTGGCATCAGGCACGGCGGACCGGTAGTCCACGTCCCAGGGGCCCGAGCCGCCGATGAAGACCACGACCGGGAACGGGCCGCGACCGCGCGATGGCAGGGTCAGCTTCGCGTCGAGCGTCAGCCCGCCGGAGGTGCGGAAGCTGTAGTCCTGGTCGGAAACCGAGGCCACGATGGCCGCCGAGGCGTCGCCGGCTGGCGAGAAGGTCCCTGCAGTGATGCCAGAGCCGAGCAGCACGGCGGCCCCAAGGTGAATCCACGGGAGGTGACCCTTCATCTCGACCCTCTCTCAATCCGCTGATTGACTGCACGATGGTACCATGGGCCCCATGCTGCGTGTGATTTATCGATGGAAGGTCGATCCTGACCGGTTCGAAGAATTCCGCGAGGCGTGGGAGGCCATGACGGAGGCCATTCGCGCCCAGCGGCTCGGGGCTCGGGGCAGCATGCTGCTGCGCGACCCGGAACGGCCGGATGAGGTGATGGCGATCGCCACCTGGGAGAGCCGCGCCCACTGGGAAGAGGCCGGAAAGCAGCCCTCTTGCCACCCCGAAGCCGGGCAGCGGATGAAGGCGGCGAGCCAGTTCCTCTCGGGAACCCCTTACGAGGTCGTGGCCGACCTGACCGTCTGAACGCATGAGTAGGCAATCGCCCCCAGCCGATAGCTGGGGGCGATTGGCGTGAGCCCGGCGGATTAAAAGAGCGAGGCGACCGAGGTCTGCGCCCAGCTCAAGATCGGCTGCGCGCCTGGCACGATGTCGAGCAGGCTCACCGAGCCGATGCCGGCCCAGAGCAGCATGACCGCACACACCCAGCCCGCGATCCGGGCGGGGGCCACGCCCACAGCGTCCTTCCAGTCGTTCTTGGGCTCGTCCATGTACATGACGACCACCGGCCGCAGGTAGTAGTAGACCGACAGAATCGAGTTGACGATCCCCACCACCGCGAGCCAGGCGTAGCCGCCCGAGATCACCGAGGTGAACAGGGCATACTTCCCGAAGAAGCCCGCCGTGGGCGGAATCCCGATCAAGGACGCGAAGCAGATGCCGAGAATCAGGGCGATCCCCGGGTACTGCTTGGCCACGCCCGCAAAGTCGTCAATGTTGACGAGCTTCTCGTTCTGCTTGCTCAGGAAGGTGATGCAGGCAAAGGCGCCCAGGTTGGTCAGCGAGTAGGCCACGAGGTAGTACAGGATGGCCTGCGCCCCCGGCCCGCCCGCCGTGCTCAACGCGACCAGGCCCATCATGAGGTAGCCCGTGTGGGCCACGCTCGAGTAGGCCAGCATCCGCTTGATGTTCGTCTGCACGAAGGCCAGGAGGTTGCCCGTGAACATGGTAAGGACCGAGAGGCCCGCCACCACGTCGACCCACATCGGCTTGATGGGCAGGAAGCCCACCCCGAGCACCCGCAGGAAGAAGGCGAACGACGCCGTCTTGACGGCCGTCGCCATGAAGCCCGTGATAGGGGTTGGAGCCCCCTCGTACACATCGGGGGTCCAGGCGTGGAAGGGCGCCGCGGCGACCTTGAAGCCCATCCCGATCAGGAGCATGGCGAGCCCGACGAGGGCCAGGGGCAGCTTCGCCGGGTCGGGGTGCGAGGCGAACGCCTTGATCGCGTCCAGCTGGACCGAGCCGACCATCCCGTAAGTCAGGGCGATGCCGTAGAGCAGGATCCCGGACGAGAAGGCGCCCAGGAAGAAGTACTTGAGGGCCGCCTCATTGCCCTTGAGCGACTGCCGCCGGGCGCCGACCAGGACGTAGATGGCGATCGACATGACCTCGACGCCCACGAACAGGGTGATCAAGTTCGTCCCCATCGCGAGGGTCAGCATGCCGGTCAGGGCGAACATGAGCAGCGAGTAGACCTCGCCGTGGCCCATCTTCTCCCGCTCCATGTACTTCCAGCCCATGATGATCGTGAGGCCGGCGGAGCCCAACAGTAGCATCGTGAAGAACTGCGAGTAGGCGTCCACCGTGATGGCCCCGCCGAACAGGGGGATGCTGAAGCCCGCCTTGTTCGCCGTCCAGTTGGCCAACGTGGCGGCGGCGGCGACGGCGATCGCCCCCAGCGACAGCCCCGAGAACAGGGTCGGGTTTTCCTTGACGAAGACCTCGAGCATGAGGAGGCCGAGACCCGCCGCGCAGCAGATCAGCAGCGGCAGAAGGGCGAGCAGGTGCATGGAGTTCATTGGGGATTCCCTCCGACCGCCCCGGTGGGAACGGCCGCTTCAACGGTCGTGACCGGCATGCCGGCCGCCTTCTGCAGGGCGCCGAGCGAGACCTCGACGCTGGGATCGATGCGCTTCAACAGGGGCTGCGGGAAGAAGCCGGTCCCGATGATGGCGATCGCGATGGGCACGAGGACGATCGCCTCGCCCAACGACAGGTCGCGGATCGCCGGCACGAAGCCCTTGGGCGGGTTCTTGGGTTGGGGCTCGGACTTCATGTCGCCGAAGTAGGTCCGCGAGATCATCCAGAGCATGTAGCAGGCGCCCCAGATGACGCTCGTCGTGGCGATGATGGTGATCGCGTTCTGGCTCGTGTACGAACCGAGCAGGATCAGGAACTCGCCGATGAACCCGTTCAACCCGGGCAACCCGATCGAGGCCAGGGCCAGGATGAGGAAGGCCGTCGTGAACCAGGGCATGGCCTTCGCGATGCCGCCGTAGGCGGAAATCTCCGTCCCCTTGCGGGTCCCGAGCATCCCGGACATCAGGAACAGGCCGCCGGTGCCGAGGGCATGGGCCATGAACATGAAGACGGCGCCCGTCCAGGCCTGCGGGTCGAGCGCGAACACGCCGAGCATGATGACGGCCATGTGCGAGATCGAGCTGTAGGCCAGGAGCCGCTTGATGTCGCTCTGCGCGAGGGCGACCCAGGCCGCGTAGATGATCCCGATGAGGGCGAGGGTCATGAGCCAGGGCTGGGCACGGTGCGCCGCCACCGGGAAGAGGGGCAGGGCGAAGCGCAGGAAGCCGTAGGCCCCGATCTTGCCCATCACGCCGCTCACCAGGAAGGTGACCGGTGCGGGGGCCTCGACGTAGGTGTCGGGCGCCCAGGTGTGGAAGGGCCAGAGGCCGGCCTTGATCGCGAAGGCGAGCACGAAGGCCGCGAAGGCCCACCACATCGCCTTGCCGGTGAGGGCCGTCGTGACGAGGTCCTGGACCTCGAAGCTCCAGCTGCCGGCCTGGGCGAAGTGCGTGTAGGCGAGGAACAGGATCGCGACGAACATCAAGAGCGAGCCGACGATCGTGTAGACGACGAACTTGACCGTCGCCTTGACCCGGTTGGGCCCGCCCCAGATCCCGATCAGGAAGAAGGCCGGGATCAGCATCAGCTCGAAGAAGACGTAGAAGAGGAAGACGTTCAGCGAGACGACCGCGCCCACCATCCCGGCACTCAGCAGGAGGAGCCAGGCGTAGTAGCCGCGCACCTTCTCCTTGATGAGACCGAAGGAGGCGAAGATCGCGAACGGCGTCAGCAGGGTCGTGATCAGCACCAGCACGAGGCTGAGGCCGTCGACGCCGAGGTGGTAGCGGATGCCGAGGCTGGGCAGCCAGTCGGCGTTCACCTCGAACTGCGGCCCGCCCACGCCAGCGACGAAGGTGCCGGCGAGCGACAGGGCGAAGACCGCGTTGAACAGGGACGCGGTCAGGGCCGCGATGCGGATCGCCCGCGGATCCTTGGTCGGCATGGCCATCAGGCCGAGCGCCGCCACGATCGGCAGGAAGATCAGGATGCTGAGGACGTGTTGTTCCATGACCAATCCTTACTGCAGCGAGGCGAACTTCATGAGGTAGTAGAGGGCGATCGCCGCCGCGCCGAAGAGCATCAAGAGGGCATAGTTGCGGACGAGACCGGTCTGCACGGTGCGGACCGCGCCGGAGATGCCGGCGTAGACCCGCGGAGTGTTGTTGACGGCCGCGTCGATGGCTTCCTCTTCCACGCCGCGGTAGAGGAAGACCTTCGAGAAGGCGACCAGCGGCTTGATGATGAGGGCCTCGAAGGTCTCGTCGAGGAAGTACTTGTTCCAGAGGATGTCCCACCAGACGGCGCGAGTCGGCTCCGTCGAGGGCACGGGCTTGCTGTAGCGGGCCCAGGCGGTTCCGATGCCGATCAGGCCGACCACGACCGAGGTGATCATGAGGTTCATCTCGAGCGAGGTCGGGTAGCTCGACCCTTCGACCAGGCCGACCACCGGCTCGAGCCAGCGGCCGAACATGTTGCTGCCACCCAGGAGGTGCGGCACGCCGAGGAACCCGACGACCGCGCTGCCGGCGGCAAGGACGACCAGGGGCAGCGACATGACCCAGGGGCTCTCGTGGGCGTGCTCGAACTTGTGGTGGTCACGCGCCGTGCCGTGGAAGGTCAGGAAGAACATCCGCCACATGTAGTAGGCCGTGATGCCCGCCGTGAGGAGCAACAGCCCGTAGATGACGTGGTGGTGATGGTTGAAGGCCTGCCAGAGGATCTCGTCCTTCGAGAAGAAGCCCGCGAACGGCGGGATGCCCGAGATGGCGAGGCAGCCGATCAGCATCGTCCAGTAGGTGACGGGCATCTTGGCCTTGAGGCCGCCCATCTTCCAGATGTTCTGCTCCTCGTGCATGGCGTGGATGACCGAGCCCGCGCCGAGGAACAACAGGGCCTTGAAGAAGGCGTGGGTGAACACGTGGAACATGCCGGCCGAGTAGGCGCCGACGCCCGCGCCGACGAACATGTAGCCGAGCTGCGAGACCGTCGAGTACGCCAGCACCCGCTTGATGTCCGTCTGGGTGATGGCGATCGTCGCGGCGAACAGGGCCGTGAGGGTCCCCATCGAGGCGACGACGATCTGGGCCAGGGGCGAGAGGTCGAAGAGGAAGTGGGTCCGGCAGACCATGTAGACGCCCGCCGTGACCATTGTCGCGGCGTGGATCAGGGCCGAGACCGGGGTAGGACCGGCCATCGCGTCCGCCAGCCACACGTGCAGGGGCACCTGGGCGCTCTTGCCCATCGCCCCGATGAAGAGCAACAAGGCGGCCGTCGTCGCGACCGTCGTCGTGATGGCCGCACCCTGGGGCATCGAGTGGAAGAAGTCCTGGAGCCGGATGAAATCGAGGGTCGCCCCGCCGTGGTGCAGGGTGAAGGCGAACAGGAAGAAGATACCGAGCAGGAAGCCGAAGTCGCCGATCCGGTTCGTGATGAAGGCCTTGTTGCCGGCATTCGCCTTGGCGATGTCCGTGAACCAGAAGCCGATCAGCAGGTACGAGCAGACGCCCACGCCCTCCCAGCCGATGAACATCATCGGGAGGTTCTGCCCCAGCACCAGCACCAGCATCGAGAAGGTGAACAGGTTCAGGTAGCAGAAGTACCGCGAGAAGCCGCGGTCGTGGCCCATGTAGCCCACCGAGTAGAGGTGGATCAAGGAGCCGATCCCCGTCACGACGCAGATCATGAGGGCCGAGAGCGGGTCGAGCATGAGGTCCATGCCGACCTTCAACTGGCCCGCCTGCATCCAAGTGCCGAGGCTCTGGGTCATCAGCCGCTGCTCGGGCGCGAGGCCATGCAGCTGCGCGAAGAGCGTGAAGGCGATGACGCAGGCGAGGACGGGGGCGCCGACGGCGATCGCCGACACCAGCCCCCTGGGGGCGCCGTGTTCGCTCTTGGCGTAGACGAGGGTCAGGAGCCCGTTGCAGATGGATCCCAAAAGGGGCAGCAGCGGGACCCAGACGAGGAGCGACGTGGTGTGCAGGTCCATTCGGAGGCCTCTATTGCTTCATCACGGAGAAGTCGTCGACGTTCAACGACTCCTTGCCCTTGAAGAGGAGGATGACGATGGCGAGCCCGATCGCCGCTTCGGCTGCCGCGACCGCCATGACGAGGAACACGTAGATGTGCCCGTCGAGCTGGTTGAGGAAGCGCGCGAAGGCGACGAACGAGAGGTTCACGGCGTTGAGCATGAGCTCGATCGACATGAACACGATGAAGAGGTTCTTGCGGCCGACCACGCCGGCGACGCCGACAGCGAACAGCAGGACGCTGGCGATCAGGAAGTGCTGAAGCGAAATCATGAAGCCCCCTAGATCCGACGCTTGGCCAACAGCACGACGCCGGCGAGCGCGACGGTCAAGAGGACCGAGACGAGCTCGAAGACGAAGGTGTAGTGCTGGTAGAGGAACATGCCGACCGTCTCGATCGAGCCGTAGTCAGGCCCGGTGAGGGGCGGGAAGGTGCCCGCAGGCAACCGGCCGATCGCCGCGACGACGACGCCGACCACGGGCAGGAGGGCGATAGCCGCCACCCCGACCTGGGGCACCAGCTCCTCGTGGAAGGTGAGGTCCTGCTCGCGGACGTTCAGCAGCATGATGACGAACACGATGAGCGCCACGATGGCCCCGGCGTAGACCAGGATCTGCAGGATGGCGATCAGCTGGGCCGTCAGCAGGGCGTAGAGCCCGGAGAGGGCCATGAACGAGACGACGAGCGAGAGCGCGGCGGCGAGCGGTTGCTTGCGCGTGATGGTCACGCAGCCCCCGCCGATCATGACGGCCGCCAGCAGGTAGAACAGGATGGTGGTAAGCATCGTTGAACCTTGTTACTCCGGCATGCCCTGTGGCTTGGTGGCCATGAGCTGTTCCTTGGTGACGACGAAGTTCTTCCGGGCGAAGTCGGTGATCGAGTAGATGCCACTGTCCATGCGGATGGCGTCCACCGGGCAGGCCTCGACGCACATCCCGCAGAAGACACACTCCAAGAGGTCGATGTCGAAGCGCGCCGGGCGCTTCTCGACCGTGTTGTCGCCGACGTCTTCGGCCACGATGTGGATGCACTCGGCCGGGCAGGCCGTGGCGCACATGTAGCAGGCGACGCAGCGGACCGAGCCGTCCTCGCGCTTGGTGAGGCGGTGCTTGCCGCGGTATCCGGCGGGGAACTGCTTTTGCTTCTCCGGATACTCCACCGTGGGCATCCGGCGCATGTTGAAGGCGTTCGCGAGGAAGTGCTTGAACGTGATCCCCATCCCCTTCAGGATGGCGACCAGGTAGATTTCCTCTTGAACATCCGCTTCGGGACGCGCGACTTTCATTTCAACACCACCCTCTAGTGATGACCGTTGATAGCGAGGATGACCAGCCCGGTCACCGCGATGTTCGCGAGCGCGACGGGCAGGAAGACCTTCCAGCCCAGGTTCATGAGCTGGTCGTAGCGGAACCGGGGCAGCGTCCACCGCACCCAGATGAAGGTGCTGGCGAGCAGGAACATCTTGACGAAGTAGGCCGTGAACTGGGCGAAGGCCGCAAAGGCCACCCCGCCCCACGCCGGCATCGTCTGCAGGCCCAACGCGAGGAAGAATGCGAGCGCCACGACGGCCGCGAGCACCGTGAACACGCTGCCCAGCACCTGACCCTCGTAGTCACGGGCGTCGCCGAAGCGGCCCTTCTGACTCGCGGCGAAGCGGAAGAGCGCGATCGCGATCAGGGCGAGCAGGGCGATCGTGACGCCGAGCCCGATCCGGACGAGCGGCAGCGACAGGGTCTGCAGGGCCGCCGTGTCCAGGAAGGGCACCTGCCAGCCGCCGAGGAACAAGGTCGCCATGACCGACGAGGCCACGATCATCCCCATGTACTCGGCGAACAGGAACATGGCGAACTTCATCCCGCCGTACTCGGTGTGGAACCCCGCCACCAACTCGGATTCGGACTCCGCGAGGTCGAAGGGCGTCCGGTTCGTCTCGGCGAACGAGGCCACCAGGAAGATGATGAAGGCCACCGGCTGGAGGAAGATGCCCCAGTTCGGGATCCCGATGTAGGCGGGCCCCACGTGGACGCCCAGCGGGAACAGGCCGAAGAAGGTGGCGAGCCCGCCCTGCGCCCGGGCGATCTCGTTGAGTTGCAGGGTCTGGAACAGCATGAGGATGCCGATGACCGACATGCCCATCGGGATCTCGTAGCTGATGAGCTGAGCGCTCGACCGCACCGCACCCAACAGCGCGTACTTGTTGTTGGAGGCCCAGCCGCCGAAGATGATGCCGTACACGCCCAGCGAGGCGATCGCGAAGAACCACAGCAGGCCCGCGTTGATCGGCAGGACCTGCATGGGGACGTGGTGGTCGCCGAAGATCAGCGTGTCCGCGAACGGGATCACGGCGCCGGTCGTGAGACCGACCGCCACCGAGATGGCCGGCGCCAGGTAGTAGTAGAACTTGTTCGCCTCGGACGGCGTGAAGTTCTCCTTGGTGAACAGCTTGATCGCACTCGCCAGCACGTAGGCGATGCCGCCCAGGCGGAAGACGCCGGCGATCGCCGCGCGGTTCGGCCCCGGCCGGTCCTGCATGAAGGCCGACACCTTGCGCTCCATGACGATGAGCACGGGGGCGAGGCCCAAGAGGACCGCGACCAGCAGGATGGACCTCAGGACGGTGATGAGTAGGTCGAGCGGAAGGTTTCCAGTCATGATGGCTCCGGACTAGGGGGTCGCGAGCGCCGGCACCGCCAGCGAATGACCGTGTTCGGGGATGCCGTAGAAGCTGAGGCCGCCCAGCTGATCGGGATAGGCCTCGCGCAGGTGGGTCCAGACTTGCTCGACGTCATCGTACTCGAACTCGGTGCCGAGCGCCCGCGCGAGCGAGCCCAGCGCTTCGTAGGAGGGAACGGCGTCGCCGTCGGCGTCGTAGGCCTTCATGACCTTCTGGAGGACGCCCTTGGCCTGGATGTAGGTCCCGTACTGCTCGACGTGGGTCGCGACCGGCAGCGTGACCGTCGCCATCGGCGCCCAGTCGTCGATGTGGGTCGCGAAGTAGATCGTGTCGGGTACCTTGTTGAGGAGGTCCGCCCACTCGGAACCGCCCTCACCCGCGAGGTCATTGCGGTCGAGCGCGACCAGCACCTTGATCTTGCCGCCCGAGAGCTCGCGCTTGAGCGCGTCCGCGTCCTCGTTGAGACCGAGCAGCTTGAAGGCGCGGCGGTTCGGCGTCTTGTCGGCCTTGATGAGGAAGTCGTCCGCGTGCCCGTCCGGCGTCAGCGTGACGCCCCAGACGTTCTTGGTGCCGACCACCTCGGTCGCGAGGCGCTTCATGACGTAGTTGGCTTCCACCGAGGCGTGGGCCGAGCCGACGAAGGCGACCGAATCCGGCCCGAAGTCCTTCATAGCGACCTTGATCTTGGCGACCACGGCGTCCATAGCGAGCCCGATGGGCTGCTTCTCGCCGCCCGTCATAGCGCTGACCAGGCGATCCTCGTTGAGGGCGTGGTAGCTGAGGCGGCCCTCGTCGCACATCCAGTAGTTGTTGACGAGCGGGTTGTGCCGCGGCCGGTAGCGGTAGCTCGTGCCGTCGCGGTGGTCGACGAAGGTGGCGCAGCCGTTGGCGCAGCCCGTGCAGATCGACTTCGTGATGGTCAGGAACCAGACGCGCTGCTTGAAGCGGAAGTCCTTCGAGGTGAGGGCGCCCACTGGGCACACGTCGACGACGTTCCCGGAATAGGGGTTGTCGAGCTTCTTGCCCGGGAAGGTCTCGATCCGGCTGTGGTCGCCGCGCCCCGCGATCACGAGCTCGCCCGTCTTGGTGACGGATTCGCAGAAGCGGACGCAGCGCGAGCAGAGGATGCAGCGCTCCTGGTCCAGAACGACCAGGGGACCGAGGTCGACGACCTTGTTCTTCTCGACCTTCTCGACCATCGAGCGGTTCTGGTACTGGCCGTACTCCATGTAGTAGTCCTGGAGCCGGCACTCGCCCGCCTGGTCGCAGATCGGGCAGTCGATCGGGTGGTTGAGCAGCAGGAACTCCTGCACGCCCTTGCGCATCTTCTCGACGGCCGGCGTGTCGGTGTGGACGACCATCCCGTCCTTCACGAAGGTGTTGCACGAGATCTGCGGCCCGCGGGCGCCGTCGATCTCGACGAGGCACATCCGGCAGTTTCCGTCGATGGGCAGGCCCGGGTGGTAGCAGTAGTGGGGAATCGTGACCCCGACCGTCTCGGCTGCCTGGATGAGGTTGACGCCGTCTGGAACGTCGACTTCCCGGCCGTTGAGGGTGATCTTCGCCATCGTTCTCTCTTCCTAGACCAGGGCCGGCTGCTTCTTCTTCGGGCACCCGCGGTGCTCGAGGTGGGCGACGAACTCCGAACGGAACTTCTTGATGTACGAGCGGGTCGGCATGGTCGCCGCCGCCGCCAGGGCGCAGATGGTCTTGCCCTCCATGTTGTCCGCGATGTCGAGGACGCTGTCGAGCTCCTCTTCGGTGCCCTGCCCCGCTTCCAGCCTCCGGATGATCTTGTAGAGCCAATCCGTGCCTTCGCGGCAGGGGGTGCACTGGCCGCAGGACTCATGGGCGTAGAAGTGCAGGAGGTCTTCCAGGAGGTCGACCATGCAGGTCTCGTCGTCGATCACGATCATCCCGCCGGAGCCGGCCATCGATCCGAGGGCGGCGATCGCCTCCGGGTCCATGGTGACCTTCTCGGCCTCTTCGGCCGTCAGGATCGGGCAGCTCGACCCGCCCGGGATGACGGCCTTGAGCTTGCGGCCCTTCCAGACCCCGCCCGCGTGCTCCTCGATGAAGGTCTTCATCGGGATCCCCATCTCGATCTCGTAGACGCCGGGCTTGTTGACGTGGCCCGAGACGCACATGAGGCGGGTGCCCTTGGCCTTCTCAGTGCCCATCGAGGCATAAGTGGCGCCGCCGTGCTGGATGATCCAGGGCACGGTCGCGATCGTCTCGACGTTGTTGACGACGGTCGGGCACTGGAACACTCCGTGGGTCGCCGGGAAGGGGGGCTTGAGGCGCGGCTGGCCCTTCTTGCCCTCGAGGGATTCGAGAAGCCCCGTCTCCTCGCCGCAGATGTAGGCGCCGGCCCCCCGGTGGGTGTAGATGTTGAGTTTGTAGCCGGTGCCTAGGACGTTGTCGCCCAGGTAGCCCTTGGCGTAGGCCTGCTTGATCGCGTCTTCCAGGTTGATCCGCTGCTGGTTGAACTCGCCGCGGATGTAGATGTAGCAGGCGTGGGCGCCGACAGCGTAGGAGGCGATGATGCAGCCCTCGACGAGGGAGTGCGGGTCGCGCTCGATGATCTTGCGGTCCTTGAAGGTGCCGGGCTCGGACTCGTCGGCGTTCACGACCAGGTACTTGGGCTTGGGGTTGTCCTTGGGAATGAAGCCCCACTTCATCCCGGCCGGGAAGCCCGCGCCGCCGCGGCCGCGCAGCCCCGAGGTCTTCACTTCCTCGATGATGGCCGCGGGCTCCATGCCGAAGGCCTTCCTGGCCGCCTGGTAGCCGCCGTGCTGCTCGTAGACGTCGATGTGGCTCGCGTTCGGGATGTCGAAGCGGATGGAAACGACGGGCTGAAAGGCCACCTTAGTACCTCCTCTCGCCGGCCGCGCAGAAGCTGGCGAGCCGCGTGCGAGATCCCCAGGGCTTGTCGCGCAGCTCGGCGATCAGGTCGTCGAGCTTCTTGTCGTCGAGGTTCTCGACGAACACGTCGTTGTCGACCTGCATCATCGGGCTGGTGTCGCACGAGCCGAGGCACTCGGCCGAGCGCACGGTGAACTTGCCGTCCGCCGTCGTCTCGCCGGGCTCGACGCCGAGCTTGTCGCAGAGGGCCCGCATGGTCTCGCGCCCGCCCGTCAGGCAGCAGCTGACCGAGGTGCAGACCTCCAGGAGGTGCTCGCCGGGCTTCTTCGTCAGGTACATCGTGTAGAAGGTCGCGACGCCCAGGACGTGGGCAGGCGTGACCCCGATGCGCTGGGCGCAGTACTCGAGCACCTCGGGAGGCAGCCAGCCGTGCTGCTCCTGGGCGATCCAGAGGGTCGGCAGGGTGGCCGCCATCCGGTTCTCGGGCGGGAAGTGGGTCAGGAGCTCCTGGAATCTCCGTTCGCTCTCTTCGTTAAAGGCAAACATGCGCGTCCTTCGTGGTCTAGCGGTCGAGTTCCCCGGCGATGATGTTGATCGAGCCGAGGGTGGCGACGGCGTCGGAAATCATGGAGCCCTCGACCATCTCGGGGAAGCCCGAGAAGATGAGGAAGCAGGGCGGGCGCACCCGCACCCGGTAGGGGAAGCCCGAGCCATCCGAGGTGACGTAGAAGCCGAGCTCGCCGTTGGCGGCCTCGATCGCGTCGTAGCAGTCGCCCTCGGGCACCCGGACCCCTTCGAAGATCAGCTTGAAGTGGTTGATCAGCCCTTCGATGTTCTGGTAGGTGTTGGCCTTCTCGGGCAGGGCGATGCGCTTGTCGTCGACGCAAATCGGCCCGCCGGGCAAGCTCTTGATCGCCTGGCGGATGATCTTGGCGCTCTCGCGGGCCTCGTAGAACCGGATCATGATCCGGTCCCAGGTGTCGCCCGTCGTGCCCACCGGGATCTCGAAGTCGTACTGGTCGTAACCCCAGTAGGGGAAGGCCTTGCGCAGGTCCCACTCGACGCCCGAGGCGCGGAGGCAGGGGCCCGTGAAGCCGTAGGACAGGGCCTGCTCGGCGCTGAAGCGGCAGACGTCCTTGGTCCGGTCGATGAAGATCCGGTTCTTCTTGATGAGGGCCTCGACCTCGTTGAAGGCGTCCTCGCACTCCTTGACGCAGTGCAGGATGTCCGGGACGGCCCCGTCGTAGAAGTCGCGGTACAGTCCGCCGATGCGGCCGTAGGAGTTGGTGAGGCGCGCCCCGCACAGCTTGTCGAGCACGTCGTAGACGAGCTCGCGCTTGTTGAAGGTGTACCAGAAGTTGGTGAGGGCCCCCATGTCGACCAGGTTGGTGCCGATGCAGACCAGGTGGTCGACGATGCGCATCAGCTCGCCGACGATGACCCGGATGGCCGCGGCACGCGGGGTGATCTCGATGCCGAGCATCCGCTCGACGACCTTGCAGAAGGCGAAGTTGTTGAGCGCGGCCGAGCAGTAGTTGAGGCGGTCGGTGTAGGGGATGACCTGGTTCCAGGTGCGGTGCTCGACCGTCTTCTCGAAGCCGCGGTGCAGGTAGCCGATCTCGGCGACGGCCGCCTTGATCGTCTCGCCATCGAGGGCGACGAAGGTCCGCAGGGTGCCGTGGGCCGCCGGGTGCGAGGGGCCCAGGTTGAGGAACATGAGGTCGGTGTGCAGGTCCCGGTAGAACTCCTGCTCGAGTTCCTGGTCGAGCGGGGTTTCGAGGAGCTTGCCCGGAGGAATCGACATGGCCTTACCGTCCCGTCGTCGTGAGGCCCTTGGCCTCGAGTCGCTTCTTCATCTCGTCCATGAGCGTGTCGCTCTGGGTGAGCAGCTGCCGCTTCTTGATGGGGTAGTCCTTGCGCAGGGGATGCCCCACGAAGGCGATGTGGTTGAGGATCCGCTTGAGGTTGGGATGCCCCTTGAACTTGATCCCGTACTGGTCGAAGACCTCGCGCTCCATCCAATCCGCCGACTTCCACAGGCCGATCAGGGTGTCGACCTGGTTGTCCGCGAGGCCGACGTAGACCTTGAGGCGGACGCGCTGCTTCTTGGCCATCGAGAGGAAGTGGTAGGCGACGGCGAAGCGCTCGGGCTGCGGCTTGGGGTGGGTCAGGTAGTCGACGCCACTGAGGTCGACCAGGAAGTTGAAGTCGAGCTCGGGGTCGGTCTTGAGGAAGGTCGCGATGGCGATGAGGGCTTCCTTCTTGATCACGAGGGCGTCGTCGCCGCGCCAGGAGCTGGAGCTCACGACGTCGTCGGGGAACTTTTCCTTGACCTTGCGGATCGTGAGGCTTTCGGTGGTCTCGCTCATGGTCGTCCTTCTAGTGACCCAGGGACGCCGCGGTGGTGGGCTTCTGGGCGATCGTCTCCTTGGAGACGACGCCCTCCTGGATCTTGATGATCGCGTCGATGACGGCCTCGGGGCGCGGGGGGCACCCGGCGATGTAGACGTCGACCGGGATGATCTCGTCGATGCCCTGGACGGTGCAGTAGTTGTCGTAGAAGCCGCCCGACGAGGCGCAGGCGCCCATCGAGATGACCCACTTGGGGTCGGGCATCTGGTCGTAGACCTGCTTGAGGATGGGCAGCTGCTTGTAGGTGATGGTGCCCATGACCATCAGGAGGTCGGCCTGCCGGGGGCTGAAGCGGACGATCTCGGCGCCGAAGCGGGACACGTCGTAGACGGAGCTCGTGAGGCCCATGAACTCGATGGCGCAGCAGGCCGTGCCGAAGGGCATGGGCATGAGGTCGTTCTTGCGGCCCCAGTTGAGGACGGCGTCCAGCCGGGTGACGAGGACGTCGGAGCCCAGTTGTTGCTCTACTCCCATTTGAGCGCTCCTCTCCGCACGATGTAGATGAAGCCCAGGAACAGGATGGCGAGGAAGACGATCATCTCCCAGAAGCCGTACAGGCCGAGCTTCTGGAAGTTGACGGCCCACGGATAGAGGAACACGGCTTCCACGTCGAAGATGATGAACAGGATGGCGATCAGGTAGAACTTGACGCTGAAGCGCTCGCGGGCCGAGCCGGTCTGGGACACGACGGGGATGCCGGCCTCGTAGACCGAGGTCTTGGCCTTGGTCTGGACCCGGGCCCGGCCCAGGAGGGCGTGCAGGCCGAGCATGGCGACGGGGATGAGGAAGGCGATCGCCAGGGCGACGACGAGGGCGAAGGTGACGTTGTAGTCGAGCGGCATGGGCTCCTGTTCCTTCAGGGGTTGCGACGGGCGAGTCCGCGCCGTGGCGCGATCCCGCTCCTTGGGTTATCGAGATTTTAACATGTTTGCCGAGGGCCCCCTGTGATGCCCCAGACAATCGTTGCAAAAGTTATCTTGCTCGCCTGAATGGGTTCCAGATCCCCGCTCGGCGCGGGATCGGGGCACCCCCCAGCCCGGCGATCCGGTCAGGGGTCACGGTCACCCCCTTAGCCTGGAGCAACACCTGGAACCCGCCGCCCATGGCGGCTGGGTGGTAGAGCTTGCGGATCCCCGAGGTGGCGTAGTCGGCTTCGAGCTCGCTCTTGATCCCTTTGGCCGCTTCCTTTTCGAGATCCTGGATGCCAAGGTTCACGAGGAACTGCCCCTGAGGAAGGAGGCCGAGGGTCGTGAGGGCGTGGCGATCGCCCGCCCGAATCAGCGCCGAGAAGTCGACATCGCTCGTGAGGTCCTGCTCTCCGGGGTGCAGCATGGGGTCGTCCACGGGCAGCTGACGGTAATAGCCGCGGATCGTCCCCTTCTTGCGGTGCAGGGCGTAGACCTTCTCAGCAGGGCCGCCGTAGTCGATGGTGAGCACGAAGCCAGAGCCGAGCCAGGAGGCGATCGCCTCCATGAGGTCGACGGCCCGCAGGTTGATCTCGGCCTGCTGGCTGGGCTGCAGGGTGATGCCGGCCTCGGCGAGGTAGGTTTCGAGGCGGGGCTCGGTGAGGGTTATCCCCACCTGCCGCCACCGACCGTTGGTGCCGCGCATGACCCCGATCTCGGCGAGCCCCTGGTCGCTCATGAGGACGCGACGGACGGGGAGGGCGTCAAAGAGCTCGTTGCTGAGGACGATTCCCCGCCAGGTGCCTGGGGGGGCAAGGGCGTCCAGGGAGTCGACCCAGGTGACGGGGTGGTGGGAGAGGAGGGAGTGTTGGCGATCGCGCAGGGCGGGGCTGCGCTCGAGGATGTGGTAGCGGACGGTCCTCCAGCTGAGCTGGAGGCGATCGAGCTCGGTCAGGACCTGGTCAGCGAGCTGCCCGCTGCCCGCGCCGAGCTCCAGGATGGGCAACTCGGTAGGTTTGCCGAGGAGAACCCAGAACTGGGCAATTTGTCGGGCGACGCAGGTCCCGAAGGCGGGGTGAATGGTGGGGCTGGTGTGGAAGTCACCACCCGTTCCCACCCGCATCTCGGGGCGGGTGTAGAAGCCGCCCTCGGGATGGTAGAGGACCAGGTCCATGAAGGTCTCGAAGGACATGGGGCCACCTTTGGCGGCCTCGTCGAGAGCGGCTTCCAGGACCTCGCGGCGTATCTCCTTGCCACCACGGTTCATGCGATTCAAAAAGGTGATGAGGCGCTACTCCGGCAGATCGACCTGCATCGAAACCCAGGGGCCGCCCGGGGGATTCCCTTCCTCGCTCAGGCCTCTCAAGATCAGTCGGCGAGCCATGTCCGAGGTATCGGTCTCGTGGCGCTTGGCGACATCCGCCAGCCACTCCCAGGTATCGTCGGTCAGCCTGACCTGCAGGACCCGACGCTTGACCAGGTTCACCGGTTTGGGGGGAGCGCCGCGCCGTCGCTTCTCGACTGCCATTTGCTACTTCCTTTCGTATCGCCGCCGCTCGGTCTGGGTCATCTCCCGCGCGTGGAACACCCGCAGCCGATCCGGAAGGTCCTCGACCACGAGTTGCAGATACCGCCCTGCAAGCGTCCGACCAAGAACCTCGTAGTTCTCGCCGTCCCGCCTCCGGCGTCCCCACCCGTCCCGAAGCACTTCCCCGACCTCTTCCCGGTCAACGTCGTGCTTGGCGATGTTCTCCCGATGGACGTCAACGCGCTTCACGAAATAAATGTATTACATGATTTATGGAAGGTCAACCCCGTCTCGTCAGCCGTCACGCCCCTGTTTCTTCCTTCGATTCACCGCCCGTCTGGCGCCCGAGAAATGGATAGATGGTTTGGGGAAATGAAGGGAGTTAGACAATTCTTCGTCCTCGCAGAATCCGGATTTGGTGCGGGTTTCTGGCGATCGCCCTCCCGGAGAATTGTCTAGGAATTGGATAGATTGGAGGGATTTCTCCGAACTTTATCCAATTCAGCGGACCGGGTCGGAACGCTTGGTTTCGGCCCGAGCCGCCAGCGCGCGCCGCGGCCCCGCCGGTCGGCAGTCGACGTTGGCGATGACTGACACGTAGGAGATGACGTCCTCGCCGGGATGCGCCGACACGGCGTGCTTCAGATTGGTGAAGGCCTTCCATTCGCAGCGCTCGTTCTCCCGAGGGAATTGCTGCTTCAGGTAAGCCTGGAGTTCGGCCTCGGTCACGGTCGACTGCCTCGACTCGCGAGGATTGTGTAGACAGTGTCGGCACAATCTGGGAGCGGTCGCGGAAGGCCAAGGTCGTCATCGAGCTAGGCTTTGAGCAAGGGAGACTGTCGCTTGGCGTCGTCAAGCTCTCTTTTGAAGGCCGAGTGACGCGGGTAGGTCGCCCGGACTCCCACCAACCACGCGTTCGCCTCATCCCGATCCCCGCCCAGGTTCATCGCCTCACCGACGGCCACGGCTAGCACAGCGGCCCGGGCATAGGCGTTGCGATGGCCCCCAGACACGATCGCCTCGATGCGCTTCTCCACCGCCTTGCGAGCCCCTTCCAGAGCCTTCGTGCGATCCGCGGGGTGGGCCATCGTGCGGGCGATCGCCGCTCTCACCAGGGGGGCCCAGGTCAGGTCGACCTCCTCAACGGGTTTCGATTGTGCATCAGGCTGCAACGCTCCGCCCAGCCAGCCGCGCTCCCGGCGAAGGGTTCCGGTCACCACCTCGTCCCAGAGGTGAGCCAGCATCGTCCCCTCGGGAACCGGACCGGCCCCGCTCGCTCCGACCAGCAAGAAGGGAACCGTCACGCTGCCCAGGGTCCAGCCGTAGCTCCAGCCAACCGGCTGAGCTTTGGCCGTCTCGGCTACCAGGGTCTTGAGGTCGTCGGCCAGAAGCTTCAGGCGGAAACGAAGGGGGTTCGGAAGCTCGAGCTCCCCGCGACCTGCCGCCTCGATTTCCTCGCAGGCCAACCGGTGGCCGGTCGGATCGTCGGTGGTGGGCTGGAGCCTCAGGAAACGCTCCTCGGTCGGGCTCCGGCGCCAGGCCCAGCGGCGGGCCCTCTTCACCAGGTCGGGTCGCCTCATCCGCTCAGCGAGTGATGCGGCGCGGTCGGCCAAGGTCGCCGAGGCTGGGCCGTCGACCACCCGCTCCATTCCTTCACTGGCCGCCGCCAGCGCCTCCTCCAGGCGATCGGCTCGGACAAGTTCGGCCAGCCAGCGATCGTAGAATTCGGGGTGGCGATCGCCATGCCCCCTGGCCAGTTTCGCCAGCCCCTCGATCCCTCCGTGCCGGACCACGGCCTCGGCCAGGGCGTTGGCTCGATACCGATCGAGGTAGGAGGGCTCCACCGTCAAGGATTCGAGCTCTTCAACCCAGGAAGGCAAGAACCGATCCAGGCCGGGAAGCGGGGTCCCCGTGGTCTCTTCGAGCGCCTGGAGGCTGAACTCGGGCCAGCCGCGGTCCTCAAGGTCGGCGATCGCTTGCACGAGGGCCTTGACCCGTTCGGCCGGAGGGGCCGCCTCGTACACGGCTCTCAGATAGCGCTGCCTGGCCTCGACGAGGTCCGTGTCCAGCATCTGCTCGGGGTAAGCTGACCCCGAGAAGGCCTCTTCGAGCTCGAAGGTGCCCAGCAAGGGCCCGTAGGCCTGAGCGGCCAGGGACCAATTCTTCGCGAGAAAGGCCTTGGCCGCTTCGGCGAACAGGGAATCCATCGTCGGGGCCCACGATTCGTCCCCGTAGGGCCTCTCTTCGCGGAGCTCGGAATCCCAGCCCCATCCGTCGTAATAGGCCCCGCTCTCGAGGTCGGAGACGAGCTCGTCAACCTGTTCGAGCAGGTTCTCGGCAACCGAGCCAGGGGCCTCCGGCTCCTCCTCAAAAAGCTCGAGAAAGGCCTCGCGCTCGTTGAAGGACAGGGTTTCGGCATGATCCCGCAGCCGACGCTTGAGCTCGTCGTGCGAGAGGCGATCGAGGCACGCTTCCACGCGCTTCATGAACGGCCCGAACGCCGGGGCGGAAAGCGACTTGGGTCTTGCCATCGGGCTACCTCCGGTTCCGGCGGCTCGCCCAGGTCCCCTCACGATTCCTCGACGGCGGCGCCCCGAACTTCATCATTCTATACAATCCGGAGCGAACCGGAGCCGTGAAGCCCCCTCTGCTAGCCCGCCTTCCTGAGGGGACGGACCTCGCGATCCAGGCGATCACCCAGTTGCCGGGCAGCTACCCTGAGGTCGTAGCCGGTCTGGAGGCTGATCCAGAATTGCGGATCGAGATCGAAATACCTTCCGAGCCGTAGGGCGGTTTCCGCCGTGATGGAGCGCTTGCCGTTGAGGATCTCGGTGATGCGGGACGAGGTGACCCCGACGTCCAACGCGAGCCGGTTGGCGGTGATTCCCAGGGGGACGAGGAACTCCTCGCGCAGGATCTCGCCGGGATGGATCGGGGCGATCGCCGTCTCGTCCTCAGCAAAGCGCCGGGCGGCCAATTCATCGTTTCGCTCGATCATCCTTTCACCTCCTCACCCGATGATAACAATGAACTTGATCCTGTTGGAATAGGTCGGTTGGCTTTCCCGGAATCGAGGGTAGATTGACCTGAGGATCGCTTGCCTCTGGTAACGTCATACGGCCGACACTGGGTTCAGAACGCCTTGATCGAAACGACGACCACCACGAACTTCGGCTTTCTCGCTGGCCACTCCCGGCACCTCGTCCACCTGGCTGGCCAGGCCGAGCGCTACCTCTCTGATGACCCCAACACCTGCCTCATCAAACTGCGCCAGTTCGGGGAGCTGCTCGCTCAGCAGGTGGCCGCCAACGTCAGTCTGTACCGCGTCCGGGAAGATACCCAGCAGGACCTTTTAGGCCGACTTCGCGACCAGAACGTCCTGGCCGCCGATGTGGCCAACCTGTTCCACGGCCTGAGACGAGCCGGAAACGCCGCTACCCACGAGCTGAAGGGGACCTACGACGAAGCCCTCCACCAGCTCCGGATGGCTAGAGCCCTCTCGGTCTGGTTCCACCAGGCCTTCGGCAAGGAACCTGGTTTCAAGCCCGACCCCTTCCAGGTGCCGGCGGCCCCAAAGGAGACCGACGGGAACCTCGCCGATCAACTTGCTCAACTCAAGCAGGAGTTAGACGCCACCCGTGCCGCCGTCACGGCCGTCGAGCAGGCGGCACGGGACGAGGCAATCCTGCGGCTCGAGGCCGAAGCCAGAGCCCAGGAAGCTTCCCGGGAGCGAGAAAGCCTGCTGGCGGCCGCCAAAGAGGCCGAAGCCCAGTTCGAGGCCGCCCGCCAGAATCTGGTTCAGGAGCTGGAGGCCCTGCAGAGCCGAGCGGCGGCAACACCGGACCTGGAGCCGCTGATCAAAAAGGCGCAAGACACCGGCGGTCACCTCGACCTCGACGAGGCCGATACCCGACGGCTCATCGACCGTCAGCTGCGTGACGCCGGCTGGGAAGCCGATTCCGAACACCTCGCCTTCGCGAGAGGGACGCGGCCTCAGAAGGGACGGAATCTGGCGATCGCCGAGTGGCCCACTGAGCACGGTCCGGCCGACTACGTCCTCTTCGTGGGGCTGCAGCCCGTCGCCGTGCTGGAGGCGAAACGAGCGAGCAAGGACGTCGCCGCGACCATCGAACAGGCCAAGCGCTACAGCCGCGGCTACACCCCATCGGCTGGCGAGCGGTCCCCGGGAACCTGGGGCGAGTACCGGATTCCCTTCCTGTTCGCCACCAACGGCCGCCCCTTCCTCCGGCAGTTGCTGACCAAGAGCGGGATCTGGTTCCTCGACGCCAGGCGCCCCCAGAACCATGCGGGTCCCCTCGAAGCCTGGTACACGCCCGACGGGCTTCTGGGTCTGCTGGAACAGGACATCGATCGCGCCAACGAGACCCTCGAATCGGAGACCTTCGCCTACCTCGACCTGCGGGACTACCAGAAGGAAGCCATCCGCTCAGTCGAGCAAGCCATCATCCATGGGCAACGCGAGATCCTGGTCGGCATGGCGACCGGCACGGGAAAGACCCGGACCTGTATCGGGCTCGTCTACCGCCTCGTGAAAGCCAAGCGATTTCGGCGGGTTCTATTCCTGGTCGACCGCTCGGCCCTGGGCGAACAGACCCTGAATGCCTTCAAGGACGTCCGGCTCGAGAACCTGCAGACCTTCTCGGACATCTACGACGTGAAGGGGCTCGACGACTTGGTGCCAGAGGCCGATACCCGGCTGCACGTCGCCACCGTCCAGGGCATGGTCAAGCGTCTCCTTTACCCGTCGAACGAGGACCGCCCCTTCCCGGTGGACCTCTACGACTGCATCGTGGTGGATGAGTGCCACCGCGGCTACAACCTCGACCGGGAGCTGTCGGACAACGAGCTGACCTTCCGCAGCGAAGAGGACTACTTCTCGAAGTACCGGCGGGTCCTCGACCACTTCGACGCCGTGAAGATCGGCCTGACGGCCACCCCGGCCCTGCACACGACCGAGATCTTCGGGATGCCTGTTTATCAATACAGCTTCCGGCAGGCGGTCATCGATGGCTACCTGGTCGACCAAGAGCCCCCCATCCGCCTCGTGACGGCCCTAGCCGAAGATGGGATGGTCTGGGACAAAGGTGAGGAGATCGAGGTCTATTACACCCAGACTAACTTCCTCGACCTGGTGCGAGCGCCGGACGAGGTCAAGCTGGAGGTCGACACCTTTAACCGCAAGGTCGTCACCGAGAACTTCAACCGGGTGATCTGCCGCGAGTTGACACGGTACATCGACCCCTCGCTGCCCGGTAAAACGCTGGTCTTCTGCGCCACCGACAGCCATGCGGACCTGGTGGTCCGACTGCTCAAAGAGGCCTACGACGAACAGCTCGGAGGCATCGACGATGACCTGATCGTCAAGATCACCGGCACGTCCGACAAGCCCCTGGAGCTGATTCGCCGGTTCAAGAACGAGCAAGCGCCCAAGATCGTCGTGACGGTGGACCTACTGACCACGGGTATCGACGTTCCCGAGATCACGAACCTGGTCTTCATCCGACGGGTGAAGAGCCGCATCCTCTACGACCAGATGATCGGTCGGGCGACCCGGCTGTGCGACGACATCGGCAAGGAGCGGTTTCGCGTCTTCGACGCCGTCGACATATACAAGGACATGGAACCGTTCTCGGCCATGAAGCCCGTGGTGACCAACCCCAAGCTCACCTTCGAGCAGCTGGTCGGGGAACTGATCGCCGTGAACCACGAGCAGGCCCGGCAGGACATCCACGATCAACTGATCGCCAAGCTAAGGCGCAAGGTCAAGAAGCTGCGAGACCGGGATGGGTTCGAAACCCTGGCCGGGATGACGCCGGAAGCCCTGGCCAATCAGCTTCGATCCGAGGGCCCGGCGAAGTCGGCCGACTGGTTCCGGTCCCACATGGACCTCGCCCTCTACCTCGATCGGGTAAACACTGGAGACGGCCCCACCGTCATCGTCTCGCACCACGAGGACGAGCTGCGCCGCGTCGAGCGCGGGTATGGCAAGGCCAACAAACCCGAGGACTACCTCGAGTCCTTCACGGCCTTCGTCCGGGAGAACATGAACCTGATCCCGGCCCTGGCCATCGTCACCCAGCGGCCCAGGGACCTGACCCGGCAGCAGCTGAAGGAGCTGAAGCTGGAACTGGACAAGGCGGGCTACAATGAAGCGAGCCTTCGGACGGCCTGGCAGGAGATGACCAACGAGGACATTGCGGCCTCGATCATCGGGTTCATCCGCCAGCGGGCGTTGGGCTCGCCGTTGGTTTCCTATGCGGAGCGGGTGGACCGGGCCGTGAAGAAGATCCTCTCCAGCCGCAGCTGGACGGACCCGCAGCGGAAGTGGATCGAGCGAATCGGCAGCCAGCTCAAGCAGGAGACGATCGTTGACCGGGACGCCCTCGACCGCGGGCAGTTCAAGGCCAGCGGTGGGTTTGCTCGGATTGACAAGCAGTTCGATGGCCAGCTTGAAGCGATACTTGGCGACCTGCAGGAGCAGGTGTGGAAGGATGCAGGATAGACCCCGATGAGCACGACCCAGGACATCGTCCAGAAGCTTTGGAGCCTCTGCCACGTTCTCCGGGACGACGGCATCACGTACCACCAGTACGTGACCGAGCTGACCTACCTGCTCTTCCTGAAGATGGCCCAGGAGACCGACACCGAGGACCAGTTGCCTGCGGGGTACCGCTGGGACGACCTGGATCTCAAGGATGGTATCGAGCAACTCGAGTTCTATCGAAGGATGCTCATCCATCTGGGTTCCCACGGGTCGAGCCGGGTGCAAGCCATCTTCGCCAACGCCTCGACCGCGATCCGGGTGCCGCGCAACCTCAAGAAGCTGACCGACTCGATCGACGAGCTGGACTGGTACAGCGCCCGTCACGAGGGCCTGGGCGACCTGTATGAGGGGCTGCTCGAGAAGAACGCCAGCGAGGTGAAATCGGGTGCTGGCCAATACTTCACGCCGCGTCCGCTGATCGACGCGATGGTCGCCTTGATCAAGCCACAACCCGGCGAACGCGTGCAGGATCCCGCAGCCGGGACCGGTGGGTTCTTGGTAGCGGCCGATCGGTACGTCAAGGCGGCCACCGACGAGCATTACAACCTGACGGAGCGGCAGCAGGAATTCCAGCGTCGCGAGGCCTTCTACGGGATGGAGCTGGTGCCTGACACGCATCGGCTCGCGCTGATGAACGCGATGCTGCACGACATCCAGGGCGACATCCTGCTGGGTGACACCCTCTCGCCGCAGGGAGCCGCCCTGCCGAAGGCCGACGTTATCCTCACCAATCCGCCCTTTGGCACCAAGAAGGGGGGCGGATTGCCCGATCGGGATGATTTCACGTTCCCGACCTCGAACAAGCAGCTCGCCTTCCTGCAGCATATCTACCGTAGCCTGAAGCCAGGTAGCCGGGCAGCGGTGGTCCTGCCTGACAACGTGCTCTTTGAAGACAACGCCGGGGCCCAGATCCGCGCCGACCTGATGGACAAGTGCAACCTGCATACCATCCTGCGGTTGCCCACCGGAATCTTCTATGCCCAGGGGGTCAAGACCAACGTCCTGTTCTTCACTCGGGGGAAGAGCGATAAGGGAAACACTGAGGGGACCTGGGTCTACGACCTTCGGACCAACATGCCCTCGTTCGGCAAGCGGACCCCGCTGACCCGCGAGCACTTCAAGCCCTTCGAAGAGGCCTACGGCGACGACCGGCACGGCCAGAGCCCACGGGTCGACCAGGGGGAACAGGGGCGGTTTCGCTACTTCACCCGCGAGCAAATCAGGACAAGGGGTGAGAACCTCGATATCTCGTGGCTCAAAGATGAGAGCGTGGAGAGCGCCGAGGACCTGCCGGCGCCAGAGGCGATCGCCGCCGAGATCATGGAGAACCTACGGACCGCGCTGGAGGAGATGGAGGCCCTGAGCGAGTTGCTTGATGAGTCTACGACCAAAGTGGGTGCATAACAGATGATTACTCATTTAACCTCGGAGTTGCCTTCTGGTTGGGTCGAAGCATCATTGGGCGACTTGACCGCAAAGCTGGTAGACGGATCCCACAATCCCCCGAAGGAAGCTGATTCAGGCTTCCCGATGCTTAGTGCCAGGAATATCGAGCGCGGGCAGATCCAGTTCACGAAGTATCGACTTATCCCAGAGCAGGACTTCAAGGTTGAACACGGCCGCACTCTGGTAAGCCCAGGGGATGTGCTACTGACGATTGTGGGAACGATCGGGCGAACCGCCATTGTTCCTAACGGTAGCCAGCCATTTGCTCTTCAGCGCAGCGTCGCGGTGCTTGGACCGCAAGGCCTAACACCAGAGTATCTCAAGCTTCAACTAGATAGCCCAAATATCCAACATCGCTTGGAATCGGAAGCCAAGGGTACTGCCCAAAAGGGGATCTACCTAAAGGCGTTGGCTGAGATTAGGTTGCGGGTTGCTCCCCTCAACGAGCAGCGCCGAATCATCGCCAAGTTCGAGGAACTGACTGAACGTAGCCGCCGCGCGCGCGAGGCTCTAGATGCCATCCCGGCCCGTCTGGACCGCTTCAGGCAGTCGGTGCTGGCCGCAGCCTTCCGGGGCGACCTCACGGCCGAGTGGCGGGCGAAGAACTCGGACGTGGAGCCGGCATCGGTGCCGCTGGAGCGGATCCGTCTAGAGCGGCGGCGGAGGTGGGAGGAAGATCTCCGAGCGAGGGGAAGGAGCCCGGAGAAAGCAACCTACCCCGCGCCTATTAACGTTGAAACCGATGGCTTATTTGAGCTGCCAGCTGGATGGTGCTGGGCGAACCTCGATGAACTGTCATGGGGCTCAGGCTACGGCACATCGGTGAAGTGCGACTACGAGCAAGAGGGGGCACCGGTTCTTCGGATACCAAACATCGCGCGAGGCACGATCGATCAGGCTGACTTGAAATTCGCCAGTGAAAATCTGGATGGGAGCGGAGTACTCGCTCCTGGCGACTTTCTTATTGTTCGGACGAACGGTAGCAAGGACCTCATTGGCAGGGCATCAGTTGTCACCGAGCCTTTTTCTCAGCCAACCTACTTCGCGTCTTACCTAATTAGGTTCCGACTTCTCGGCGGGTTAGGCATTCAAAGGTACATCAGCTTGGTTTGGCAGTCACCGCGGATTAGAAGGACGATCGAGTCGATGGCAGCAACCTCCGCTGGGCAGTACAACGTGAATCTAGAGAAACTGAAGACGATCACGATTCCGATTCCGCCTGTGTCTGAGATGGAAGTGCTAGCTGAACTGGTCGAGAACCTGTTGGGATACTCAGAATCCGTGTCCCAAACCGCTACCTCGCTTGGCGCCACTGCGTCTCGACTTGACCAATCCATCCTCGCCAAGGCCTTCCGAGGAGAGCTGGTTCCCCAGGACCCCAACGACGAGCCTTCGTCGGTGTTGCTCGATCGGATTCGGAACGAGCGAGCTGAAGCGGTGGTGCCCAAGGCGAAGCGAGGACGAAAGGCCCGCGAACTGGTTGAGGCCAAGGGGTAACCGATGACGGCGCTTGAGGCGATCGAGACGGTTCTGTCAGAAGCGGGGCAACCGCTGGACTGCAAGACCATCACCCAGCGCGTCCTTGAGAAGCAGCTGTGGAAGACCAACGCCCAGGATCCCGAGCAATCGATCGCGGCCTACCTGTCGGTTGATATCAAGTACAAGGGGGAGCAGTCCAGATTCCAGCGGACCGCGCCAGGCACCTTCGCTTTGAGGAGCTGGGGCCTACCCGAGGTCGCCTCGCGGGCCATCAAGAAAGAGGCGACGCTGACGGTGCCCCCAGCCGAGCCCACCCCAGTTACCATGTCTTTCGCTGACGCCGCCGAGCTGATCCTGAGCCAGAGCATCGACCGGAAACCGATGCACTACAAGGCCATCACCGAGCGGGCCCTCGAGATGGACCTGGTATCGTCGTCTGGACAGACCCCGGCCGCCACCCTCAACGCGATCATCAGCATCGCGATCGCCCAAGCGGCCAAGCGTGGTGAAAGCCCCAAGTTCACGCGGCCAGGGCGTGGGCTGATTGGTCTCAGCACCTGGGAATCCGACAGCCTTGCCGTCCAGATCGAGCGGCACAACGCCGAGGTCAAGGCCGCCCTGCACTACCGCTTGGCCACGATGAATCCCGCCGAATTCGAGGCGCTGGTAGGCCGGCTTCTCGTCGCCCTGGGCTTCGAAGAGGTCGAAGTCACCCAACGCAGCGGCGATGGGGGGATCGACGTGAGGGGAACCCTGGTCGTCGGGGATGTGATCCGCACTCGGATGGCTGTCCAGGTCAAACGGTGGAAGCAGAACGTCCAGGCCCCGACCGTGCAACAGGTCAGAGGAAGCCTGGGCACCCATGAGCAGGGGCTCATCATCACGACGGGCGATTTCAGCTCGGGGGCCCGTCAGGAGGCCCAACGGGCGAATGCCGTGCCGGTAGCGCTGATGAGCGGTGCACAGCTCGTCAACCTGTTGGTCGAGCACGACATCGAGGTGCGGAAGGCGACCCACTATCTCATCGAGCTTGGACAGGCCGACGACGAGGGTGCACAAGCCTAGTCCAGAGGAGGGAATACCTTGGAACCGCTGCCTTTCGAGATTACAGAAGCCATCGTGCAGTGCATTGGCAAGAGCTTCCACTACAAGGACCCGCTTGCTCGTTTCTTCCGTAACTGCGGAGTCCCCGCCTCTTTGATCTCGAAATACAAAGCTGAATCCAAGTTCAAGATGACTCGCTTCGTCCTCGGGGAACTTGAGGAGACTGAGGACGGTCAACTGGCAGCCAGGAAGATCCTAACCCAGCTTTGCCAACTCAAGAAGATCCCTGACCCGAACGCGCCCGATCCGAGAGCCGGCCTTGAAGCCCTTCAGGCCCTCAAGGTAATTGCCATCGAGCAGAAGCTCTTCGTTGAGGAGCAGCGCAAGGCAAGTGAAGACCGTCAGCGGGCAGCCCAGGAGAAGATCGCTGCTCAGCAGGAGCGGGCCAGGAGGCTCGAAGCGCTCAAGGCGTCGTTTCTAGAAGGGACCGCAATGACTAACCGGCAGGCTGCTGGTTATCTGTTGGAGGATCTCCTCGCCGAGCTGTTTTCACTGAGTGAGATCGAGTACCGAAAGTCGTACAAGACTGGCACCCAGCAGATCGACGGCCACTTCAACTTCGAGGGATTTGACTACATCGTGGAGGCCAAGTGGCGAAAGGATCGGCCTGACGAGCAGGAAATCGCCGGGTTCAAGAACAAGATCGAAACCAAGCTGGCCAGCACGCGTGGCTTGTTTGTATCGGTTCAGGGATACCGTGAGGAGATTTTGAATCAATTTCAGGGCCGCGATGCCAAGATCATCTTCATGGACGGGACGGACCTATTCCACATCCTAGACGGGCGAGTTAGCCTGACAGATGCCTTGAAGCTCAAACGTGAGAAGGCAGTTCAGGAGGGTCGGGTTTTCGTTTCGCTGGCTTCCCACTTCTAGAATCGATCATTCAGACCTCATGGCCGCTCCAACTACCCTCGTCTTCCCCTCGAGGACTTTCTCCTTGACGAGATTCCGGATGTCCTGGTCTGCGATCAGTTCGAGCGGATTGCGAATCATGTTAGTAGGTTCGGCTGTACGTCAGGTCGACTGACTGGACTACCCATCGGCCAAGGGTTCGGCCAAAAAAAGAGAATCTTTTGCTGCCTTCTCATACAGCTTGATCGCGAGCCCGTTGCGGTTGCAAAAATGTTTGACGAGCGTCCAGTGCTGGTGGCCGGGCAGAACGCCGAACCTCTGGGGCGCCTCGAAGAACTCGCGCATGACGGCGATCGCGCGCTTCTTGTACTTCGAGACCGTCTTATTAGCCGAGCAGTGGATCTCCGCGTGGTACTGCGGGTGGTTCCACAAGCCGAGCGCCTTCGCCACGCGTCCGACCATCGTGGGCGCGATCCTCACCTCCGCCGCGACGTCCGAGGCGAAGTGGGTGTAAGCAACCTCTTGGCCGCCGATCGCCATGTTGGCCAGCTGGGGCACATCGTCGTCCCGTTCGGGGTCAAACACGACGGCCGTTGCCTCGCCCCGATGAACCTGCACCTCGCGCGCTTGCGCCACGAGCCCCTCCGCTGTGTGCCTATACTGAGCGCACTCCTCCTTGAGGGACATGGTGATCGCTTCCATGCGCTCCGCGTGCTGCTGGAACACCTGGGCTTGCTGTTGTAGGTTTTGCTCGAAGAGAGCCTGCATGTAGCCCAGCTGCTGGTGGGCTACATGCAAGACCAAGGCCTCCGCGCGCCGCTGGATCTCATCTGGCAGGGCGTCGGGACCGTACGGCCCCGGCGGCAGAACGGTCGGCCGTGCTGCCTCGTACTTTTTCGGGATGGGGACGATCTTGGCTACCGCGGCAGGTCCCTGGTGCTCGGACATTAGCCCACCTCCTTGTTCAGATGCATCGTCATGGCCACGGCCTCTTCGGTCAGTCGCTGGATCACGTCCTTCAGCTTGTCTGTCAGCTCGGCCCGCGCCTCTGGCGGCAGGGCTTCCTTCCAGGCACTCAGCTCCGGCGACGCCTCGATCATCTCGTTCAACGACTGCTCGAACGTCTTCTGCCGGGCCTGGCCCTTGGGCGCCTCCTCACCATGGCGTTCGATGAAGAAGACGTCCAGCTCCCTGCCCAGGGCGTTGGCGAGCTTCTTCAAGTCGTTGAGCCGATAGGCCTCATAGGTGGGACTCTCCCAGCGGGTGATCGATGGCTGGTGGGTCCCGATCAGCTCGGCCACCTGCTCCTGCGTAAGCCCCTTGGAAAGCCTCATTCGCGTGAGGGCCCGCCCGATCTCAAGACGGCCCGAGCGTGGGTTGTAAGAGGGCAGCACGGGCGCCAGTTCGCCCGCGCGCGCCGTCTCGTACTCCTCGATCTCCGCGGCCAGCTCCTCGATGTGGCGCTCGAGCTGGCCGGTCTGTAGTTCCAACAAGATGGGGTTGTCGCCGTAGCGCTCCCGAGCCTCATCGAGGCGCGTCACGAACTCCTCCAGCGACTTCACGCTCTTATTGTACTGGCGCTCGTTGCTGATCATCAGGTCACCTCCACGACTCCCTTGGGTACGCCCTGTTGGTCGCTGCCGAAGAACTCGACCCAGGTGTCCCACCCCGTCTGGTCGAGCACCGGGTAGAGGTCGAGCGGGCCAACCTTGCGGGTCTGGTGCAGGCCAAAGATGAACATCGCATCGGTGTCCGCGTCCTTCACTAACGCCTCGATGGTCGGCGGCAGCCAAACCACGCAGTCGATGTCATTCGGCGGCTTGCCGACCAATCGCTCCTTATCCGTGACGAAGCTACCGTCGATGAACAATCTCGAAGCCCCGATTCGTCGCGACGCACCCAGAAGCCGCTGCAATTGGGCAAAGAGCCGACGACGCTCCTCATTGGCCGACCCGAGTCGGACTTGGATTTCGGCCTCGCCGGCAGGATGGATGCCCGCCGGGAGGTAGCCCGTGCCGGGATCGAAAGAGGGTAACACGGTGGCCCGCTCCTTTTTCCTGGTACCATATCATTAATGTTATGAAAGATCAATCAGGGGTCGATACCGGCGGAGAGAGATGTGGTCGACGCCCGAAGCAAGCCTGATCCGTCTCACCCTCCACCCGCCTTGCCCCCCCCCGAGCAGTGAGTCGCTTGTCTTGTTCACGATTCGTGAATAGCATATGGACTAGAAGGGGGGGAGAGATTCTGAAGCCTCAGGACGTGGTGGTCTTGCTTGCCCTATCCGGCAAAGAGCCGGATTGGACATTCAAGAGCCTGGCCGCCGAGGTCGGTTTGAGTCCCGCCGAGGTGCATGCAGCGCTGAAGCGCTCGGCCAGGTCGACGCTCTACGATCCGGTGAGGCGAAAGGTCAGGGGGCATGCGCTCATGGAGTTCCTGACCCACGGCATGCGCTACGTCTTCCCAGCCACCCGCCTGCCGAGAGCGCACGGCATCCCGACGGCGCACTGCGCCGAGCCCTTGTCCGGGCGGTTCGCCCTGGAAGTCGATGATCGCGTGGTGTGGCCTCATCCGCAGGGCACCGAGTTCGGAGACGCCATCGAGCCGCTCTTTCGGTCTGTCCCAGAGGTGGCCCTGCGCAATTCGAAGCTGTACCGCCGGCTTGCCCTGGTCGATGCCTTGCGGATGGGGGGCGCGAGAGAGAGGCAACTTGCCGCAGAAGCTCTCGATCGGGAACTCCGAACATGAGCGGGCTGGAACTGCTACAGGAGCTCGGAGGGATGAGGGACCTCTAGGACCTTGGCTGGAGTGACGTGACGGGGTACGAGGCGATCGCCCTCACCCCTGCCAGTCCTGCCTATTCGCCGATTCATCTGGTCGCGACCGGTGTTGGATGGCTAGCCGATCCTTGGACAACGCTTGCGTTACCCAAGGATCCAAAATAATCTTGGGTAAGGAACCCAGTACCCAAGGATCGAAGCAAGATGCCGCAACTCGTGGAGCGAATCTGGCCAGCAGACCCCTCTGCCGCGGGCGGACGTTCGGCAAGGCAGGCCTTCTCTTACTATGCCTACCTGCCAGACCCGATTGCCGGCATGGAGCTGCTGTTGCCCGGCCCCCTCGCACGAGACGTGGCTGCGGCTGAACGGGAGCTGGCGCAGCTGCAGGGCCAGGCCAGCTTTCTCGGTCTCGAAGCCTTGAGCCGGCAGCTCCTGCGGGCAGAGAGCGTGGCCTCCTCGCGGATCGAGGGCCTGTCGCTCTCCCAGCGCCGCATGGCCCAGGCCCTGTTCGACCCGAAGGCCGCCGATGCCACCGCACGGGCCGTTCTCGGAAACGTCAAGGCGATGGAACAGGCCATCGCGATCGGGGACAGCGCCGACCGCATCACGGTCGATCACCTGCTAGGGGTTCACGCGGCCTTGTTCGAGGGCACCGGCGACCAGTCCATGGCCGGGCAGCTGCGTAGCAGCCAGAATTGGATCGGAGGCAACTCGCACAGCCCCCGGAACGCCGAATTTATTCCGCCTCCCGAGGACCAGGTTCCGAGCCTGCTCGAAGACCTCTGCGACTTCCTGGCGCGCGAGGATATGCCCGGACTCATCCAGGCGGCCATCGCCCATGCCCAGTTCGAGACCATCCACCCGTTCGCCGACGGCAATGGCCGGGTAGGACGCGCCCTGATCCACGTGGTGTTGCGCCGGCGCCAGCTCGTCCCATCCGTCGTACCACCCGTCAGCATGATACTCGCGACCAACGCAGCCCGCTACATCGACGGTTTGACCCGGTTCCGTAGCGGCCACCTGCTGGATTGGTGCGCCATGTTCATGGCCACCATGCAGACGGCGATCGCCCGCTCGGAAGAGCTCGCCGCCCAACTTGGCGACCTGCAGGAGCGCTGGAGGTCGGCCGCCGGCCATCCGCGGCGGGACTCGACGGCCGAGAAGCTCATCCGCGCCTTCCCTGGCCGACCGATCCTCGACGGCAAGATCGCCGCGTCGCTGGCCGGCGTGAGCGACGAAGCGGCCCGTACCGCCCTGCTCGCTCTCGAAGAGGCTGGAGTGCTACGTCCCGTCGTGCTCGGCAAGAAGCGCAACCGCGCATGGGAGGCTCCCGAAGTCATCGAATTGCTCGACACCTTCGAGTGGCACCTGGCCACGCCGACTCGCTCCGAGCAGCCCCGGCGCCCCTCACCCCGCCCCAGACGTTCGAAAGGAACCCTCCCATGACCAAGAAAGCCGTCGTCCTGCTCTCCGGCGGGCTCGACAGCACCACCTGTGCCTACCTCGCCAAGTCCCAGGGCTACGAGGTCTACGCCCTGTCCTTCGACTACGGCCAGCGCCTGGTCAAGGAGCTGGACAGCGCCCGGGCGATCGCCCGCAACCTCCCCGCCACCGAGCACATCGTCATGTCCTTCGACCTGACCCGCTGGGGCGGCTCGGCCCTCACCCAGCAGGACCTCGCCGTCCCCACCGGCCGCAGCCTCGAAGAGATGGAGGAGTCGATCCCCGTCACCTACGTCCCGGGCCGCAACACCCTGTTCCTCAGCTTCGGATTGAGCTACGCCGAAGCCAAGGGCGCCGAGGCCGTGTTCATCGGGGTCAACGCCCTGGACTACTCGGGTTACCCGGACTGCCGGCCCGAGTTCATCGCCGCCATGCAGGAGGTAGCCCGGCTCGGCACCAAGGCCGGCGTGGAAGGGCATCCCACCCGGATCGAGACCCCCTTGCTCCACTGGAACAAGGCCGAGATCATCCGGCACGGCCTCGAAGTCGGGGCCGATTACAGCCTCACCTGGTCGTGCTATCAAGGGGGCGATCGCCCCTGTGGTGTCTGCGATTCGTGCCTGCTGCGGGCCAAGGGCTTCGCGGAAGCCGGCGTGCCCGACCCGGCGCTGGTTAGCCCGCCACCCAGTTCAAGCCGATGATCGTCTTGGCGTCCGTGATCTCGCCCTTCTTGACGAGCTTCAGGGCTTCCTTGAGGGGCATGCGCACGACCTCCAGGAACTCGTCCGGGTCGGAGGCGTGCTCGACGGCTTCGAGACCGGTCGCCTTGAACAGCACCAGCCGCTCGTTGCTGTAACCCGGCGCCGGGACGATTTCGGTCAGGCGCTCGAGCTTGGCCGCCTTGAGCCCCACCTCTTCCGCCATCTCGCGTTGCGTGCACACCTCGGGCGACTCGCCCCACTCGAGCTTGCCCGCCGGGATCTCGAGGGTGATCTCGCCGATCGGGTACCGGTACTGGCGGACCAGCACGACCTGGCCGTCGGCGTCGACCGGCACGACGGCGATCGCCCCCGGATGCTCGACGATCTCGCGGTTCGCGACCTCGCCGTTCGGCAGGGCCACCGTGTCCATGCGGACCTTGAGGTAATCCCCCCGGTATACGCTTTCCTGCGTCAGGCCCCGCTCACGCAGGTACGGGTAATCGTCAGTCAAACTCGTTCCCTTCAAACTCCGCCCATCCGCTCGATTCTATCACGACGAGCGCTCCCAGCTCATGGCCCCCCGATGACCCAGGAAACGCCGGGTTTCGAGCAGGGCCGCCTTCTCCTCTTCGGTGAGGCGATCGCCCTTCAGCCAGCGGTCGAGCTTGTCCCGGTCGATGCGCTGCACACGCTCCAGGATCCCGATCTCGGCGAGCACCGCGGCCACCTCTTCCGGGTGGAACTCGTGGCTCTCCCGCAGCACCCAGCGCAGCACGTCGCCCCCCGGAACCGCGATCCGGTCGGATCCAGTCTCTTCGAAGTAGACCTCGAGCGTGCGGCGCAGGTCCTTGAACTCGGTCTGCATGAGCTCGATCAACCGCCCCAGGTCCCGGTACCGGGAGGCCACGTAGTCGATCCGCTCGAACTGGGCCCGCTGGTAATCCCGACGCTCGCTCTGAAGCGCCAAAAGCCGCGGGGCAATGGACGCGAGCGCCCGGGCGTCCTCGAGGGCGCGATGGAGGGGACGCGGCGGCTCCCCGAAGAGCTCCAGGAGGCGTTCGAGGCTGGCCGCCCGCTCGAGCGGGAACACCTCGCGGGCGATCTCGAGCGTGTCGATCGCCGGGTTTTCCAGCGTGACGCCCAGCTCCGCGCGCGCATGGAAGGTCAGGAAGTTCACGTCGAAGCGGGCGTTGTGGGCCACCACCGGGTCCGCGCCCAGGAAGTCGAGGAAGCCGGGCAGGACGTCGCGCAGGGGCGGGGCCTCCGCCACCATGGCGTCCGTGATCCCGTGGATGGCCACGTTCGCATCGCGCAGGGCGACCCCCGGGTTCACCAGGGCCTCGAATTCGGCGATCGCCTGCCCCTCCACCATGCGCACCGCCCCGATCTCGAGGATCCGGTCCAGCTTGTAGTCCAGTCCGGTGGTCTCGAGGTCGACGACGACGTAGCGCGAGGGCATCAAGTGTGGGGCGTGACCGTGAGGTCCACAACCTGGCCCGACCGCTTCTTGGGCTTGGTCTTGGGCTTGCCAGGCTTCGCCTTGGGCTTGGTGCTCGCGGGCGACGGGTGAACGGAAGGGGTGGCGGGCGCGATCGGGATCACCCTCTCGGAGGGCGTCGCCTGTTCGGGCAGCAGGGCTCCGTAGACGAACTCGGTCGGCGTCCGGCTCGCGGCGAGCGCCCAGGGCGCGGCTTCCACCTCCTGCAACTCGTAGGCGACCCCATCCGCCACCTTGATCGAGGTGAGCGTCAGGCGATACTTGGTGCCCTTCTTGAGCACAGCCAGGACGTCGGGGTCAGGCAGGGTGACCTTGGTGGCGGTCGAGTAGGCCTCCCAGACGGACACCGGCTCGTCCCCGATCGTCTCGAGCCGCAGGCGATAGACGGACGCCCAGTCCGCCGCCTGCCACGAGACGGCGATCGGCTGCTCGTCGAGGGCGATGTGAGGGGCCTTGGGGACGTCGGGCAGGGGGATCTCGACCTTGAGGTCCGAGGCGTTGATCTTGAGCTTGTGGGCGTAGACGATGTCGCCGTCCGCGTCGGCCCCGCTCGCCGTCAGGTGGTAGGTCTGGCCCTCGCCCGGCTGGGGCAGGGCGAAGCGGAAGTAGCCCTCTTTATCCGGCTTGGCCGTGAGCAGGGGCACCTCGCCGAGCTCGGTCACCAGCCGAACCGAGACCTGGCGCGGCTTGAGGTCCTTGTTGGGGCTCGTCACCTTGCCCGACAGGATGACCGGATCGGTCACGGCCCGCAGGGTGAGCTCGGGGGTGGCCGAGCGATGGTCCTTGCCGACCGCGATCGGCACCTCGGGCTGGATGGCCCAGGCCTTGATTTCGCCTGGGTCCCCGAGGTAGGCGGCAATGGGGGTCTTGCCCTTGCGCAGGTCGCGCAAGCTGAAGCCGCCATCGTTGCTGACCATCGTGTCATCCCCGACCGAGAGGCCCGGGATAACCCCCGCGACGACGTGGGCCCCGATGGCGGGGCGGCTCGCGGCCGTCTGGACCTTGCCTGCCACCTCGTAGCCCTTGGGGGCCTTGTGGGGCAGGAGGGCCAGGTTGAGGTTGCGCGGGCGGGTGCCCACGAGGGTCAGGGCCTCGTAACCCGGGGCGTAGGCCGTGATCTGGTAGGTCCCGGGCTCCATGTCCTTGACCTCGAACTGGCCGTGGCTATCGACCTTGACCGTCTTGGGCTTCCGGGCGTCGTCGAGGGCGGCCGCCGGACGGATGGGGGCCGTCGCCCCGGAGCGCCCGGAGCTCGCCAGGGGGGGAGCCGGGGGGGCCGAACTCGGGGCGACGGGCACCGGGGGTGGGGGCGGCATGGAGCCCGAAGCGCCGAGGGAGCCGGAGGCGTCGAACGAGCCGGAAGCCGGGCCCGTCGGGAAGACGTCGGTCGTGAGGGCCTGGACGATCAGGGTCGCGTTGGCGATCCCCTCGCCGTCGGCGGCGCTGGCGATCGCCCCCTTGAGCGTGATCTTCTCGCTGCCGGCCTCGGGGCGGGACGGCGGGTTGGCGGCGGGCGCCTGCAGGGGGGGATTGGTCGACCCCGGGGTCGTGGGGCTACTGCCACAGGCCCCCACCGCCAGCGAACCGGCCAGCGCGAGCGGGAGCCAACGGAACGAACCCATCAAAGGCCTCCAACCTGCAAGACATCGGGGTGAGACGGGCTCCGCCCAGATCGTGCGACCGGGCGGAGCGCGACCATTCTACCGGATCCCCTGGGGGGCGGCAATGGCGGACGATCGCGAAACGACGCCACCTGAATCTCATGACGGCGACGGAACGCGCCCGGTTCGATCGGGGTTGGGAGAGATGGTTTCAGTGGGGGGTAGGCGGAGCCCCCGCCCCCTGCCCCCGCCCCGGAGGGGTGGGGGACTGTCCCGGCGCTGGACGCGCGGGAAAGGGGACCGTCTTCGCCGCGCGCAGCGCCGGCCGACTTCCCCCACCCCCTTGGGGCGGGGGCAGGGGGCGGGGGCTCCGCCTGGGCCGCGCTGCTAACCTGCGACGACTCGGCTGCTCTGGCGATTCTCGTTCAGCAAATTGCTCGCGTGCCGCAGCGGCTCGGGGAACCGGTAGCCGTGGCACTGCTCGCGGACGAGGCGAGCCGCCGTATCCCGGCTGACCCGGTGGCCCGACGAGATGAAGAGCGGCGCCACCCGGTTCTTCGAGCGATACACCACCCCGATGATCTCGCCCTGCCAGACCAGGGACGACACCGACCCGGCGCCGATCTCGGGCTCGACGAACGACCCCACCGAGTTCGCCCGCGCACACCCGATGGTCGGGATCCCGGTCACCACGCCGACGTGCGACGCCGTGCCCAGACCCTTGGCATGGGCGACCCCGGGAGCGCCCACGATGAGCAGGTCGGGCGTCGCCCGCAGCTGCGCCAGGGCCTCCACGATGGCCGGCACCTCGCGGAAACTCACCAGGTCCGGAATGAAGGGGAACCTCGTCGTGTACTCGACGACCCGCTTCTCGACCACCACCATCTCGGGCAGTCGCATCACGGCGACGGCCACCGTGAGCTGGTCGCTGAATCGGCTGTGCGCGACCTCGATGCCGGCCACCAGATGGACGGGGCCGAAGTCGTCCTCGGTCACCACCGCGCTCGCGAGCGCCAGCTGGGTTTGCTGAGCCTCGTAGGGGGCGAGGTCCCAGCGATGGGGACGTTGCAGCTCGATCGTCAACGCGTCTCTCCCGGCGATTGGGTGCTCTTCACCCCCAACCGGGGCTGGGTATAGCCCCCTTGGTTGGTGTGACGATCATACCCCGTCGGGATCAGCGGCCAATTGGAACTTTACAATACTTATCGCCTTCTTAACATCAAGCGGGTTGCTTCTTGCGCGAGGATTTGGTCCCGGCCTTCGGCTCGGCGGCCGGCTTGACGACCGAGGTCACATCGCCGGGCCCCACCCCCAGGATCTTGCGCAGGAAGCGACCGGTGTGCGAGGCCTCGCAGCGCGCGATGTCCTCGGGGGTGCCAGTCGCCACCAGCGTGCCGCCGCGATCGCCCCCCTCCGGCCCTAGGTCGATGACGTGGTCGGCCGTCTTGATCACGTCCAGGTTGTGCTCGATGCAGAGCACCGTGTTCCCGGCATCCACCAGCCGGTTCAGGACGCCCAGGAGCTTCTCGACGTCGTAGAAGTGCAGGCCCGTGGTGGGTTCGTCCAGCAGATACAGGGTCCGGCCCGTGCTGCGGCGCGAGAGTTCGGTCGCGAGCTTGACCCGCTGGGCCTCGCCGCCCGAGAGGGTGGTCGCCGGCTGGCCCAGCTTGATGTAGTCGAGCCCCACGTCCGACAGGGTCTGCAGCTTGGTGAGGGCCCGCGGAATGCTCCGGAAGAAGTCCAGGGCCTCCCCGACCGTCATGTCAAGCACGTCCGCGATGTTCTTGTTCTTGAACCGGACCTCGAGGGTCTCGCGGTTGTAGCGGCGCCCCTTGCAGACCTCGCAGGGCACGTAGACGTCGGGCAGGAAGTGCATCTCGATGACGTTCATGCCCTCGCCCTTGCAGGCCTCGCAGCGCCCGCCCTTCACGTTGAAGGAGAAGCGGCCGTTCGCGTAGGCGCGGGCCTTGGCCTCGTTCGTCGCGGCGAAGACCTCGCGGATGAGGTCGAAGAGGCCCGTGTAGGTGGCCGGATTCGAGCGTGGGGTACGGCCGATGGGCGACTGGTCGATCACGATCGCCTTGTCGATGTGTTCGAGCCCCTCGATCCCGCCCAGCCCGCGCGGCGCCGGGCCCTTGGCGAGCACCTGGTCGATCGCCCCCTGCAGCACCTCGTTAATGAGCGTGCTCTTGCCCGAGCCGCTCACCCCGGTCACCGTGACGAACTGGCCCAGAGGAATGGTCACGTCCAGGTGCTGGAGGTTGTTGAGGTGGGCGTCCTTGAGCCGGATGACGCGGCCGTTGCCCGCGCGGCGCTCGACGGGCACCGTGATGGCGCGATCGCCCCGCAGGTACTGGGCCGTCAGGCTCTCGTCGACGGCCTTCACCTCGTCGAGCGTCCCTTGGGCGACGATGCGCCCCCCGTGCACGCCCGCTCGCGGCCCGACGTCGACCAGGTGATCGGCCGCATGGATGGTGTCCTCGTCGTGCTCGACGACGATCAGGGTGTTGCCCAGGTTGCGCAGGCGCTTGAGCGTGCCCAGGAGCCGCTCGTTGTCCCGCTGGTGCAACCCGATCGACGGTTCGTCCAGGATGTAGAGCACCCCGGTGAGCCCCGAGCCGATCTGGGTGGCGAGCCGGATGCGCTGGGCTTCACCGCCCGAGAGGGTGTTGGCACTGCGGTCGAGCGTCAGGTAGTCGAGCCCCACGTCCAGGAGGAACTGGAGGCGCGCCCGAACCTCCTTGAGGATCTGGTGGGCGATGATCTCCTGGCGCGGGGTGAGCGAGAGGCCCGCGAAGAAGTCCTGGCAGACCCGGATGCTCTGGCTCGTGACGGCCGCGATCGAACGATCGCCCACCGTCACGGCCAGGGCCTCGGGGCGCAATCGCTTGCCGTGGCAGGTGTCGCACGGCCGCATGGTCATGTAGGTCTCGGCTTCCTCCTTGAACTTGTCGGAGGTCGATTCGGAGTAGCGGCGCTGCAGCTGGGGGATGACGCCCTCGTACTTGGTCGTGTAGCCCCACTCGCCCGGCCGGAACCACGACTCCTGGTCGATCCGGATGGCGTCCGGCGAGCCGTAGAGGATGACCTTCTGGACCTCCTCGGAGAGGTCCTCCCAGGGGGTCTCGAGCTTGAACTTGCGGGCCCGCGCCAGGGCCTGCAGGAGCTGGGTGTAGTAGGGGTTGCCGGTGCGGTGCCAGGGGGCGATCGCCCCCTCGGCGATCGACTTCCGCGGGTCGGGTACGACCCGGCGCGGGTCGAGCTCCTGCTTGGCGCCGAGGCCGTGGCAGGTCGGGCAGGCCCCGAACGGGCTGTTGAAGCTGAAGAGGCGCGGCGCGACCTCGCCGAGGCTGATGCCGCAGTCGGCGCAGGCGAAGTGCTCGCTGAAGAGCACCTCGTCGTCCTTGGGCGCCTCGCGGGTGCCCAGGTCCTGGACGATGACGAGGCCGTCCGCCTTCTTGAGGGCGGTGCCGAGGCTGTCCGCGAGGCGCGAGGCCACGTCCTCCTTGACGATGAGCCGATCGATCACGATGGCCACGTCGTGCTTCTTCTGCTTGTCGAGCTGGATCTCCTCGGACAGGTCCCGCACCTCGCCGTCGATCCGGACCCGCACGAAGCCCTCCTTGCGGGCCTCTTCGAGCTCCTTTCTGAACTCGCCCTTGCGGCCGCGGGCCAGGGGGGCGAGGACCTGGAAGCGGGTGCCCTGGGGCCACGCGAGGACCTGGTCGACGATCTGCTCGACGGTCTGCGGGCTGATGGCCTTGCCGCAGCTGGGGCAGTGGGGGGTGCCGATCCGCGCGAACAGGAGGCGCAGGTAGTCGTAGATCTCGGTGACGGTGCCGACCGTCGAGCGCGGGTTGTGCGAGGTCGACTTCTGGTCGATCGAGATGGCCGGGCTCAGGCCCTCGATGTAGTCGACGTCCGGCTTGTCCATCTGCCCCAGGAACTGGCGGGCGTAGGAGCTCAGGCTCTCGACGTAACGCCGCTGGCCCTCGGCGAAGATCGTGTCGAAGGCGAGCGAGCTCTTGCCCGAGCCGCTCACGCCCGTGAAGACGACCAGCTGGTTGCGGGGGATGGTCAGATCGACGTTCTGGAGGTTGTGCTCGCGCGCGCCGCGCACCCGGAGCACCGATTGGTTGTGGTCGGGATCGTGCATGCATCCATGATACCGGCCTCGCACGGCCCCAGCAACCGGATCGAGCCTGGACGGCTCGCCATCCGGGCTCGCTTTCCCCCCTCACCCTCCCCTCATCCCCCAGGGGAGAGGGAGTTGAGGAAGCCCGATTTCCCTATCGGGCATTTGTTGCTTATCGCGCCGAGGCCCCCTGGCGCACGATCCGTTCGAGCACGAGCGGGATCCGGGACGCCGGGATGCGGGTCGCCAGCGCGTCGAGGATGAGGCCCTCCATCTCCCGGCAGCGGGCCTGCCACGAGGCCATGTCGACGCCGTCGGGGGCGAAGTGGACCCCGGCCTCGCCACGGCGCGCCCCCCGCTCAGGCAGGAAGGCCACGTCGCAGGTCCCGAGCGGCTCTCCGCGCACGGGCCCATGGGCGACGATGAGCAGCTCGCCGAGCTCGCCCGGCGGCAGCCGCACGGGGGCCGCCGTGTCGCACCAGAGGATGGGGTGGTGGAAGCCGAGGTCGGTGGCGATCGCCTTCAACCCCACCCGATAGGCCGCCCAGGGCGATCGCCAGACCCCGAAGGGCGGCGTCCACACCTGCAGGTTCTGGGCGATCTGGCGCAGGGCCTCGGCCCGGCGCAGCCACACGCCCCAGCGCGCGCGCCAGCGCGGCTCCCAGCAGCGGCTCACGGCCTCGCGGCGCGACCCCGGAGGATTGACCACGAGCACCCGGTTCATCTCGGCCAGCAAGGCCATGACGGCGTGGCAGCGGGATTCGACCGGGTGATCCCAGTCGGTTCCGGACAGGCAGATGATGTCGTGGCCGGACAGACGCATGGCGCGGAATCCTCCGCCGGGCGCGAGGGAACTGATAGGTCGAGGCTACCGGCCCGGGAGGTCCCTGCCTTCGTCGGACGAGGAGAAAGGCTTGGACAGGTACCGTCCACTCCGCGTCAAACGGTCGCTTCGCGGCGGTGGTGGGCCTCCAGGTGCACGAGCAGGAGGCTCACGTCGGCCGGAGTCACCCCGCCCACCCGCGAGGCCTGCGCGATCGTGCGGGGGCGGATCCGGGCGAGCTTGTCCTGGGACTCGCGCGAGAGGCCGGTCAGGGCATGGAAGTCGAGGTCGGGCGGGATCAGGCGGTCTTCCAGGCGCTTGAGCTTCTCGATCTGCTGGGTCTGGCGCTCGATGTAGCCCTGGTACTTGAGGGCGATCGCGCACTGTTCGACCACCTCGCGCCCCACCTCGTCGACCGAGCGACCCATCAGCTCCCAGACGAGGGGAGCGGGCACCGGGGGGCGGCGCAGCAGGTCTTCGAGGGTCACCGGGCGTTCGATCCGCTCGCCGCAGGCCGCCTCCAGCCGGGCATTGAGCTCGGGGTCGGGCTTCAGCCGGGTAGCAGCGAGCCAGGCGCGCTCGCGGGCGATCGCCTCCCGCTTACGGGTGAACACGCCCCAGCGCGCGTCGTCGAGCAATCCCAGCTCGCGCCCCAACTGCGTGAGGCGCTCGTCGGCGTTGTCGTGCCGCAGGTAGAGCCGGTACTCCGAGCGGCTCGTCAACATCCGGTACGGGTCGTTGATCTCCTTGGTCACGAGGTCGTCGACCAAGGTGCCCAGGTAGGACTCCGAGCGCGCGAACACGACGAGCTCTCGGTCCTGAACGTAGCGGGCCGCGTTGATCCCGGCAACCAGGCCCTGGGCGGCGGCCTCCTCGTAGCCCGAGGTGCCGTTGATCTGGCCCGCCGTGAACAGGCCGGGAGCGAGCTTGCACTGCAGGGTCGCGAAGAGCTGGGTCGCCGGGATGTAGTCGTACTCGACCGCGTAGCCGGGACGCAGCATGACGACCTCTTCGAGGCCCGGCATGGTGTGCAGCATGGCGAGCTGGGTCTCGGCAGGCAGGCTCGTCGACATGCCCTGGACGTACCACTGGACGGTGTCGGCCCCTTCGGGCTCGAGGAAGACCGGATGGTGGTCCTTGTCCGGAAAACGGACGACCTTGTCCTCGATGCTCGGGCAGTAGCGCGGCCCCACCCCCTCGATCATCCCCGTGAACATCGGCGACTGGTCGAGGGCGCCCTTGATCACGGCATGGGTCTCGAGCGTCGTCCGGGTCAGGTAGCAGGGATGCTGCGGGCACGGGCCCTCGGGCGGCAGGAAGGAGAAGTGCAGGTCGGGGGGGCCGCCCGGTGCGAGCTGCACCCGGTCGAAGCGGATCGTCCGACCGTCCACGCGCGGCGGAGTGCCGGTCTTGAGGCGCCCGGTCCGCAGACCGAGCACATGCAGGCTCTGGGTGAGGGCATTCGCCGGGGCCTCGCCCGTGCGTCCCCCCGGCACCGACGAGAGGCCCGTGAACAGCTTGCCGCGCAGAAAGGTGCCGGTCGTGAGGACGACGGCGCGGGCGTGGAGGCGATCGCCCCTTTCCGTCACGAGGGTCACGCCGCCCTCGGGCGTCGGTTCGAGCCCCTCGATCAGGACCTCGAGGACGGTCAGGTTCGGCGTGCCCTCCACGACCTCGCGCATGGCGGCTGCGTACCGCGCCTTGTCGGACTGGGCTCGGAGGGCCTGCACGGCTGGCCCCTTGGAATCGTTCAGGACCTTGATCTGCATGGCCGTGCGGTCCGTGACCCGGGCCATCTCGCCCCCGAGGGCGTCGATCTCGCGGACCAGGTTGCCCTTCGCGGGCCCGCCGATCGCCGGGTTACAGGGCATGGTCGCGATGGTCTCGCGGCTGCTCGTGGCCATGGCCGTGCGGCACCCCAGGCGCGCGGCCGCGAGGGCCGCCTCGCATCCGGCGTGCCCCCCTCCGATCACGATCACATCCCAATCGGCCACGGTCCCTCCCCTCCGGCCATTCTACCCACCGCCCGAACCCGTCGCCAGGGCCGTCCCGCGGTTGACAAGCAGGGATCGCGGGGCGTAGGGTGGCGGTGAAATCAGACTAAAGTAGTCGGATTTGGAGCGAAGCGGCCGTGATCTACCTGGACCACCACGCCACGACCCCCGTGGACCCGCGGGTCTTCGAGGCCATGCAGCCTTACTTCACGACCCACTTCGGCAACGCGGCGAGCCGCAACCACGCCTACGGGTGGGCGGCCGATCACGCCGTCGAGCGCGCCCGGGACCAGGTCGCGGGGCTCATCGGGGCGATCGGCAAGGAGATCGTCTTCACCTCCGGGGCGACCGAATCGATCAACCTGGCCCTCAAGGGCGCCGCCATGGCCTACGCGAGCGCCGGTCGCCACCTCGTCACGACCAACGCCGAGCATCCCGCCACCCTCGACTCGATGGCCTTCCTGGAGACGCAGGGGTTCGAGGTGACCTACCTGCCCGTCGACGAGACGGGGCGGGTCAGCCCCGAGCAGGTCGCGGCCGCCCTCCGGCCCGACACGGTGCTCGTGAGCCTCCTGCACGGCAACAACGAGGTGGGTACCCTGCAGCCGCTCGCCGAGATCGGGGCCCTCTGCCACGAGAAGGGCGTCCTCCTCCACGTCGACGCCGCCCAGGCCACGGGCAAGGTGCCGCTCGACGTCACGGCCATGCCGCTCGATCTGGTCTCGATCTCGGCCCACAAGCTGTATGGCCCCAAGGGCGTGGGGGCCCTCTACGTGCGGCGCAAGGGGCCCCGGGTGCGGCTGGAGCCGCAGATGCACGGCGGCGGCCACGAGCGCGGGATGCGCTCGGGAACCCTCAACGTGCCGGGGATCGTCGGGCTGGGGGAGGCCTGCGCGATCGCCCAGCAGGAACTGCCCACCGAGTCCGTTCGCCTGCGCGAGCTGCGCGATCGCCTCTACCAGGCCCTCACGACCGCCCTGCCGGGAGTGACCCTGAACGGGCACCCCACCGAGCGGCTGCCCGGCAACCTGAACGTCAGCTTCGCCGCCGCTAACGGTCAGCGCCTCATGGCGAGCCTCAAGGAGCTCGCCGTCTCGTCGGGCTCGGCCTGCACGACGGCGTCGCTCGAGCCCTCTCACGTCCTGCGGGCCCTGGGTGTCAGCCCCGAGCTCGCCCACAACTCGCTGCGCTTCGGTCTCGGCCGCTTCACGACGGCCGAGGAGATCGACCGAGCCGCCGCGATCGTGATCGAGCAGGTCCAGCGCCTGCGCGCCGAGCACCCCTTGTCCCCCACAGGAGACCCCCATGCCGACCCAGCCCTCCCCCACGGTTGACGACCTCGAGCGCGCCCGGACCCATGGCGGGTTCGTCGACCGATCCGACTGGTCGTTGCTCGAACTCGCCGGGAAGGACGCCGTCGAGTTCACGAACAACTACGTCACGCAGAACCTGAAGGACCTCTCGGTGGGGGGCGTCCTCTCGACGCCGGTCACGAGCTGGAAGGGGACGATGGTCGACGTGGTCGACGTCCTGCGCACCGAGTACGGGCTCCAGCTCTTGGCCCACCCCGGGGCCGGGGCAGCCGTCACGAGCGCCCTCAAGACCTTCATGGTCAACGTCGACGTCCAGTTGACAGACGTTTCGGCCGACTGGGGCTTGTTCTACGCCTTCGGTCCGGAGGCGAAAGGGGCGATCGAGGCGATCGCCGGGACGACCCTCGAGGGCGATCGCCTGTGGGTGGGGACCGTGGGCGACGCCCGAGTCCGGATCGCCCCGGCGTGGCCCGCCCTGGGCGCCGGTTACCACCTGCTCGTGGCCCGGTCCGACGCGTCGGACATTCGAGAGGCTCTCGATCGCCATGGCCTGCGGCCAATCGCTGCGGAGACCTGGGATCGCCTGCGCATCTCGGAAGGGATCCCGGGGTTCGGCCACGAGATCGGTCCCGACGTGAACCCGTGGGAGGCCCGGCTCGCCGACTGGGTCAGCATGTCGAAGGGCTGCTACCTGGGCCAGGAGGTGATCGCGCGGCTTGCCAACTACGACAAGGTCCAGCGCTTCTTGATGGGCCTCGATGTCCCCGACGACCACCTTCTCCCCGAAAAGGCCGTCCTCACGATCGACGCCCAGAGCGTCGGCACGGTGACGAGCTCCGCACCCGGCGTCGCCCTGGGCTTCGTGAAGGCCGCCCACGCCGTGGCGGGCCGGCGGGTCGTGGTGACGAGCCCGGAAGGGACGGTGGAGGCGACCCTCGCAGACCGGCCCTTCTGGCAGCGGATGGCGAACGGCGGGATTGGAGCCCGACACGGCTGAGGGTTCGGTTATAATTCAAGGGTTTCCCCCCTCGAAGGAGGACGGTTTGACCCTATCCCTGTCCGAAGAAGTTCGTCGCCGGCGGACCTTCGCCATCATCTCCCACCCGGACGCCGGGAAGACGACCCTCACCGAGAAGCTCCTGCTGTACGGAGGCGCCATCCACCTGGCGGGTTCGGTCAAGGCCCGCCGCGCCCAGCGGCACGCCACCTCGGACTGGATGGAGCTCGAGCGCCAGCGCGGCATCTCGATCACGTCGAGCGTCATGCAGTTCCCCTACCAGGGCTTCGAGATCAGCCTGCTCGACACCCCGGGCCACGAGGACTTCTCGGAGGATACCTACCGGACGCTCACGGCCGTGGACGCGGCCGTCATGCTGATCGACGCCGCCAAGGGCGTCGAGGCACAGACCAAGAAGCTGTTCCGGGTCTGCCGGCTCAGGGCCATCCCGATCTTCACGTTCATCAACAAGCTCGACCGGTTTGGTCGCGACCCCCTGGACCTCATGGACGAGCTGGAAAAGGTGCTGGGGGTCCGTTCCTGCCCGATGAACTGGCCGATCGGCATGGGCTCCGACTTCCGGGGCGTCTACGTTCGCGCGACCCGGAAGATCCACCTGTTCCGCGGAACCGACCATGGCCAGCGCCAGGGCGGGGCCGACGTGATCGACCTGGACGACCCGACCGTCGGCGAGGTGCTGGGGGCCGCCGCCCATGCCCAGTTGCTCGAGGACATCGAGATGCTCGAGATCGCGGGCGACCCCTTCGACCTCGAGCGGGTATTGCAGGGGGAGCTGAGCCCCCTGTTCTTCGGCTCGGCCATGACCAACTTCGGGGTGCAGATCTTCCTCGACGACTTCATCCGGATCGCGCCGCCTCCCGCCCCACGCGAGACCGACCAGGGGCCGGTCTCGCCGGACCTGGACCGGTTCAGCGGCTTCGTCTTCAAGATCCAGGCCAACATGAACCCGGCCCATCGGGACTGCATGGCCTTCATGCGGGTTTGCTCGGGGCGCTTCACCAAGGGGATGACGGTCAAGAACGCGCGGCTCGGCCGTGAGATCCGGCTGTCGCAGGGTCTGCAGCTCCTCGCCCAGGACCGCACCCAGATCGAAGAGGCCTATCCCGGCGACATCGTGGCCCTGTTCGATCCCGGCACGCTGCGGATCGGCGACACCCTGTGCGAGGGTCCTGCGTTCGAGTACCAGGGAATTCCCCGCTTCATGCCCGAGCACTTCTCGCAGATCCGGTTGCGGGACCCCTCCAAGCGCAAACAGCTCAAGAAGGGCCTCGATCAGCTGGCCGAGGAGGGGGCCGTGCAGGTCTTCTACCGTCCCTCCCTCGGAGACCAGGAGCCGATTCTGGGGGCCGTCGGGGTCCTGCAGTTCGAGGTCCTGCAGTACCGGCTGAAGGCCGAGTACGGGGTCGACATCGTGCTCGATCGGCTACCCTACGAGATTGCGCGCTGGGTCGAGGCGGACGGGTTCGATGAGCGGACGGTGAAGGACGCCCTGTGCGTGATCGATCGAGACGACCGCTACGTCTTGCTGTTCCGCGATCAGTGGATGATGCGCTTCGTCCAGGAGCGCCATCCCGACCTGGTGTTGAAGGATGTGAGCTGACCGCGATGATCGCGGGTTTCAAGAAACCGATCTACTTCCTGCCGGCGGACCCCGAACCCGCCTACCCGGATCTGCCCCTGGCCCTGATTCGCGATCCGGCCAACGGGTCGGTGCTTCCGGCCATCTTCACGGGGCGGGAGCTTGCCGAGCGGTGGCAGGAACGGTTCATCAACGCGGGCAAGCCGGTGGGGCTGGAGCGGTGGGAGAACCTGGGCGGGGTGCGGACCATGCTGGTGGCCTGTCTCAATGCCGGTTTCGAGTACGCCCTGATCGATCCTCCGCCGGGCAGCACGGAGTTTCGCCGGCGCTGGCATCTGGAGACGGTGGTCGATCTGCTCAACGCCTGAGGCGCAGCCCCCTCGCCGCTACCGGGACGACGCGTGAAGCCGGAGCTTGTGGGCCCCGGGATCCCAGCCCAGGGTCGATCGCCCTTCGAGGACGTCTCGCAGCCGCTCCCCCAGCACGCCCCCCCGCCAGCCCTCCAGAACACTGAGGCCCTCGAACTTACCATGCCGGCTTGCCTCGGCCAGCCGCTGCAGGTCGCTGTTGGTCGCCAGCAGCGAAGCCGCCACCCCGGTCTCGGACGCGATCAGGTGGGTCACGGCCTGCAAGAGGTCGGCGAGCGCCAAGGTGGCCTCATCCGGCGGAGGCGAGTACGGCTCGGGCGTCGGGTAGTCGGAGGCCGGGCGACTGAGCGCCTCGGTCACGACTGCCACCATCTCGCCCCCGTACCGGTCCAGATCCCGCGGGTTCAGGCCCCGAATGACCCGCAACTGCCGCTCCTGCCGCGGCGTCCGCCGGGCGATCTCGACCAGCATTTCGTCCTTCAGCACCGAGCCGCGGGGGCGATCGCGCCGCTCGGCCTCCTGCTCGCGCCACATGGCGAGCGCCTGCAAGGCCGCCAGTTGCCGCGCATCCAATCCCCCGCGCCCGCGGACCCGCTGGTACAGCGTGGCCGGATTCTGCCGGGCCCGCTGCTGGGCCTCCACGGATACCCTCAGCTTCTGCACCTCGTGCTCGGCCCAGGTCAGCCGCCCCATCGACTCCAGCCGCTCCCGGATCCGATCGTAGACGTCGAGCAGGTGCCGGACATCATCCAGGGCATAGGTGAGCTGCGCCTCGCTCAACGGCCGCTGGGACCAGTCGGTCATGCTCTCGCCCTTGGCCAGGCGGAACCCCAGCACCCCCTCGACCAGCGCGCCGTACCCCGGCTTGGCCCCGTACCCCACCAGCCCGGCCGCGAGCTGGGTGTCGAAGAAGGGCTCGGGCAACCGCCCGGCCAGGGTCTGGAGCACCTCGAGATCCTGCTCGGCCGCGTGGAACACCTTGAGGACCCCGGGATCCCCCAGGAGCGCGACGAAGGGATCCCCCTCCCGCCGCCCCAGGCGCCCGTAGTCGATCGCCGCGATGACCCCCGCTCGAGAGGCCACCTGCACCAGCTCGAGCTTGGGGGCGTAGCTGCGCTCCCGGATGAACTCCGTATCGATGGCGAGCACGTCCGCGCCCGCGAGGGCCTGACCCAGGCGGCCCAGGGCCTCCGGGGTATCGACCAGCCCAAAATTCTCGGCCTTCGCCATTCCGTCCCCTCTCCTCCTCGCTCGAGTCCCCATTAACCCCGGCCGCCCCCCCCATGTCAAGCCAGCGCCATGCCCAATCTTGACAAGATGATGGTTAATCGTTAAATTACCGAACCCGCGCCGACGACCGGATCCGGTAAGCTACAGGCAGGAGGCTTCCCATGCTCACCCCCTTGGACAGCGTCCCGATCGACTCACTCACCCCCCTTCTGAAGCGCTACTGGGGCTACGAGGCGCTGCTCCCCAACCAGGCCGAGGCCATCGCTTGCGCCATGACCGGGCAGGACTCCCTCGTGATCCTGCCGACGGGCGGCGGGAAATCGCTCGGGTATCAGCTACCGGCGATCGCCAAGGACGGCATGGCCATCGTCGTCTCGCCCCTGCTCTCCCTCATGCAGGACCAGGTCCAGGCCCTCGTGGGGAACGGCATCCCGGCGGCCACCCTCAACAGCAACCTGACGAGCGACGAGCGGCGCCAGGTCGTTGAGCAGATCCGCACTGGCCACCTCAAGCTGCTCTACGTCTCACCCGAGCGCCTCGCCGCGCCTGACATCCGCTCACTCTTGGCCTCGACCCCCCTCAGCTTCATCGCGATCGACGAGGCTCACTGCATCAGCCAGTGGGGCCACGAGTTCCGGCCCGACTACCGCAACCTGGGCCAGCTGCGCGAGTGGTTCCCCGACCTGAGCCTCCACGCCTTCACGGCCACCGCCACCGACGAGGTGCGCGCCGACATCATCCGGGCCCTTGGCCTGCGCGAGCCCCGCGTGATCGTGGGGGACTTCGACCGACCCAACCTGACCTACCGAGTCCAGCAACGCCGCGACCTGCTCGCCCAGATCCGCTCGGTGCTCGACCGGCATCCCGGTGAGGCCGGCATCCTCTACTGCATCCGGCGCGCCGACGTCGACTCGCTTTGCGCAGCCCTGGTCAAGCTCGGCTATCGTGCCCTGCCCTACCACGCCGGTCTCGGCGCCGACGAGCGGCGCACCAACCAGGCCGCCTTCTCGCGCGAGGAGACCGACCTGATCGTCGCAACCGTCGCCTTCGGAATGGGCATCGACCGCTCCAACGTCCGGTTCGTCATCCACGCCGGCATGCCTAAGTCCATCGAGAATTACCAGCAGGAGGCGGGTCGGGCCGGGCGCGATCGCCTCGCCGCCGAGTGCATCCTCTTCCACAGCGCCCAGGACGCCATGACCTGGCGCAGCATGTACAAGGAAGCCACGGGCGAGTTCGAGCGTTCGGCGATCGCCAAGATCGAGGAGATGTCCCGCTTCTGCCGGACCCTGACCTGCCGGCACCGGTTCCTGGTCCAGTACTTCGGCCAGGCCTTCCCCGAGGCCCCATGCGGGGCCTGCGACGTCTGCCTCGCCGAGCACGCCTCCCTCCCGGACGCCACGACCGTGGCTCGCAAGATCCTCTCCGGGGTCGCCCGCGTGCAGGAACGCTACGGGGCCCGGCACGTGGCCGAGGTGCTCAAGGGGGCGAAGTCCCAGAAGCTGCTGCAAGCGGGGCACGACCGCCTCAGCACCTACGGCCTGCTTGCCGAGCACCAGCTCAACGACATCCTGGACTGGATCGATCAGCTCATCGGCCACGGTCACCTGGTCCGCGCCGGAGACTACCCCGTCCTGCAGCTGACCCCGTCCGGCCGCACCGTCATGCGCGGCGAGCTCGACGTGGTCCTCACGGTGCCGAAGGCGGCCTCGGCCCCCAGGGCCAATCGCCGGACCTTCGAGGGGGCCGAGCTGTCGGCTGGAGAGGAAGCCCTGTTCCAGCACCTGCGGGCCTGGCGGCGCGAGCTCGCCCAGGAACGCGGGGTGCCGCCCTACCTGATCCTGGGGGACGTGTCCCTGCGAGAGCTCGCCTTGACGAGGCCCGCTACCGTGGAGGCCCTGCGCGGCGTTCGCGGCATCGGAGAGGTCAAGGCTCGCGACCTGGGCGATCGCCTGCTTTCCGCCCTGCAAGCAGGCGCGGCAGAGCAGGGCCTCGCCCTCGGCGCCGCTCCCGAGGCCCCCTCCCGGACGACACCCGAACGGCCCAACGCGACCCGCGAGACGGCCTTCGCCGCCTTCGCCGAGGGCCGCTCGATCGCCGAGGTGGCCGCCGCCACCGGCCGCAGCCCCGGCACGATCGAGGGGTACCTGCTCGACTTCATCGGCCACACGGGCCGCACCGATCCGGCCCCCTGGCTCGACGCGGATCGCTACCGCGCGATCCTAGAGACCGCCGAATCCCTGCAGGCCGAGCGCCTGAAGCCCATCTTCGAGGCCCTGCACGGAGAGGTTCCCTACGGGAACATCCGCCTCGCCATGGCCCTGCGGGCCAATCAAGCAAAGGAGTCCGTCCTGGACCCGCTGGCCCCGCCGCGTTAAGACTTGTAACCATCGTTATGGTCCCGCCGGATCGGTGGATAATATCAGCAGTCCACCCGGCCGGAGGGGGCCATGCGCATCCGCACCCGCATCATCTTGGTCTTCTTGCCCTCGGTCCTGCTCCTGGCCACCATCCTGGGGGCCACCCTGTGGAGCTGGGCCGAGATGGATCAGGAGTCGGTCCAGATCTTCAAGCGAACCGCCGTCTCGGTCATCTCTTCGGCCAACCTGCTGAGCCTGGCCCGCAACATGAACATGGTCGAAGCCGACTACACGGTCCGCGTGCGGCCCATCCCGGGCCACAGCCCCCGGGAGGCGATGGCCGCCTTCGATCGGAGCCAGGCCGACTTCGAGCAGACGCTGGACCGCATGCGTCAGAACTACATGGACGCCGGCAAGAAGGCCCGGATCGAGCAGGTCGGGGCCCTGTTCCACCGCTACGTCGCAATCGACCTGGAGATGCGTCGCCTCGTCCTGACCGGGCGCCTCAAGGACGCCGAGCAGCTCAACTACGTCTCCTCGAACCGCACCTACGATCAGCTCGCGGCAGTGCTCACCGACCTGCAAACCTACAGCCAGCTCCACTTCAAACTGCGCCGGACGGCCTTGCTCGCCAAACGCGACTTGCTGCACCGTGTGGCCGCCGTGGGGGCTCTCGTCGCCATCGCCCTCAGCCTCGCCCTCGGTCTGCGGCAGGCCCGTAGCCTGTCCAAGCCCATCGCGGCCCTCGAGCGGATGGCCGATGAACTGGGGAACGGCAACTTCGAGCCCCCGCCCACCACGCGGAACATCGAGCGGACCCACGAGCTGGCCAGCCTCCATCAATCGCTTTCCCGCACGGCCGAAGCCCTGTCGGCCGCGACCCGCCAGCTGCAGGAAACGAACGCCAACCTCGAAGCCCAGGTTCGAGAACGCACGGCCGAGCTGGAGCAGGCCTACGAGGACCTCAAGGAGACCGATCGCCTCAAGGATCAGTTCCTGAGCGCCGTGTCGCACGACCTGCGCACGCCCCTCACCACCCTCATGGGCTACGGTCGCATCCTGCAGCGCGGCGGCGGGGGGGCCCTCAATCCCGAACAGCAGGACTACGTCGACACCATGCTGCGCGCGTCGTCCCTGCTGCTCAGCCTGGTCAACGACCTGCTCGACATGAATCGCATCCGGGCCGGGAAATTCTTCCTCGTCCCCGCGGAGGTCGACCTCGCCGCCCTGGTCGCCGACGTGCTCGACCTCCTGCAATCCCTGGCCGTCGAGAAGCACCTGACCCTCAGCCGCGAGGTGGTGGATGAGGTGCCGCTGGTGACGGCGGACGGTCGACGCCTCACCCAGGTGCTGGTCAACCTGGTCGGCAACGCCATCAAGTTCACGCCGGAGGGCGGTACCGTCCGGGTGCGGATCGTGTCGGAGGGGGACCACGTGCGGTGCGAGGTCCGGGACATGGCCCAGTCCATCCGCCCGGAAGACGCGTCCAAGCTCTTCAATCCCTTCACCCAGCTCGGGGCCGATCTGCAGGCGACGGGATCGGGCCTGGGGCTCAGCATCTGCAAGAGCCTAATCGAGGCCCACGGTGGCCAGATCGGGCTGGAGCATGCGAGCAATGCGGGCAACGTCTTCTGGTTCAGCATTCCGATCGCCTGGCAAGACGAGGCGTTCGTGGCCGATCCCTGCCACGCTCCCGCAGCGTCTTAGCCGAAGCGGGGCGGCCTCCTTGGAGGCCGCCCCGCTCGGTTTCGTCTGGCTACTGGCCGCGCGGGTTGTCGGAGACGCTGATCAGGTAGACCAGGTTATCCTTCCAGGCCTTCCAGTCGGAGTCCACCTGCGAGAAGGGCGGGTTGAAGTTCGGGTCGTCCAGCTCGGCGGCGAAGGCCAAGGTGCCCAGGGCGTCGTACTCCCAGGTCGCGAGGTCGCCGTAGGTGTTGTAGATGGTCCGGGCGATGGTGCCGGCCTTGTAGCCGATGTGCTGGGCCATGTGGTCGCCGATCTTGTGGAAGGCGGCGTCGTCCTTGGTCGTGCTGTTGTCGTAGCCGGGCGGCCAGAGGACCATCCCCGAGTAGTTGTGGATGTCGAGCGACACGGCGAAGTGGTGCTGCAGGCACAGATCGCGCATGGCCTGGGCCTCGGGCTCCGAGAAGGGAGAGGCGCCGCCGAAGTCGTCCGCCCCACCGTCGCGATCGCCCTCCGAGAAGTGGTCGTCCGCGTTGCGGTTGGTATCGACCCCCATGGTGCCGTCGCCGTTGTCGCGGACGTTCTTGCGCCACATCGAGTCGTTCTGCTCGACCCGGGTGCGGCCGTCAGGGTTGACCACCGGCACGATCCAGATGTCGCGGCCGTCCACCAGCTTGGTGATGTTGGAATCCTTGCCGTAGCTCTCGGCGAGCAGGTGGATCAGGCGGGTCGTGAGCTCGACCGGGGGCAGCTCCCGGGCGTGCTGGCCCGAGTTGATCATGACGGAAGGCAGGCCCGCCCCGGGGTGGGAGGTGATCTCGACGGCCGTGATGGGCCGGTTTTCGAGCGAGTGGCCGATCGTCTGGAGGTGGACGATGTCGGGATGGGCCGCGGCCACGGCCTGCAACTCGCTCGTGAGGCTCGCGAGGGTGTGGTAGCCGCGCGGGAAGCCCTTGACCCCGATCTGGGCGGCCGTCATGGTCACCGTGTAGCGGATCCCGAGCCGCTTGAGGTAGGCCTCGCCCTTCGGCGTGACCAGGGCGTCCACGGTCCCCTTGGCCATGTCGACGTTCTCGAACAGGTCGACGCCGTGCGCCCCCATGTCCTTGAGCTGCGAGGGCGCCCGGAAGGTGAGGCGCACCTGCTTGCGGGTCTCGGTCTGGCCCTTGGCCTGCAGGGTGCCGACGTGATCGCCGTTCAGGTGGCTCGACACCCCGCACCCGGCAAGGCCGAGCAGGGTGAGGCTCGCACCCAGGGCGACCAGTGGACGAAGAAGCTGTTTCACGGGGAATCCTTTCAGGCGGTGATGCGGCTCACAGCAGGCATGTCGTTAACGGCAGGTTAAGTCAGTAGAAAGAGCCTACCACGGCGGCCAGCCCGTTCTGATAGGCAGCCGTTAGAGGTAAATTAAATCGCCGTTAAATCTACCCCGGTGGAACCGGAAAAGGGGCGGGCCAAGCGTGGCCCACCCCTTCTTAACCCACCTTCGACCGATTATTAATCGTCTGGCTGAGCGCTTCCCTCGCCGAGGCCCCGGATCGTGGGCCTAGCCCCGGCGGGAGCCCGGCTTGGCCCAGCGGCCTCCGCTCTCGATCCGGGCCCGGACGTTCCGGACCATGTCGGGCAGATTCTTGTTCTCGAAGAAGTTGACGAGACTGCCCGGCAGCGGGATGGCCGGGCGCACGAGCACCGCGTAGCGCAGGATGCAGCCGCCCTGGTCGGGCTCGATGGCCCACTCGCCCTTCATGTCCTTGAGGGCCGTGCCGCGGACCAGGACCCAGGTCACCCCGAAGGGGGGCTCGAGATGGCGCCGCTCGATGATCTCGCCCATGTTGCTCGTGAGCTTGACCTCGGTATAGCCAGGATGCTGGGAGAGGATGATGCTCTGGTTGCAGGCCGGCATGTACTCTTGCAGGTGGGCCGTATCGGACAGAACGGCGTAGCAGGCGTTCACCGGGGCCTTGACCCAGAAGAGGGTCTCGGTGCCCGACATCCCGTCCCGGTGGATCTCGTGGGTGACCGTCTCGCCGTGCTCGACCTTCTCGCGATCGGCGGGCTGGATCGCCCACGCGGGCCCCGCGGTCAGGATCGCCAGGGTCAACCAGCCCCCCCAAACGTGCTTCATCCCGTTCTCCCTCTCGTAAAGAACTATCCTGCTCGAGGCTCTTTCTACCCAGACGAGGGGCGATCGCCCCGGGTTCCGAACCGACCTTTGATGGAGGTTTAATGAACTTCGAATGACAAAAAAACGAGCCTTTTATCAAGTCTGGACAGGGTTCCGGGGATAAGAGTTGCAGCAAAGGCGGATCCGGTAACGGGCGGGGCGCCGAGAGTTGGTAACGATGGAGGACTTCAAGATGAGCTTGTTTGGTGACATCGCGGGCGGCCTGATGAAGAGCGTGTTCGGGGGGGGCGACGGCCTGGGGAAACTCCTCGGCGGGGCGTTCAAGACCTTCGCGGGTGACCTCATGGGCGGCAAGGGCCTCGACGCCGCCTTCGAGGACACCTTCAAGGCCTTCACCAAGGACCTCGTCCACACGGGGACCGAGGGAGCCGCCAAGGCGGGGGAGATGGGTTCCGACGCCATCAAAAAGGCGGCAGCCGGCTTGATCAAATAGCCGCCTCGCAGACTTCGCCCGCCCTCTCCGGAGGGCGGGCCTTTTGTTTATCCTGGAGCGCGCGCGGTATAACAGGCGCATGATCGACCTCTACTCCCTGTCCATGCGAGTACCGACCCTGCTGGTCGCCGGCAAGGCCGACCTGCTGCGCCGCAACCTGCATGCCCGCCTGGTCAGCGAGGGGTACGAGGTCCACCTCGCCTCCAGCGGCCCCGAGGCCGTCGCCTACGTCAACCGCGAGCACCCCGACGGGATCCTGGCCGACGCCACCCTGCCCGGCCTGACCGGGGTCGACGTCCTGCGCCTGTGCCGGGGGAACGAGGACTTCAAGGACGTGGTCGGCGTCCTCATGTGCATGCCCGAGGAGTTCGAGACGACCCGGGTCCGCCACGGCTCGATCGCCAACCTGGTCGTCGAGAAGCCGATCCTGCTCGACTCGCTCATCGACTACCTGCTCGAGCACCTCGCCCCCCCGCCCCGACCGGGCCAGGTGCTCACGATCGCCTCGCCGGCGGGAGATCGCTTCGTGCTCGCGGGCTCCTGGTCGCCTCGCAGCGAGCGCGGGCTCGCCATGGAGCCTGGCCCCGAGTTCGACTGGCTGGGGGCCGATCTGGTGGCGGGCGCCCCGGTCACGCTCTCCTATCCCGGCCCCAGGGGGATCCGGCTCATCCGCTCGGGGGCCTTGCGGGTCGTGACCAAGCGTAACCGCAAGCGAGTGGCCGAGATCTACCTGAAGCCCGAGTTGCCGCGTCGTCAGGCCGCCCCGACCGGGGGCCCGCCGATCCTCGGGGTCAAGTACGCCTCGCCCGAGGGGGACTACCGGCCGGCGATCGCCTACAACCTCTCCGTCTCCGGCATGCGGATCGGAGGGGTCACCGACGAGGTCGAGCCCGGATCCGAGCTGCACCTCTTCTTCTTCCAGCAGGAGCGGCTGGTGCTCGCCGTCCGCGGCACGGCGAAGGCCTGCACGCCGGATGGCATGGCCCACTACGAGGTTTCCCTGGCCTTCGACACCCTGCCGGAGGCGACCCAGCAACAGCTCAACGCCCTGATCAAGCCGGGTTGCCTCGCCCCAGGCGCCCTCTAACGGGCAAGCAGCACTCGTGAAGAGCACCTGACAAAACCAGGCATGTTACCTCTGTTTGGCCGACGTGTCGGCTCGGAGGAACAGTTTCGTCAGGCACTCTTGGCCGGTATGCTAGAATTGGACGTTCGTCCCGGCCCGCACGAGGTGGCATGAGCGCTCAAGTATCGACCGAGGCCACCATGCCTGCCCCGCACTCCGACCCGGGCCCCGGCAACCTCTTTCACCAGCGAAACTTCCTCTGCCTCTGGCTGATCTCGATCGTCCACAACCTGGGCGAGAAGCTGTTCTTCGTCTTCCTGATCATGCTAGGCGACCTCACCAGCCACTCCAACTCGCTGGTGAGCGCCATCTCGCTCGCCTTTTCGGCCCCGGCCGTCCTGTTCGGCTCGGTGGCCGGGGTGTTCGTCGATCGCTTCTCGATCCGGACCCTCATGATCGTCTCCTGCCTGCTGCGGGCCGCCCTCGTGCTCGCCGTCCCCTTCGCCGGCACCATGGTGGGGCCGATCCTGGCCTTCGCCTTCGGCTTCTCCTTGCTCACCCGCTTCTTCGACCCGGCCTTCATGAAGGCCGTGCCCACCCTGGTCGACAAGGAGCACCTCATGGCGGCCAACTCGGTCTTCATGACGACCATGGTGGGGGCCCTGATCGGCAGCTTCGCGATCGCCGGCCCGATCTGGACCCACCTGACCCCCCACCATGCCCACTGGGTGGTGGTCGGGCTGTACGTGCTGGGGGCCCTGGGGGCCGCCCTCATCCGCATGCCGCCCAAGCTCGAGCCGGAGGCCCGCGCGGGCGACTTCTGGAAGGAGTGGCGCTTCGCCTTCCAGTACCTGCGGGATCATCCCCGCCTGCTCAAGGCCTACACGATGACCATGACCATGTTCGGGACCTTCGCCGCCCTGAACGTGATCGCCAAGGGCTTCGCCCTCTCGGCCCTCCGGACGACCAACGCCTCCGACTTCACCTACATCCTGGCCGTCGTCGGGCTCGGCATGGTCGGCGGGGCAGGCCTCTTGGGCCGCTTCGGGCGGGCCGTCCCCAAGCCGCGTCTGGTCCGGATCGGCTTCATCACGGCGGGCTCGGCCGTGATCGCCCTCGCCCTGGTCGGGGTGTTCGCCCGTTCGCTCGGCCTCGAAAACGCCTGGCGCCTCGCCTATGCCCTCGCCGTGTTCGTGGGGGCGGGCGGAGCCTGCATCGAGATCCCGGTCTCGACCCTCATCCAGGAAGGGGTCGAACCCGAGGTGCGGGGCCGCATCTTCGGGGTGCAGGCCATGCTCATGAACCTGGCCTCGACGCTGCCCATGGCGATCGCCGGTCCCCTCGCCGACTGGTGGGGCCCCGCCGTGGTCATGGGCCTCTTGGGCGTCCAGATGGCCGTCATGGCCCTGTTCCGGCTCTCGGATCCGGCTGAAGCCCGGCCGGCGTGATCCGATCATTCGCGACACGAATGGAAACCATCCAAAGGATGCATTTTTCGAATACCGAGGCGCGCGCTAGCATGGGTTCAACGACCCGCCTCGGGCCTGGTCTGATACACTAGGTCAGCCCCTCAAACCAAGGAGGAATCGCCATGCCCACCATTGAAACGACCCCTGAACTGCTCCGCGGCATCTACGAGCGGATGGAGAAGAACCTCCAGACGGTGCGGGGCCGCTTGAATCGTCCGTTGACCCTCGCCGAGAAGATCCTCTTCTCCCACCTCGACGACCCGCAGGGCCAGGTGCTGGAGGCCGGCAAGGCCTACCTGCAGCTGCGTCCCGACCGGGTGGCCCTGCAGGACGCGACGGCCCAGATGGCCCTCCTGCAGTTCATGCAGGCCGGCAAGAGCGCCGTCGCCGTGCCGACCACCGTGCACTGCGACCACCTGATCCAGGCCCGCAACGGCGCCAAGGCCGACACCGAGGCCGCGATCCACGACAACCGCGAGGTCTACGACTTCCTCTCGTCGGTGTGCGCCAAGTACGGCGCCGGCTTCTGGAAGCCCGGCTCGGGGATCATCCACCAGGTCGTGATCGAGAACTATGCCTTCCCGGGCGGGCTCATGATCGGGACCGACTCCCACACCCCCAACGCCGGCGGGCTCGGCATGTGCGCCTCGGGCGTGGGCGGGGCGGACGCCGTCGACGTCATGGCGGGCTTCCCCTGGGAGGTCCTGCAGCCCAAGCTGGTGGGGGTCAAGCTCACAGGCGAGATGAACGGTTGGACCAGCCCCAAGGACATCATCCTGTACGTCTGCGGCAAGCTGACGGTCAAGGGCGGCACCAACCGGATCGTCGAGTACTTCGGGCCCGGCGCCCGGACGCTCAGCGCGACCGGCAAGGCCACCATCTGCAACATGGGCGCGGAACTCGGCGCCACCTGCTCGGTCTTCCCCTTCGACGAGCACATGGAGATCTACCTGGGCGCCACGGGTCGCGCCGCCCTCGCCAAGCTCGCCAAGGAGCACGCTGGGCTGCTTTCGGCCGACCCCGAAGTGGAGGCCAACCCCGAGACGTTCTACGACGAGATCGTCGAGATCGACCTCTCCAAGCTCGAGCCCCACGTGGTCGGGCCCCACACCCCCGACCTCGCGCGGCCCGTCTCCCAGCTCGCGGCGGATGCCAAGGCGAACGGCTACCCGCTCAACCTGACCTCGGCGCTGATCGGCTCGTGCACCAACTCGAGCTACGAGGACATCAGCCGGGCGGCCGACGTGGCGCGGCAGGCCAAGGCCCACGGGGCCAAGATGAAGAGCAAGTTGCTCGTCTCGCCGGGCTCGGACCAGATCTTCGCGACAATCCAGCGGGACGGCCAGATGGCCGACCTCGAGGCCGTGGGGGCGACCGTGCTCGCCAACGCCTGCGGACCCTGCATCGGCCAGTGGAAGCGCGACGACATCCAGAAGGGCGAGAAGAACAGCATCATCACCTCGTTCAACCGCAACTTCCCGGCGCGCAACGACTCGAACCCCGAGACCTACGCCTTCATCGCGAGCCCGGAAATCGTCATGGCCTACGGCCTCGCCGGCACCCTCGACTTCAACCCGCTCACCGGCTCGTTGACCAACGAGAAGGGCGAGAGCTGGAAGCTCGAGGCCCCCAAGAAGGCCCCCGAGCTGCCGGCCAACGGCTTCGTCACGGCGTTCGAGGGCTTCCTCGCCCCGGCCGCGAACGGGGCGGGCGTCAAGGTCGAGGTCTCGCCCACGAGCGATCGCCTGCAGCTCCTGGCTCCGTTCGAGCCGGCGCCGCTCTCGGCCTACACGGACATGCCCCTGCTCCTCAAGACCAAGGGCAAGACGACCACCGACCACATCTCGCCGGCGGGTCCCTGGCTGCGGTACCGCGGTCACCTGGACAAGATCTCGGACAACATGTTCACGGGGGCCATCAACGCCTTCACCGAGGAGCGGGGCAAGACCCGCAACCTGTTCACCGGGGAAGCCGGGCTCGACGTGCCCGCCGTGGCGCGCGACTACAAGGCGCGCGGCCGCAAGTGGGTGGTCGTGGGCGACGAGAACTACGGCGAGGGGTCGAGCCGCGAGCATGCGGCCATGAGCCCGCGCTACCTGGGGGCGGCAGCCGTCGTCACCCGTAGCTTCGCCCGCATCCACGAATCCAACCTCAAGAAGCAGGGCGTGCTGCCGTTCACCTTCGTGAACGCGGCCGACTACGAGAAGGTCAAGGAGACCGACCACGTGTCCCTGGTGGGCCTCGAAGACCTCAAGCCCGGCCAGAACGTCACCTTGGTCCTGCACCATGCCGACGGCTCGACCGAGCAGGTCGAGATCAAGCACACCCTGAACGCCGAGCAGATCGCCTGGTTCAAGGCGGGGTCCGCCCTCAACCTGTTGCGGTTGCAGGGCGACAAGGCCAAGGCTACGGTCTAACCCAATGGCGAAGACCCCGATCGAGAATCCCGAGGCCTTCGCGCTCTACACCCGGATCGGCGAGGCCCTGCAGTCGCAGGGCCCCGTCGTGCTCGGGCAGATGTTCGGGATGCCTTCCTTGAAGGCCAACGGCAAGGCCTTCGCCGGCTACTACCAGGACCGGATGGTGTTCAAGCTCAAGGGGGACGCCCACGCCACGGCGCTGGGCCTTGCGGGCTCTGTGCTGTTCGACCCCTCGGGCATGAAGCGCCCGATGAAGGAGTGGGTGGTCGTGTCCTGGGACCACTCCAGCCGCTGGGAGGAGCTCGCCCGGGCCGCCTTTCAGGCGTTGCCGGCTTGATCCCGCTGGCGATCGCCCTGCTGGCGGCGACGGTCGCGACGGCCTCGCCGTCCCTCGGCCATCCAACGCCCCCTCCGCCCGTGACCATCCGGCTCGCCCATGGCGATCCGATGGAGCGGGAGACCCAGGCTCAGCTCGAAACGCTCTTGAAGCGCTTTGACCTGTCGGATTGGCTGTTCACGCGGTCCATCCTGATCCAAGCCTACGCGGTGCCGCACGACTACCCGGTGCTGACCCTCAACACCCGTCACCGCCAGGATCTGACGCTGCTCTTGTCCTCGTTGCTGCACGAAGAGCTACACCGATTCATCTCGGCGCACCCGGCCCAGGTCGAGGCCGCGGTTCGGGACCTCAAGAAGGCCTTTCCGAAGGTGCCGGTCGGCTTTCCCGATGGGGCCGACTCGGAAGAGGCCGGCTACGAGCACCTGCTGATCAACTACCTGGAAATCGAAGGCGTGGCGATGCTCATGGGCCAGTCGGAAGCCGATCGGGCCCTGAAGCACTGGGAGCAGGACCACTACCGGTGGATCTACCGGACCGTGCGCCAGTCGCCGGGACCGATCCGGGATGTCATCAACCGGCATCGGCTCTGGCCTCCAGGTCTTCTCCCCCCGATCCCTCCCGAACAGGGGGGGTGCTAGGCCTTTCTCGCTGACCTCATACGGCCTTCTTTTTTGGTCTTCCGCCCTTCTTCCCATTGGCGCGGGCGGCGAGCGCCTTGCGCGCGCTGGTGGCAGTCGCTTGCTCGCGGTTGAGATGGCGACGCATCGCTTGTTTCCATGCTTTTCCGCCGAGCAAATCGAGGATCAGGCCTTCGACCGAAATGTCGACATTTAGCCGGCGACTGGTGATGGCCAGTCCCGAAAGGGACAGGGACAGGTCCTGCAAATCGGCCTTGTTGGCCGCTGCGAGCTCCGAGATACGGTCGATCGGAAGGCAGATTGCAACCCCGTCCGGCAAATCCAGTCGGAGTTCACGCTTGGCAACATCGACTTGCACGGACTCAGCGTAGACCTCGTCTCGGGAAGCGGCCTCGCTGCGCTGCCGAACCGCTTCGATCTCGGCATCCGTGGGCAATTCAAAGGGCTCCATTCGCTTTCTCCCACTCTCGATTGCAAGCGGCTAGATGCCTGCCAATCAACTCGACAGCGCGCCTCACCTCGTCGTTCTGCGGTCGCCCGTATTTGATGTCCCAAAGACGGGCGACTGAGCCGATCAGGGCCCGAATTTCCCACGCGTCCTTCGTCACGTGAACGTGAGGCGGTCGATGCTCGCCGCGGGTGTTCACGATGAGGGCGTACCCCTCCGTGAGCCTTGGATCGAGAACGGTCGGCACGGCTTCATTTTACCCACCCGGGTAGGTTTTTGCCAGTCCGATCTTCCGGAAAAGTCTGGCGATCGCCCCCTATCCCCTCTCCCTGAAGGCAAGCAAGCATGGCCTCGTCCCGTCGATCCGGAGGCGAAGGCCATGGCCACGACCGTTCTGCCATCCCTGACGCGTAAGCGCCGAGCCACGCCCGGCCTCCGCTGGTGGCACGCCGTGCCCCGGCTTCCGGGGCGGGTCGCGGTCCTCATGTATCATCGGGTCCATCCCGACCCCCACGTCCTGAACGTCCACCCCGAGCGCTTCGCCGCGCAGATGGCCTTGCTACGGGAGCTCGGGGAGCCGATCGCCTTGGGCGACCTCGTCGACCGACTCCGATCCGGGTTCCCCCTGCCTTCCCGGGCCATCGTCGTGACCTTCGACGACGGCTACCGGGACAACGCCACGCACGCCCTGCCCATCCTCAAGGCGCATGGGATACCGGCCACCTTCTTCCTCACGGCGAGCCACGTCGGAACCCGCACCCCCCTGTGGTGGGATCGGGTGCGGCTCGGATTGAGGGGCCCGCTCGAAGTCGCCCAGGCCTGGCCCGAGCTGGGACGGCCCACGGGCACCCGCGGCACGGAGATCGATCGGGTCATCCGGGAGCTCAAGAAGCTGCCCACCGATCGACGGTTGGCGCTGATCGAGCGGATTTGCCGGCCGGTCGATGGAGGCGATCGCCTCATGATGACCTGGGATGAGGTCCAGACCCTGCTCCAGGCCGGGATGGAAGTCGGCAGCCACACCTTCACCCACCCGATCCTCGCCCGCACGGAGCCCGCCGAGGCCCGGCGCGAGATCGCCCACTCGAAGACCTTCCTCGAAGAGCGTCTCGGCGTACCGATCCGGCACTTCGCCTACCCCAACGGGGGGCGGGGCGACTTCACCCCGGCCCAGAAGGCCATGGTTGCCGCGGCCGGATACGAGTCGGCCGTCTCCACGGTCGAAGGCCTCGTCTCTCGCCGCTCCCACCCGTTCGCGCTCGAGCGAATGGGCATCGACGGCTACCACAGCCTGACCCGATTCGCCCTCAAGGTCCTGGGGTGGCGGGAAGCGTGACCTGACAGGGCATGCAGGCCCTGGTAGACTGACGGGGCGCCCCGTGTCCCGGAGGAAGTCGCCATGGTCCCGATTCGCCCCGTCTCGATCCTCTCGATCCTCGCGCTGGCCCTCGGCGGTTGCGCCGCCTCGGTCGCCCATGCCCGGGACGCCTCGTTCGACGACGGCACCTATGCCCGGCTTCAAGACGTCCTGCCCGACCCCGCCGCCCACCCACTCGCCGGACGCGTCATCGTGATCGACCCGGGCCACGGGGGCTCGGAATCCGGAGCGGTGGGGCCCGGCGGCCTCAAGGAGAAGGACGTGAACCTCGCCGTGGGGCGCGAGCTTGCACGGCTGCTCAAGGAGGCGGGTGCCGAGGTCACCCTGACCCGCGAGGGCGACACCGGCTGCCTGGCTCCCCCGGGCCCGCTCGCGGCCGACCTGCGGGCGCGGATCTCCCTCGCGAACCGGCTGCACGCCGACCTGTTCGTCTCGGTCCATCACAACGCCACCCTCGACCCGCACAACGAGCGCAACCAGACCGAGACCTACTACAAGATGGACGACCCGGGCCCGTCGTTCGACGCGGCCCAGGCCATTCACCGGCACCTCCTGAAGAACCTCGGCTTGCCCCAGGAGAAGGTCGTGCCGGGCAACTACGCCGTCCTGCGCAACGCCGCGGTGCCGGCCGTGCTGGGTGAGGCCTCGTACCTGTCCAACGCCTTCACCGAGCAGAAGCTGCGGCAGGCGGACAAGCTCGAGATCGAGGCCCAGGCCTACTACGCGGGCATCCTCGACTACTTCTCGCGGGGCACCCCCAAGGTCGCCACCCTGTTCGTGGCCGACGCGGACAGCGACGCGCCCACGATCGTCTCCCAGTTGGACGGCGGGGGGGCGGCCCTGGACCCCGGTTCGATCTCGCTCACCCTCGACGGGGTGCCGCGCCCCGCCCACTACGATACCGAGGATCAATCGGCCATCTACCAGATCGGGGGCTCCCTCCCCAACGGTGACCACGCCGTGACCCTCTGGGCGCGCAACGTCGCGGGCAACCGCACGACTCTCGCCACACTGAGCGTCCGGGTGAGCCGCCCGGTCGAGCACCTGATCCTGCGCTCACCGCTCAGCGTCACTCCTCTGGCGGGGCCCATGCCAGTCGTGGCGAGGGCGCTCGACAAGTTCGGCATGCCCGTCGGGGATGGGGCCGGCATCCGCTTCCAGACCAACTCGGGGCATTTCGAGTCCGACCGCGTCGAGACCCGGGACGGGACGGCGATCGCCTACCTCGAGCCCGGCCGGGGGCCACTCTCCGTGCAGGCCCGCGTGGGCCGGGCCAAGGCGCAGCTCGCCATGCCCGCGCGGCGCAGCTTCACCCTGTCGGGGCGGGCCCTCGATGGGGAGGGCAAACCGCTCGACGGGGCGACGGTCATGGCCTTGGCCCCCCATGAGGCCGCCTCGGTCAAGAGCCAGGCCGACGGCCACTGGTGGATGGATCCTTATCCGGCGGGCTTCAGCGAGATCCGGTTCCTGAAACCGGGCTATCGCCCGCAGGTTTTCTCGCTCCTGCGCCCCGCCTACCTGGTGCGCCGGATGGAGCCCATCGCCCCGGGCTTCGGCGCCTCCGACACGATCGTTCTCAACCCGGAAGGGGGGCCCGAGGACCGGGATCCGGGACGCCGCAAGGCAGGCCCCTTCAACTGGTTGGTCGCGGATCGGCTGAGGGCCTATCTGGAAGCGGCAGGTGCCCGGGTCGCCCTCACCCGGAACCCGGACGAGAGCCCGAGCGACGTCCAGCGGGTGCGGTTCGCGAACGACCTGGGCGCCACCCTGTTCCTCACAATCGGCCACCGGGCGACCGATAGCGTCGAGACGAGCCACTATCCCGGCTCGCGGCATGGCCAGGAGGTGGCGAAGGCCGTACGCGAGTCCCTCTTGGGCACGGTGCCGGGGATCCGCGACGGCGGCACGGCTCCGGATTCGAGCTACACCCTGATCCAGACCACCAGCCCGTCCGTGACCACGACCCTCGGGGCCGTCCCGACGGACCCGGACGACCAGGCGAGCCAGGCCCGCAAGGAGGCCTACGCCCTCCTCTTGGGGCTGCTCCCGGCCGAGAAGGACCCCGTCACCCTGGACCTATCGGTGCTCACGGCCCCCGGCCAGCCCGTTCGCAACGCGCTCGTCACCCTGGACACGACCTGGACGGGCCAGACCGACGGGGCCGGGCGGTGGACGTTCCGGAACCTGACGCCCGGCGAGCACTTCGTGAGCGTGACGGATGGCAGGCGGACGCGCACCTTCTGGGTGACGGGGCTCGCGCCGCGCGAGCGGCGGGCGCTGTCGGTCGACCTGAGTGTGCCGGAATTACCGGAGAATCTGGCCCACCTCACCGGCTGCCGATAGCCCTTTCCCCCTGGATGGGGGGATGCAAGGGGGGTATTTCAGGGAACCAAGGGTCCAGGTCTTCAGGGGCGGACCCAGCGCTCCGACAAGGGCGGACGCTCGTCCAACGGAGGCCATCCCATCTGGCGGCAGACGGCTTGAGCCAGGTCGTAGGGCGTGAACTGCGGCACCTGCAGGGCCATGCCGAGCATGGCGTCCGACGGGCCCGAGCGGGTACAGCGATCGTGACAGAAGGCGAAGAGGGCCTCGATGATCTGCGGCAGGTCGCGGATCGAGCGGTTGGCTTTGAGCAGTTCGCGCAGGCACAGCATCAGCTCGCCGCGGGTGATGAACCGGCTCAAGAGCTCGTCGACCAGCTCGCGGCCATACAGGCGCAAGCGGCGATCGAGCGCAAAGCTCAGACTGTCCGGCGTGACCAGGCGGTAGAGGTTCTTGCGCAGCACGACGTCGAGGTGCTCGAGGAGCATCTCGTCGGCCGCGACCCCCTGCTGGGCGGCCTGCTCGAGGGTCTGCGGGATCCAGGCCACCAGCTGACCGGTGGCTGGGCGCTCGCCCACTCGGGCCCCCTTGGCCTGTTCGGGCGTGAGCGCAGCCGGATCGACCCCCATCATGCCCGGCATGACGATGCCCTCGGCCACGGCCTGACCCCAGATGAAGAGTCGGTAGCCCAAGGGGGTCATCTGCTGGTTGTCACGGAACTGCACGCCGGGCAGGACCCAGCCCAAGTCCTCGGCGATCGCCACCCGCAACACCACGATCCCGTCCATCAGCCGGCCTCCCACCGAGGGATCGACCAGGGTGATCAGCTCGGAGCCGACCTCGACCCGGATGGGCGGGGCGTTGAGGCTCAAGAGCACCGCTTCGGGGTCGCGGATGGGGTCCTCGTAGGCGGGCCCCGGCTGGATGGTGTCGCGCGGGCCCATGTCCAGCCACGGGAACAGCTTGGCGAAGGTACGGCGCAGCGGATGATTGGCCATCGGCGACTCCTCAAACAAGGGTTATGGTGACTCTTGTACCCGCAATCTGGCCGTAACCTTCGGGAGAGATCAGCCCGGTGTCTCCAGGCCCAACCGGCAGACCGGACACCGCTCGGGGCCCTTTGGAGGGATCAGGACCCCGCAGCTCCGGCACGCTCGATAGCCCGCCGCCTTCTTCGCGGCCTCACGGCGGGCCACGATCGCGAGCAGGCCCCGCACCGGCCGCGCCAGCTCGGGATCCGGCACGCGGGAGGCGACCTCGGAGGCGATCGCCTCCGCCCTTCCCGGATCGAGCGGTCCCTCCGGGCAATCAGACCTGGGTGAAGCCGGTTGCGGGGCCTCGCGCGAGGCGTCCGGTCGCCATGAGGGCACGAGTTGCCAACGCACGTCCTTGACGATTCCGCGACCGAGTCGGCGATCCAGCTGTTGCAAGAGTCCGGGTTTGAGCAGGGCGAGTTCGTTGGCCCAGGCGGCCGAGCTCACCTCGACGAACAGCACCCCGTCCTTGAGAAAGCGGGGCTGGGTACGGGGGGCGATCGCCGGCCCCACCACCTCGGGCCACGCGGCGAACACCCGGCCCGCTTGCATGGCCTCCTCGGCATTCAGGCCCTTGAGGCCGTTCTTCAGGACCTTGCGCAACCGCTCCACGCTAGGACCCCCATGGCCGGTAGAGGAACCGGTAGATCCGGTAGGTCCGCAGTCCCCGCTGCACGTAGCGGCGTGTCTCCGGAAAGGCGCTCAGGACGGCGTCCCCCGACTGCCGCCACCGGCCGACGTTGCCCTCGCCGGCGTTGTAGGCGGCGAGCACCAGCTCGGGTTGCCCCGGGAACTGCCGGTCGAGGTAGGCCAGGTACCAGCAGCCCAGCCGGATGTTGGTCGCAGGGTCTTCGAGCTGGTCGGTCGAAAAGTCGCTCATGGCTGCCTTGCGGGCCACCCAGCGGGCCGTGGTCGGCATGAGCTGCATGAGCCCTCGCGCCCCCACGGCCGAGCGAGCCGTCGGCGAAAAGCCGCTCTCCACCCGCATGACGGCCGCCACGAACAGGGGGTCGAGGTCGTTGCGCTGGGCCTCCTGGGTGATCACCTCCCGGTAGGGGAAGGGATAGAGGAGGCGCAAGAACCCATAACCCGCCGGTGGCCCGCCCACGAGCAAGGCCAGGAAGACCAGGAATCCCGGCCTCAGGCGGCGCGTCCGCCGCCCCTTGGCGGCCCGGGCGGCCATCAGGCGAGTCCCTCTTCCAGGAGGGCCTGGTCGACGGCCCGGGCGAGATCCTCGGGAGAGCCCTCGTTCCAGATGACCCGGTCGGCCCGCGCGACCTTCTCGCTCAGCGGCCACTGCGACGCGATGCGCGCCTCGGCCTCGGCCGTGGCCATGTGGTCCCGCGCCATCAGCCGCTCGCGCTGCAGCCGCGGATCGAGCGCCACCACCCAGACCGCTTCGGCCATCCGCTCCATGCCCGACTCGTAGAGCAGCGGTACGTCCAGGACGACGGCACGAGGGGGTGGCACCCGCTCGGAGAGATCCCGGAGCTCGCGCTCGAACTCGGCACGCACGGCCGGGTGCACGATGGCGTTGAGGGCCAGGCGCGCGGGCTCGTTGCCGAAGACCCGTGCGGCCAGGGCCTTTCGATCGAGGCTTCCCTCCGGGGTGAGGACCCCGGGCCCGAACTCGGCCCGGATGGCCTCGAGGGCGGGCGTACCGGGCTCGACCGCGCGGCGGGCCGCCTCGTCGGCGTCCAGGATCACCAGCCCCCGGCGCCGCAGGAGGTCCGAGACGGTGGACTTGCCGGAGGCGATCCCGCCCGTGAGCCCGATGACCCGCATGGTCACTAGACCGCGAGCCGCTCGCGCACGATGGCCGAGACGGTGGAGAGGTCCGTGGGCAACCCGAACGCCCCGGGGCCCACGGCCCGGTACCGGAAGTGGCGGTGGCGCAGGCTGTACCGGTCCCAGGTGTTCATGCGAGACCCCGCCAAGCGCTCGATGAGGCCCAGGTGGGGGGTCAGGTCGAAGCGAGCGCCACGCGTCCGGCCGAAGGCCTCGCACAGTTCGTCGATCAGCTCGTCGACGGTCATGGGGTCGTTGCCCAGCACGAGAAGGCGATCCGTGGGCTCATGATCGAGCAGGTGGTGGACGATCCGGGCGATGTCCCGGGCGTGGATGACGTGCAGGCTGCCATCGAGGGAGAGGTGACGGGCGATCGCGAGCCACCGCCCCAGCCCCGGCAGGCCGCTCGAGAGGTGAGAGACCGGATGGCGCGGGCTGCCGCCGAAGATGAGGGTCGGACAGACGGTCACGATGCGGTCGTAAAGGGGATGCTGGGGCCAGTCCCGCACGCACAGGTACTTGCTCTTGATGTAGTCGGTGCCGTGGACCTCGGCCGCGGGCAGGAGCCGGTTCTCCGAGTCCAGGACACTCGCCGTGCCGAAGTAGACCAGGCGCCGGACGCGGGCCGGATCGGCCAGGGCGAACAGCCGATGCGCGAGGCGGTAGTTGACCTCGTAGGAGATGGCCTCGCCCCAGGCCGCCGCCACGTGGATCAGGTGGTCCATGCGGCCGATCACCTCGGCGTGACGCTCGAGGTCGAGCAGATCCCCGGTATGCACGGTGACGTTGGGCCGGCCGAAGGGGGAAAAGCGCAGCCGCGCGGGATCCCGGACCAGGAGGTGCAGGTGGTAGCGATCGTCGGCGGCGAGCTCGTCGAACAGGTAGTGCCCGACGCACCCGCTCACCCCGGTGACGAAGACCTCCTGGGCCATGGTCAACGCGTGGCGACCGTGCCCACCGGCATCCGGGCGAGCACCTCGTCAGCGGCCCGACCGATGGCCCCGGGGGCGCCTAGAACGGCACGCACCGTGCCCAGCCGGGCCACCATGGCCTGTCGCGCGCGAGGATCCTGCAAGAGGGGCAGGAGGGCCGACGCCATCCGATCGCCCGTCGCCTCGTCCTGCAGTAGCTCCGGGACGATCGCCTCTCCGGTGAGGATATTGGGCAGCGTGACGTGGGGGACCCGCAACAGGCGCCGGGCTACGAAGGCCGCGAGCCGGCCGACCCGGTAGGTCGCGACCACCGGCACCCCGAGCACGGCTGCCTCGAGCACGGTCGTGCCGGACGCGGCCAGCACGGCATCGGCCAGGGTCATGACCCCCATGCCCGATTCGCCCTCGATCAGCCGCATCTCCGGCCCGCCGTGGGCCGCACGGACCCCGCGCACCAGCTCGGCCAGGTCCGGGCTCGCGACGGGCAACAGGAACTGCAGGTCCGGCAGGGCCTCCTGGAGCCGCTTTCCCGCGACCAGCATCTCGGGGAGGAGACGCTCGATCTCCATGCGACGGCTGCCCGGAAAGAGGGCGATCGCCGGATCCCCCGGCCGCAGGCCGTGGCGCTGGGCGATCGCCCCCCGCTCGGCGGGTCCCGGCAGCATATCGAGCAGGGGATGCCCGATGAACGACACGGTGCCGCCGGCTTGGCGGTAGGCGACGGCCTCGGGCTCGAACACCGAGAGCAAAAGGTCGGCCGCCTCGGCCACCTTCCGGGCCCCGCCCTTGAAGCCCCAGATCCACTCCTGGGGCAGGATGTAGTAGATCGTGGGCAGGCCCAGCTCGCGGGCGTAGCGGGCGAGGGGCACGTTGGCGCCCTGGTAGTCCACGACGACGACGGCGTCGGGCCGCTCGCGACGCAGGTGGTCCCGCGCCTCGGCGAAGGCCCGCGAGATGGGCCGCGCCCCGGGCAGATGCTCCAGGAGGCCCACGGCGCTGTAGGGGGTGATGTCGGCCAGGAGCTCGACGCCCGCTTCCTTCATCCGGTGGGAGCCGATCCCGACGGCGCGTAGTCCCGGCACCCGGGCGCGCAGGGCCTCGACCAGGCGAGCGGCGTGCAGATCCCCGGAAACCTCGCCCGCTGACAGGAAGACGAGCTGCGACCGGCTCATGAGTCCGAAGAGGGCTCCGCCGAGCGGTCGACCTTGCCCACCAGCCCCCGCTCCGAGCGCGCGAGGAAGTCGACGAGCCGCGCCAGGTAGGGGCTCTCGCCCAACAGGGTGATCTGCTCGACGGCCTGCGAGACGTTGAGGCCCGAGCGGTAGAGCAGCTTGTAGGCGCGCTTGAGCAGCGTCCGTTCGTGCTGCTCGAGGCCGCGCCGGCGCAGGCCGATCACGTTGGGGCCGTACACCTTGGGCGGCGTCCCCTCGGCCAGCATGTAGGGCGGCACGTCCTGCACGATGCGGGTCATGGCCCCGATGAAGGCCATGGTCCCCACCTTCACGAACTGATGGATGCCACACAGGCCGCCCACCGAGACGTGGTCCTCGATCTCGACGTGACCGGCGAGAGTCACCCCGTTGGCCAGCACGACCCGGTTGCCGATCTGGCAGTCGTGGGCGATGTGGACGTAGGCCATGAGCAGGTTGTCGTCGCCGATCCGAGTCTCGTGGTCCACCCCCGTCGCCCGGTTGATGGTCACGAACTCACGGATCACGTTGCGATCGCCGATCACCGTGTAGGACTCCTCACCGCCGAACTTGAGGTCCTGCGGGATGGCGCCCACCACCGCCCCGGTGAAGACCTGGCAGTCCTGCCCGATGGTGGTGAAGGACTCGATCACAGCGTGGGCGCCGAGCACCGTCCCGTCGCCCACCCGACAGTGCTCGCCCACCACGGCGTACGGCCCCACGCGCACTCCGTCGCCCAGGCGGGCGCTGGGATGGATGACGGCCGTCGGATGAACGTCGATCACGGCTACTCGACCAGCGCGAACATAAGCTCGCCTTCGGTGACGATCGACTGGTCGACCCGCGCCGAGACCTTGACCCGGGCGATCCCCCCCCGCAGCTTCAACAGCTCGGCCGTCATGACCAGCTGGTCGCCGGGCTGGACCTGGCGCCGGAAGCGCACCCCGTCGATGCCGGCGAAGAGGGCGAGCCGCCCGTGGTACTGCTCGAGGTGCAAGAGCACGATGCCGCCCACCTGGGCGAGGGCCTCGACGATGAGCACCCCCGGCATGAGGGGTCGCTCCGGGAAGTGGCCCGTGAACTGCGGCTCGTTGGCCGTCACGTTCTTGATGGCGACGGCGCGCTCGCCCGGCACGACCTCGAGGACGCGGTCGACCAGGAGGAAGGGGTAGCGATGCGGCAGGATCTCCATGATCCGCCGGATGTCGAGCTGGCTCGCCTCGGGGGTCATGGGGGCCTCAGCGACCGGAGATGGCATGGGGGGTCCTCTCGGTGGGGCGCGCGAGCGCCGTCAGGCGTCGAGCGAGCTCGACGTGCAGGGGGTGGCCGGCTTTGGCTGCGACGACCGAGCCTTGCCAGTCGAAGCCGCACAGGGCGAGGTCGCCCACCAGGTCGAGGACCTTGTGGCGGACGCACTCATCGGGGAAGCGCAAGGGAGTCATGGGGCCGTCGTCTCCGATCACGACGGCGTTCTCGAGGCTGCCGCCCTTGACGAGCCCCGCTCGGCGCATCGCCTCGACGTCGGAGTAGAGGCAGAAGGTGCGCGCGGGGGCGATCTCGGAGACGAAGGTCGCCTCGTCGATCCGACCCTCGAAGAGCTGCGGGCCGGCATGCGGGTGGCCGTAGTCGACGACGCAGGTGACCTCGCGGGCCGAGCCCGGCTGGAACAGCAGGGAGCGATCGCCATGTTCGACCTCGACCGAGCGGTCGAGCTCGGCGCCCCGTCGCTCGACCCCCTGAGAGACCCGACCCGCCTCGCGGATGGCCTCGACGTAAGGGAGGGCGCTGCCGTCCAGGATGGGCAACTCGGGGCCGTCCACCCTGACGAGGGCGTTGGTCACGCCCATGCCCCACAGGGCGGCGAGCAGGTGCTCGATGGTGCCCACCTTGAGCCCGTCGCGGCCGATCGTCGTGCTGAGGGTCGTGTCGACCACCCACTCGACGCGGGCCGGGATGGGCCGGCTCTCGGGACGGTCGGTGCGCAGGAAGGCGATGCCGTGGTCGACCCCGGCGGGCTCGACCTCGAGGCGCACGCGGGCCCCCGAGTGCAGGCCGATCCCCTCGCAGGTCATGGGGCGAGCGAGAGTCCATTGCAGGCGACGATCGTGGGTCATGGTCCTCGTTTCCGGCAGCGATCAGGGCGACAGGGAGGCTAGGAACTCGGCTAGGCCGCCCGGACCTTCGTAGGGGAGCTCGAGCGTCACCTCGGCCGAACCGTCGGCGAGCTCTTGCCCCGAGACCCGGGCCCGGGCAATCAGGTCACGCAGGCGCGCGCGCGCGCTCGCGTCGTGCGCGAGGCTCGCGCGCACCGGAGGGACGCCGTGTGGGGTGGGCAGGGCGAGGATGGCCGTCAACAAGCGACGCTGGGCGAGCCCCAGGGCGTTGCTGCGGGCCACGTCGCCCGCGGTGGCCGGGTCGGCCGCCCCGAAAGGCGGCAACCCGATGGCCGAGACCCGGATGTAACCCCCCGAGCCCAGCTGGTACTCGCCGTACGGGATGGTCACAGGCTTGGAGGCGAAGGCGATCGCCGTCCCCGCGAACCCCAAAGCGAGCCCCAGGATCAGCACGGCGGTCGGCCATCGGAGCCCCCTGAGCACTTAGTCTCCTTCGCCCGTCGGGGGAGCCCCCCCCTTGAGCGCGGCCAGCTCGGAGCGCAGGGCCCGCACCTCGGCCATCAGCCCATCCAACCGGTCGACCATGGCCTGCCGCCGCAGCTCGTCGCGGTGAGGCCGAGCCGGGAAGCCCGAGACCATCGCGCCGGGCGGGATGTCCTTGGTGACCCCGGCCTTGGCCGCCACGATCGCACGCTCGCCAATAGCCAGGTGGCCGGCCACCCCGACCTGCCCCGCCAGCGTGGCCCGATCGCCAATGGTGACCGACCCCGAGATCCCCACCTGGGACACCAAGAGGACGTGATCTCCCACCTCGACATTATGGCCGACGTGTACTAGGTTGTCAATTTTGGTTCCTTGCCCGATCCGGGTGGCGCCTATCGTCGCGCGATCGATCGTGACGTTGGCCCCCACCTCTACGTCGTCTCCGACGATCACGACGCCGACCTGCGGCACCTTGAGGTGCGAGCCGTCCGCGAGGGTGACGAAGCCGTAGCCGTCCGATCCGATCACGGCCCCGGGCTGCACGATCACCCGATCGCCCAGCACGCACCCCTCGCGGACCACCACGTGGGGATGCAGCCAGCCGTCCGCCCCGACCCGAGCGTGGGCCCCGATCGAGACGCCGGGCCCGAGCACGGTCCGCGACCCGACCGCGGCCCCGGGCCCCACCACCACGTGCGGCCCCAGGCTCGCCGAGGGATCGACCGTGGCGCTCGGATCGACGACGGCCGTGGGATGGCGTCCGGCCGCGGGGGGAGCGGGGGCCAGGAGGGCCAGGGTGCGCGCCATGGCGACCCGGGGCTGGGCGACCGTGATGGTCGGCTTGCCGGGCACGGGCTCCCTGGCGATCACGGCGCCTGCCGCACAGCGCTCGACCTCGGAGCAGTACTTGGGCTCGACGAGAAAGACCAGGTCGCGCGCGGTGGCGTCCTGCGGGTTGGAGACCCCGGAAACGGGCCCATCGGGACCCACCAGCTCGCCCTCCAGGTGGCGAGCGAGCTCGGCGAGGGTCACAATGGAGAGGGCCATGGTTACCGGTTCAGCCTCCGCACCACGTCGTCGGTGAGGTCCACCCCCCCGTACAGCACCACCTGCTTATCGAGCACGGTCGCGATCCCCTTGCTCTTGGCGACCTCGGCGATCACGCCCTCGATCTTCCGCTTGATGTTCGCCGAGAGCTCCCGGTCCAGGGCCTCGACCCGGTCCTTCTTCGGCTTCAGCTCGGCTTCGAAGCGCCGCTGCATCTTGGCGACCTCGTCGGCGCTCTTGGTCTTGCGGGCCTCCTCGAGCTTGCGCTGGTCGGCGGCGAGCTCCTCCTGATAGGACTGGGCCTCGCGACGGAAGCGGCTCTGGGCCTCCTGGGCGGTCTTGTAGCGCGAAAAGACCTTCTGGGTCTCGACGAAGCCGACCGCGCCAGGGGCGGCGGCGAGGGCGGGCATGCTCGTGACCAGGGAGGCGAAGACGGCGAGGACGGCGAAGCGGGAACGGGACATGGCGGTCTCCTTGCTAGAATTTCTGTCCGATCGAGAAGTGGATCTGCCCGGCCTGGCCCCAGGTGTGCAGGCCGTAGTCGAGCCGCAGAGGCCCCAGGGGCGTGTTGACCCGGATCCCCACCCCGTAGCCCGAGCGGTCGCGGCTCCAGGCGAAGTTGCCCGCGCTCTGATCCCAGAAGATCCCCGAATCCCCGAACACGACCCCCGAGAGGATGCTCACGATGGGGAAGCGGTACTCGATCGAGCCCAGGGTAAAGCTGCTGCCGTCGTAGGGGATGCCCAGGGCGCGGGCGTTCGCCACCTCTGGCGGACTGGGGTTTTCGGACCAGCCGCGGATCAAGTAGGCGCCCGTCGAGTAGAAGCGCTCGTAGGGCGGCACGTTACCCCCGAAGGGCGTGAGCAGGGTGCCCAGCTTCCAGTCGAGCGCGAGGGTGTGCCCGAACCACAGGGGGAAGAAGCGGTTGATGTCGAGCTGAAGGCGCGAGAGGCTGACGTTCCCCAACCCCGGGACGTACTGCTCGATCGAGTAGGTGTTGAACCAGCCGGTGCTGGGGTTGAGCAGGTAGTCCCGGCTGTCGAAGGTGACCGTGTAGCCCGCCGCCGTGAAGAAGTCGTAGCCGCGCTCGCCAGCGGGGACCGGCTGGCCCTGGGGCAGGGGGGTCGCCGTGACCGTGTCGAGGGGCCGGGTGTAGTTGACCCCGTCGGAGCCCAACAGGTCGATCCTCTCGACGCGCAGGCGCGCCGCCCCCCGCCACTGGGCCGTGACCGGGTCCTGGCCGAACAGGGGACGCCCGAGGGACACGACCCCGCCCCCGTGGTGCTCGAGAAAGTTGGCGAAGTAGTTGTAGTACTGGCGGTAGTAGCCGCCCACCCCCAGAGAGGTGTGCTGCTGGTCGATCCAGGGGTTGAAGTAGTTGAGCTCGGCCGCCGCGTTGCGCGAGACCGTCAGGTCGACCCCCACGGTCTGCCCCCGGCCGAACAGGTTGTCCTTGCGGAGGCTCATGATGCCGAGGGGGCCGTCCTGGTTGCTCCACCCGGCCGAGAGCTGGAAGGTGCCGGTCTGCTTTTCCTTGACCGACACGATCACGTCGACCTGAGACGGGTCCTGGGCCGCCGGCTCGTACTTGATGCCGATGTCCTCGAAGAAGTTGAGGTTGTAGACCCGCCTAAGGTCGTCCTGCATCGTCTTGAGGTTGTAGAGCTGGCCGGGCTTGAGGGTGATCTCGCGCCGGATGACGTAATCCTGGGTCTCGTCGTTGCCCGCGATCTTGATGGCGTGGATGACCCCCTCGGCGATCTTGATCTCGAGCAGGCCGTCGGGCTGGACCTGCAGGTCGACGACCCGGGCGAGCACGTAGCCCTTGTCGGCGTACTGTTTTTCCAGGTCCTTGATGGCGGTCTGGATGTCCTTGAGGTTGATGATCCGGCCCTTCATGGCGTCGAAGGGCTTTTCGACCTTGTCCCTGGGGAAGACCGCGACGCCCGAGATCGAGACGGCGCGCAGCACCGGATTCTCGACCACGTTGAAGATGAGGCGTTCGCCGCCCATGACGGGCTCGGTCGCGGCCTTCACGTCCCTGAAGTAGCCGAGGCCGTAGATGCGCTGCAGGCTCTCCATGACCTGGGCGCGCGAGACCTCCATCCCGGCGTGGATGGGCAGGGTGAGGAGGATGGTCTCTTCGGTCACGCTCTGGTTGCCGCGCACCTGGATGTCGGCGCAGTAGAATTTGGGGCCCTCGTCGACCGGCACGGAGGTCGTGGCGCTGGGGCTCGCGGCTCCGATGCTGGGACTGGCGACCGGGACGCTGGGCGTGGCGGCGCCGGGCACGGATGCCCCAGTGCCGCGAAGCGCAGGATGCGCGAGAGCGGCCGGGGGAACCCGGTGTTCGGGGCCCCGGATCTGGGCGAGGGCGGGCCGGGCACTCGCGAGCAGACCGGCAGTAGCCAGGAGGCCCCAGCCAAAGCCGGCCCAGACACGGGGATGGGAGCGGTGGATCAATGAGGCTGCCTCTCTAGTGCGACCGACGGAGCGGGTCGGCCCATTATAGGAGCTGCGCGGATCCTTGGCAAACCGCGCTGCGCCGAGCCTTGGACGGCGGCGGGGGCTCGCGGGTTCCCTGGAGGAAGAGAGGGTTCCGGGAACCCGGCCCTTCTGGTTCGCGGAAGGCTAGGTGGGTAGGTTGCTTTCCCGGCGCGCCGGGTAAGACCAGTACGGCCCTCCCCTGTTGTTCTGAGGATGCTCCCATGCCCGATGCTCCGTCCCTCCCTGCCACCGACCGCTACGTCCCCCTGCATCGATCCTGGATCGGTCCCGAAGAGGAAGCGGAAGTCCTCGACACCCTCCGCTCCGGATGGCTGACGACGGGGCCCAAGACCAAGCAGTTCGAGAGCAAATTCGCCCGTTACGCCCAGGCCCCCCACGCCGTGGCCCTCAACTCGTGCACGGCCGCCCTTCACCTCGCCCTGATCGCGGCCGGCGTCGGTCCCGGGGACGAGGTCGTCACGACCCCGATCACCTTCGCGGCGACCGCCAACGTCATCTGCCACCTGGGTGCCCGGCCCGTGTTCGTGGACGTGCGGCCCGACACCCTCAACCTGGATCCCGACCGCCTGAAGGAGGCCGTCACCCCGCGGACCCGCGCCATCGTTCCGGTGCACTACATCGGCCAACCGGTCGACATGGACCCCGTGCTCGACGTCGCGCGCCAGCACGGGCTCGTCGTGGTCGAGGACGCCGCGCACGCCATCGAGACGGTCTACCGGGGACGCAAGGTCGGCGCGATCAGCGACATGACCGCCTTCAGCTTCTACGCCACCAAGAACCTGACGACGGGCGAGGGGGGCATGCTGACGACCCGGCGGGATGACCTGATCGATCGCCTGAGGATCCTGAGTCTACACGGCATCAGCAAGGATGCCTGGAAGCGGTACGACCGGGGAGGGTCCCTCCAGTACGACATCCTCGAGCCCGGCTTCAAGTACAACATGTTCGACATCCAGGCAGCCCTGGGCTTGCATCAACTCGACAAAGTGGAGGCCTTCCGGCGGCGACGCAAGGAGCTGGTGGAGCGCTACCACGCCGCCTTCGAGGGGCTACCGGGGATCGCGCCGCTCCTCCAAGCGGAGGGCCCGGGCAACGTCAACGCCTATCACCTCTACGTCGTGCGGGTGCTGATCGAGGAGCTGGGGGTCAGCCGTGACGAGTTCGCCGCGGCCCTGACCGAGCGGGGAGTGGGCCTCGGGATTCACTTCCGGGCGGTCCACCTGCACCCCTACTACGAGCGGACATTCAAGCTCGGCTACGGTCACTTCCCGCACGCCGAGTACGCTTCCGACCGGATCCTCTCCTTACCACTCTACCCCAGGATGACGGACGACGAGCAGGATTTCGTCATCGACGCGGTCCGCGCGACGGTGCGTCAGTTCAGTTAGAACTCCGTTGATTGCCTCCGGTCAAACGCTCGGGGCGTAACTCCCCAGCTAGCCCCCCTTGAATACGGGCGAACGTTGTCCCGGGGCCTGGGCATCCACCCGTTGACCCAGATCCTGGGTCTCGATCGCCCCGGTCACGCGATCGACCCGACACTCGGCCGCTACGACCCGTTCGAAGGATTCCGGAGCCTCGACGATGCTGAGCGCCCGAGGTCAAGCCCTGCCGCGCTGGCGCATCCTCCTGCGCAACGACTATCCTCAGACCCTGCAGCGGCTGATCATGGTGCGAGCTTAACGACCGAGGCTGCCGCGTAGTCTGTGTACCACGGGTTTCCTGCCGGATCGATAGCGACGGCGATAGGATTATTGGCCGGAATCACTTTTAGAAGGGTACCCGATGGTGAAAGCTCCATGACGCTCGAACCGCCAGAATTCGGGATCCAGATGTTTCCTTGAGGAGAAACCGCGAGCAGCCAGGGTTGAGCCCCGACACTGAATGTCCCAAGGTAGCTTCCTGAGTTCGAGATCTTCGACACCGAGTTGGATAGGTAGTTGGTAACCCAAGCATCTCCAGCTGGATCAACCACCACTCCATAGGGAGTTGATCCTACGCCAACAGAGAAGATCCGGGCCCCGCTGGGCGACATCTTCCAAATCGTGTTGTCGCTCCGGTTTGTGACCCAAATATTGTTCCCTTGGTCCACGGCCAGACCGTATGGCCCCGATCCGGAGAGAAAGTTTGCGAGGATCTGCCCGGATGGCGAGACCTTGGTGATCCAGTTACCACTGCCATCATAGGAGATCAAGAAGTTGCCGAGAAGGTCCTTGGCGATGATGGCAGGACGAGAAAATGGCAGCGAGATCGTCTTTAGGATCGTTCCTGAAGAGGACAGCTCAGTCAGGGTATTCGGCGTATAGTTTGTTACCCATACGTTATCCGAAGCATCCACCACAATTCCGTTGGGGAAGACCCCGGCCGAGAAAGAGCCGATTGTTTGGCCGTTAGGGGAGAGTTCCACCAACCTATCCGGGTTCAAGGCCGTGATCCAAGCGTCACCCTTCGAATCGAAGGCGATGACCTTCGGGTTGGAAACCGAGAAGGACCCGGTTGCAGAGCCAGTCGTTACCGAGCCAGCTGCGACGATGTTCGAGATACCCGAGGCGATCGCGCTTGGAATGGGATCCATGGGCAAGGTTTGATCGCTGATCCAGCTGCCGAGGACGTTCAGCGGCTGTCCGGCCATGTCGGCCGGGATGTCGTGGTCACACTCACCCCAAATCCCGCCGCCACCGACTTCCAGGATCACTGAGTTACCAGCGCCAATCGGTCCTGAGACCCGCCGGGTCCGGAAGCCACCGCGCGGGAACTTGGGCACCATGTAGAAGCCCGTCGCTCGGCCGTGCCCCGTGTTGACGACGTGCCCCCGGAAGGTGA
>Ga0209979_1000130_pt1 | contig 124781 bp, 111 predicted proteins | sample AnhtaG_FD_183114 | JGI IMG/M metagenome (GOLD analysis project Ga0209979, IMG submission 183114) | Deep subsurface microbial communities from Anholt, Denmark to uncover new lineages of life (NeLLi) - Anholt_01485 metaG (SPAdes) (version 2) | ecosystem: Environmental > Aquatic > Marine >...
GTTCTTTAGACATTCTAGGTTGTACAAAAGAGCTCTTCTGGCGAACTCTTCATCTGTATCTTTTTTGAGCTCTAAGTATGATTGATGCTGGATACTCACGAGCAGGAAGCCTCCTTGGTGAGGGTTAGAACCATATTCTTTGAACTTCCTCTCATCCTAGAGTGCTTCCTGCTTGCTGTCCAGATCTGTTTCACCTTCTTGAAGTAGTAACTCCTGTTACAGTACTTCCTAAGAAAGTGTGCACTATCATTGTAGCTAAGAGAATTAAAGATTTGACAAAAATTTTAAGGGGAAGTAAAATCAAAAAGAGAGAGGAAAAGAGAAAGCCAATGGAGATGACTGGTGGAGAAAAGGAGCCAATGGAAGTATCAGGGACAAGGCCCAAGCTCTCCGCGGACAATTCCGTGCCCCACGGTCTGGTCCGTAGGCTCCTTTGCTTTTTTAAGGAAATATAAATATTTATATTTATAAGAAAATTAGGAAGCTAAAAATAAGGCCGGAAGGAGGTAAGGAAGTAGAGGTCGGCTGGTGCAATAGATTCTAAAGTTTATGAATTGGAGGAAAATAATGGGATTTAAAAGCAAGAGAGTAAATTTTGTTTTGCTTATGACGTTAGCAGCGTTAGTCGCAGGATTTGCGGGCACAACCTATGCGGTTGCCGAAGAGAGACCTTTTGCCGGAACGGTCGTAAAAGCTCTGATCTTTCGAAGTCTGGATAGCGATTACATTGCGACAGTCATGGCACCGCGGTTGGAGAAAGAAACCGGGATCATCCTCAAAGTCGATCAGGTTCCTTACGAGCATATACACTCCAAACAGATAATGGACTTCATGGGAGCGCGAGTCTACGATATTATCAACCCTTGTACTGAGTGGTCTCATGAGTATCGACGCTACTCTTTGGATTTGGGAAAGTATGTCGATGCTCCTGGCTTTCCCGATGTAGAGATAGAAGATGTTATTCCTGGTGTCTGGAAAGAATGGAATCCCTCAGGATTGCCTATCGCTTGGATCCCTTACCAGCCAGATTCTCGCGTATTTTTCTTTCGGAAAGATCTGTTGAAAGATGCTGGATTGCCTATACCGCCGAAAACTTGGGATGAGCTGCTAACGGCTGCAGAGAAACTTACTGTCGACAAGGATGGAGACGGCAAAATAGACCAGTATGGATTCGGGATGCCAGCTAGAAGAGGAATGCACATCATGCATATGTGGATACCTTTTCTCTTTTCGGCGGGCGGAGAGCTTTTTGATACAAACTGGAAACCAACTCTAAACAGCCAAGCAGGAATTGATGCGCTACAATTGTTCTGTGACATAAAACCATTCTGTCCTCCCGATGTAGCTGTCTTCGGAGAATACGAGACTAATCATTCGGCCAAGATGGGACTCCTTGCAATGGGTGTCTGCCATACAGCTATCACCCCCGAGATTTTTGCTCCGGACTCTCCAGTAAAGGACTTGATGGGATGTGCTTTCTATCCAGTGAAATCTCTGGATGTACCGCGGTCCTATGCAGGAATCATGGGCGGTTGGGCTCTTGGAGCTACCAAATACTCAAAGAATCCGGAAGCCGCCGTTTATACCACTTTCTGGCTGACAAATCGAGAGAATGCAACCGATATGCAGATCCATGGTCGCCAACACGCAGCCCGATTATCTATGGCGAAGAATCCGGAACTTCTAGCGGTTAATCCTGGAGTTCCTACAATAGTGGCTACGTTGGAGCAGGCTGTGATGCTTTTCCCCGGACCTGAATGTCAAGACCTTTCGGAAATCCTCGGTACTAGGTTATCTCAAGCTTTTGCTGGCGAAATGACGCCGAAGGAAGCACTGGATATTACTGCGATGGAATGGGAATTTTTACTGGAAAGCGCTGGCTACTACGATTAGTGGTTGTTCAAAATTGGAAGTAAACTGACATTTAAGGAGGAGGGTGGATCCTATCATCCCTCCTCCTTAAACTATATGTATAAGGAAATCTAAACGAAACCCCCTACAAAATACTATCCTTGGTTTTTATTATTGCCTACATTGGTGGTATTAGTTGCTATAACGATATACCCATTTATCTTTGCGATAAGACTCAGTTTTTTTCAGTATAACATTGCCAAATATTATTTGGGACAAACTTTTATTGGCATGAGTAATTTTGCTCGTGCTTTCGCTGATCCATTATTTCTCAATAGTCTGAAGAATACTTTCGTTTTACTAAGTGGAGCTCTCCTATTTCAATTCGTTTTGGGTTTCGGAATAGCAATCCTTCTAAACCAAAAAATTCGGGGAATAAAATTTATTCGAGGACTCATCATAACCCCTTTGGTGATTCCTCCGATAGTGGCTGGTCTATTATGGAGATTCATGTTCAACAATGAAGTTGGCATAATAGCCTACTATCTTCGGTTGCTAGGACTATGGGGCAAAGAGATGACTTTATTGGGAAAACCTTCCACTGCTCTATTGGGCATTATGATCGCCGATAGCTGGCAATGGACGCCCTTAATTGTGCTCATTTTGTTTGCGGGCCTGCGAAGTCTTCCGCTAGAACCTTTTGAGGCTGCTGAAATAGACGGTGCTTCCGGTTGGCAAAAATTCATTTTCTTAGTTCTGCCACTCCTCCGGCCTTTGATAGGAATCGCTTTACTCATCAGAATTATAGATCTGTATAGAATCTATGACCAAGTTTATGTGATGACCTATGGAGGCCCCGGAACCGCAACAGAAACAGCCAGTTTCTTTGTGTATAGACAAGGATTCATTTTCTTTCAGATGGGCTATGCATCAAGTATATCTGTAATTTTACTCATCATTTGCCTTGGGTTGTCCATGCTGTTTGTTCGTTTACTATTGAAAATGGAAAGGGAGTAAATTGACTGCACGATCAAAGGTCAGACTGAAACACGGATTCCTGTATTCTCTCTTGGCTATCGTTGGAATAATTTTCGGTCTGCCTACCGTTTGGCTTGTGCTAACTTCAATTAAGCCCGAGAGACTTACCTATTCTCCGACCCCGATTTGGTTTTTCAAGCCGACTATAGAGAATTTCATGGACCTTTTACAAAAAACCTATTTTCCCCAGTACTTCCTAAATAGTGCAATCATCACCCTCAGCACAGTGGGACTCGCGGTTACATTGGGTACACTCGCTGGATATAGCTTATCGAGATTCAGGATCAAGGGGGCTTCTCACGTTTCGTTCTGGATCATTTCCACTCGTATGTTTCCCCCGATCGCCGTGGTTACCCCGCTTTACCTCATTTATCAGAAGGCAGCTCTTCTAGACTCCTATATTGGGATGATTCTCATTTATACAGCCTTTTCCATCCCATATGTCGTTTGGATGATGAAAGGATTCCTCGATGCCATTCCAATCGAAATAGAAGAAGCCGCTTTGGTAGATGGTTGTTCACACCTCGCAGCGCTTTTTAGGGTTGTTTTTCCGCTTCTGCTTCCGGGTATGTTTGCTACTGCGCTTTTTGTTTTTGTGATAACTTGGAATGAATTTTTAATTGCCCTTATAATTACCGGGATGGAAGCGAAGACTCTTCCAGTAGCCATCGCAGCACTTATCACTGATAGAGGTATTCAATGGGGAAAAATGTGCGCTACCGCGTCCGGAATCATGCTGCCAGTAATGGCTTTTTTCTATATTATTCAAAAGCACCTTTTAACAGCATTCACATTTGGGGCGGTGAAAGGATAAGGCCAGAGTTCGGAAGACTTCCGATTTTTTGCTGATTGACAAAAAAAAGACGCGGATAAAGCTCATACAGGCACTATTTCGAGGCAAGGCGACCTTATGACCTTGCCAAAATTACAATGGCTCTATCGAGAGATTTTTATAAAGCCAATTCTGGGATAGAGAGATTTTTAAGCAGAGTTGTAAATAGGAGGTGATGGGGTAATGAAGAATAAACTTATCTGCGATGATAACGTAGAAGCGTTAAAAGCTATAGAGGGTGAAAGCGTGGACCTGATTTACATTGATCCCCCTTTCTTTAGTAACAAATGACCTGCCCCCATTAATAGTACCACTTGTTAAGTTAGAGTCACGGGCATAATGGCCTCGGGAGCGGCAGAAGTCCTACATTTAGGCATTCCGTGCAAGTGGCCACGATCTCTGTCGAGTACGCTTGATAGAGCAGCGTTAATAGGTATTAACAACAAACCCTAAGGACCCCCACAAGGCCGTCCACGCCGTGTCCAAGTGCTGTCCAAAAAGAGTCCAATTGGACAGAATTGGACTGTCCAAATCCTTATTTTATGATGCTTTCCGAGTTTCTTGACTTATCTATGTCCCGATTTCTTCTCCTCCAATAGTCACTTCCAACGGATCCCCTACGGAAGGATTTCTGTTGCCGACCCTGTGATATATTGGCTGACTCCTCAAGAAGGTGCAGGTACGATTCATGAGCGACTTGTTGGATGCCAGCCCCCTCGATCAGGAAAGGGAGAACGCTTGGATGCCGATTTCATAGGTCGAATTCTCGTGCACATAGTGTTGCACAGATTTCACTGCGGCTCACGATGACAGTATGTGACGTTTATCTCCCAGGTAAAGAAAAAGACGTAGCTACAGTCGGACCAGGGTCTTGACAAAAGTGCATCAGATGTTATAATACTCCACGAGGGTGAGATGAACCAGACAGAACTTCTTGGGCTAATCATTCAGCGGCGAACTGTCACCTCGGGAGAGGTGGCAGACCACTTCGGAATTCCTGTTCACTTTGCCCACCAAGTTCTTCGAAGACTCGAGGAAAAAGGTCTTCTCACCAGAAAGGGTGGACCCTATCGTTTCGAATTCGAACTCTCTTCCTGGGCAAAGGACCAACTCGACAATCTCACCGGAGGGCCGAAGGATTACGGGTGGGTATTCCTTGTTGGTTTGGCTGCCCTCCTCATCATTGGACTCGCCTCCTCGAATAAGGGTGATGACAAGGATGAATCAAAGAGGACAAAGAACCAGTGAGATAGATTCCTTCTCTAAGCTCTACTGCCCCCGCTGTGGCCATTTCGTCATGGAGCAGAATATCGCGGGTGGAGGTTTCAAGATCAAGTGTAAGCGGTGTAAAGCGACACTTGAACTGACACGCAATGAAAAGACTGTTTTGATTGCCCTTTCGGCAACACTGTTCGAAACGAGAACGAGAAGGCCACTGAGGACCGCTAGGACCGCATAAGGCTCTTCCTAAGCCTCTCTAAGGTCGCCAAAGGTCAGAAAAGGCCAACAACCAAAGGGGAGATTTCATCTCCCTTGGGAAGTGGCGACCAAAAATGGGAGATAGTGCTCAAGAGCCTTCAACAAATGAGCTCCGAATAACACCTCACTCCGAGTGTCTCAGAGGGAAAGAGCTTTCTGAGACCTTGGACATTCTCGCATCAATCATTTGTGATTACATAGACAAGGAGCGTAAGGATGACCAAAACTGAGCTATTTTTCTGGGACGGTTATATGAGGAGAAGTACCGATGAAGGACGCCAACTTTATACCCTGGACGTACAGGAAGACAAGATCAGAGAGTGGATAGATAAAAGGAAGAGTACGGGGCACCGGCTCTTTCGTATCCATTCTGACGAAAAATCCGGCGCCACCTTAGATCGGCCCGGTCTCGAGAGCGTCCTGGAAGATGCAAGAGAAGGTCTCATTCGGGGAGTCCTCATTGTCAAGCTCGACAGGCTCTGTCGGAACCTTCAAGATCAACTGTTTCTCACCCGACTCTTCGAAAAGGAGAACATACGGCTTCAAGCAACCGATGAGGATATCAACCTCGAGACTCTCGATGGCGTCACCTGGGCTCAGATACGGGGAGTCTTGAACGATGCAGAGAGAAGAACAATCGCGTGGCGCACTCAAGTAGGAATGCGGAAAAAAGCGAGCCTCGGTTTCTGGTGTGGAGGCTATGTACCCCTTGGCTACCGCTACGATCGCGATGAGAAGATCCTCATTCCGGACCCGGAGGAGCGGCACATTGTCGAAAAGGTATTCGATCTGTACGTGGAAAGGAGAATGGGGGCCAAGAGCATTGCCCTCTATCTCAACCAACAGGGTCTCCGCACCCGAAGGGAAACTCCATTTTCTACGGCTTCAGTTCTCACAATTATCACCAATCCTCTCTATGGAGGAAAGATCAGGTGGGGAGGTGAGGTTTACCCCGGAAAGCACGAACCATTGGTTGGCGAAGACACCCTCGAGAGAGCTCAGGCAATCCTCTCTGGACGGAGGGGTGATCCGTCTCTTCGTCGCTCGAACTCAAGTCGCTATATTCTCTCGGGTCTTCTTCGGTGCGGCAGGTGTGGACGAGCTCTCGTTGGTGTGAGCGCCAACGGAAGGGGTGGACACTACGAGTATTATGGCTGCCCCGGAAAATTCAAGTCTGGGGAGTGTGAGCTCGAGAACCTGCCGAGGGAGAGGATTGACCGTGTGATTCTCACTCAGCTCAAGGATATCCTCGGGGATCGTGAAGTCATGGGAAAGATCCTTCAGAGGGTGAACCTGAAAAGAATGGAGAAACTGCCAAAGAAACGAGCCGAGTTGAAGATGATCGAGAAAAGCATCGCGCACCAACAAACCATTCTGCGACGGTACCTCACGTGTTTTGAGTCGGGAATGCTCGAGGCACGAGCCCTCAGCGAGAGAGTTCACGAGATTGAGAACGAGATTGCACTTCTTGAGGATAGGAAGGAACATCTTGAGGAAGAGATCACGCAAACTAGAATCCAGCCGGTGACAGCAGAGGACCTGGCCAAGGTTATGAGAGAACTCGAAGAGGTAATACTCTCAGCCGGACCACCTCAGCGAAAAGCATTCCTCAGAAATGTTGTCAAGACCATCAAAGTCCAATCGCCTCACCATATCGAGCCTTGCTACCGAATCCCTTCGGTTCGTATTATGTCAGGAATGGCTCCCCGGAGCTCACGATGTTACAATTCTTCTGAAGAATGCTGCGGATGAGACTACCACCGATACCATTCACCACCCCAAACAGGAGATAGCAGTAATATATGGTGTTAGCTCTGCTGCACAATATAACAGCCAGACTCCAAATAGTACCACCGATCAAAAGAACCCCTTTGGGCCCGAAGCTATCTACGAGGGCTTCCGCAAAAGGACCAGTCATTCCGTAGGCAATCGCGTTAACAGAAAAAATTCCGGCAGTACTGGCTCTGGTCCATCCGAATTCATCCAAAATGGGCACGTAGAAGACAGAAAAAGAATCACGAGCTCCATGGGCAAAAACCATACCAAGGAAAGATGGTGCCAGAATAATCCATCCATAAATAAACAGGGGGTTTTTTGGTCATTTCTCGATATACTGGAGAAAAAATGACAAAGGGCAAGCAGTCGCATCGATAAGATCATTTCAGGAAGTGGCCGGGGAGAGGGCAATCCTAGGACCTTCTTCGAGTCGAATGGAATTCGAGTTTTGCATTTGGCTATTAGTGCGTATTAACTTCGGCCATAAGGCCAAATCGGCAAGAATGAGGCAGAGTCAGGGATAGGTCTTATTGGCGGACAGCTTCTTGGGCAGGATAGAATTACGCTACTGCTGCCTCTGTTCAATACCGGCTAGCAAGATCCCCGCCGATATCAAGAGCCTTCGGTCAATTGAAGGTTCAGGATCTACAATTGTCATGTCGTACTTGAGAACGACCGGATTGAAATGTTGCCTGATTTGCGCAACTTCCCTACCATCTGCTGACATCACGACATAGGTTTGCGGGACCAGGTTAACGAGCCTGCTCAAAATCGCACCGGACATACTCTTTTCAGTTAGTCTTCCAACCTCTCGACCGTCGTTAGAAAGGAAAATCCATTCGTCCCTAACAATGGAGCTGAGCCCCTTTCTTCTTATGGATCCAATCATCTCACCCGTCGTTCCATCCTGCACACTGTAGGTTGCCCCGATATCAAGAATCTGGGAGGTCTTGATAGTCAGAAGTTCTTCCATTCCCCGTCCCGCAGCGTAGACTCTGAAGTCCTCCCTTAGTCTGAATGCCTTCTGTTTTGAATGCATAAGGAGATTTCTGTTCTCATCATACACGTGGAAAGCTCCTCCAAATAGCTTGAATACCTTCCTACGAAACAGGTAGTGGTTATGTCGGAATGCGGGATCAAGGCTCCTGGTTGTTGTCATTTTGCACCTCCTCTTAGAATTACCGAGACGTTCCTTGATGTCCGTACCATGAAAATCAATACTTTCAGCCTATTATACGCCTAAAACAGACAGAGCACAAGAAAAGGGGATGAGTCAGGATGTTGCAACAAGGATAATCCGTCGCTTTGGGTCAGGCCAGTAGACCATAGACTGGTATGGGAACCTCATCCGGAGTATTCTTGAAACAGGTTCTAACATCGTCCCACCAGGGTCCCCGGATTCCCTCCTCGTCAATCCTGTCTGATTTACTACTTCTTCTACTAACTCAGCCTTGTTCATTCTTTGCCTGCTTTGGCCTCTGCGACACGCCAGCACAATATGGAGATTATCATTCTCAGCTGGTAGTGCCGACAACGAAGAGCCAAGAGGCGAGCTTCAGCTTTCCGGTTGTTTTTTCCTTGGCAGAGATGGTGACTATGTGGGCCGTGTCCAAATCCACATGCTAGATATCATGGACAGTATTGATGAGCTGTCTTCAATTGAGTATTTCAGAGGAGTGAGAAAATGACAAACTTGACGGCAAGAGAGAGACTGCTTATGGCTCTGCAGCATAAGGAGCCTGACTGTATACCCTATGATTTGGCAGGTACGAGTGTTACCGGGATCCACTATGTGGCCTATCAAAATCTCGCAGACTATTTGGGCAAGGACTATCTCCTGGAAAAGGAGCAAGAATCCTGGTCCTATGAGAAACAACAAGGGCTGGCCCAACCCGAGTGACCCAGTAAGGGTAGAAAACTTAAGGAACGAATTAAAGAAATTAAGAAAAGCTGGGTATGCTGCGATAATAGAGGCTCCTTTTAATGGAGTTTTCTCCTTAGGATTTCGAATGCGTGGATATTCAGATTTCTATGAGGACCTGGGAGCAAGGCAATCTCTAGCCTATAGCTTAATGGATAGACTCACCGATCTTAAGATAGACTTTTGGGATATGGCACTAGAAGAGATAAGTGATCTTGTTGACGTTATCGTTGAGCTGGATGATAAGGCTAAAAAGGAAATTTGGAGACTCTTTGAGCTTTTGGGGAGGAGGTGTTGATACACTAAGCTGAAGATAGCTGCACGCGGGTCGGGGAGAAATTGCGCATCAACTTCTCAATCTCATCAATTAATGAAGCGAGAATTTCCTCATTACCTCGAAGCTTCTCTAAGAACCTTTCATAAATCCGTCAGTTTTTCTTTCTTTAAAGGAGCTTCTAGTTGAGCAGGGATAATGATGGTAAAGGTTGCTCCTTTTCCTTCGGTGCTTTCTAGCTCTATCTTTCCCTGGTGGTGTTTGATGATTCCATGGCAGACCGAAAGACCAAGACCAGAGGCTTTTGGACCTTTAGTGGTAAAGAAGGGCTCGAAGATTCTATCCTTTGTTCCCTCCGGGATACCTTTACCACTGTCAGTAAAGTAAAGCAAGACTTCATCTTCTTTTGCCTCGGTTTTTACAGTAATGTCTCCTCCCTCTGGCATACCCTCTAAGGCGTTGAAGATAAGATGAGTTAAAACCGCCATGAGCTGGGCTCTACTACCTAAAATAAGTGGTAGTTTTCCTAGCTTCTCTTTTATCTTAATGGTAATTCCCTTAGCTTCAGCTTCATCCTTCCAGTGAGGAGAAGTAGAGGCGATAGCTTCTCTTACAATCTCGTTTAAATCAAGTCTGGTAAAATTCGCCCTTGAGGCTTCTCGCTGGGTAAAATATTGCAGTCTTCTTACTGTTTCTCCTCCCTCATAGGAGGCTTGGACAATTCTCTTGAGGCGCTCTTTCACCTCCTCTAACTTATATGTTTTCAGTCCTTTCTCTAAAAGGTAAGCATTTACCACAATGATAGCCAAAAGATTATTAAAATTATGAGCCACTCCTGCCGCCATCTCTTCTAAAGCTTTGAGCTTTTCTGATCGGATAAGAGCCTCCTCTGCCTTCTTGTGCTCGGTGACGTCCTGGAAGACCAAAACGGCCCCTGTGATATTTCCTTTGTCATCTCTGATGGGTGCAGCGGCGTTAAGAATAGGTGTTTCTGTTCCATCCTTGGCGATAAGTAGGGTACGATGTTCCAGGTCGACAACAACGCCTTCCCGGACGGCTTTCGTTGCCGGGTTCTCGACAAAGGTACGTGTTTTCTCACTTATGATACTGAACGCTTCTGTCAAACTCTTACCCAAAGCATCTTCCTGCTTCCATCCCGTCAGTGCTTCGGCAACCGGATTCATGAATGTTACCAATCCCTTTATGTCGGTGGTTATCACAGCAGTGCCGACACTTTTGAGTATTGTGGCAAGTGACTCCTCGCTCTTTCTCAGTTTGCTTTCCGTCTTGTTCCTACAAAGAGCCACCTTGATACTACTTTGCAGTTCTCTTCGCTCGAATGGTTTGACTATATAGCCAAAGGGCTCTGTTGTTGTTGCTCGCTGGATCGTCTTCTCATCTGCGTAAGCAGTAAGGTATACCACCGGAATATTGAACTGATCATGGATTTGTTCAGCCGCCTGCACCCTGTCCATCTCCCCTTTTAACACAATATCCATCAGCACTAAATCCGGGTGAGTATCTTCTGCACTTTTGACGGCCTCCTCTCCGGAAGATACGACAGCAGAAACGGCATATCCCAAACTTTTCAAACTGTTTTCTATATCCTTGGCTACGATGTTTTCATCTTCAACGACCAAGATCTTTGCATCTGCCATTGTTTTAGCCTCCCTGCTTTTGTCTCGGCTCTGTAAAGCTAATCTTAAATGTCGACCCGCCACTTCTATCAAGGTCTATGGTACCGTCAAGTTGATCTGCTAATGTGCATACTAATTGTAGGCCTAATGATTCTGTTTTTCGGAAATCTAAATCTTTTGGAAAACCGACACCGCTATCGCTGACAATCCGGGTGAACTTGCCCTCTTTATCCGAGTGAAGGTCAATATGGATTTTACCTTGTCTGCCTTCTGGGAAGGCGTATTTCAGGGAATTTGAAACAAGTTCATCGATAATCAAACCACAAGGAATTGCCTTATCAACGCCCAGGAAAATCTCCTCAATACTTGTCTCAAGGGCGATGAGATCAGGGTTGACTTTGTAGGACTGGAACAAATTAGCTACCAGGCCTCTGACATATTCAGTAAAGTCAATTCTGGCCAGGTCTTTGGATTGATACAATCTCTCGTGGATGAGCGCCATTGACCTGATCCGGTCCCGACTTTCCTTGAATACATGGAGGACCTGTTTATCCTTGATACATCGGGATTGAAGGTTAAACAGACTGGAGATAATCTGTAAATTGTTTTTCACTCGATGGTGAATTTCCCTCAGAAGCACTTCTTTTTCCTCAAGAGATGCTTTGATTTGATCCTCCGCTTTCTTGCGCGCGGTGATGTCGCTTATGACAGCTTGTATCCCAACTATTCTTCCTTCCCTCTTGATAACAGAGGAATCATAACCTATATAAATTGCATCTCCTGGCTTGGTCAGTGCCCGAAACTTATGACTTTTAGGGGTCTGGTGCCCAGATAGCTTTTTTTTGAAGTTTTCCGTGACCATGGGTAAATCTTCAGGGTGAACCAGCTTGCTGAAGTGAAGCTTTTTCACTTCCTCCATCGTGTAGCCCATCATCTCACAGAATTTCGGATTAACAAAACTCAAATAGCCCGTCGGCTCAATGACTATCACCGCACAATTGGCATTGTCTACCAACTCTCTATATTTCTGCTCCGATTCTTTCAGTGCTTTGTTGGCCTTCTCCAGGTCCAGCATCTTCTTCTCAAGTCTCTCTATCAGCCGCTCGTTATATTGGGATAGATAGATTGTTTCCTCTCCTTATTTTTCTCTCCATAACCTGAAAACTTCCGAAACTAACCAAGGTAACTCTTTCCTCTGGCCACGCCGTCGGTGATAACAGAAATTTCTGATTTACTATTTCTTCCACCAACTCAGCTTTGTTCACTCTTTCCCAGACTTCCCTTCCTGCTCTTGTTTCGAATGTTCCTGGTAGTCCTTTTCTTCCTTCCAGTCTACAACTCTAAGAGGGGCATTGCTGCCTGTTATATAGGCACTTACGTCCAGTGATGGCCTTACGCAACGTATTTCTACTGGTATTGCCTCTCCCCTCGCCCTGGGCCAATTTTCTACCGAAACCTTCACTGCTCTAAAGTTCTTTATTTCCACTGGTATTGGGGAGTGATTGTCCACTGTTACTCTGTCATTATATGCACTCACAGGTCTCGTGGCAATGTGGGGTTTTACCAATATTCCCGCTAACAATACAGCAATTAGAGTTAAAACAAACTTAGTGTACCAATCGACCTGTACTAGTACCGTTTGCATTCTTCACCTCCTTGACCCAGAGATCCCTCTATTCCCGAGCTGGCTTGGAAAAGACACCTTAGAATACTCCTTGGCCCCTCTCGAGGAATTCCCTGATAGCGTCGTCTGGAGATAAGTTAGGGTAAATTTCAGTGGTTCACTGAGAAGATGAGTCTTAGAGGATGGGGAGAGAACTGGGGAGGTTTGGGAAGTTGAGTTTCTACAACAAGATTAACTTGGGTAGATTAGGAAGGGTGTCTTAGCCATCAAATAAAAAGCCCATTTCTTTCTCAGAATGGGCCTCCTTACTTCAAAAAGCTTCGGCAGCCTGGCGATCGCGCTTCTTAGCGACCCATAGCTTTGCGTCCTACCCTCGCAGGTAGTCTGCCTTTATCGGCTCTCACAAAACCGAATTTTCAACTGTGCCTTTATTCTAATCTCACAAGAAATTCTGTCAACTTGTAGCCCCTAGCCTTTCCTTGTGATATTCTTGAAGAGACTTTGGTAGGATTTTGTGTTTCTTTATGGCTTCAGCACCTTCAACACTGGCCTGGGCGGCCGCTATTGATGTAATGTAGGGGACTTTGTGCTGTATCGCCATTATACGAATATAACTATCATCATACTTGCTGGTGCGACCAACTGGTGTGTTGATGATAAGCTGGATATCCTTATTCTTAATGGCATCAACAATGTTTGGTCTTCCTTCATGTAGTTTCTTTATTTTTTTGCTTGGTATGCCATGCTCTTTCATAAGGCGGCTTGTGCCTTCTGTAGCGTAAATGCTAAACCCTAGTCTGTGAATTCCCCTGGCTATAGGAAGGAGGTATGGCTTATCTTTATCTGCAACTGTCAGCAGAGCATTTCCTTCCACAGGAAGTCTTAGACCAGCGGACTCTTGCGCTTTATAGAAAGAAAGTCCAAATGTATCAGCAATCCCCATGACCTCTCCAGTAGCTTTCATTTCAGGACCAAGTAGAGGATCCACGCCAGGGAACATGTTGAACGGGAAAACTGCTTCTTTGACGCCAACATACGGAAGTTCATACTTCTTGAGTTCAGGAAAATCCTTGAGTTTCTTACCCAACATTAGATAAGTTGCAACACGGGCTATAGGGATTCCTGTGACTTTGGAAACCAGAGGAACCGTACGTGAAGCTCTGGGATTAGCCTCTAGAATGTATACTTTCTCATCAGATATAGCGTACTGAATGTTTATGAGACCGACAACTTTCAATTCCTTCGCAATTTGAGCTGTATATTTCTCTATGGTTTCTAGCTGCTTGTCTTTTATGGTCCTGGGAGGAATCACGCAGGCAGAATCTCCCGAATGAACACCCGCGAGCTCTATATGCTCCATAATAGCAGCAACAAAAGTCTTCTTCCCATCACAAAGAGCATCAACCTCAGTCTCAATAGCATTTTCAAGGAATCTATCAATGAGCATCGGGTATTCTGGACTGACCTGGATAGCTTCCTTAGCATATTTTCTGAGCATTGCCTCGTCATACACAATCTCCATACCACGACCGCCAAGTACAAAAGAAGGCCTGACCATGAGAGGATAACCAATTCTGTTGGCAATTTCCACGGCTTCCTCAAGACATCGAGCTGTGCTGCTTTCCGGCTGGGGCATCCTGAGGGAAATCATTTTTTCTCTAAAACGCTCTCTATCCTCGGCAAAACCAATACTCTCAGGGCTCGTGCCCAGGATCCTCACCCCGCTATCTTTCAGTTCCTGGGCAATGTTCAAAGGAGTTTGGCCACCAAATTGAACAATAACACCTTCTGGTTTTTCTTTTTCATAAATTGTCAGTACATCCTCAACTGTGAGTGGCTCAAAATAGAGTTTGTTGGAGGTATCATAATCTGTTGAAACTGTCTCAGGATTGCAGTTAATCATAATCGACTCATAACCCTCATCGCGCAGGGCAAAGGCCGCGTGCACGCATGCATAATCGAATTCGATTCCCTGACCGATTCTATTTGGGCCACCACCTAGAATCATCACTTTCTTCTTTGGCGAAACGCCTACTTTGTCTTCACCGATATAGGTTGAATAGTAGTACGCCGCATTCTCTACCCCGCTGACAGGAACCGCATCGAATCGTCCATATTTCCCAATAGCAATTCTTTTTTGCCTGACCTGTCTTTCCTCAACATTGAATAGTTCGGCCAAATACCTGTCTGAAAAACCCCACTCTTTTGCCTTGGCTAGCATCCGGTGAGGTAAATCATCCCATTTATATCTCAGCAGTTCTTCCTCAAAGTCCACAAGCTCCTTCATCTCACCAATGAACCATCTGCCAATATGGGTCACCTCGTAAAGTTCCTCAACGGACGCGCCTTTCCTCAGAGCCTCATACATCAGGAATATACGCTCACTTGAGGGTGTAGCCAGTTTTTCTCTTAACTCGTCAGGTGAAAGGATCTTGAACTTTTCGACACCCAGACCATACCTTTTTATCTCAAGGGAGCGAATAGACTTTTGGAATGCTTCTTTAAAGGTCTTTCCTATACTCATAACTTCGCCCACTGCCTTCATCTGGGTTCCTAGGACATCTTTAGCCTTGGGAAACTTTTCAAAGGCCCAACGGGCAAACTTGACTACCACGTAGTCGCCACTGGGTTCGTACTTTTCAAGTGTTCCCTCTTTCCAGTAGGGAATCTCATCCATAGTTATTCCTGCAGCCAGCTTTGTTGAGATGCGGGCAATGGGGAAGCCTGTTGCTTTGGATGCAAGAGCAGAGGAGCGAGATGTTCGGGGATTGATTTCTATCACTACTAACCTATCGTCTTCAAGATTATGGGCAAACTGGATATTTGTCCCTCCCATAACACCAATGGCATCAACTATTCTGTAGGAGAGCTCCTGCATTCTTCTCTGCAAATCCTCAGGGACAGTAAGCATAGGTGCCACACAGAAGCTGTCACCGGTATGTACCCCCATGGGATCAACATTTTCAATAAAACAAACGGTGATCTTCTGATTCTTCTCATCTCTTACAACTTCGAGCTCAAGCTCCTCCCAGCCCAGAACAGACTCTTCAACCAGGACCTGATGAATAAGACTTGCAGCAAGACCTCTACTTGCAATGGCCCTCAGCTCTTCTACATTGTAAGCAACTCCTCCGCCAGTTCCCCCTAGCGTATAAGCCGGCCGCAAGACAACAGGATACCTCAGCCTTTTTGCTATTTCTTCAGCCTCTTCAACAGAATGACAGGGCCGAGATTTGGGTACTGGAATGGCAAGTTTTGCCATTGTCTCTTTAAAGGCAACGCGGTCCTCACCCCGCTCGATAGCATCAGCTCCAACACCAATAAGTTCAACTCCGTACTTTTTCAACACACCAGACTTATGAAGGCTGGCCGCAAGATTAAGCCCGGTTTGTCCCCCCAAATTAGGAAGAAGCGCGTCAGGTCTTTCTTTTTCAATGATTCTTTCCAAACTTTCCGGTGTAAGTGGCTCAATATATGTTTTGTCAGCCGTACCAGGGTCAGTCATGATGGTTGCGGGGTTAGAGTTGACCAACACTACCTCGTATCCCTCCTCTTTCAATGCCTTGCAAGCCTGAGTTCCTGAATAATCAAACTCACAAGCCTGGCCAATAATGATTGGTCCTGAACCAATAATCAATATCTTCTTTAGGTCGTCGCGCTTTGGCATGTTGCGTATTGTGTCCTTATCGAAAGTGGATGTAGACGTACTGCTTTGGTGTGCCGCATAATTCGTCGGCAATAACATCCTCTGAAGATAAGTCTAGATAGGATTGGTCATTTGTCAACCTGTCATGGGCCAGAAGAATCTAGAGAGCTAGAATACTCAAGAACACTGTCCATAAGTCCTATTCGAGAATTTGACGACTGCCTCCAAAAATGCTATAAGGTCAATATCTTAAGCGGTACGACCATCCCATCGCCTTCTTGATGGTTGACATTAACCGGTCCAAGGAGATTAATGACCGATTTGGTCATCAGATGGGCGATCGTGTGCTTCGGGAAGTGGGGAAGCTGTTGCAGGAGCAGGTACATGGACAAGGAAAGGCAGGCAACAGCCGGTAGCGAAAAAACCTAAATTGTACGTTGGTGCTTGAGTCGGCGACCAACATAGCTCATAGGCTCGATCAGAGACAAAAGATGAAATCAAAGAGGGAGTTCAGGAAAGTTCTTGTGGTAGAGCCGGATGAGTGCGGTGCCTGCAGAATATGTGAAGTGGTTTGCTCACTTATCAGGGAAGGAGAGTGCAATCCAGCTAAATCAAGGATTCAAATCTTAAGAGGGGAAATGCTGGAGGTACCTCTAATATGTCAGCAATGCGAGGTCCTTTTCTGTGCCAGTGTCTGTCCTGAAGGAGCGATAGGAAGAGATGAGAATACGGGAGCAGTGCTGGTGGATGAGAAGATCTGCAATGGTTGTGGAATTTGTATAGAGGCTTGCCCCTTTAAGGCTGTTTTTTATGCCAGTAAAGAAAAAAAGGTCCTTATATGTGATCTCTGCAGAGGGAACCCTCAGTGTGTAGAATGGTGCCCCAGGGAATCTCTTCAGTATCTTCCTGGCACGGTCTCCCTCAGAAGAAAAAAAACAAAAGGAGCCCAGAAATCCTTTTTGCTTCTCAATGAGATCAGGCGAGGGATGAGCAAAAAGCTCCAAATAATCACAAAGAGAGAGGCGTCATAAGGGAGTTAAAGTATGTATGGTTGGCAGGGGAAGATCTTAAAGGTTGATCTTTCCAGAGAGAGGATAGAGACTGTACCGCTCACGGAAAAACTCAGAGCGAATTTCATTGGCGGGAGAGGTATCAACGCCAAGATCCTTTTTGATGAGCTCGAGCGGGGAACTGGTGCCTTCGATCCAGATAATGTCCTCATTTTCGGCAGCGGTCCCCTCAGTGGCACTGTAGCTCCCGGGGCAGGAAGATTCAACGTGAGCGGCAAATCTCCTCAGGGATTTCTCGGCGACTCTAACTGCGGGGGTCACTGGGCTCCCGAACTGAAGTTTTCTGGATTTGATCACATCCTCATTCGTGGAAAAGCAAAAAAACCTGTTTATCTTCTGATTAGGGACGGCGAGACGAAACTCCTGGACGCAGAGCACCTCTGGGGCCTGGATACCTGGCAGACACAGAAAAGTATAAGAAAAGAACTGAGGGACCCCGGAGTGGAAGTTGTCTGTATAGGGCAAGCTGGAGAAAACCTGGTTCGCCTGGCGAGTATTAGAACGTCTCTCAAACACTCGGCAGCCAGGGGGGGTATGGGAGCGGTGATGGGCTCCAAAAATCTTAAGGCTATCGTTGTCAGAGGCACCCAGGGAGTCAAGATAGCGCATCCTGAAAAGTTTTTGCAAGCCACAAAAAAATGCACTGAGCTTCTCAAGACCCACTCCTTTCAGACCGGATTTCAGGCGGGTGATACCGCTGGAACCTACGGTAAGCTCTGGTCATGGCATCATACGCACAGCAAGCTGGGAACCAAACATCACCAGGCTGCCAACTGGGAGGATGCGGATAAACTCAGTCCAAGACTCTTTCATAGCCAGTACCGCACCAAGATGCTGGGAGATTTTTCTTGCCCGGTACAGTGTCTTCCTCGCTTTCGCATCAAGGACGGACCTTACAGGGGTCTTTATGGAGAAGGGCCTGAATTTGAGTCCATCGTCTCTTTCGGTTCTATGTGCCTTAACACCGATCTTGCCTCCGTTATCAGAGCAGCTGAACTCACCAATCGGTACGGCTTGGACTGCGACTCTACCGGTAGGACAATTGCTTTCGCCATGGAACTTTATGAAAGAGGAATTATTACCGACAAAGACATTGGCTTTCCTCTGAGGTGGGGAGACTCTCAAGCCATAATCAGGGTGGTTGAGCTCATCGCCAAGCGGGAGGGCTTTGGTGATATTTTGGCAGAGGGTGAACTAAGGGCTGCTCAAGAAATTGGCAGGGGAGCTGAAAAGTTCGCTCTGACCATAAAGGGCCTGGAGCTTCACGAGTCCTTCCGTGGAAGTGGTGCCGGACATGCTTTGAGTCACTCCACTTCTACCAGGGGTTCAGACCACCTCAGGAGTAGCCACCATGCTGAACACGATCTCAGCTCAGAGGAAGCTGAGAAGTTCTATGGATACAGGGAAGCGGCTGATCGGAGCGTTTATGAGCATAAGGAAAAGCAGGTCATTTATAACGAATACAGTGCAGCCTTGGCGGATATGCTGGAGGTCTGTAAGTTCTTCGGCCACTGGGCTTCTCCCTATTGTATCGACGCTGACCTTTTTGCCGAAGTTTTTTCCGCAGCTACCGGCATCAAAATGAGTGGAAAAGACATGCTCAAAGCAGCTGAGAGAGTTTACAATGTGGAAAGAGCCTTCATTGTCAGGGAAGGAGCGAGGCGCAAGGACGATTATCCTCCGGACCGAGAGTTTGAAGATCCCCTTCCTTCAGGACCCATGAGGGGCTCAGTACTGGATAGGGACAAGTACGATGCACTGCTGACCCGGTATTATATGGCTCACGGTTGGGACAAAAAAGACGGAATTCCCACCCGCAGGAAGTTGGAAGAGCTTGATCTCAAAGATGTGGCCGACGCTCTAGAAAAGATACGGTTCTAATATTTTCAATATATTTTATGGCTATCGGGTTAACTCATCATAGGTAACTGATGGAGCAGTGGTACAGGCTAGCAAAAGGCGGTCAAACAGCTCCGCCTCCCGATATCTACGATTGAATCGGTAACAAAACTCATCTAGATAGCGCTGGATATGCTTATCGTCAAGACCATGAAAGGTTCCTGTCATAAAAGCCTTAGCGTCGGAAATAATAATGTGAACCCAATGCAAGAGACCACCATTAACCTTGTCGGAAGCAACACCCGCTTCATGAGAGAACCCGAGTTCAGAGAGACACCGATAACCATGAAGGCCATCAGTACGAACTATGCTACCTCTAGCAATCCCGGAGGCTGCAAAAGCTTTCACGGAACGAGCGTCAAGACGTTTAATTGTTTGAATCTTGACGAAGCGAGGTTTGTTGTCTTTCGTGAGTCCAATTGCTACAATAGCCTTGGCGCGTTGCGTACCTCGTCCTCTCTTTCCAGGAGCTGGAGCTCCAAAATACGCATCATCCATCTCTACAATACCATCCAATCTGTACAGCGTATCTCGATAAGACATAGCAGCTCGGATTTTATGCACCATCAGCCATGCTTTATCATAAGAGATATCCAGTTCTTTGCTCAGTTGCAGCGCCGAGTGCCCACGTTTGTCTTTAGCAGTCAAAAAAATAGCCCAAAACCAATACTGCAACGGAGTACGAGTTCGGTGAAACATCGTTCCCGTTGTCACCGAAATTTGAGAACGGCAATTTTTGCACTGCCAGAGGTTGCGCGTTACAATAGATCCAAATGTAGAAGAACCACACTGCGGACACAAGAATCCCTCGGAGAACCGCATCTTCATAAGATAGTCATAGCATTCGCGCTCCCCAGGAAAACGCGCTTGGAATTCCAACAGCCCCATTGTATTATACGCTATTGGTTGTTTTTCGGCCATTAAGGAGACCTTTATCTTCGGATCTCCTTTATTATACCATATATTCTATGATGAGTGAACCCGATAGCCATAATATATTTTGACCAAAGGGGTGAAATATGCAGAAAGCAAAAAGGATGGAAAGACTGGGGACTGAGACCGCCTTTGAAGTTTTAGCCGAGGTAAATGAGCTGAGACGAAAAGGTAGAAAAATCATAAGCTTTTGTATTGGGGAGCCTGATTTTGACACGCCTGAGAATATCAAGGATGCAGGGATAAGGGCACTTGAAGATGGATATACCCATTATTCCCCCTCGGCCGGGATTCTTTCCTTGAAAGAATCGATTGCCCGCTATGTTTCCAGGACCAGGGGGATAGAAGTAGACCCCGAAGAAATAGTGGTTACCCCGGGAGCAAAACCAATCATTTCTTACGGCATCCTTGCCTGTGTTGATGAGGGAGATGAGGTAATATATCCCAATCCAGGTTTCCCGATCTATGAATCGTTCATAAATTTTGTGGGAGCAAAACCTGTTTCTCTTCCCCTTCTGGAAGAGAAGGAATTCAGTTTTGACCTCGAGGACCTCAAGGCAAAGATAACGGACAAAACAAGAATGATCATTATTAACTCTCCCCAGAACCCTACGGGAGGTATCTTGACCCAGGATGATCTGGAGGCAATTTCTAGAATAGTCAAAGAAAAAGATATCTGGGTCCTCTCGGACGAGGTTTATTCCCAAATCATTTATGATACTGAATTTAAAAGCATAGCCTCCATTCCGGGAATGAGGGAAAGGACAATCTTAATAGACGGCTTTTCAAAAACCTATGCTATGACTGGCTGGCGATTAGGATACGGAGTTATGAGAAAGGACCTGGCAGAAGATCTCACCAGAATCGAGACTAACGTTAACTCCTGCACGGCTACTTTCATTCAGCATGCAGGAGTTGAAGCTCTCGAAGGTCCGCAGGATGCCTCCCTGGCTATGGTAGAAGAGTTCAAAGAGAGGCGTGATCTCGTCTGGGAAGGATTGAATGAAATTAAAGGAATAAGGTGCGTTAAACCAAAGGGAGCTTTCTACATATATCCCAATGTAACAGGGGTCTGCCAGGATCTTAATTTTAAAGATTCAAAAGAACTTCAGGAATACCTGCTTTATGAAGAAGATGTAGCAGTACTGGGTAGGAGCTGCTTTGGGTCGAGAAATGAGGGAGAAAAAGATGAATATATAAGACTGTCCTATGCAACTTCCAAGGAAGACATATTAGAGGGGCTAAGAAGAATCAAGAAGGCTGTAGAGAAGTAGTTGGTCAATTGAAAGCTGGGTAAAGTGAACTAAGAGAGCTAATAAAATGGAAGAAAAACAAGAGCTTTTCTCAGAAAAAAAAGTCAAGAGAAACGGCTATGGTTCTTATTCCGAGCCAAACAAAGCCGCAGCGTCATCCTCAAAGGCAGGAATAACTGAAAAAAATTAGATGTACACATTAAAGGCAAAATGAAATGGGCAGGCGATCCGACTTATCACCATGTTTCTTAGCGTTTTCTTTGTGCCTCATTGTTTCTCAGGGGTTTTCTGAGTCTCAAGCTTTCGGTTTGTCCAGTGAACTTTCCCTAGCACCTTGGCCCATGAGGGGCCATGACAGTATGCACTCCGGCCGTTCCCCTTACGAAGGCCCCTCCAAGGGAGAAATCAAATGGACGGTGGAAACTGGAGGTATGGTCTCCTCTTCTCCTGCCATTGGGCCAGATGGAACCATATATGTGGGCTCTTGGGATAGAAACATATATGCTATCAGCCCCCAAGGCCAGGTCAAATGGACGGTGGAAACTGGAGGTATGGTCTCCTCTTCTCCTGCCATTGGGCCAGATGGAACCATATATGTGGGCTCTTGGGATAGAAACATATATGCTATCAGCCCCCAAGGCCAGGTCAAATGGACGGTGGAAACTGGAGGTCGAGTATCCTCATCCCCTGCTATCGGGCATGATGGCAAAATCTACATTGGTTCTGAAGATGAAAAGCTTTACTCCCTCAACCGCCAGGGGGCTATTGAATGGACAGTTGAAATGGGAGGCTGGATATTGTCCTCCCCAGGTGTCAGCCAGGATGGTACAATTTATGTAGGTTCAAATGACCACAATTTCTATGCAGTCAGTCCACAAGGGCAAGTGAAATGGGTCGTAGAGACCGGGGGGTTGGTGTATTCATCCCCGGCAATTTCCTCTGATGGTACGGTTTATTTTGGCTCCTACTACAACGAGTTTTACGCTGTCAACCCGAACGGCCAGATCAAATGGATGTTGGAACTGGGAGGTGTTGTCACGTCTTCGCCAGCCATTGGAGCCGACGGTACGATTTATGTGGGATGTTGGGATAGAAGGGTGTATGCTCTTAGTCCCCAGGGAACGGTCCTTTGGGCAACGGACGTCGCAAAGCTGTTTATCTACTCTTCCCCAGCAATTGGAGCGGATGGCACAATCTCTATCGGGTCACTTGACTATAACCTTTACGCTTTGACCCCGCACGGGAAGTTGCGGTGGAAGGTTCAGACTGGAGGCAGGATTTATTCTTCTCCAGCTATTGGGTCTAATGGAAGAATTCACGTGGGAAGTTTTGATGGAAAGATCTATGCTATAGGCGATTAGAACCATTGAGCTTTCCCTTTTCACAATTTGACGAGCAAATAGTCTTGCTGACAGCTACTAATGAAGTCAGATCTTGGGAAGGAAAGACCCAAAAATGAGGCCGGAGGGAGGTGAAAAGGTACGCGGGCCGTCCACTTGCACAAAGGAAAGCTTTGCCAAGAGAAAAATATTGAAAGATCAATTCCTCTCTGAGGACTCTTAGAGAAATAGTGAACAATATCTGGAGGGATAGCCATGATGAAAGGAAAACCCTTTGTTCATCCCTACATTCCAAATTCCGTCCCAGAAATAAAGGAAGAAATGCTAAGAGAGATCGGAGTGAAGGACGTAGAGACACTTTATCAGGAAATTCCAAATAGACTCAGACTCAAACGAAAACTAAACTTACCAGAACCCTTCTTGGCCGAGAGTGAATTGAAAAAACATGTAACGCGTATACTCTCGAAGAATGAGACGTGTGAGGAAAACTTAAATTTCCTGGGTGGAGGTTGCTGGCAGCATTATGTTCCAGCAGTTTGCGATGAAATTGTTGGGCGATCCGAAGTGTTGACTGCATACTGTGGCGAAGCATATTCAGATTTTGGAAAATTCCAGCTACTCTTCGAGTATCAGAGTGAATTGGGTGAGCTCCTTGGAATGGATGTGGTATGTCTTCCTGTTTATAGCTGGGGGATGGCCGCTGGTAATGCTGTCAGAATGGCTTCGAGAATAACCGGTAGGAATGAAGTGTTACTCCCAAAGACAGTGGGTCCTGAAAGGCTGGCGACTATGAGGACTCTTTGTCAGCCTCTGGCTATGCCGGATCATGTAGATATCAAGATAATTGGTTATGATACCAAGACTGGTTTGCTTGACCTTCACGATTTAGAGAACAAGATTTCATCGAAGACGGCGGCAGTTTACTTTGAGAACCCGTCATATCTTGGATTCATTGAGTCTCGGAGCGCTAAAATCTCTAGGATAGCCCACGCCAATGGGGCGCTAAGCATAGTAGGAGTTGACCCTATTTCCTTAGGTGTGTTGTCTCCACCAGCTGATTATGGCGCAGACATAGCGGTTGGCAGCGCGCAACCTCTTGGAATACACATGAATTGTGGCGGTGGTACTGCTGGATTCATTGCCAGTAGAGATGAAGAGAAGTATGTAGCAGAATATCCAGCGCTTCTAATAAGCATAACCAACACTGTGGAAGAGGGAGAATACGGATTTGGTTGGTGTACATGGGATAGAACCTCATATGTGGTGAGAGATGAATTGGGACAAATAAGAAACCAATCTAAAGATTTTACGGGAACTACTTCAAATCTGTGGGCCATAGGCGCTGCAGTCTATATGGCACTGATGGGGCCTCATGGTTTTGAAGAAATTGGGGAAGTTATCATACTGAAATCGCATTATGCAATTGAATTGCTATCCAAGATAGAGGGTGTTAGGGTTCTCTTCTCATCCAACAGCTTCAAAGAATTTGTTGTGAACTTCGACAGAGCAGGCAAAACTGTAAAAGATATAAACAAGGCCCTCCTGAAGTATGACATCTTTGGAGGAAAAGATATCTCGAAGGAATTTCCGGAACTGGGAAATAGTGCGCTGTACTGCGTTACAGAGATACATAGCAAAGAAGATATTGAAAGGCTTGCCAATACATTAAGGGAGGTACTCGTTCAATGAAAAAACAAGTGAAACTAAGAAAATACCACGCCCCTGTTTGGAGTGAGCCGATCATTATGGAAATGGGGCATAAAGGAGAAAGAGGAATCCTTATGCCAGAAGCTGAAGAGGAATTGAAAGCAGTGGTTGGTGATGCTGAAGGTTATATACCAAGAGAGATGAGAAGAGGGGAGCTTCCAAAACTCCCGGAACTTTCCCAGCCACAGGTCTTAAGACATTACGAACACCTGACACAGGAAACTCTTGGGATGGAAGAGACCATTGATATAAGTTCAGGAACGTGTACCATGAAGTATAGTCCTAAAGTCAATGAGAGATTGGCTGGGACACCTCAAGTAACCGAAATACACCCGTTTCAGGATGAAGATACAATTCAAGGTATTCTCGAGATCGTCTACAAATTTGACCTTATTTGTAGGGAAATTTCCGGGATGGACCAGTTCACTTTTCAACCCGGAGGTGGTGCTCATGCTACATATACTAATGCGTGTGTGTTAAGGGCCTATCATGATGCTAACGCAGAGCTGGCGCAGAGAAATGAAGTAATTACTACAATTTTTTCGCATCCGTGCGATGCGGCAACTCCAAGCACGGCTGGTTTCAAAGTCATAACTCTAATGCCCGATGAGAACGGTTATCCTGACCTTGAGGCTCTAAAGGCTGCCTGCTCGGAACACACCGCTGGATTGATGATAACAAATCCTGAAGATACAGGCATCTACAACCCCAGAGTTGAAGAGTACGTAAAGTCCGTCCATGAAGTAGGTGGACTGTGTTTCTACGATCAAGCTAATCTCAACGGTATATTGGGTATAGCAAGGGCGAGAGAAGCGGGATTCGATGCATGCCACTTTAACCTACATAAGACATTTTCCTCGCCACACGGATGCTTTGGGCCAGGATGTGGAGCCTATGGAGTTAAGAAGGAGCTGGCGAAGTTCCTTCCAACACCAGTAGTGACATTTGATGGGGAAAAGTATCATCTAGATTACGACAGGGCGCATAGCATTGGAAAAATCAGAGAGTTCTTTGGGAATATTGAAGTTGTTGTGAGGGCATATGCGTGGGTAATGAGTATGGGTGCGGATGGTCTACTAGAGGTGGCTCATACGGCTGTAATAAATAACAACTATCTTACAAAACTGCTCATGGCAATCCCTGGAGTAGTAAGGCATTATGCTGAGGGTAAGATTAGACTGGATCAAGTTAGATTTAGCTGGGAAAAACTGAAAAGAGATACCGGGTGTGGGACGGTGGATGTACAGAATAGGATGGTAGATTTTGGTATACAAAATTCTTACAGCAGTCATCACCCTTGGATAGTTCCAGAGCCTTTCACCCCTGAGCCATGCGAAACATATTCGAAGGAAGATTGCGAATATTGGGCTGCAGTGCTCAAACAGATATCTAAGGAGGCATACACAAATCCTGACTTAGTCAAAACGGCACCTCATAACTCAACAATACACAAGATAAATGAAGATGTACTGGATGACCCGAAGAAATGGGCTATGACGTGGAGAGCATATCTAAGGAAAACAAAGAAAAGGATGATCGAAAACCTATGAAGTGTCTGTGGAATTGACTTGTGCCCAGCCGGCGACGATTAGCTCGAATAGTGCCCCCCCCTTGACAAAAAAAGAGAATTTGTTAACATGGCAGTGAATTTGGACCCCAAGAAGGAAGGAGCTGCAAATGAGGTCGGAAGGAGGTGAGAGAGTAGCCAGGCCGTTCGCTTTTTCCTTCTGGGAGATTTCAGCAGAAAAATGAACAAGGTCATAAGACTGACTACTACCTGGCAAAAGTGTTGGTTCGATATTAGACCAAGGCAGAGCGAGGAAATAGTCTAGTGAAAGAGGAGATATCATCATGTTTAAGTTTCAAAAGAGATTATCGGTTCTTTTTGCTCTTGTCTTTGTCCTTTGTCTTTTGGGGACAGCGTCGGGAGTGGAAAAACCCATAAAAGTCGGGGTTCCAGCATCCTTGACTGGGCCTTACGCATCGGACGGACTTGTCGCAAAACAAGGAGTGATTCTTGCCGTCGAAGATATCAATTCGAGAGGTGGTCTTTTGGGCAGACCAATAGAAATATACTATTATGATGTGGAAGATGTGATGCCGGAGAAAGTAATGGCCTCTGCCGAATACCTCTGCATGGGGGAGCAAGTCAATTTCATTATGACATCTTGGGTGGATTATGGTGTGGATGTCAAAGCTTACGGTAGATACGATGTTCCCTTCTTTGAGGGTGCCACTTCAAGCCTTTCCATAGTGGCGTACCAGGAGAATCCCGAGTTGTACTGGAACTGGTTCGAGTACAATCCAACGGAGGAAGAGTATTCCCGGCAAGGCTGGGAAGCGATGATGCAGTTACCATACGAGTACCCAAATAAGAAGGTTTTCATTATCAACGAAGATGACCATTGGTCACACGTTATTGCGGATGAGTTTGAAATGCTGGCAAAGAAAGATGGCTGGGAGATAGTCGGGCATGAAATAGTCACCATTGGCACTACTGAATGGGAAGGGATATTGACCAAAATAAGAGCCACTGACCCAGCCATTATTCAATCGGTCAGTTTGTGCCCCCCCGGGATAGCGTCCTTCATGAGGCAATTCCAAAAAGACCCTACCGACTCCCTTATTTTCATGCCTTACATTGCATGTGCGGCGGAGTTCAAGCAGTTGGGCGGTGAATATGCCAATGGAGTATTCTGGGACATGCTCATGTGTATCCTTCCCGGCTCTGAACGTGATGCCTTTAGGGAAAAATTCTCCAAGAGATTTGGCGCTGAGTATTGGCGTGAAGGCTTTCCAGCTGCCATCTGGGATATGATGCATTTCTGGGAGGATGCCGTCAATGCCGTAGGTGACGTAGAGGATTATCGCGCAATCTGCAAGTACTTCGAAGAGACTACTTACGAAGGATTGTGCGGCCCTTATGCTTTTGCTAAGGAAACCCATACCACTATTTCCGGGGTAGATTTCTTACCACCAGGCTTTTACCAAGTAAAAGACGGAGAAGATGTCTGTATTTGGCCAGACGTGCGTGTAACAGGGGAGTTCTTTGTCCCTCGCTGGATTGAGAAGGAATAGCCCTAGCTGAACTAAAGTTCTATAAGGGGGGGAGTTTCGGTTTCTCCCTCCCTTGTAGGAATATTAAAGTGAAGAAAACCATGGCCATGCTGGAAACTAAGAACGTCCGCAAGTATTTTGGGCGTTTACCTGCAGTGAATAACCTGAGTTTTGCAGTCGAAAAAGGGGAGATATTCGGTATTGCCGGACCCAACGGGGCGGGTAAAACAACCCTTTTCAACCTGATTTCCGGGACTTATTCTTGTAGCGGTGAAATTATTTTTCAAGGAGAGAAGATCAATGGATTGAAACCCCATCGTATTTGTCAAAAGGGAATCGCTCGAACCTTTCAGATCCCCCTTGTGTTTTCCAGCATGACTCTCTACGAGAACATTCAAACAGCAGTGCATTTTGGAAGCAATGCGACAGGGGATGAGAAAACAATCGTCTCCGACATACTCGACTTCGTCGGACTAAAGGGAAAAGAGAGCTTGGAAGCGAAGAACCTGAATCTTTTTGATAAGAAAATCACTATGCTGGCGGCAGCTTTGGCTACAAAACCTAAGCTCCTACTTCTGGATGAACCGGTAGGTGGCTTGAACCCGGCGGAGATTGCCCAGAACATTTCACTTTTCAAGCGGATCAACAGAGACCTTGGAATCACATTAGTAGTGATCGAGCATTTGATGAAGGTATTGGCGAGTATTTCCCAAAGGCTGATGATCCTCCACAGCGGAGAGAGAATTTGCATCGGTTCTCCCGAGGAGGTCGCAAAAGATAAGAAGGTAGTCGAAATTTACCTAGGAGCCGGTTATGCTTCGAGTCGAGAAACTTAATTTTTCTTACGGAGAGATTCAAGTTCTAACCGACGTTTCCTTCCAGGTGAACGAGAAAGAGTTCGTAGCTATCTTCGGACCGAACGGTCACGGCAAAAGCACCTTGCTCAAAACCATCTGCGGCCTGCAGAGCCCTATCTCTGGTTCTATAGAATACGGAGGCAAGAAAATTAACACCCTACCGGTCCAAGAGATCGTGGAAATGGGATTGGTCTATATTGCTGAAGACCGACACCTGTTTCCCGATATGAGTGTTTCCGATAACCTGAGGATGGGTGCCTATAACAGGAATGCGCGAGCGAAAGAGAGTGAAAACCTGGACTATGTCTTTCAGCTATTTCCGAAACTGAAGCTCTTGAGAAAACAGGTTGCCTCATCCTTGAGCGGAGGGGAAGCACGCATGCTGGCTATCGGCCGGGGTCTTATGTCTAACCCCAAATTTCTGGCAATCGATGAGCCTTCTTTTGGGCTAGCTCCCAATTTATGCCTAGAAGTATTCAGGAATATCGAGGAGATCAGAAAAAGGGGAGCAAGCGTTCTCCTAGTCGAGCAGAGTACCACTCTTGCTTCGGACTATGCCGACAGAATCTGCATCATGGAAGACGGAAAGATCGTATTCAGTGGAACTAAGGAGGAAGCCCTGGGCAAGAAAGAAATTAGAGAAGTCTTCTTAGGCATCTAGGAATGAAGGGCAGCGATTCAGAGTACGTTAAATAAAGAATCAAGGAGATGGTGAATCAATGGACACTTGGGTTTATAAGATACCATCTGCACTGATTGACGGAGTGACAATTGGCTCAGTCTATGCCTTAATGGCTCTCGGCCTGTCGCTTGTTTTCGGCGTCACCAGGACTTACAACTTCGCCCACGGTTCCTTTTATACCTGGGGAGCATATCTTATGTGGTATTTGCCGGTCTTGCTCAAGCGCAATTTACCTTACCCTGTAAAATTTGCGATTGTTGTCCCCATTATGTTCCTGTTCGGTTGGATCTTCGAGAAAATTGTAGTCCGCCCAAACCGGAAATCACCTAACTGGATTATTACTGTGCTGATTTGCACTCTTGCCGCCGCGCTAATCTTTGACACTACTGCTCTCGTGGTATTTGGCCCTCTCAGCAAAGCCATTCCCCCTTTGTTCGAGGGAAAGATCCGCCTGGGCAATTTTGTGGTCTATGTTAACGACCTTGGAGTTTTCGCAATTGCCATGCTTGCCATAAGTGCCCTTACGCTCTTCCTGAACAAAACCAGGCAGGGAACGGCAATGCGGGCAGTGGCACAAGACCTGACAGGAGCAAAGATAGTAGGAGTTCGTGCGGATAAGATTTTTGGATATTCGTTGGGCATATCTGCCGTCTTGGCGGCAATTGCCGGCATACTCGCTGCTCCTAAGTATTTTATCTCCCCCATGGGAGGGTGGGTGCCCTACATAAAGTCTTTCGTAATCGTATTCTTGGGGGGTCTGGGCAGTTTCAAGGGGACGGTCTGTGCGGCCTTTATCCTGGGGATCGTGGAGGCCATGGTTGTGATTTACCTTATGAAAGCTTGGGTAATGCCGGTGTGGTTTGTGGTGTTAATAGGGATATTGATACTCAGACCGAAAGGACTTTTTGGAATATGGGAATGATCAAGATTGGCAGAATCAGGATTGGGTGGGGTCATGCCATGGCAATGCTTGCTTTGGTTTTGTTATTATTGTTGCCAGTCCTCATGCCGAAGAATAATTACCTTATGCATTTCTTTGTTCTTTTCTTTATTTGGGCGGTGGTCGCTGAAGCCTGGAACTTGATCATGGGATATGCTGGAATCTTTACTTTTGGGACGATTGCTTTTTTCACAATTGGCGCTTTCGCAACAGGTCTTTTGTCACAACAACTTGGCATGTCACCCTGGCCGTCAATATTACTCTCTGGGATTCTTACTGCTCTCGTTGGCTTTTTGATCGGTCTACCTAGTTTAAGACTCAAAGGCGCATACATCGCGCTCATCACCTATGCCTTACACATGCTATTGGCTCCCCTTATTCGCCGGGGTAAACCCATAGGCATCGAAACAGGAGGTTTCATTTGGAACATAGCATCGTTGAATTTTCTTGGATATGTTTTTCCGCGAAACGTGATTGCCCCCTGGTACTATGCTGGGCTCACCCTATTTGTCGTGTTGCTACTTCTTATCTATTGGGTCATTCGTTCCCCAATCGGGCGTGCTTTCGTTGCTCTGCGTGACGCAGGGCCCCTGGCCCAATCTCTGGGTGTAAACGAATACAAATACAAACTAATCGTTTTTGGCCTTTCTGCTTTCATTCTTGGAGTAATAGGCGCTTTTTATGCTCACTATGTCGCCACGATTTCCGATAGAATGCTAGGCCTTGACTATTTCGTTAAGACGTTGATCATGGTGATTCTCGGAGGGTTGGGAACTTTCCCCGGGGGGGTAGTTGGGGCTTTTGTTGTCATTTTCTTGTATGAGTTCATGCGCCCGCTGATGAGCTATCGCTTGATCGTACTGGGAGCCATCGTGATCCTGACAGTTGTCTACATGCCGAATGGCCTGACGGGGACTGCCGAATACATTATACGAACCAAGAAATGGAAGTTAGTAGGGGACGGTTTTCTGCGCAGGCTAGCCAAAATGAAAAAGAAGATCTAGTAAATGTACGCAGATTGTCCACCAAGCTGGTGCTTTGTGCCTCTGTGGCCAGGCTAATGGTCTCCTGGCAATTGTGGCGGACCCGAGAAGTGGGATTCAGTATACGTCATTTTGAGCCTCCCAGAACACTTTGTCCTCTCCCCATAGTTATCCCGGTCCCGCCACAGGAGCTATAGGGGTGAGAGATGAACAAGCCAAATTTCTGACTCAGGCAAATCCTCCCCTCGTAAGAGTGCGTCGCCCAACGGTCTACAATAACCTGCAGGAATTACCTAAATAGGACTGAGTGTCAAGAAAAGATGCAAGACACTAGCGAATATATCAGGTGATGAAAAGAAAAGTCGGGTTAATCGTAAATCCTATTGCAGGGATGGGGGGGAGAGTAGGTCTTAAAGGAACGGATGGAACTGATATACTCAAAAGAGCAAAGGAATTTGGTGCGTCCCCAGAAAGTCCAACTCGCACCATTGAGGCATTAAGAGGACTTACGCCTCTTCAGAATGGTATTGATCTAATAACATACCCCCATGACATGGGAGAAAATGAAGCGAAAGAGTGCGGTTTCAATCCTGTAGTGATAGGCTCGATTGAAAAGGGGGCCACCACTGCCTCGGATACTAGAAGAGCCGCAAAAGAATTACTTGGGATAGGGGTGGATCTCTTAGTTTTTGCTGGGGGGGACGGAACGGCAAAAGATATTTATTCTATCATAGGAGACAAAATTACCGTCCTAGGTGTACCAGCAGGTGTTAAAATTCACTCCGCAGTGTTTGCTACTAGTCCCAGGACAGCGGGGGAGCTGGCGTTAATGTATTTGCAGGGAAAAACGCTCAGTTTACGAAAGGCAGAAGTTATGGACATAGATGAGGATGCTTTTAGGAAAGGACAGGTAACGGCTGAGCTATATGGATACTTGAGAATTCCATTTGAGCAAGCACTTGTGCAGGGAATGAAAATGGGACGAGGCAAAGAGGAAGAATCTGCTGTTCAGGAAATTGCTCAATTCATTATAGACAATATGGAGAAAGATTGCTCTTATATTATTGGCCCTGGTACAACAACCAAGGCAATAATGGAAAGACTTGGAATTGAATGCACTTTACTGGGCGTCGATGTAATACTAAACAAAAGGCTCATTGCCAAAGATTCAAATGAAACCCGTTTGCTGAAACTAATTGGTGGTAGGAAAACAAAGATAATTGTCACAATAATTGGTGGGCAAGGCTATATATTTGGCAGAGGGAACCAACAAATTAGCTCCGGAGTTATCAAGAAAGTGGGTAGAGGTAATGTAATAGTGATTGCATCAAAAAACAAAATCGTATCCCTTTCTGGTAAACCACTATTAGTGGACACCGGGGATCAAGAAGTCAATGCAATGCTTAGAGGCTACATAAAAGTAGTCACTAGTTACAATGAGCGAATTATGGTTAAGGTGGTGTCCTAAATACGATTACAGCTTATTAAGGCTCTCCTATGCAACTTCCAAGGAAGACATATTAGAGGGGCTAAGAAGAATCAAGAAGGCTGTAGAGAAGTAGTTGGTCAATTGAAAGCTGGGTAAAGTGAACTAAGAGAGCTAATAAAATGGAAGAAAAACAAGAGCTCTTCTCAGAAAAAAAAGTCAAGACAAAAGGCAGGGGTTACTCACACTACCTTCAGGCACCTCTTTCCAGCGTAGATCATGACCTGGATACTATTATTGATTTTGAGACATCCCGACAGACGCAAAAGCTTATTCTCATACCTTCGGAAAGTATATGCCCCAAACCGATTCGAGAGGCTCTTGGCTCCCTCTTCACCAACCTTTATGCCGAAGGATATCCCTCACCAAGAATCAGTGAAGAAAATGACGAAAGGGCACTGCTTGATTTTGATTACCAGCTTGCCCATTACCGGCGCTATTCTGACAGGCGCTTTTACAAAGGAGTTGAGTATGCTGATTTTGTTGAATCCTTAGCTCAAAGAAGGATAGCCAAGTTATTTGCCACGGACAAGGTGAATGCCGATAAGATCTTCGTCAATGTTCAGCCTCTCTCGGGAGCTGCAGCCAATAACGCCGTTTATGCGGCATTCCTTAAACCCGGTGATACAATTATGGGAATGTCCCTATCCCATGGAGGACATCTTACTCACGGCAGTGAATTTAACCGCTCCGGAAAATACTACCATGCCGTCTCCTATGAAGCAGACCCATCAGATGGGAAACTCAATTATGATGCCATTAAACAGCTTGCCTCCCAACATAGTCCCAGGATAATAATTGCAGGTTACAGCGCCTATCCCTGGAGTGTTGATTGGAAAAAGTTCAGGGAGATTGCTGATAGTGCAGGAGCTCTTTTGTTTGCTGATATTGCCCATGTTGCCGGAATGGTGGTTGCTGGAGTATATCCTAATCCAGTAGGCTTTGCTGATGTTATTAGCTTTACCACTCATAAAACTCTCTGCGGCCCCCGCGCCGCGGTCATCTTAACTACAGAAAGAGAAAAAGCTGGAATGATAGATGAGGCCGTGTTTCCCGGGGAGCAGGGAGGTCCCCACATTAGCAAAATGGCAGCCATGGCAGTTACATTTAAAATTGCCGGGACAGGGGAATTTAAGAAACTCCAGACGAGGATCGTTGAAAATGCTGTGGCACTAGCCTCATCTCTGGCAAAAAAAGGCTTGAAAATAGCCTATGGAGGAACTGATACTCACCTTCTATTAGTTGACCTGAATGCTATCCAGACCAAGACCGGCTTTCCTCTAAAAGGAGAAATAGCAGCTCGTATTCTTGATCTTTGTGGTCTGGTGGTCAACAAGAACACTATCCCTGGAGATGAAACTGCTGCCGAGGCAAGCGGTATCCGGCTAGGAACTCCCTGGGTTACTCAACGAGGGTTGGGAAAAAAAGAAATGGAGAAAATAGCGGAACTTATTCACCGCATCCTCATCAATATCCAGCCTTTTAGCTATGAGGGATTAACCGGAGACCTGCCCAGGGGAAAAATAGACCTGGATATACTGGATGAGGTAAGGAAAGAAGTGTCAGAGCTCATCCAGGAAAAAGCGGCAAAAAAACCAGGAGAAAAAAGTGGCCTCCAGGAAGAATTTGACCTACGCGAAGAGACATCAGAAGGAGAAAGCTATAGCAATAAGGGAGTGCTAAAGGTAAGTGGAGAGCGGGCAAAGCCTTTCCTTCAAGAAGTATCCACTGCCAATATATCGAGGCTCAAACCTGGCCAGGCCGTTTCTTCCTTTTTCCTGGATGCGGAAGGAAGACTTCTTGATGAGGTCAGAGTTCTTCGCCTGCCCACCGATAAGAAAGGGAAAGACCATTATTTGGTTGCAACCACTCCCTCCCAAACTCGGAGGGTAAAGCTCTGGCTGGAAGGTCTATCAGACGGCTATATTATTTTTCATCCTGAAGACATATTTGCCAAAATCCAGGGACCGGTGGTGGTGGAGGATTTAACGGAAACCAAGGAAAAGGTCTTAGGCAAAGTGAGTGAAACTTTCTCGATTGATCAGGTAGATCCTAAGATAATGGATCATCTTCGCTCAAAAAAAGACTTTCCTCGCGCCGAAGGAAAGGAAGGTGGAACTCATGGTTTGTCTTTGTACCAAAATTACCCTTCCCATTTTGACCTGTCTAAATGCTACTTCATCGGACAAAAACTATTCAGTCAAAACAACATATCCTTAGAGATAAAAAAGGAAGAGTTTCGCTATCAAGATGAGGGAAAAGAGAAAAGATCTTTCTTGTACAGGGAAAACACGAAATGGGGAGCAAAGTTTACCCGGTTTGCCGGATGGGAGATGCCGGTTTTATATACGAGTATGGCTGAGGAGCACAGTGCAGTAAGAAAGGCGGCAGGGCTTTTTGATGTGAGCCATATGGGAGTCCTGGAGGTGAGCGGGGAGGATGCTACCGATTTTCTAGATGCACTCACTACCAACTATGTTCGATGGTTAAAGGTTGGAGAGTCTCAATATGGCTTCCTTCTTGATCCGGAGGGCAAGGTAATAGATGATATTATGGTTTATCGCCGAGCAAAGGAGAAGTATATGATTGTTGCCAATGCCGCCAATCAGGAAGAAGTTCTAAGCTGGCTCAAAGCAGCTGAGAGAGTTTACAATGTGGAAAGAGCCTTCATTGTCAGGGAAGGGGCGAGGCGCAAGGACGATTATCCTCCGGACCGAGAGTTTGAGGACCCTCTTCCTTCGGGACCCATGAGGGGTTCAGTACTGGATCGGCGCAAATACGATGCACTGCTGACCCGGTATTATATAGCTCACGGTTGGGACAAAAAAGACGGAATTCCCACCCGTGAGAAGTTGGAGGAGCTTGAGCTCAGAGATGTAGCCAAAGCTCTAGAAAAAGCCTTAGGAGAAAAGGTTTAACAATAGGGAGGCGTGCGAATGAGAAAGATAAGGGTTGGACTCATTGGAGGCGGATTTATGGGACGAGTTCATGCAGAAGCCCTAAGGAGACTGGGGTGGGTGGAAGTTATGGCCCTGGCCAAGCGAAAACGTGCTCGAGAAAGAGCTGATGAGCTAAATATTCCCCTGGCTTATCAGGATTATCGTGACCTTATTAGGAGTGATGAGGTAGAGGTAGTTCATATTCTCACCCCCAACGTTTTACACTACCCCATGGCCAAAATGTGTATCGAGCAAGGTAAACATATTGTGTGCGAGAAACCTTTAACCGTGAACAGTAAAGAGTCAGCTGAGTTAGTGAGAATGGTTAAAGAAGAACACCTGCTGAACGTGGTTTGCTATAACATGCGCTATTATCCTTTAGTAAAAGAGGCAAAAGCTTTGGTCGAATCAAACGAGATCGGGTCAATTCGACTAGTCCATGGAGCATATCTTCAGGACTGGCTTTTCTATGACACCGACTACGACTGGAGAGTAGAAGCAAATCTTGGCGGAAAGTCTCGAGCGGTGGCAGATATTGGTTCTCACTGGCTGGATATGGTCCAGCACATTACACACCAAAGCGTCGTTTCCGTTTTTGCAGACCTCACCACATTTGTTCCCTATCGAAAGAGGTCAACGGGGGAGTCTGAAACTTCCACTCCCCAAAGGTTAGATGATGAGGATTGTGAACAAGTTAAGATAGATACAGAGGATCACGCAACAGTACTCCTCAGGTTCGACAGGGGAGCAAAAGGTGTTTTCATAGTCTCTCAGGTGAGTGCAGGACGCAAAAACATGATTCATTTTGAAATCAATGGGTCCAAAAAGTCGATTGCCTGGAATGGGGAAAGACCGAACGAGATGTGGATAGGTGAGAGGGGAAGCATCAATGGTCAGTTCCTGAAAGATCCAACGCTGATGTCCGAAGAGACAAGAGAATATGCTTCAGTTCCGGGGGGAGCAGCCGAGGGCTATCCAGATACTTTCAAGAATCTATTTCACAAGGTATATACCTGGATAGCCGAAGGCTGCGGTTCCACTGATAGAGAGCCTCCTTTTCCAACTTTTTTGGACGGACATAGAGAGATTCTGATTGTGGACGCGGTACTGAAAAGTCAATCTGAGGGAGAGTGGGTTAAGGTACGAGGGTCCTCTTGACAAAAAACAAGCAATGGATATATTAATGGTATGCGAGATGAATATCAGAAGGCCACGCAACTAAGGTCCGCCTCAGAAAAACCAAAAGCAGGAGAAGATTTTGAATAAGAACACTCTCTACTCCATTTTGAGGGAGAAAATAGTGTTAGCTGACTACAAGCCGGGTCACATACTAAAGGAAAAAAAACTAATGGAGGAATTTGGCATAGGAAGGACCCCTCTAAGAGAACTTTTAATTCGCCTTGATGCTGAAGGTTTGGTTGAAATAGTTCCTTACAGTGGAGCTTATGTTAGCTCTGTTGAATTTCACCATCTTGTGGATGTTATGGAGGTACGAAGACTCTTGGTGAGAATGGCTGGAAGATTAGCGGCTGAAAGAGCAACCAAAGGTGAAATAGAGAAAATGACAAACTTTCTTGATAACTTCAAAGCTGACCTAGATGCGAAAGAAGTAATAAAGCTAGATTGTAAATTCCATGATTTAGTAAATATGGCCACCCATAACCAGGTGCTTTATGAGATCCTGCAAGCTCTGAGAGATAGAGTTTTGAGGCTGTGGATTCTGCCAAAAGATAAATCCTTCGTATATGGCTTTAAAGGCGATTTTCAGAGACTAATCGCTGCCATCAAGAAAAGAGATAAGGAGACAGCTGCTGGCATATTAGCTGCCCACAGCGAGTCCTTTATAGAGAGAATAAAAGCTCAACTATGAGGAGAAAAAGACAAGAAAGCTATTTGATATGGTGAAGATACGGTTTTAATATTTTCAATATATTACCGCCAAAGGGGTGAAATATGAGGAAAGCAAAAAGGATGGAAAGATTAGGGACTGAAACTGCTTTTGAAGTCTTAGCAGAGGTAAATGAGCTGAGACGAAAAGGTAGAAAAATCGTAAGTTTTTGTATCGGGGAGCCTGATTTTGACACGCCTGAGAATATCAAGGATGCAGGGATAAGAGCCCTTAAGGACGGGCATACTCATTATTCTCCCTCGGCTGGGATCCTTCCTTTAAGAGAGGTGATTGCCCGCTATGTTTCCAAGACCAGAGGTATAGAGGTAGACCCTGAAGGGGTAGTGATTACCCCAGGAGCAAAACCAATCATTGCTTATGGCATTCTTGCCTGTGTCAACGAGGGAGATGAGGTAATATATCCCAATCCAGGTTTCCCAATTTATGAGTCGCTCATAAGTTTTGTGGGAGCAAAACCTGTCTCCCTTCCTCTTTTGGAAGAAAAAGAATTCAGTTTTGACCTTCAGGATCTGGAGGCACGCATAACGGACAAAACAAAAATGATCATTATCAACTCTCCACACAACCCTACCGGAGGTATCTTGACGGAGGATGATCTGGAGACAGTTGCCAGAATAGCCAAGGAAAAAGATATCTGGGTCCTGTCAGACGAGGTCTATTCCCAAATTATTTATGATACCGAGTTTAAAAGCATAGCTTCCATTCCGGGAATGAAGGAAAGAACGATCTTGATAGACGGCTTTTCAAAAACCTATGCTATGACTGGATGGAGATTAGGATATGGAGTGATGAGACAAGACTTAGCGCAGGATCTCACCAGAATCGAGACCAATGTTAATTCCTGTACCAACACTTTTATTCAGCATGCGGGAGTTGAAGCTCTAGAAGGTCCGCAGGACGCCTCTTTAGCTATGGTAGGAGAGTTCAAAGAAAGGCGTGATATCATCTGGGAAGGATTGAACGAAATCAAAGGAATAAGATGCGTTAAGCCAAAGGGAGCTTTTTATGTCTATCCTAATGTGACAGAAGCTTGCCAGAATCTTAATCTTCGAGATTCAAAAAAGCTTCAGGAATACCTGCTTTATGAGGCGAATGTGGCAGTGCTGGGTAGGAGCTGCTTTGGGTGTAGAAATGAGGAAGAAAAAGATGAATACATAAGATTATCCTACGCAACCTCTAAGAAAGAGATACTGGAGGGACTGAGAAGAATTAAGAAGGCTGTCGAGAAATAATTGGCACGGAATGTGTAAATGAAAGAAAAAAGGAACATTCTATCCAACAGAAAATCCAGGGGTGAAGGCAAGGATTATTCACGTTATCTTGAGGCATCCCTTTCCAGAGTAGATCGTGACATAAATACTATTATTGATTTTGAGGCATCCCGGCAGATACAAAAGCTTATTCTTATACCTTCGGAGAGTATCTGCCCGAAACCTGTCCGAGAAGCTCTTGGCTCCCCCTTCTCTAATCTTTATGCCGAAGGGTATCCTTCCCCAAGAATGAGTGAAGAAAATGATGAGAAAACACTGCTTGATTTTGATTATCAGCTTGCCCACTACAGACGTTATTCCGACAGACGTTTTTACAAAGGAGTGGAATATGCTGACTTCGTTGAATCCTTAGCTCAAAGAAGGATAGCTAAGTTATTTGCCACGGACAAGGTGAGTGCGGACAAGATTTTTGTTAATGTTCAGCCCTTATCAGGGGCTGCAGCAAATAATGCTGTTTACGCGGCCTTTCTTGAACCCGGTGATACAATTATGGGAATGTCCCTATCCCATGGGGGCCATCTCACCCACGGCAGTGAATTCAACCGCTCCGGAAAATACTACAATGCCATCTCCTATGAACCAGACCCAGTAGATGGGAAACTCAACTATGATACTATTAAAGACCTTGCTTCCCAACATAGACCTAAGGTAATAGTCGCGGGTTACAGTGCTTATCCGTGGAGCGTTGATTGGGAAAGGTTCAGGGAGATTACTGATAATGTGGGAGCAATTCTTTTCGCCGATATTGCCCATGTTGCGGGAATGGTGGTTGCCGGAGTGTATCCTAATCCCGTGGGCTTTGCTGATGTTATTAGCTTTACCACCCATAAAACTCTCTGTGGTCCCCGTGGAGCAGTTATTTTAACTACAAGAAGAGAAAAAGCTGAGCTAATAGATGAGGCTGTATTTCCTGGGGAACAGGGAGGTCCCCACATTAACAAAATGGCAGCTATGGCGGTCACGTTTAAGATTGCGGGGACCCGGGAGTTCAAGAAACTCCAGGAGAGGATCGTTGAAAATGCCAAGATACTAGCGTCATCTCTGGCAAGAAAGGGCCTAAAAATAGCCTATGGAGGAACTGATACCCACCTTTTGTTGGTCGATCTGAATGCCATTGAAAGTGAGACCGGTTTTCCCTTAAAGGGAGAAATAGCTGCCCGGATCCTTGATCTTTGCGGTCTGGTAGTTAACAAAAATACCATCCCCGGAGATGAAACTGCGGCCGAGGCAAGCGGTATAAGGCTAGGAACTCCCTGGGTTACCCAGCGAGGATTTGGAAAAAAAGAAATGGAGAAAATAGCAGAGCTTATTCACCGCATCCTCCTTAACATCCACCCTTTCACCTATAAAGGGCTAACCGGGGATCTGCCCAGAGGAAAAATAGATCTGGACATAATTGATGAGGTAAAAAAAGAGGTGTCAGAACTAATCCGGGAAAAAGAGGCAAAGATACCAGAATCTGATTTAGTAAAGCAGGAATCAAGAAGAGAAGGGAATAGCAGTATGGGAGTCCTAAAAATAAGCGGAGAAAGAGCAAAACCTTTCCTGCAGGAAGTATCCACTGCTAACATAGCCAAGCTTAAGAGCGGTGAGGCTACTTCTTCCCTTTTCCTGGATGCTGAAGGAAAACTCATTGACCATGTTTCGATTCTTCGGCTCCCTTCCGACAACAAGGGGAAAGATCACTATTTGATTGCAACCACTCCCTCCCAAACTCAGAGGGTGAAGCTCTGGTTGGAAGGTTTATCAGATGGATACATTATTTTTGATCCTCAGGATATATTTGCCAAAATTCAGGGACCGGTGGTGGTGGAAGATTTGAGGGAAAGCAAGGACGAAGCTCTGGGTAAGGTAGGTAGGACTTTGAAGGTTAATCCAGACGATCTTGAGCTAAGAGAGAATCTTCGCTTGAAGGAAAAAATTCGTCTCGCCAAGGGGGAAAAGGGCAAAATTGACGGTCTATCTTTGTACAAAGATTTTCCCTCCTATTTTGACCTGTCTAAATACTACTTTATTGGACAGAGGTTGTTCAGTCAAAACAGTATCCCTTTCAGAGCAAAAAAAGAAGAGTTCCGCTACCAGGAGGACGAAAAAGTCCAAAGATCCTTTTTATTCAAAGAACATTCGAAATTGGGAGCAAAGTTGGTCCAGTTTGCTGGATGGGAAATGCCCATTCTATACACAAGTATTGCCGAGGAGCATAAGGCGGTAAGGGGGACAGCAGGGCTTTTTGATGTAAGCCATATGGGAATTTTGGAAGTTAGCGGCGAGGATGCTGCTGATTTCCTGGACGCAGTCAGCAGCAACTACGTTCGATGGCTGAAGGTGGGAGAGTCCCAGTACAGCTTCCTTCTTGACCCTGATGGCAACGTAATAGACGACATTATGCTTTATCGCCGAGCAAAGGAAAAGTACATGATCGTTTGTAATGCCGCCAATCAGGAAAAAGTTTTGAGCTGGCTAAAAGCAATTATCTCTGGACAATACGTCATAGACAAAAGTTATCCAGTAAGAGAAGTTAAAGGTTTGGTGAATATTAAGAATTTAGAAGATGCATCCATGGGAAAAGAACAAAAGATAGATGTAGCCCTCCAGGGACCTGCATCCTGTACCATCCTACAAGAATTAGCAGAAAACAAAGATCTAAAAGAGGATATACAAAGACTGGAAAAAAATGAATTCATAGAAAAAGAAGTTGCCGGAGTGAAGATGATAATTTCCCGCACAGGTTATACCGGAGAGGACATGGGTTATGAGCTTTATCTTCATCCAGAAGATGCCCCATTTATTTGGAACTCGATTTTGGAAAAAGGCAAGGAATTTGGGGTTAAGCCCTGTGGCTTGGGAGCGCGAGATTCAACCAGAGTGGAAGTAGGCCTGCCGCTGCACGGACATGAACTGGCCGGAAGGTACGAGATCGGTCCTATTGAAGCAGGTTATGCGCCTTTTGTTAAGTTTCATAAACCCTTTTTCATTGGAAGACAAACCCTATTGGAAAAGGAGAAAAGAAGGGAAAAGGAAATTGTCAGGTTCAAACTGAAGTCCAGCTTCGGTAGGATGGTGAGGCCGGAGGACCCTGTAGTAGATAAAGGGGGCAGGCATATTGGAAAAGTTACCAGCTCTACCGTGGCAGGGGATTTTCAGATTGGCCTTGCTTTTGTTGATAAGAGGACTCGAGAAGGAGATGAGATTGCAATATTTGCTCTTCCTCGAGGAAGGTTTTCCGAAAAGCCTGCAGGAAGTCTGAGCGATGGAGATAGAATAGCTCTTCACCAGGAAGCCGTAGTCCTACCCCGTTTTCCTGAAGAAAATGACTAAAATGCACTCTGAAGATTATGAGGAATGTTAGCGAGGGATTGGTTTATAGTCTGTCCAATATGTGATCAGGCGAGCAGACCAAATGATAATAGGTGTATGAAAAGGGATAGGAAGTAGCAGGGAAAAATGAATCTCCCATACACGCCTCATACCGTACAAGATCGTCAAGAGATGTTGGCTCAAATTGGGGTAGAATCAATGGAGGAGCTGCTTGGTGCCGTGATTCCAAAGAAAATTGGCCTCCCCTCCCCTCTGAATCTTCCTCCGGGCATATCAGAAATGGAGCTTACCCGAGAAGTAAAGAATCTTTCCTTGCAAAATGCTTCTTTAGAGGAATACACTTCCTTTCTGGGAGGAGGAATATACGATCATTTTGTTCCTGCAGTGGTCGAGCACTTAGCTTCTCGTTCAGAGTTTTATACTGCTTATACTCCCTATCAGGCCGAGGCTTCTCAGGGGACTTTGCAGGCTATCTATGAGTATCAAACCCTTATCTGCAATCTTTTCCAAATGGAGGTGTCCAATGCCTCTATGTATGACGGAGCAACTTCCCTGGCAGAGGCAGCCCTTATGGCCCATCGTATCAGGGGAGGAGAAAAATTTTTGGTAGCTAGAAATTTGCATCCGGAGTACTATCAGGTTATTTTGACTTACACAAAGCATTTAGGAATAAGGCTAGTCCAGATACCCTACACTTCAGAAGGAACCTCTGATCTTAACCGGCTGGAAGATGAGATGGATGATAAGGTAACAGCTGTTATTGTTCAGAACCCCAACTTTTTTGGATGTCTGGAGAAAGCAAAGGAACTAGAGGAAATTGTCCACAGGTTCGGCTCCCTGTATATTATATGTTGTGATCCCATATCCCTGGGTATCTTATCTTCCCCCGGAGAATGTAGTGCAGATATCGCTGTGGCAGAAGGTCAGGCTCTTGGAAGTCCTCCCTCCCTGGGGGGAGAGACCCTGGGAATCTTTGCCACCCGCAAAGGTTTTCTCCGCCAGGTGCCGGGAAGAATTGTAGGGCGGGCCAAGGACAGGAAAGGGGAAAGAGGATTTGTTCTTGTTCTTCAAACCAGAGAGCAACACATAAGGAGGGAGAAAGCTACTTCCAACATTTGCACCAATCAGGCTCTGAATACTTTGAAAGCTTGTATTTATCTTTCCTGTTTAGGAGAGGAAGGGTTGAAAAAAGTAGCCGGGCTCTGTCTAAGAAACTCTCATTACCTAAAGAGGAGAATAGAACAACTTCCTGGATACTCATCCCCCTTTTCCGCTCCCTTCTTCAAAGAATTCGTAATCAAAGCACACTTTCCCTATGAAAGAATTAACCAAAAACTTTTGGAAGCAAAAATTTTGGGAGGGCTTGATTTGGGTAGATTTTACCCTGAACTCGAAAACCATCTTCTTCTCTGCACTACCGAAAAAAGAACCAGAGAGGATATGGACAAGTTAATCTCCGTTCTAGGAGAGATAGAATGATGGAAGCTTTGATTTTTGAGAAAAGCAAACGAGCAAGAAAAGCAGTATCTTTGCCTGAGGTTGATTTGGGAGAGGAGATAGAAAAACGTGTTCCGTCCAATTATCTACGCAAAACAGGGTTAGGCCTTCCTGAGGTAAGTGAGCCTGATTTAGTTCGCCATTTCACCAGACTTTCCCAAAGAAATATGAGCGTGGATACTAACTTTTACCCCTTGGGATCCTGCACTATGAAATACAACCCTAAAATAAATGAAAGTTTGGCTAACCTTCCTGGCCTCTCTGAGCTTCATCCTTACCAGCCTTCGCCAGGAGTCCAGGGAATCCTGCACATCCTCTATGAAACTGGGAGGATGCTGGAGGAGATCTCAGGAATGGATGGAATCTCTCTTCAACCTGCAGCAGGAGCTCATGGTGAGCTTACCAGTATGTTAATGATTAAAGCTTACTTTGAGGATAGAAAAGAAAAAAGGGATAAGATTCTTATTCCTGATTCTGCCCATGGAACAAATCCAGCCAGCTCTTCCTTAGCGGGGTTCAAGGTGGCAAAAATAGATTCCAATCCAGAAGGAGAGGTGGATCTAAGGTGCCTTTCCCGGAACATGGATGAGAAAGTGGCCTGCATGATGCTCACCATTCCCAATACCCTGGGGCTATTTGAGAAGAATATTCTGGATATAGCTCAAATCATTCATTCCAAAGGAGGCTTCATTTATTTGGACGGGGCAAACCTTAATGCCCTTATGGGTATAACCAGACCGGGAGATTTTGGGGTTGATGTAATGCATTTTAATCTTCATAAGACCTTTTCTACCCCTCATGGAGGGGGAGGTCCTGGCTCAGGACCGGTGGGGGCAAAGGAAAAACTCACCGCTTACCTCCCTGTACCTACCATAGAAAAAAAGGGGGATGATTATTGGCTGAATTATCAAAAACCCAAATCCATAGGAAAGGTAAGATCTTTCTACGGTAATGTTAGAGTGGTGATCAAAACTTACTGCTACTTAAGAATACTGGGAAAAACGGGTTTAAGGCAGGTCAGTGAGGATGCTATACTTTCTGCCAATTACATTAGGAAAAAACTTGAAAGTTACTACCCTTCTCCCTACAAGGGAGTCTGTATGCATGAATGCGTTCTTTCCGCCAAAAACAAAAGGGAAAAGGGAGTAAGGGCTCTGGATATTGCCAAACGTCTCCTTGACTTCGGTATACATCCTCCCACCATCTATTTTCCTCTCATAGTGGAGGAAGCTTTGATGATTGAGCCCACCGAGACGGAAAGCAAGGAAACTCTGGATGCATTCATCGATGCTCTTGTGCAGATTTCCAGAGAAATAGAGAAGAATCCTTCCCTGGTAAAGGAGGCCCCTCACACGACTCCTATCCTGCGGCTTGATGAGGTAGAGGCAAATAGGTCTCCTCAAGTTAAGATGGAAGAACAGGGCCTCACGGGATTCTAAGCTCGCATAAACAAAGGAGCCCGGTGGTAGGCGATGAAGATAGTTTTCCCTGACGAAACGGCATGTATCAAATCTTTGGATGATATCGAACCACTTCAAAGGTTTGCAGAGTGCACTGTATACGAAACGAATCCGAAGAATGAAGAAGAACTCATTACCCGAATAGATGATGCAGAAGTTGTTATTATTAATTTGTCAAAGATCACCGCAAGAATAATGAGGAAATGCGAGAAACTGAAGTTTGTTTGCTTCTTGGGAATAGGGGTTTGGACATATGTAGATATTGAGGAGGCCACCCGAAGAGGAATTTGGGTCACCAATACTCCTAACTATGCAGGTAGTAGTGTAGCTGAACATACCATAGGCTTACTCTTAAGTATTGCCCGTAAGATCACCCAAGCGGATGCCGAATTACGTAGAGATATTTGGGAACAAAAACAATTAGAGGGAGTTGAACTGTACGAGAAGACTCTGGGAATAATTGGGCTTGGCTCAATTGGTAAGAAGGTAGCTCAAATAGGAAACAGTCTGGGGATGAAAATTCTATACTATGATATAATACGTCTTTCTGCTGAAGAAGTCCATAAACACAAAGTGGAATTCAGAGAATTTGATGATCTCTTGCAAGAATCAGACTTCATAAGTATTCATGCAGCTCCTACTAAAGAAAACTATCATATGATAGATTTTCCGGAGTTTGAAAAAATGAAAAAAACTGCTATTTTCATAAATACGGCTAGAGGAGAAATTGTCAATACTCAAGCGCTATGTGAAGCTTTGAGAAAAAAGGAGATAAGAGGGGCGGGATTAGACGTTTTTGAGGAAGAACCTTTGCCTCCTAATCATCCTTTGAAAAATCTTACTAACGTGGTAATAACACCTCATATCGCTTATAATTCAGAGGAAGCTATCGAAAGAATGCTCCAGGCCGCCATAGATAATGTTGAGGCGTTTGCCAAAGGGAGCCCATTAAATGTCGTGAATGAAGAAGTATTGAGAGGTTAAAATTGAGCCCGTAAAATAATAGAGAGGCGTAAGACCATGAAAATTGAGCAGAAAATAGAACAATTGGGTCATAAATTGCCAGAGGTACCTGAGCCGTTGGGAGTATATATTCCAGCTCTAAAGGTTGGCGATATTCTGTTTTTGACAGGTGTGATCCCAGAAGTTAATGGTGAAGTGAAGTACAAAGGGAAATTAGGAAAAGACTTAACTATTAAAGAAGGCTATGAAGCAGCGAAGATTTGTGCTCTCAATGCTTTAGCAGTTGCCAAAAACTATCTTGGTGATTTAGATAGAATAGAACGAATTATCAAAGTAATCGGCTATATCAACAGTGCTCAAGGATTCACTGATCAGCCGAAGGTACTGAATGGTACTTCTGAGTTTTTTGTGAAAATATTTGGGGGAAAAGGACAGCATGTGAGATTGGCTATAGGGGTGGCGGAACTGCCCGCGAACGCCTGCATTGAAGTAGAGATAATTATGCACACAAAGTAGCTTGGGGGAAAGAGTAATTCTGCAAGCATGCAGGATAGGTCCTACGGTCACTAATCACAGAAAATAAGATATCCTTGACATTACTGCTTACCAAGGGAGGAGGAAAAGATGAAAGAAGTGATGAACAATTTAGTGAAGGAGCATATTGCCCCTGCCTGTCCCAAAGTAACTCAACTTTTGATAGAGAAAGGCGAAGGTGCTTATTTAATTACCACTGATGGAGAAAGGTATTTAGATTTTGCTTCGGGAATCGCCGTAAATGCTTTGGGCCACTGTCATCCCAGGGTAGTAAAGGCGGCGAAAGAACAGACTGAAAAGCTCATCCACGGTGGTTTCAATGTAGTTAATTATCCCACTGCATTAAGACTTGCGGAAGAATTATCAAAAGTTACGCCGGGCGAGCTTAATATGTTCTTTTTTAGTAATGGTGGGGCAGAAGCGGTTGAAGGGGGCTTGAAACTTGCTCGGTATGTTACCAGAAAACCGGCCATTATCGCTTTCAGGGGGGCATTCCACGGTAGAACTCTGGGGGCGTTGTCTGTAAGTAGTTCCAATTCTCACTATCGCGAACACTATGCACCCTTCCTGCCATCGGTTTTCTATGCTCCGTATCCCTATTGTTATCGCTGTCCTTATCATCAAATCCCTCAAGACTGTTCTCTGGAATGTCTAGAAGAAATTGAACTGATGTTTGATTATATAATTCATCCCAGTGATGTAGCAGCACTAATCATAGAGCCTGAGCTAGGTGAGGGGGGGTATATTCCTGCCCCCAAGAGGTATATGCAAGGACTAAGGAGACTGTGTGATGAGCATAATATTCTCCTTATCTCTGATGAGATACAGTCCGGTTTCGGGCGGACGGGAAAAATGTTCGCAATTGAACACTCTGATGTAGTCCCAGATATTATGATTGTTGGCAAAGCTTTTGGAGGCGGATTTCCTCTATCGGCAGTAGCCTCTAGCAAGCCTCTGATGCAAAAATGGCCAGCTGGTGCTCACGGTGGCACCCTTGGGGGCAATCCTGTTGCCTGTGCTGCTGCCCTGGCCAATCTTGAAATATTCAAGACAGAAAACATATTAGATAACTGTATCAATATGGGTGCATATTTGAAGGAAAGATTAGTGGAGATGAAAGATAAACATGAGATAATTGGAGACGTACGAGGACTTGGACTAATGATAGCCGTTGAAATTGTAGGTAAGAATAAAAAGCCTAACACTGATATAACTAAGAAGATACTTACTTATTGTTTCAACAACAAGCTTATTCTTCTATCATGTGGAGCATATAAACAGTGCGTTCGATTTACCTCCCCACTAAACATTAGCAAGGATGAGATCGATCAAGCTCTCAATATCCTTGAAAAAGCCCTGCAGGAAGTTAGGTAAGAAGCCTTTCAACCCTTGCCAAGCTCCTTAGCGAGCTTCGCCAGCTCCTCCTCAACTATTTTTCCTTTATCCAGTATGAGCTTCCCATCTAACCAGGCGGAAGTATTTAAACATATTCCATCGGTATGTGAGGCTGCAGATACTCCATCCGGAGCAATGAGTATAGGGCCAATATTGCCAAGACCCCACTCGGTACAACCCCAGACTCTCTCATCTTCTACTATATCACCTGTAAGTTTAGCTCCCGGGTTAAAACCCCAACTAGCATGAGCTAATCCCAGCATGCCAGGATCATTGAAGCTGTTCAGCCACACCTCAAATTCCCTGGCCTGGTTTCCTCCCTCAATTTTAACAACCTTGCTCTTCTCAATCGTCAGGCGGACCGGCTCATCAAGCTTGCCGCATGGCGGTACAATTGAACCATCAAAAACAAGGGTCCCGTTTATGGATTCTAAATCAGGGGTCCAGGCAATTTGACCTGCCAGCATGTGCGAGCCTGGCGTGTCAGCATATCCTTTGGCCAAAGTATAGATATGATTTGGATCAGAGGAATTGTCAAACTCAAGGTCCTCTCCTGCTGGAGTAGTCAAACGCATATGTTTGGCGCTCATAGTCATCTCTCGAAGTCTTTCCAGAAACTTTCCCAGAACTGGATAATTAACCCGGCCAATGCATCGTACCATCAAGTCAGGATTCATTCCTACAGCATTCAGGTATCGAAGCTTCTTATTCTCTTTTGCAGCAATATCATAAGGAGTTGAGTAAAGAAGCCACTGATTATTGAACTCAACCCAGGCATCTGCTTCTTTCAATACTGCTGTGAGCGCTTCAACAGGCAGCATTGGATCAGCAGCTTTTCCCACCCCCAAGGGTGATGCTAGCCAGATAACCATAGGCTTTGCACCGACGCTGAATGCAGCAGCAGCGGTAGCATCAACAACTCGAGCATCAGATTCTGTATCTGCTGTGATGACAAAAGTCTCACCCGCCTTGAGCTTAAAAAGCTCCCTGACAAGGGTATCACTCGCCTTACCTAGTTCGTACTGATAAAGAAACATTGGCTCAACCTCCTTTCTATTTTTTCCCTCTCTCAGAAATTCTTATCTCACCAACCAAGAGGATAATCTAACCTGCTTCGCCGTCATAAAGATGGCACCTGACACCATGCCCCTTACTGACCTCTCCCATGACCGGGTCCTTCTCAGAGCAAATATCCATTTTTTTTGGGCAGCGCAAATGAAAACTACAACCGGGAGGAACGTTCACTGGACTTGGAATTTCTCCCCTGGATACTACCTTCTTGGGTATAAGTGCCTCTTCTTCGTCAGAAATTACGTGAATTGAAGAAAGTAGCATCTGTGTATAAGGGTGAAGTGGATTTTCAAAGAACTCGGAAGCCAGTGCAACCTCACAGATTTTTCCAAGGTACATAATGGCAATCCGTGAGGCCACATTCCTCATCAAGCTCAAATCGTGAGTGATAAACAGATACGCCAACTTGAACTTCTTTTGAAATTGAATCAACATATCGATAATCTTCGCTTGAACTGAAACATCCAAAGCCGAGGTCGGCTCATCCAGGATAACGAAGGAGGGATCCGTGGCCAGGGCCCTAGCAATCCCAACCATCTGCCTTTCTCCACCTCCAATCATTGTTGGGTATTTGTACATGTAACTCGGCGGCAGTTGGACCATTTCCAGGAGCTCCTCAACTCTCTCAAGTGGTTTCTTATCATCTTTGCTGAGGCTATGTACCTTAAGCGGGAGCTCCAGAATCTGCCGGATAGTCCTCCTGGGGTTTAGAGAAGTGCCAGGGTCCTGAAATACAATCTGTATGTCCTTTCTCAGTTCCTTTGGACGTTTTCTGCTTTCTTGACCGATATTCTTTCCTCGATATATAATCTTTCCTTCAGTAGGTCTGTACATCCCAACTACCGTATAGGCTACTGTACTCTTTCCTGAACCAGACTCACCTACAAGGCCAAATACCTCACTCTCTTGTACGGAGAAACTAATCCCGTCCACTGCCTTAACGGTTCCCTGACGAGTAACGAAATGCTTCTTGAGCCGGTCTATGGTCAATACGGTATCCATCATGCCAGTTACCTATGACTCTGATTATCCCGAAATAAGAAACACGCAACCTGGTGGTTTTCGTTCACTTCAAAGAATGGTGGTTTCTTATCCCTACATATTGGCATCGCATGTTCACATCTTGGATGAAATCGACAACCTGTTGGCGGATCGATATATTCAGGAATGCGACCCGGAACCCCCTTTCCTACTCCACCACCGGTTAACTTGGGAGTAGCGGCTATTAGTCCTTGAGAATACGGATGTCGTGGATTCGCAAAAAGGCTCTTTGTCTTTGCCGCCTCTACCATAGAGCCAGCGTACATAACATAGACTCTATCCGTCATGTTTCTCACTGCTCCCAAGGAATGGCTAATTAATATGACTGACGTACCCCGCTTCTCCACTACTTCTCCTATCAATCTAAGGATTTGGTCCTTAATTGTCACATCAAGCGATGTTCCAGGCTCATCAGCAATAAGAAGTTCATTGGTACTTACCAGAGCCGTGGAAATACAAATCCTCTGGCGCATACCGCCGGACAGTTGGATAGGATAGTTCTCAAGTATTCTTTCCGGATCGGGCAGCGAAACTTCCTTCAACACCTGTATTGCACGTCTTCTAATATCCCCTTTTGTCATGCTTTTCCCTCGTTCCCTTGTGCAGCTAATCACGTCCCGGAGCTGAGTGCCTATCTTGAAAACTGGATTGAGAGCAGCCGTGGGATCCTGGAATATCATAGAGATTTTTCTTCTCCTAATTTCCTGGAGCTGTCCCTGTCCCATCTTCAGTATGTCTCTACCCTTGAAAAAAATCTCTCCCTTACGAATTGTTGCCGGTGGCATGAGAAGTATCCTCATGATGGCCTTCATCATAGTAGTCTTACCACAACCCATCTCTCCCACCAGGCCTACTTTCTCGCCAGGCCAAACGACAAAATCTACCCCATCCAGTACTTTCAAGAATCCTTTGAAAACACTGAACCAGACATGCAAATCTTTAATCTCAAGCAGAGGCGTGGGCACAGCTCATCCCCCTTTCTCCTCGCCGAGCATATCATCAATTCCATCTCCGAAAAGGTTGAAGGCCAACACAGCCACCATAATGGCAAAGGCAGGAAATATTGCTTCCCACCATAGATCGGGCAAATAGCTAGAAGCGTCGGCAACCAGAGTTCCCAAATCAGGTGTAGGAGGCTGAGCACCAAGACCCACAAAACTCAGGGCTGCTCCAATCAGAATCACCCAACCCACATCCAAGCTCATTTTGGTGAGAATGGACGCGGCGCAATTGGGGATAATTTCCCTGAATAGAATATGTACTTTGCTTGCTCCGGTTAACTCTGCCGCCTGAACGAAAAACTCGTTCTTAAGAGAACAGGTAATCTCATATACCATTCTTGTATACCACGGCCACCACGCTACACAAATTGCAAGCATAGCATTGAAAATACTGGGGGTCAGAACGGAACAGACCGCCAAGGCCAGAATTAGAGGTGGAACAGCAATAAAAACATCGGTGACCCGCATAATCACCGTATCTACCCAGGTGTTTCTGTGGTATCCAGCAACCAATCCCAGGATTATTCCTGTTGGACCCATTATCGATATAACCATGAGTGCCATACCCAAGGAATACCGGTAGCCATAGAGAGTACGGGTTAGGACATCTCGCCCAAATCTATCTGTTCCAAACGGATGACCCCAACTTGGAGGGTCGCATGTGTCAGAAAAGTTTACAAATTTACCAGCTGACTCAGGGTGCGGAGAAATATAAGGGGCAAATATGGCAATAAATACAATGGTGCAGACTAGTACTAACCCCACAATAGAAAGCGGATTACGTGAGAACTTATACCAATTTCTATGAATGCTTTCCCATCTTCTGGAAAGTTCTTTCGTTCTTGCGAGTTTTGTTTGCATCTTATTCTGCACTCTGTTCCCCCAGACGAATTCTGGGATCGAGAAAGCCAACGGTTAGATCAACAATGATATTGACCACCATAAAAAGTATCCCATACACCATAACTACAGCTACCATGGCGTTGAGATCTTTTTGCAACATTGCATTCATTCCGTAGCGTGAAAGGCCAGGCCAGTTAAAGATCAACTCAACCACAAAGGCATTACCGATAATGGCGGCGAAATCCAACGCGTATATAGATATCGTTGGTATAAGAGACGGTTTCAAAAGATACTTAAACATAATAGTTCTCTCAGATAGGCCAGATGAGCGCTCGGCTGCAACATAGTCTTTGCCTAGATTCCCAGCCAGAGTTGTGCGAGTTATCCTTGCTTCTTGAGATAACGGTCCCATAGCCAAACTGACCGCTGGTAACAAAAGATACTTCAGGCCACTCAAGCATAGGCCAAATTTGCCTGTAACTAATGCATCCAACGTAATCATCCCTGTTATCCGCGGCGGGAGGCTCACACCCGGGGGAATCCTGCCTATGGTGGGAAGAATTTGCAGAGCGTATCCAAATATCAACACGAAGAATATTGCAAAAACAAAAGAGGGAGTGACAATTCCAATGTAGGAGATTATCCGGACCACATTGTCTATCCACCTGTTCTTGTACCAACCAGAGATAGCACCAAGCGTAATCCCTATAATCCCCATAAAAACTCCAGTATATAAGGCCAGCTCCAAACTGGCCGGAAAGAATTCTCTAATATCATCGGCCACACTGCGCCGGGTAACCAGTGATTTCCCCAAATCGCCGTGGAGAGCACCCTTAACCCAGTAATAGTATTGAACATAAACAGGGTCTTCAAGATGCATCTCGTCTCTAACTCTTTGTACGGCCCACTCGGGAGCTCTTGGTCCTAAGGCCATTCGTGCCGGATCGCCCGGCACCACACGAGCGATGGAAAACATGAGTATGGAAAGCCCTATTAAGACAACCACAGAGTACGCCAACCGTTTTACTATGAACTTCACACTTTCCATATTTGGATAGGGGAGGGACCTAGGCTAGATCCCTCCCCTTATCTCCTTATCCCTATTTCAACAGTTCAGCTCGCTTCTCCGGAAATACCTTAATGAATCGCGCGGCAAAATTGTAGCCCATGATCGGGATAGCCTCTCCCGAAGATGCGGGAAAGTCTATATAGGTTGCCTGATAGCCATGTTTCTCGACCTGATCGAATAGGAAGAGACTGGGGCAGAGATCCACAATGTAGTGCTGAATCTCACCGTATTTGGCGAATCTTTCCTCCTGATCGACAGTGGCAATGGCGTCCTCAATCATGGCATCAAACTTCTCGTCCTGCAACCATTCGTTCTGTTCCCATGTAGCAACTGATTCGGACTTATATCGTGACTCAAGCAGGGATCCGGCTTCCGGATAGTGAGGAGCAACGAAGACTCCCACGACGTTTGGACTTGTCTCTATATTAGCCATTTCCTCCACTATTGACATCCAGGGAACCTTTACTATTTTAGCGTCTATCCCAATATCGGCCAGGTTAGACATCAATAGCAGCGCTTCTTTCTCATTATCAGCCGGTACCGAAACCCAGTGAATCTCGACAGGATACTTATCCAGCTCTCCGTAGTATTTGGACTGCTTTAACTCCTCCATTGCTTTATCCAGATCCCGGTGGTATTGGAACACTGTAGGATCGTGACCGGGAAGTATCTGAGTAACCGGGCCTATTGACTGGGTGGAATCAACCCATATCTTCTCCGCTTCGGTCTTGTAATCAAAAGCCCAAGCCATGGCTCTTCGGAAATGGATATCATCGGTCGGGGGCTTCTTGGTATGGAGCATAAAATAGTGTTCATTCCCCGGGGAATGTTTGGAGATTTCTACACCTTTGATTTTATCCAATGCCTGAAGTGACTCAAGTGGTTGCCAGGCGTCTGTGATTTCAAGTTCCCTGCGTGCCATCATTGTCCTAATGGTTACTGGCTCGGTTGTCGCGATCATCTTGAACTCATCGGGAGCATCCCGGTCAATCGGCAGCCAATAATCGTGGTTCTGCTCCATTAGCAGGTACTCTTCAAGCTGAAACTCCTTCACCATGTAGGGTCCAGAGCCGGCATCGTGAGTAAGAAGGTACTCTTTGCCGTAGTCACCCATATCGCCATAGGGTCCGGGCTTCTTGATATTCGCCACAACCAGATCCTTGTTCAGGATGTAGAGCCTAAAGACAGTTGTGATGAAGGGTCCAAATGGCTCCTTCATGCGGAAAACCACAGTATACTTATCGGGTATCTCGGTACTAACGATTTTTCCTACAAACAAGAAACCATAGCCCTCTCCAATCGTGGTCAACCTATCCATACTAAACTTAACGTCCTCTGCTGTTAGTTCACTGCCATCATGGAACTTAACCCCTTCCCGCAGATGAAAGGTCCAGGTCAATGTATCGGCCGACGTGTCCCAACTCTTCGCAACATGAGGCTGAGCGTTCCCTTTCATATCAGGATAGACAAGAGTGTCGTAGAGATTGACCAAGGCAGTTGAGCTTGAAAAATCGGAGCCTACTGCAGGGTCAATATATGTAGGCCAGGACCAGTTCGTTCTGAGAGGCTGTTCAGCCGCCCCCGCGACTCCCAAACTAACCAATATCCCAACTACACACAAGCTAATCAACAAAATCCTCACCGTCTTCCTCATCACACCCTCCTTCTAATGACTCATTTTGTCCAAGGTAGTGAGTGACCTATTAGCACCTACTACGTGTGTCACCTCCTTTTCACTCTCATATCTTCTCACTCAACTCCTTGAAAACATGCTGAATTGATTTGGACCATCTCCAAGAAAGTCCTCAATTCAGTCCAGCTACACTCTTCTTAGCTCTTGCCAAGCTCCTTAGCTAGCTCCGCAAGCTCCTCCTCAACTATTTTTCCTTTATCCAGTATTAGTTTCCCATCTAACCAGGCGGAAGTATTTAAACATATTCCATCGGTATGTGAGGCTGCAGATACTCCATCCGGAGCAATGAGCGCGGGCCCGATATTGCCAAGACCCCACTCAGTACAACCCCAGACTCTCTCATCTTCTACTATATCACCGGTAAGTTTGGCCCCCGGGTTAAATCCCCAACTAATATGAGCTAATCCCAGCATGCCAGGATCATTGAAGCTATTCAGCCACACCTCAAATTCCCTGGCCTGGTTTCCTCCTTCAATTTTGACAACCCTACTTTTTTCAATCGTCAAGCGGACCGGCTCATCAAGCTTGCCGCATGGTGGTACAATTGAACCATCAAAAACAAGGGTCCCGTTTATGGATTCTAAATCAGGGGTCCAGGCAATTTGACCTGCCAGCATGTGCGAGCCTGGTGTGTCAGCGTATCCTTTGGCCAAAGTATAGAGATGATTTGGGTCAGAGGAATTATCAAACTCAAGCTCCTCTCCTGCTGGAGTAGTCAAACGCATATGTTTGGCCTTCATAGTCATCTCTCGAAGTCTTTCCAGGAACTTTCCCAGAACTGGATAATTAATTCGGCCAATGCATCGTACCATCAAGTCAGGATTCATTCCACAGGCATTCAGATACCGAAGCTTCTTGTTTTCTTTTGCAGCAATATCATAGGGAGTTGAGTAAAGAAGCCACTGATTATTGAACTCAATCCAGGCATCTGCCTCTTTCAATACTGCTGTGAGCGCTTCAACAGGCAGCATTGGATCAGCAGCTTTCCCCACACCTAAGGGTGATGCTAGCCAGATAACCATAGGCTTTGCACCGGCGCTAAATGCAGCAGCAGCGGTAGCATCTACCACTCGAGCATCAGATTCCGTATCTGCCGTGATGACAAAAGTCTCACCCGCCTTGAGCTTAAAAAGCTCCCTGACAAGGGTATCACTCGCCTTGCCTAATTCGTACTGATAAAGAAACATATTGAACCTCCTTTTCAGATATATCCTAATCCATTAATATCCAACCCGCAAGTATCCACACTCACCTCATTCAGCCTCTTTCAACCTTCCCACCATCTTCAGGGCCAGATCGTCCAGGAATGCTACAAACCCATCTCTATCTGTCATTACCTTATACTTGTTAGCCTCAATCATGGATCTCACTTGAGAGAGAAATTCATCGCAAATCCCACTTTTTTCTAAAGTCTCTATGAGTCTACTCGCAGCATCTACCAATCTAAGTGGGCCATACATCCTTGTTTCCCGATCCAGGTTCCTTGCACTTACTATCATATAACACAGTAGTTCGAAGATACCCTTTTCCAATCCATTTTCCATCTTGGCTCTCAGTACTCCTCGAAGAAGTAAACCTCTTCAAACTTCCTCTGGGGAGGCTTTGGAGACTCCGCTGGATAGCCAAGCGAGATTACCAGTTCTGGCACAATATGCCCCGGAAGTTTGAGCAAGGTTTGCACCCCTTTTTCATGGAAGGATAAAATTGGACAAGAACCCAGCTTCTCCTCATACGCCTGAAGCATAATATTTTGACTGGCCATAGCAGCATCCATTATTGATAATGTGTCTCTACCAATCTCCCCACCCTTCTCATAAGCAAGCTCCCTATCCTGGCAGACCACAATTAGAGCACTGGGTGTGCCTAACATTCCCGGACTTACCGCTTTTATCTTTTGAATCCGACTCTGGTCGGTAACAATTACGAACGCCCAGGTTTGCGCATTCCCTCCTGTAGGAGCCCAGATACCTGCCTCCACGAGCTTCTGTAAGACTTTCTTATCTACGGAACGACTTTCAAATCTCCGAATACTTCGCCGTCCTTTAATTGCCTCAAAGACTCTCATTGCTATTCGCTCTCACTTAATTCCTTTGTGAATTTGTACGCCTCACCCTTCAGGCTTTCCCAAGCTTCTGAGCAAACTTTGCAAGATCCGGGTCAATCTGTCTTCCTTCCTCCATAATCTGCTTCCCATCCAGCCATATAGATGTATTCAAGCATATTCCGTCAGAATGCGAAGGTGCTGGTATCCCGTTCGGTCTGATCAATATAGCGCCAATGTTACCAACGCCCCATTCGGTGCAGCCCCAGACTCTTTCATCCTCTACTATGTCCCCGGTAAGTTTTGCTCCCGGATTGAAACCGTAACTGAGATGTGCCAGTTTAAGCATACGCGGATGGTTGAAGCTTCTCATCCAAGTCTCAAATTCTCGAGCCTCCTTTCCCCCTTCAACTTTGATAATCTCTCCTGCCCTGATTGTCAGGCGGACCGGCTCTTCGAGCTTGCCACATGGTGGTACAAGTGAACCATCAAAGACAATGGTTCCGTTGACTGACTCAAGATCGGGTGTCCATAAGATTTGACCGGCCATCATGTGCGATCCGGGTACATCAGCACGTCCAGTCTCCAGAGTAATAAGATAGTTTGGGTTTTGCTTTCCACCCTCGATTTTGGCATTATCGAACTCAACGTCTTCACCTGCAGGCGTAGTTAGACGAACGTGTTTAGCGTCTACAGTTATTTCTGTAATCTTTTCCATAAACTCATGAAGGGTTGGGTAGTCAACTCGACCAATGCACCTCGTCATCATATCGGGATTCATTCCCACGAGATTTAGGTGTCTAAGTTTCTTGTTTTCCTTCATAGCAATATCATAGGGCGTTGAGTAAAGAAGCCACTGATTATTGAACTCTACCCAGGCATCTGCTTCCTTCAATGCCGCTGTGAGTGCTTCTACAGGTAGCATTGGATCTGCAGCTTTCCCCACACCCAAGGGCGATGCTAGCCAGATAACCATAGGCTTTGCACCGACGCTAAATGCAGCAGCAGCGGTAGCATCTACAACCCGAGCATCACATTCTGTATCTGCTGTTATGACAAAAGTCTCTCCTGGTTTTAACTTGAAAAGATCTCTCGCAAGTATACTGGCCGCCTTCCCTAATTCATATTCATAGAAAAACATTTAAACCCTCCTATCCTTTGCTCAAGAGATGGCTTCTTTTTCCGTGGAGAGCTGCGAAAAGAGAAATTAGTCTTTCGACATGTTTTTCTCTTTGGAAAGGTTTTCTTTATTTCCTAACCAACACCCACGTTGGCTCTCTCACTCCCGTCCACTCTTGCTTTCCACTTTTGGCGTTGGTAAAGACCTAGCTTCACCCCCAATCCTTACCACATTTTTGTTTCTTGTCAAACCCCTGTACTCAGCGGGAGTTTCCCCAAATTCTATGCAAAATCTTAACCTGGGCTTTTGCATAAATTCCTCTGGGGTGGCAAGGGCAGCGGACTCCTTTCAGCTCCAGACGCCCTTCATGCCGTACTGTTCCTCCAGCTTCCAGTTCATGATCTCCTCTTTGGGCGGGCTCTCGTAGCCATATGCCTTACTTTGACCCCAGTTAAACCGCTTCTTCAGCTCAATCAGAAGCTCAGTGTATTTCAATGTTGCCAGAATAGCATCAAGCACCGGTACCCCGACATCCTGCTGAAGTTCCTTGTAGAAGCCAAATTGGATAGTGCACCCCAAGATGATTACCTCGGCCAAGTCTTTCTGGACGGCTTCCCTAGCCAGCATCTTGATCCTTCTTGCTGTCTCAGTCCGGTCTTCTTGAAGATCACCTACCCCCATGCCTATAGATTTGAATGAGGCTAGCTGCTCCTTGAAACCGTACTTCAGCACATTCTGCCGCATCTTGGGAATCGCTTTGTCCACGGTGACAATGATGGAGAAGGTGTGGCCCAAGGTTGCGGCGATGTGCATACAGGACTCAGCGGGGGCGGCGACTACTAGCTTATCCGTAATTTCTCTCGCCGCCTCTAAGCCAGAATCAAAGAAACAACCGATCATGGCCGCGTCGTACCCATCCTTCTCAGCCTGTTTCACCAGGTGTAGAATATCGGTAAGAACCAGCGTCTCGTAGTAGTGGTAGTCAAGATGCAAGGGTCCCCTTTCCAGGGATACCACTTTGATTCTCGTATCCTGGCATTTTTCTGCCTCCAGGGATTCTTGAATCTGACCATCATAGTCACTCGATGCGATAGGATTGATAAATAGAATGCGCTTTTCCATATTTAATGCCTCCTCGCAGAGATTTAATGCCTCCTCGCAGAGATTTTGTGTTGTCCCCCAATCCCTACCTTGATTGTCTCAATCTGGCCCTTTACTTACCAGTTCTCCATCGGCTTCTGAGTTGACAGAGGACGTCCGCACACCTCGTCATTCTATCGTAGCCTCAAGATTTGTCAATACTGTTCTTGGTTTCGGCATTGACCAGAATTTGGGGAAACTCCTGTAATTCTTATCTTGACAATGGGGAATAGTCGGAATATCATAAACAGTCAGCCACGATATTTCTCAGGCTGAAATCGGAAAACGAGTAACTCCAGTTGAAACTCAAAGATAAGATCGCAATCGTAACAGGTGCTAGCCAGGGAATAGGAAGGGGCATCGCCCTGGGATTGGCTCAAGCGGGAGCCGATGTGGTAGTGAACTGTGATAGAAACATAGATGAGGCAGAGGCAGTAGCAAATGAGATCCACACTATGGGACGCCGAGCCGAAGCTATACAGGGAGACGTTTCACGAAGCAATGATGTAGATCGGATAACCCAGAAGACTTTGGGGGCTTTCGGCAGAATTGATATCCTGGTCAATAACGCTGGGGTTCTTGTTGCAGGCCCTATTGAAGACCTGAAGGAAGAGGAGTGGGATCGGGTTATCGAAGTTAATCTGAAAGGTGTATTTCTCTGCTGCCAGGCGATTGGCCGGCACATGATCGAAAAAAAATTAGGAGGATCCATAATCAATGTGGCTTCGATATCCGCTCACACACCTGAGCTCAACAGCGGTGCCTATACGCCTAGCAAGGCCGGAGTGATAGGACTGACTCGCCTCCTTGCTGTTGAATGGGCAAAATACGGTATTCGGGTCAATGCGCTCAGTCCTGGACCGGTAATGACCCCTTTGCAACGAAAGGCCTACCCCAGCCAAAAGCTTTTGGACGCAAGGAATAGAGCAATACCGATGAATAGACATGGAACACCTGAAGAGATGGCCAGAGTCGCTGTCTTTCTTGCGTCGGACGACTCCAGTTACATCACCGGGGAGGATATCAACGTCGATGGGGGGTCGCGGGCCAGTATGTTCTACTTAGTCCACCGATTGGCCGAACATACGTGAGAAGAGCCTACCATATGGGTCAGTCCCGGATATTTTCAGGAAAATATTTTGATAAATACTCACAAGAGCTAGCTGCCTATCCTATGAGTGCTCATTTCCTTTGAGAGAATTTGACCCAATCTATACTTCGTCTATTCGCACCTGCTAACCCGAAAGGAGTCTGTCCAAGTGAGGTCCATTTTTCAGAAACTGCCTTTTGACTTGACACAAGAATCTGCTAAAATTGGGCATGAGTTAAGCATTAGTAGTGAAGTGAGGTCATTAGCAAGAGAAAAGCTAAAAAATTAGGCCGCAGGGAGGTGATAAGGTAAACAGGCCGGTAGCTCAAAACATAGGGAGAGCTTTCCGAGGAGAAAAGTGTTGAAGGATCAGCTTCTCTTCGGGGAGGCTTTGAGGGAAAAATGAATAATGTCTCTTGTAAAATGAGAATCTAAGGAGGCAAGAAATGAGAAGATGTGTATATATGATGGTAATTACCATCCTCTTGGGTTGTCTTATAGGCGTTGGTCCGGTAGCTGCTGAAGAAAAACCCATCTACATCGGCATCCTGGCACCCATTACCGGAACTCAGGCTGTGATGTCTGAAGACCTGATAACTGGATCTGTACTTGCACAAGAGGAAATTAACGCAGCGGGTGGAGTATTAGGAAGGCGTTTAGAATTGATCATCGAAGACACGGAAACCCGGCCAGCACCTGGGATGGATGCCGGACGAAAATTAGTAGGGGTGGATAAGGTGCCAGTCATATCAGGGGGGTTTTCTAGTGGCGTGGCCCTACCAATCGCCAAGTACTGTCAAGAGCAAGGCATTGTTGGTATCTTCCAGCCACCAACTTCTCCGCTCTTCCGTGAAGTCGGCTCATACATTTTCCTGACCAACGTATTGGATAACTACAAGGGTAAGGTAATTGCAGAATTCGCCATTGAAGATTCAGGTAAAAACAAATTTGGCTTGATGTTCCCCAACAACGCATTTGGAATAATGCTAATGAAAGAAACCATTAAGAACCTGGAAAGATTGGGAGCTGAAATAGTCACTGAAGTGGTTTATGAGTTGAACAAAGTAGACTACAAAGCTGAACTCCAAAGGCTGTTTGCAAAGGATCCCGAAGTGGTCATAGGCACCTGGTATGCCAAAGAAGGTTTCGTGACCGTTAAACAAGCATATGAAATGGGACTGCTAAACGTGGACAGAGTGCCCTGGTATTGCCCTGAAATGACGTCAAGTTTTGCGGCAGCCATGGAGGACATCCCTGAGGTCCTTGAAGGCATAAAAGGTCTTAATCCACTAGCACCTGGTTCACTCTTCATGGAAAAATTCAAAAAGAAGATGGGGCGCGAACCGATAACAGCCTATGCTGCAATGAACTACGATGCCTTGATCATGATTGCAATGGCCATAAACTTCGCCAATTCTGTGGACCCCGCTGCGATTCGAGATGCATTACCTAAGATTGATGATTGGTACAGAGGACAGTCTACTGGAGGAGATAAAAGGTTTGACAAGGACGGGATGCAAGGGTTCGGAAGCTATGAAAAGCTAATTGTGAAAAGTGGAAAGAATGTTCCTTATGAAAAATGAAAATAGTGGTGACCGTGGCTAATTCTCTGATGTGTAAGATAATAGCCTACGGAACAGTCGACCCCACCGATCCCTCCCTGGTCGGTGGGGTCTAGCTTTGGCGGTTAAAATATGGACTTTTCTCAAATTCTGGCAAATGGCCTAGTCAGAGGAGCTGAACTCAGCCTGTTGGCCATTGGGCTTACTATGGTTTATGATATTTTGGGATTTGCCAACTTTGCTCATACTGACTTCGCCGTTCTGGGCGCCTTTTTGGCCTATTCATTTAATCAGGTACTTGGCTTAAACCTGCTCTTTTCAGTGACTTTAGCTGTTCCTGTTGTTGGATTGATTGGGATTGGTGTGGACAAAGCTATTTTCAGACCCCTCAGAAGAAAGGAAGCCAAATTAGTAATTTCAATGATATGCTCGCTAGGCATTGCAATAGCTTTACGGAATATCGTGCGATTAATATGGACCAGCCACACTAAGAGATACGCAATACCGGTACTAAAGCCAATTGAAATATTTGGAGCAAGGCTTACCGTTATCCAGATAGGGATAGTTCTGACTGGATTCCTTTTCATGATACTTTTTCATTTGTTATTACATCGAACAAAATTCGGAAAAGTCCTGCGGGCAATTTCTGACAACAAAGTATTGGCCAGTGCTTGTGCCATTGACTCTGAGAAAATGATCCAATGGATGTGGTTCATAGCATGCGCCTACGGAGTTATAGGAGGAGCTATGATTGCCATGGAGCACCTCCTCTATCCCAGATTGGGTTTTGATGTCATAATCCCGGTTTTTTGTGCCGCTATATTGGGAGGTATTGGCAATCCATACGGGGCTATGCTGGGAGCACTGACTCTTGCTCTAGCTGAAAACATTATTCTATGCCTTGATTTTAGTTATTTGATAAATTTAGGGGGGTTATTCAACGTTGGTCCGATTCAAATAAGTACAGGTTACAAACCGGCAATTAGCTTTGTCATCTTAGTGGTTATTTTGCTCTTTAAGCCGACTGGAATCTTGGGAAGGAAATAAGATGCCTCTAATCTACTTCCTCATATATCTTCTAACCATGATCGGTATATATAGCCTGCTTGCTATGAGCCTTAACTTCCAGGTCGGTTTTACGGGCCTAATAAATTTTGGTCAGGTTGCTTTCTTCTGTATAGGCGCTTATGCATCATCGCTTTTAGTGATCAAAGCAGGAGCACCTTTGATATTGGGTTTTCTGGGGGGGATGGCTCTGAGCGGACTGTTCGGTTACATAATTAGTATTCCCACGAAGTCTTTAAAGGCTGATTATTGGGCAATCGCGACCCTTGCTGGTGGAGAGGTGGTTAGGCTAATCGCTCTAAATGAGGGGTGGTTGACAGAGGGTCCTTTTGGAGTTATGAGCATTTCTCAACCACTAAGGTGGCTCTTTTCCAAGGATACTTACCCTCTTTTCTACCTCCTCTTAGTTGTTGCCTGCATGGCAGTAGTTTACTTTGTCTTATCTTTACTAACGAATTCTCCTTTCGGAAGAAATCTGAAAGCCATCAGGGATGAGGAAGATCTATGTTTGAGTTTAGGGAAAAACACTCGGAAACTAAAATTGCAGGCGATGGTTGTAGCTGGGATGGTGGCTGGTCTGGGTGGTGCGCTGTTCGCCCATTACATAACCTATATTTCTCCGGAGAACTTCAGGCCCATCGAAACTTTTCTTATGTGGGCCATGATTATAGTGGGGGGAAGAGGCAACCATCTGGGTGCCATTCTAGGTGCTGTAGTTATCCAGTTATTCAATGTCTCCACTAGATTCATTGGTGGTTACGTACCGTTGGGCGCCGATTCTATGGCGGCGCTAAGAATGATCATAATCGGTACTTTGATAGTCTTGTTTCTTCTGTATACGCCTGAGGGTTTGGTGAAGGAGAAAAAGAAAGTCTACCATTAAAAAGGCAAGGAAATAGAGTGAACAATTTTATGTTGACTATCAGAAATCTTCAAAAGAATTTTGGAGGCCTAAGGGCATTAGATCGAGTATCACTCGAAGTCGAAGGTGATTCTATCGTGGGCTTAATAGGACCTAATGGTTCTGGAAAAACTACCCTGTTCAACGTAGTTTCGGGCTTTTATGAAAAGGATGGAGGGGAAATCTATTTTAAAGGAGAGAGGATAGATGGCCTGGCACCGGATGAAATTGCAAAAAAAGGGCTCTGCCGGACTTTTCAAGTGTGTAAAGCTCCTGAGAAATTAACCGTATTAGAAAACATGATGCTGGCAGCAAAAAGTCAGGCGGGAGAGAATCCACTTAGTGCGCTGTTCAGACGCCGACGGGTCTCTATGCTGGAAAAAGCTAATTTAGATAGAGCGATGGATCTGCTTGAGGTACTACAACTTGTTGATTCAAGAAACGAATATGCTGGCAATCTATCTGGTGGACAGAAAAAGCTTCTCTCGCTGGGAAGGGTTTTTATGTTGGATCCAGATCTAATATTACTGGATGAACCTACTGCCGGGGTCAATCTGACTCTGACCATGGATTTGCTGAAGGTGATAAGAGAACTCCAAAAAAAGGAAAGTAAAACTTTCTTTATAATCGAGCATAGTATGAAGGTCATCAGTGACATTTGTGACAAGGTTTTCGTATTGAACTTTGGGGAAAAAATGGCTGAGGGAACACCAGAGGAGATTCAACAGGATGAGCAGGTGCTAAAAGCCTATCTACGCGGCGCTTGAGGAAGCCTGTCTGGGAAGGTTCAAACAGGATGCCTTTATTAAAGGTAAATAATATAGTTTCAGGGTATGGAAGTACCGAGGTCCTACACGGTGTCTCCATGTACGTTGATCAAGATGAGATTGTGACAATCATCGGACCTAATGGAGCTGGAAAATCCACGTTGTTCAAAACCATAATGGGATATCTGATACCTGGTGCCGGAAACATTCTATTTTCGGAAGAAGACGTGACCAAACTGAAACCGAATAAGAAAGTGGAGAGAGGTATAGCCTATGTTCCACAACTTGAGAATATTTTTCCTTCTCTAACCGTTCAAGAAAATTTGGAAATGGGAGGCTACTCAAAAGATAGCAAAAAGGTAAGAGAAGGAATAGAATATGCGTACAGTGTTTTTCCGGCATTGAAAGAGAAGAAAAATAAAAAAGCAGGTACGCTCAGTGGTGGACAAAGGCAAATGTTGGGAATGAGTAGGGCACTCATGACTGAACCAAGTCTCATATTGATAGATGAGCCCTCTGCTGGACTCGACCCGAAAGCTACGGAAGCAGTATTTGATCAAATTAAGAATTTGCATAAAGAAGGGGTAGGAATCATAATTATTGAACAAGATGCTTATAGGTCCTTAAATATATCTGATAGAGGATATGTTTTGGCTATGGGACAGAACCAATTTGACGACTCGGCTGATAAGATCTTAAATAATGACCAAATAAGAGAAGCTTATTTAGGTGGTTAGTTTCGACAGGGTCTCACTCGTCGAGCGTGTCGGCAGGGCAAAGGTCGGAACACGCGAGGGAGCTGCACGGAGTAATGGCGGAATGCACAAGGCAAGATGAGGATCTGGATTAGGCTGAGGAGAGAAGGTGAGGAGTATTCGAATGAAGATAAAAAACATAGATAAATTTCCCATAAGTTTACGTTCCACGAAGGTGGGGTACAGAAAGGAAGATAAGTCGTCATCTGTGTGGGCATCTGGAGTTCCCTCAATAATTATTCGAGTAACGACTGATGAGGGAATTTCAGGCCTTGGCGAAGCAACTACTATGACCTGGTATTTTAATGAAACTCAAGAAGGTATGATGAAGCTGCTGCAATCCTACGAAGAGGTGCTAGTAGGTGAGGACCCCTTCAATGTGACTGGCGCCCACTGTAGGATGGATCTAGTTACAGGAGAGGATGCACCAGGGTGTCATTCAGCTCGGGGGGCTGTTGATATGGCTTTGTATGATATAATCGGCAAGGCGCAAAACCGTCCAGTATATGAAGTGCTGGGGGGTGCATATCGCACCGAATTTGAAATGCTAACTAACCTGTATGAAGGTACTCCAGAAGAGAAGGCTAAGGCATGTCAAGAAAGTGTCAGGAAAGGATTTCGTGGTCTAAAAATAAAAGTGGGGGATATTCTTCTCACCAGAGGATGGAGCATCGAGAACCTAAGAAAAGAGAAGGATAAACTTATTGCTGCCCTGGAAGCTGTACCTCCAGACATCTACATTGATGCTGACGCGAATCAAAGTTGGCAAAGCGCCAAAATAGCAGCAAATATAGTTGAGGACCTACTTCAAGACAAATACTATCCAAACCTTTCCTTAGAACAGCCCCTTCACTATTTGGATATTTCTGGTCATAGTTATCTTCGAAGATCCGTCAAGGTACCCATCATTCTGGATGAATCAGTGCTTTCCCCCGAAGCAATGCTACAAATAGCAAAAAATGATGCTGCGGACAGAATTGTCTTGAAATTGAACCGTGTGGGAGGTTTTTGGCCAGCTCGCAAAGTCATAAATATTGCTGAGGCAGCATCTATGGGTATAAGTGTAGACACAATGCCCTTCACCAAACTGGGAGATACTGCCAACTGTCATTTAGCTGCGACCATAAAAGATCCTTATCCAGTAGATGCAGAGGGGCACTTGTGGTTTGAAACCACTCCCTTCAAGGGAGGCATAGAGATAAAAAATGGTCGGGCAATACTCCCAAAAGCTCCTGGTTTGGGAATGGAACTTGACGAAGAGCTATTAAGATCGATGATAAAAAAATAGAGACGATCCGAGGTAGTCTGATGAGTATGAGGTTCTCAAATTCAGTTTTTGTAGTTGACTCTCATACAGCGGGACATCCAACCAGAGTTGTGATAGGTGGGCTGCCAAAAATACAAGGGGACTCAGGAGCTGAGAAAAGGGACTATGTAAAAAACAAGATGGATTATGTGCGCACCTTTATCTGTAATGAACCGAGAGGTCACTCTGGCATGTACGGTGCGATCTTGACAGAACCAGCTAACAAAGACGCTGATTTCGGAGTAGTCTTCTTTAGCACTGTTGGTTACGATGATATGTGCGGTCATGGTACTGTAGGGGTAACTACCGTGCTCATTGAAACAGGTATGGTTCCTCTAAAGGAGCCTTCAACAAAGGTTGCATTAGAGGTGCCGGCGGGCTTAATTGAAGCAAAAGCAAAGATTGTGGATGGCAAAATAGAAGGTGTCTCACTCGTAAATATACCGGCATTCTTATACAAAGAGAATACGTCTATTAAGGTTCCCGGCTATGGCGAAGTTACAGGAGATGTTGCCTTTGGCGGAAACTGGTACTTCTACGTCAATGCAAAAGATGTTGGCACACGAGTGAGGCCCGAGAATATTGACGATTTGATTAGAGCCGGGATAGCCATAAAAAATGAGTTTAATAAGAAATTTGATCTGGTTCATCCCACAAATTCTAACATAGCAAAGAAACTGGTGGGTGTTTCCCTTGTAGACTCACCTCTCAAGAATCAAAATGCAGATCAGAACAACATAGTTGTCGAAAGTGAGAAGTTTTTTGATAGGTCCCCCTGTGGCACAGGAACATCTGGCCGAATGGCTATTCTGTTTGCCAAAAACAAACTGGCTCTTAACGAGGATTTTATAAATGAGAGTATTTCAGGCGCAACATTCACCGGGAGGCTAGTTGGAAAAACCAGGGTTGGTGAGTATGAGGCAGTTGTACCTCAAATTACGGGAAGTGCTTATATCACCGGATTTAGTCACTTCGTCCTGGATCCACGTGATCCTTTTGGATCAGGAGGTTTTTTGGTTGGCCAAAAATCCTAAGCTGGCGATTGCCAGAGAAAGAGGGAAGAAAACGTGCCTGCAAGAAGAGCTGATGAGCCTTTCTTTTAAGACCTTGTGAGAAGGTACCGAGGAAACAACTGGAGGTAAAAATGAAAGAGGTGAAAAAACTTCAAGGGATCGTGCCACCGGTAATTACCGTGTTCGACTCTGAAGGAGAGATTGATGAGGAAAAAACTAAAAAATTTATCCAGCATTTAATAGCTGAGGGTGTTCATGGAATCTTTGCCGCCGGAAGTACAGGCGAGTATTCGCTGATGAGCATGGAACAGAGAAAAAAGATAATAGATATAGGAGTGGAAGCTACTGAAGGAAAAGTGCCACTATTTGCAGGTACAGGGCACAATAGTACAAGAATTGCCATTGAGCTTACCAGGTATGCACAAGGTGCTGGAGCAGATGGTGTTCTTGTTTCCCTTCCCCATTATCCTAAAGCAAGCCAGGAAGGAATGTATGAACATTATAGACGAGTGGCTGAAGCAGTTGACATTCCGGTCTTTGTCTACAACTGGCCCGGACAATACGGGCTTGACATAGAACCAGAAACTGTAGCACATCTCGCTGAAGATGGATATATTCAAGGAATAAAGGATTCACACGCTGATATAGACCATACAGGAGAGATCATTCGCTTAACCCAGGGGAAGATTACAGTCTGGACAGGATTTGAGAGCAAGATTCTACCGGCCCTCTGTCTGGGTGCAGATGGAAGCGTATGCACCATTGGTAATATCATACCGAGAGAGGTAGTCCAGATATACAATCTATTTCAAGAAGGAAGAATAAGAGAAGCCGGAAAAAAACAACTCTCCATATTTGGACTTGCCGATGTTCTATTTAGTAGGCATGATATGCAGCCCCTCAAGGAAGGTATCAAGATGTTAGGATACGATGTAGGAGATGCACTGATGCCTGCAACCAAGGTGCCCCGAGATTTGAAGGAGAGAATAAGGGAAGAGCTTAGAAAATTAGGAAAGCTAGAATAGCCTCTTGAGGGAGGGTCTAGACTCTCATATGTGTGATGAGATAGACCTTTCTAACCCTTTGTTCACGAAGTAAGGCGTACTTTGGTATCAATAGACTGGGAAGAGTGGAAGGGTCGTTAGGACAGGGATAAAAGTCCTACAGCAAGAAAAGAGGGCGGTGAAGTTTTTGGCCAGAGGGGTGATATTACCGGAGGACTGATAACATGAGAGCTGATGAGCCTAATAACCAATACTTCAAGGGCGCTGAATCTTCCCATCGAAGAGCCATTTACAAAGCCATGGGCTACACTGATGAAGATCTATCCAAACCTTCGATTGGAGTGGTCAATACATGGAGCGAGGCATCTCCGGGTCACGCTCACCTCAGGCAGATTGCTGAGCACGCCAAAGCAGGAATATGGCAAAATGGTGGAACTCCCTTTGAATTCGGAACCTTTGCCACGTGTGGAAATATTGCCATTGGCACGGAAAATCTGAAGTATGAATTGGTCATAAGAGATGTTCTTGCAGCGTCCATAGAAATAATGGCAAGGGTGCATCTATTTGATGGCCTCGTACTACTTTCTTCCTGCGACAACATAATCCCTGGAGAAATAATGGCTGCCGAAAGACTGAACATTCCGTCAATAATTGTGACTGGCGGACCAATGTATCCTGGCAGGTATAAAGGAGAGACTCTTGTTATGCCAGATATAAACGAAGCTGTAGCTGCTCTAGGTACAGGGAAGGCATGTGAAGAAGATATCCTGGCAAGGGAAGATTATGTGTGTCCCGGTCCCGGGGCTTGTCCTGTCCTCGGGACAGCAAATACTATGCAGATCCTCACCGAGGCATTAGGTATGTCTCTTTCAGGAAGTTCTACTGCCCCTGCCCAGTCTTCAGAGAGACTCCGAATTGCCAAAAGATCTGGCAGAAGAATAGTTGATCTTGTCAAAGAAAAAAGAAAACCCTCCGAGATCATAACAGAGAATTCATTAAGAAATGCTGCTATGGTAGATATAGCTATAGGTGGTTCTACAAACGCTATTCTTCATATCCTCACCTTTGCTAATGAACTTGGAATTGATTTCAATTTTGAAATATTTGATGAATACAGCAGGAAAATCCCCTGTATCTGCAATGTCAAGCCAAATGGAGAATATACAGTCGTGGATCTACATTATGCAGGCGGAGTGCCTGCCATAATGAGGGAACTGAGAAGTTCTCTCTATCTAGATTGCATAACGGTTGATGGGAAAACTTTAAAGGAGAATCTTTCGAGCTCGAGGCAAGAGGTCGATAGAAAAGTCATATACGCTGTCAAGAGTCCCCTAAACAAGGAGGGTGGTCTTGCGATTCTAAAGGGCAATTTGGCTCCAAATGGATCAATTACTAGAACTACAGCCATGTCAAAGAATATGCTGAAGTTTAGAGGCCCGGCACGAGTCTTCCATGGAGACAGGGAGGCATATGAAGCCTTGAAAGAAGACAAAATTCATAAAGGGGACATAATTGTTGTTAGATACGAGGGGCCAAAGGGAGCTCCTGGAATGAAGGAGGTTATGTTATCATGTGATGCCTTAGTTGCACTTGGTTTGGAGGAATCAGTAGCTCTTGTAACAGATGGAAGGTTCTCTGGATTCAACCGTGGTCCGATAATAGGACATATTTCTCCAGAAGCGATGGAAGGTGGCCCAATTGCACTATTAAAGGACGGAGATATCATAGATATAAACGTACCAGAGAGAAAACTCAGTGTCGACTTATCGGTAGAAGAAATGAAGAAACGACGCAAGAACTGGTCTTCCCCAGAGCCAAAGGTAAAGGATGGCATCCTAAAGATTTATGCTAAGCTTGCCAGTCCACCTGAAAAAGGAGCTGCAATAAATACCCGAGAAATAAATCTGGGATTTGATTCCGAATGATAAATCAATGCGCAAACGGGTACATGACATAATTTGTAGGTGTGAGGAGATTACTGAACGAGAGATAAGACATGCTATTAGGCAATTCAATCTTAGGACAGCCGATGAGGTTAAAAGATTAACACGCGCTGGAATGGGCCTATGCCAGGGAAGAACATGTGCGCTTTTGGTAGAAAAGATAATATCCGAAGAAACAAATAGAAAAGTAAGTGAGATATTCCCTTCCAGCACGCGCCCTCCTGTAAGACCAATCAAAATTGAGTTTCTAGCCAAGAAAGAGGAAAAAGAGAGTTGAATAGAATTGCAGATGTGGTGGTGGTGGGAGGTGGAATTATAGGATGTTCAGTAGCCTATTACCTGGCCAAAAAGGGGGTAAAGGTAATTGTAATAGAAAAAAAGAAGGGATTATCTTTTGGGGCTTCGGGAGCCAATCAGGGTGGGTGTGCCCTTCAACTTTTTCATCCACCTGTTCTTGAACTTGCAAGGCCGAGTCTTGAGATATATAGGAACCTGTCTCAGGAAATAGGATATGATGTTGACTACGAAAATACAGGTTCGCTAGTATGCAGCGTTGACGAGGAGCAGTATCCTGATATGCAAAAGCATCTCGAAAAAAAGCGAAGACAAGGAATAAATGTCCAGCTGATAGAAGGAGACCGCCTCCGTGAACTGGAACCTACCCTGGGAGGGGATGTGGTTGCTGGGGTCGAAGAGCGGGAGGGTGGGATAATGAATCCATTTAAGGTGAATTATGGATTTGCGTATGCTGCAAGAAAACTGGGAACAGAGTTTTTTCTTTCCCGCGAAGTCAAAAAAATAGAAAGGGATAAGGACAGGATCACATCCGTCGTTACAGATAGAGAGAAAATAGGAACTAATTTCGTTGTAAATGCTGCCGGGGCATGGGCTTCCCAAATTGGGAAAATGGTCGGCATTAGTATACCTGTTAGACCAAGAAGAGGACAAATCATAGTTACAGAACGCCTGCCACTTAACAAAAGGTGGAGATACATATTAGACGCTGATTATTTGACCACAGCCTTTGACCTTGCAGCGGTGGAAAAATCCGAAGATCCAAGAATAAGACTTGGAGTTGCAGGAAGTTATGTACAAGAAAATACGGGAAATTGGACCATAGGAAGTAGCCGCGATTTTGCAGATTATACCACGAGGGTAACAATGCAAACAATAAGATACTTAGCAAAAAGAGCTGCTAGATTTATGCCAAAACTCAAAAGTGTTAATTCTATTAGACTATTCGCCGGACTAAGACCATTCTGTTATGTGGATGGTCTCCCAATTTTGAGCAGGCTAAACAGTCCTCGAAACTTTGTCATAGCCACAGGACATGCTGGAGAAGGGGTTACACTTGCCCCCATAACAGGGAAATTGATATCGGAACTGATAACAGAAAAGACGACCTCAATATCAATTGACGCTTTTGCTTTTTCAAGATTTAAGGGGTTGAACTGAACCAGGGGTTGGTCAGGTTGAAGATGAAAACGGGAGCAGGCCACCTTGAGCAAAAGAGTGCGAAGCCATAGAAAAGAGTTAGAGCAAATATCATGACAGGGACAAACCAGAACAGCCGGATACGGTTGTGGAGAAGCAAGGGAGCCGCCGTGGAAGGGATTCCTACGATCGATGAGCTTAAGAAAACACCGGGTTGGCCTAGTTTGAAAAGACTAAAGAGGGGTCCCGTTGCTATAATTGAATGCATTGAAGAAATTCCTTGCGACCCCTGTGAAGCCGGTTGTTCCTTAGGAGCAATTAAGATTGGGTCTCCTATTACTAACCTGCCGGTTTTGGATGAAGACAAATGCACAGGCTGTCGCGTTTGTATAAGTTCCTGTCCTGGTTTAGCAATTTTTGTACTCAGTTTGAATTACACCGATGATGAGGCATTGGTTTCATTTCCCTTTGAATTTTTGCCCCTACCCGAAGTTGGAGAGGAAGTATCTGCGGTAGATAGAAAAGGTAAGAAAATCTCTAGAGGCAAGGTGGTTAAAATAGTAAACAAGTCGAAACAGGATCGTACTCCCGTTTTGAGTATCTCCATCCCTAAAAGATATGCCCTTGTTGTTCGAGGCATTTCTGGCCCAAAAGGTGGCCTCTCAAGACAAAACAGTTCTTTCAAAAGTGGGAAGAGTGAAAACAAAAAGCGAGTCTTAGATCATCCAATCTTGGGTCGACAAAGTCCTGCAAAGACGCTGAGAATTATCGTAGATGGGAAAAAAATTAAGGCAAGAGAAGGGGAGATGATCATTGCTGCTCTTCTTAGTGCGGGCATAAGAGTTAACCGGTTTACCTCCAAGTATAATGAGCCAAGAGGAATTTTTTGCGGGATCGGACAATGTACAGATTGTGTAATGATTGTAAACGGCATTCCCAATGTGAGAGCATGTGTTAGCCCGGTCGAGGAGGGGATGGTAATAGAAACTCAATATGGTGAAGGGAAGTGGGGGTAGCCAGGTGAAAAAATGTGATGTTCTAGTTGTAGGAGGTGGTCCTACCGGGCTTACTTGCGCTGTTGAGGCGGCAAGGGCTGGAGCAGATGTGACTTTAATAGACGAGAACAGGAGACCCGGAGGGCAATTGTTTAAACAAATACATAAATTCTTCGGATCGGGCCAGCATAAAGCCGGGGTTAGGGGATTCGATATTGGTATAGAGCTTCTGGAGGAGGTGACGAGGCTTGGTGTAAACACACTCCTCAATGCAGTAGCTTCCGGTATTTTTGATGATAAAACAGTAGGAATAGTGCGGGATGGGAAAACGGGAATGATTCAAGGAAAGAAGATTCTTCTGGCAACAGGTGCTATCGAAAATGCCGTTGTTTTTCCGGGTTGGACCCTACCAGGAGTAATGGGAGCTGGAGCAGCTCAGACTATGATTAACATCCATCGAGTTCTGCCTGGCCAAAGATTTGTTGTTTTAGGATCTGGCAATGTGGGGTTAATCATCGGCTACCAACTCCTGCAGGCTGGTGCTGATGTTACGGCTGTTGTTGAGGCAGCTCCAAAAATCGGAGGCTACCAGGTTCATGCTAGTAAAATTCGAAGAGCTGGTGTACCAATTCTCACCTCCTCTACTATTAAGAAAGTAAAAGGCGATAGGGAGGTAGAAAAAGTCATTACTGTCAAGTTAGATAATTCATGGAAACCCATTAAAGGCACAGAAAGAACTTTGGCTGCAGATTGTGTTTGTATTGCTGCTGGGCTTCATCCTTCCATTGAATTAGCTCAAATGGCCGGATGCAATCTGGGATTCTTCTCTGAATTAGGCGGGCGCCTACCTCTTCACAACGAAAGCATGGAAACCACAGTTGATGGAATCTATATTGCTGGCGATACTGCTGGGGTTGAAGAGGCAAGTACGGCTATGGAAGAGGGAAGATTAGCAGGAATAGATATGGCCGAGAGGCTTGGCTATTTGAGTGAAGACAGGGCAACCAAAGCAAAAAAGAGAGTCATGGAAAGCCTTTGTAGTCTGCGGTCCGGCCCATTTGGACAGGCCTGCTACAGAGCGAAATTGAACATTATCCAAACAATGAGGGTAGATCGAGGCGGTAAAGTTTTGTCTTAGTTGTCTTCTCATTTTAGAAACAGGAGGATGGAAAAATGGCCCTGGGTTACTGGAATAAGATTTTGAGGATTGATCTTACAGACGGAAAAATTACAAAAGAAGAAATAGATGATGATACGTGTAAACTATTTGTCGGTGGGGCAGGTATTGGTGCAAAGATTTTGTGGGAAGAGGTTCCACCGGAAGTTAGCGCCTTTGATCCTGATAACAGATTAATTTTTGCAGGAGGGCCATTTCAAGGGCATCCAGTACCGGGTAGTGCCAAATTTTCCATAATATCTAAATCGCCTCTCACCGGTACTTATGCGGATTCTGCTGCAGGAGCAAAATGGGGACCCTCATTTAAAAAGGCCGGATATGACGTGCTTATTATTCAAGGAAAGTCAGAAAATCCTGTTTACATCTATATAGAAGATGAGGAGATTAGAATAAGAGATGCCGCAAATTCATGGGGGATTGACTCTTACCAAGCTGTGGACCAAATTAGAAAGGAAATTGGAGATTCCCGAGCAAGTGTTGCTGTAATAGGTCAGGCTGGCGAAAGATTAGTAAAGATGGCTTGCATAGTGGTTGATAAGCACAGTTTCGCTGGCCGTTGTGGCTTGGGAGCGGTGATGGGGTCAAAGAATTTAAAAGGGGTTGTAGTAAAAGGATCCAAGAAAGTCCCTGTTTCAAATCTCTCTTTGCTAAACAATTATGATCGCAAGTATCTCAAAGAAATATATGACGCAAGTATAGAAAGTGGATTAAGGCCTCATGGCACTCCCAATTTGTGTATCACTGCTGAGCGTTTTGGCGATATGCCAATCAAATATTGGACCGGGGACACTTGGCCAGAAGGTGCCAAGAAGATTGGAGCACCAAATTATACCGAGGTTCTATCTGCAAAACCTTATCCTTGCCTTTATTGCTCCATCGGTTGCCATCGAAATATCGAGATAAGAAAGCCTGCCAGATACAAATTAAAAGGAATAGGACCCGAATATGAAACAGTGGGGATGTTTGGAACTAACCTCATGATTGATGATGTGAAAGCAATCGCCGTAGCTAATGATATTTGTAATAGACTAGGGATAGATACGATTTCAGCCGGTGCCTGCGTAGGGCTGGCCATGGAATGCTATCAAAAGGGTATGCTTAGCAGAGAAGATACCGATGGGATGGAACTGAGATGGGGCGATCCTGATGTTTTGATGGAGTTGATCAAACAAATAGCAAATAACGAGGGATTTGGTTCCATTTTCTCTGCAGGAACATTAGAAGCTGCTAAAAAGATTGGCAAAAATGCATTAGAGCTGGTAGTTCACGTGAAAGGTCTGGATTTTCCTGCACATGACCCTCGAGCCTGTTGGGGTATGGTCCCGACTTATGCCACCGGAACAAGAGGTGCCTGTCATATGAGAGGTGTTGAAGAAGATGTGGAGATGGGTGGATTTCATATCCCTGAAATTGGGGTAACTCAAGAGCGCGCTAAATTCTTTGATCCAGAAGGTAAAGCATTCCTTGCAGTGAAAATGCAGGATTATTGTACTTTGATTAACTCACTGGTATTATGTGTTTTCATGCCAGATGGTGGGGATTTAAGTTTTACTTCAATATTAGACATATTTAATTCAATTACGGGTTGGGATTGGGATATTCAGGAAGCTATGATACGCGGAGAGAGAATTTTTGCCTTGCAGCGTTTAATAAATCTAAGAGACGGATATACTAAGAAAGACGATATACTTCCTCCAAAAATGTATGTGCCAGCAAAAAAGGGGTTTAGAGCAGGGAAAATCCCTCCCGTTAATGATTTGTTACGCGAATACTATGAATTGCGGGAATGGGATAAAGAAGGAGTCCCGGCTAAAGAGAAATTAGAAAAGCTTGACTTACTGAACTATTATAGAAACAGGATATAGGCTAGAATGAAAATACTCTTAAAGGCTCTAACCCATTTTGTGCAGTTCCAGGGTTCACTCCAATATGACCATATCAAACATTGAAGAGGTCGAAAATGAGAGCTGAGAATTTAAAGGAAATAGAGAGAAGACTCACCAAGGTTAGAGTCATATATACTGACGTAGACGGCACCCTGGTGGGGCCTGGTGGGTCCCTCTTTGCTGCTCCTGAGGGGACTTTGACCTTGAAGCCGGCCGGGGCAGTATTCAAGGTGCTTGAAGCGGGGATAGATGTATTCATAGTTTCCGGAAGATGCAGCCTGCGCCTTATGGCCATTGCCCAAATTCTTGGGTTTCAAAACTATGCAGGGGAACTTGGCTCCGAGATCATCTATGGCTTGGGGAAAAAAGTTATCCATAACATGGAGAATATGTATCTTAAGAAGGGAGGGCGGGCTCTTGACTGGATAAAGAACAGCGGGGCCGTGGATTTGATCTTTGATAGATTTCCCGGCAAGGTGAGGTACCACACCCCCTTCTCGGAAACGTGTCAGAATAGCGCACTGCTCATAGGCAATATCGAGGTAGAAAGGGCTACTCAGATTCTGACGGAGCATGGCCTTGCCGCTTTGCGCCTGGCGGATAACGGACCGGTTCGTCCAGTACCAGATTTTCCACACCCCCACTGCTACCATCTTCTCCCTGCCTGCACCGGTAAGAGGTCGGCTGTAAGACGCGATAAGGAGATTCGGGGACTGAAGACAGAGGAGCTAGTGGGAATAGGGGAATCCGTAGAAGATATAGAGATCTCATCCGAGGTAGGAGCCTATTTCGTGGTAAGAAACGGAGCCGAAGAAGATAAGCGGGTTATGAGGGCAGCCGAGATGCAAGAAAATGTCTACTTGCTGGACCACAGAATGGGACTGGGTTGGGCTGAAGCCATTGATATTCTTGAGCGTCTGCGAAAGATATGATGTTCTCAAAACCGGAGTATAAGTGTCAGCAGTTTGATAGAGCTAGAGGCTTCTCCTTCTCTTCATGCTGAGGAATCTTAGATTGTATTCTTCAATAAGTCCTTCATCGGCAAAACTATAGTATTTATTATCACCTATTATAATATGGTCCAGCACCTTAATCTGCATAAGGTTTCCAGCAAAAACCAAATCTTTGGTTACATCTTCATCACTGCCAGACGGCTCCGGGCTCCCCGAAGGGTGGTTATGCGCAAAAATAAGATTAGCAGCATTGTTCTTAATAGCGCTCTTCATAACCTCACGAAGATAAATCGAGCTTGAATTTAATGTACCCTCAAAGAGATCCTCAATCTCCATGATCTGAGTCTTTCCATCCAGGAAAATGACCTTAAACACTTCCTTCTTAAGGTCTCGCATAGAGTGGTAAAGATAGTCAAAAACTTCCCTTGAGGATTTGCAGATAGGTGCATCTAAGATTTTCTCTTTCAGAAACCGCCTGGCCACCTCCTGAACAAGCTTCATGCCAAAGATATTATGGGGCCCGATTCCTCTAATTTCCTGAAGTTCTTCCGGGGGTGCTTCTAGAACACCCCTTAGAGTCTTGAATCTCTTGAGAGCCTCTTTCGCCTCCTGTTTACAATCCTTTCGGGGAGTCCCCAACGTCAAGAGTAGTTCTACAATTTCATAGTCATGAAATCCCGAAATACCGGATTTCATAAACCTTTGTCTGAGCCTCTTCCTGTGGCCTTCCTCACTTCTTGGCCTATTCATCTACCTTGGTCTCGTAAGCTTTATAGTATCGAGTAGCCCCTCTGGCCTACCCACGTGTCAGTAAGTTCCTTCTTGAATCCTCATGGACCGAAATTCTAGATCATGAAATCTCGCCCGTAGGGAGCTTTCTTAAGAGTATCTGGAAAGTTCTCGAGGAAAAAAAGAGGAGGTTACTTCTCGATGGCTAAGGAGGCGTATCCCACTACCGCTGAATAGTCTCCGGTAATATCACCGGAGCTGGCATACTTGAGAAGCCGAGCCTTCTGAGCTCCTAAAAGAGAGGCAGCGGTCAACATAGCCATTACCGGTCCTGGACCGCACATGGAGACACTAAGCTTGGAAACAACCTCCTCCATCCTGGCAGGATCCATGGACAGGATAGCCTCTATCACCTTTGCGTCTTTGGTGTTAGCTGAGGCAGCTGGTTCGTAGTGCGTAAGATCAGTGCTGGCAACAATCAATGCACCTCGCCTCCCTTGAAGAGCTTCTCCCAGAGCCTTCCCAATTTCCTGAGCGCTCTCAAGATCTTGCGACATTATGGAGATGGGGACTATCTTGAAAGCCTCTCCATACCCATGCTGGAGAAAAGGGAGTTGAACTTCCAAAGAATGCTCTTTTCTGTGGGCCGTGTCGTCCAACTCTAAAAGGGAAGACGACTCTGCTATTTTATTAGCCAAATCCTCATCCACTTCGACTTCTCCCAGGGGGGTCCTCCATCTTCCAGCCGGCATAACTGCAACTTCCCTCCCCAATCCATAGTGATTTGGACCTAAGAGGACCACAGATTCAGGAAGTTCCTTCTCGATGAGCTGGCAGAATGCCCATGCAGCTACCGGGCCTGAATAAGTGTACCCAGCGTGAGGAGTCACAATTCCCAGAATCTTTCCCAGAGGTTTTGAAGGTTTTGCCGGGACTCTCCCAGGCCCAAGCTGGTGAGTGTAGCACTCTTCAATTTGTGCGTTTAGAGCCGACCTGGTCCCCTCATAAAAAGCGCTCGCAACCGCGGGATTCCTTATCATCTCGCTCATTCTAGCCTCTTTCAATGATAGATTATAAATATGGGCGCTAGTACCAATGATATTACTGACATGAGCTTAATAAGAATGTTGATGGAGGGCCCTACGGTGTCTTTTAGAGGGTCCCCTACCGTGTCCCCTACCACTGCGGCCTTGTGAGCATCGGACCCTTTGCCTCCGAGATTTCCCTCCTCGATGTATTTTTTGGCATTGTCCATGGCAGCACCGCTGTTGGCGGTTTGAATCCCCAGGGGAAGCCCTACTACCAGCGACCCTACCAGAAATCCTCCCAGGGCTACGGGACCAAGGAGGAAACCCACTCCAATGGGAAAGACAATGGCCAGAATGCCTGGCAGCATCATGGTCTTTAGAGCCCCTCGGGTGGCTATATCCACACACCGACTTGAATCTGCTTTTCCCTTTCCTTCCATGAGTCCAGGTATCTCTTTGAACTGTCTTCTCACCTCCCCTACCACCTCAAATGCTACTGTGCCAACCCCTTTAGCCAGAAGAGAACCGTATACATAGGGCACCATTCCCCCGATGAGGAGCCCAGCTAAGAGAGTAGGATCGGCAAGGGAAAGACTCCGCGGATGAGGCGAAAGGGCACTGATGGTGGCCCGGTAAGCGGTAATAAGTCCCAAGGCAGCAAAAGCGGCCGACCCTATGGCAAACCCTTTGCCAATGGCAGCAGTGGTGTTCCCTACAGCATCCAGTTTGTCAGTAACCTTGCGCACCTCAGGAGGAAGCTCTGCCATCTCCGCAATTCCTCCTGCATTGTCGGCCACCGGACCGTAAGAGTCTACAGCAAGAGTTACGCCCAGAATAGAGAGCATACCCAGAGCGGAGGTGGCTACTCCGTACATTCCTGCGACAAAGTAGCCCACCAAAGTAGCTCCCGCCACGATCACCACGGGGATAAAGGTCGATAGCATACCCAAAGCCAGTCCGTTAACTACAATCACGGCAGGACCACTCTGAGAGGAAAGGGCCAGGTTCTTCACCGGCTGGTATTTGCTGGAAGTATAATATTCGCTCACCTTACCAAGAGCAAGACCCGAGATAATGCCGGCAATGACAGCCCAAAAAGGACCAAAGATGGAGTAGCCCTGGTAACTCACCCCAAGGTATCTCACAATGAAAAAAGACCCTGCTATCATGAAAGCGGCTCCTAAATAGGTTCCTCCATTTAAGACACTCTGGGGATCTTTCACTCTGGCAAGTTTAACATACATGACTCCCAGCAGGGAAGAGATAATTCCCCAGGCGGCAAGATAAAAGGGTAGATAACTTAAGGAAACAACGGCCAGAGAAGACGCTATGGCTAAGGTGGCGATGATAGACTCTACATAAGATTCCAGAAGGTCTGCTCCCAGTCCCGCCACATCTCCCACATTATCGCCCACGTTATCAGCAATAACACCAGCATTGCGGGGATCGTCCTCGGGAATTCCTGCCTCCACCTTCCCCACCAGATCTGCTCCCATATCAGCACCCTTAGTAAAGATTCCCCCTCCGGTACGGGCAAATAAGGCCATCAGAGAAGCCCCCATAGCGTATCCATTTACCATCAGGGGATTTCCCATGATCCGTCCCTCAACAATAACAGGGTTAGTCATTCGGGACAGATAATAGACAACCACCAGTCCCAAAAAGGCAACGCAGACGACGGAAAGACCTGTAACTGCCCCCGCGGAAAAAGAGATATCCAAAGCAGGTCGAAGACCTCGGGTAGCTGCTTGGGCGGTTCGGCCATTGCTTCGGGTAGCTATAGCCATTCCAATCCAGCCGGCCAGAGCCGAACACAAAACTCCTATGACAAAGGCAACAGCTGTCTGCCAGTTAACCTGAACATTCCTGCCAAATAGAGGAGCCAGGCACAAGAACATGGCCACCACAGCTACCACAATAGCCACAGTCCTGTACTCCCGGTAGAGGAACGTCTTGGCCCCCTCCTGGATGGTTCTCGAGATCTCCCGCATTTTTTCGTTTCCTGAGCTAGCCTTCAAGATTCCTACGATAAGAAAGGCTACTCCCAGAAGTCCAATAATAGCTGCTCCAGCCGGAACTAGAATTTCTCGCATTTCCTCTTCTCACCTAGTTGTAACGACTCATTGCTTCTTCGATACCGCGGCTCACCAGGATTCCTACAGCCTCCGCTGCTCTCTCCACAGCATCTTTGACGATCTTCTTCTCCTGAGAGGTGAATTGTCCTAAAACAAATTGAGTAAGATCCTCATCCTCCTCTGGCCGACCAATCCCCACCCGAAGCCTAGGAACTTCCTGGGTTCCCAGGCATTGAATGATAGACCTCAAGCCCTTGTGTCCCCCGTTCCCTCCTTTTTTGCTAATTCGCAGTTTCCCCAGCTCTAGATCCGCATCATCATTTACTACTAGAATATCCTGGGTACTCAGACCATAAACTCGTATTATTTCAGCAACTGATTTTCCCGCCTCATTGACAAAGGTAAGAGGTTTGACCAGGAGGATCTTCTTCCTAACCAGAAATCCTTCACCTAGCCAGCCATGATGGGAAAAGATATTCAGCTCGATCTTGTGGAGTTCGGAGAGCCTGTCTAGCACCATAAATCCCAGGTTGTGGCGAGTATCCCTGTACTGGATTCCCGGGTTTCCCAACCCGAATATTACCCTCATGACTCCTTTTTCTCAGTCTCCTCTTCCTCCTTTTCCTTCTTCTCATCGACTAATTTAACTTCTTCAGCCGGAACCCCCTCCTCTTTCTCCCCTTCTGCTACTGCCTCTTCCTCAGGAGCAGGCGCCACCACGGTAACCACAGTTTCTTCTAGATGGGTAAGGACTTTGACCTGGGGAGGGACCTTGACATCTTTCACTTTCAGAGAATCACCGATATCAAGAGAGCTAACATCCACTTCTATCACCGCAGGAATATCCCTGGGAAGACATTCTACCTCCACCTCACGAACTAGATGTTCTACGATACCTCCTATCTTTTCTCCCTGGGTTTTTCCAACGAAAGAGAAAGAAACAGTAGTAGTCAGCTTCTCCCCCCGGGTAATCTCCAGGAAATCAATGTGTTGAATACCACCTTTCAGCCAGTTCCTCTGGGCACTTTTCACAATAACTTCGGGCTTCCTGTTCGCCTTCTGGTTAACAATGTCCAGATTGAGTATCTGCTCATGAGGACTCCGGTGAGATATAATGTCTTTGAGCTCCTTTTTCTCCAATTCCAGAGGTACACTTTCCTTAAGGTGAGATCCATACAGGATAGCCGGGATCATACCCTCTCTCCTTAGTTTTCGTGCATATCCTTTGCCGGTTTTCTCTCGCAACTTAACCTTCAAAGTTAATCTCTTCATTTGAAATCTCCTTATTTAGATAAACAAAGAACTTACCGATCTATTCTCGTGAATACGCCTGATGGCCTCCCCCAGAAGGGAAGCCACTGAGAGGACTCTAATCTTGCTCACTTTTTGATTCTCCACTAGCCGTATGGTGTCGGTCACCACCAGCTCTTTGAGGGAAGACCTTTCTATTCTATCGCGGGTGCCTCCAGAGAGAACGGGATGGGTGCAGCTCGCATAAATCTCTCTAGCTCCCCTCTCCTTAAGAACTTCCATGGCCGCTATCATAGTTCCCCCTGTATCAATCATATCATCCACGATGAGAACGTGTTTCCCTTTTACTTCTCCCACTATATGAAGCACCTGGGCCTCATTAGCCATCGGCCTTCTCTTGTCTACAATGGCGAGTGGCGCATTTAATCTCCTGGCATAGGCACGAGCTCTTCTTACCCCTCCCACATCGGGAGAAAGGACCACCAAATCGTCGAAGTGTTTCTCCTTGAAATAATCAACAAAAATGGGAGCAGCGAATAGATGATCTACTTTGATGTCGAAAAAACCCTGAATTTGACCGGCGTGAAGATCTATGGTGAGAACCCTATCCGCCCCTGCTACCGTTATGAGGTTAGCCACTAGCTTGGCGGTGATGGGAACGCGGGGCTGGTCTTTCCTGTCCTGACGGGCGTAGCCATAATAGGGAATAACAGCGGTTATTCTCCGGGCCGAGGCTCTTTGAAAAGCATCAATCATTATCAGGAGCTCCATGAGGCTCTCATTAGCCGGAGGACAGGTCGACTGAATGAGAAAAATGTCCTTTCCTCTCACATTCTCATTGATCTCGACATACACCTCTTTATCACTAAAGGACCTTACTTCTATGTCTCCCAGACCAATCCCCAAATACTCTGCGATATCTTGTGCCAGACCAGGATTTGCTCTACCGGCAAAAAGCCCCATTTCATTTACCCGCAGCGTTTTCGCCTCCTCTGAACTCATCTTGTCGCCTTCCCTTTAGCACCGTCAAAGCTTGCTTCTAGCCTGTGAGACCCTTTCTTTTTGGGCCACATTCTAGCGAAAAAACGGGGACCTGTCAAGCAAATGTTGGTAGATGGGAGCATACGAGCCTCCTTGAATACAGATGTAGATTGCTGGCACAGATAATATCCCGGATTATTTGACAACCACTCTCCCCGCCTGTAACATAACTTGAGGGCATGAGGATTTTTGAGAGTTGGAGGGTGATTACAATTGAAAGAGCTAAACAATGAATAAGAAAGAAATAGCTTATACTCAGTATCTGTCCCAGACTTTTGATGCCATGGCACGAACCGGGCTCCTCCTTTCTTCAACCGATGGCAAGGGAAAGAACAATATCATGGCCATTGGTTGGGGAGTAGTGGGCATCATCTGGGGAAAACCCGTTTTCATGGTTCTGGTGCGCCCCTCCCGCTTTACCTACGAACTCATTGAAGCCACCAGGGATTTCACCGTCAACGTACCCTCCCGGGAGCTCGAGAAGGTGGTTTCCTTCTGTGGATCTACTTCTGGGAGAAGGTGTGACAAATTCAAAGAGCAAAAACTCAGGGCAATAGCGGGAAAGAAAGTGAAATCCCCCATGGTGGATGAGTGTCTGGTCCATTACGAGTGTAGGGTGGTCCATAAGAATGATGTCGTCGCATCTGAGCTGGCCCCTGACATTCCAACTATGTTTTATCCGGAGGGTGACTATCACCGCCTCTTTTTTGGCCAGATACTCTGCGCTTATGCCAACGATGAGCTCCCACCATCTTTTGTCTCGGCAAGACGGTAGGACCTCGTTTGAAGGTCTTGGGTTTTCTTTCCCTATTTCTGCCTGCCTTTTCTCTTAGAAGCCCCACAGCAGACCTTTGATATGAGGACTGCTGCCATACCAGCTCCCACGCCATTGTCTATATTAACCACTACCAGCCCGGATGAGCAAGATTGTAACATAGACATCAAGGACGCCTTCCCCCCTGCCCCATAGCCATAACCCTGAGAGGTGGGGACGCCTATTACCGGGACATCCACCAGTCCGGCAACGATGGAAGGAAGAGAACCTTCCATTCCGGCTACCACGATAATAGCGTCCACTTTTCTTTCTCTCATCTCCTTTAGAGCCGGAAAGACTCTGTGTATCCCTGCCACTCCTACATCGTACGATTTCACCACCTCGCAGCCGATCTCCTCTGCTACTATCCTGGCTTCCTCAGCTACTGGAATGTCGGAGGTTCCCGCCGATATTATTCCTATACTCCCGTAGCTCCGGGGAGCATCTCGCTCCTTGAGAACCGCCATCCTGGCCTTCTCCTCATAGGAGCATCTACCCAACTTCTTCAACTTCTGGGCAAGCGAGGGACTAACCCGGGATACGATGACGGCACCGGTCCTCTTATAGACACCTCGAGCTATTTCTACCACATCATCCTCACTCTTCCCCTCTGCCAGAACAATCTCCGGTACCCCCCTTCTCTTCTTCCTGTCCAGATCGAACTTTGCCTCCTCACCGATGCATACATACCCTCGGATAAGCTCGTCAGCCTCCTCAAGAGAGATCTTCCCCTTCTTATAGTCCTCCAGAACTTCCCTCAGGGGTCTCCCCATTAAATCTTCGCTAGCCGCAGTCATTGACCTGATTCCTTTATTATGTGCTTCATTATTTCCTGCCTTACCTTCCTGAGGGGCAGTCCCAGCTCTCGAGACAGTCTTCTGAGATCCTCGAACTCAGGCTTGACGTTTATCTCCTCTCCTTCTATCTGCGAGACCTTAACCCTTATGCTCGTCTCCTTTCCCATCAAGAGAATCTTGAGAGTTTTGGTATTCCTTTCAGCCACAAATCTTTTGCAGTTGATTACTCTCACTCCAAGACACCCCGTCTCTTTCATTAACCTCTTGACAAGCCCAGGGTAATATTTCTCATGGCAGATTACTCTAATTAGGTGAGACGGTCGGTTTTTTTTGGAGATACAGGGAAGAATAGAGACATCCAAGGCGCCTTCGCTGGTGAAATCCTCAACGATGGTCCCGAGAATCTCCCCATCTACGTCATCCACATTTGTTTCCAGAATGTAAATCTCTTCTTTCATTGAGCTACTATTACTTCCAGGACATTAGGAACATCCAGGTCCATTGCCCCTGCCCCATAGCCTCTTTTTCTTACTACCAGCTCTTCCTTTCTTTCTCTGGCCAAAAAATGCCGAACCATTCCGGTTAGGAGGGCAGCTCCCGTGGGTGTAAGGAGTTCTGCTTCAAGAGGGCCCTTTTGGTAAGGAATTTTGTACCTATCCAGGATTCTCTTTGTTGCCGGTGCAGGTACAGGAAAAGTGCCGTGGGAAAAACTGACCTTCCCGCCTCCCACATAAACCGGCTCCAAACAGTAGATGTTTTTTTTGGGGAAAAAGCCCAGTTCCTGGAGTGCTACCGCACTGCCAAGGATGTCCATTAAGATGTCGGTGGCTTCGTGCAGATGGGAAGGGTTAGTAAAACCAGGTATTTCTCTATGAGCCTCCTCTTCAGCATCGAAGAGGATGTCCAGAGACTCCTGAGCAAATTGGACGTACGCTTCTGGCAAGCACAGCCCTTTGACAGCCTCTCGCAGAGCCTTCCTGGTTTTTTCTCGATCGACCCCGTGGGGAGAAGGCTCAAAGAAGACATCCACCTTGGTGGCCTGAGTATCCATTTTTCTGTGGGGGTATATTCTGACTCTGGCATCTCCCAAGAACCGGCCCACTGTCTCCATAGCACTTTTGATTCTCGCGCTCGTAGCCCCCAGGCCTACCAATGCCCCCACCATCATATCTCCAGACATACCCGCCTGGGGGTTAAGGAATAGCTTCAGATTGGTCATTTCTCGCCCCTTATCTTCGCGAATTATATCACCACGTGCCCTAGCGTCAAGAGGTATCCCGGCACGATTTTCCCTTGCTCCACAGGAACCCTCTTCCCGTCTTCGACGGCAAGCATGTCCCGAATGTCACTTGGAGAAAAATGCGCCTCAAATAACGAGCACCCATAAAGACTGTTAACTGACCCCAATTTGATCAAAGAAATAGCTAAGGGAATTATCAAAATGAAGGAGGGAAAAACATACATAAGAAGAACATAACTGGATGCTAGGCCCTCACCCTTGATAAAAATTCACCTTACCTGTGTTCCGCACCCCGGACAAACACGTGCTTCTGCGGCAAGAACCTGTCCACAACTTTTGCAGAATCGGATCTCCTTGCCGCAGGCCTTGCAGAAAGGGAAGGGCTTAGAAAGGTTGGCATCACAGTATGGGCAAGCGCAGAACCTCTCTTTTTTCTCTGACCCTTTGGCTCGAGGGTTGGATCTCATTTTTTCTTGTCTCTCTTTCCTTTTTTGTTTCGATAATCCTCTATGGCTTTGTGGAGAGCATCAGCACCCAGATTGGAACAGTGAAGTTTATTCTTGGGAAGACCTCCCAGTTCAGCAGCCACCCTCTTATTGGTGATCTTCATCGCTTCATCCAGGGTCTTCCCCTTTGCCATTTCACTGACCATACTGGATACAGCGATGGCAGCTCCACAGCCAAAAGTTTTGAACTTAACGTCGCTAAGCCGGCCACTGTTGACCTTGATGTAGAAAGTCATCAGATCCCCACAGATCGGATTTCCCACGGTGCCTTCACCATCAGCATTATCAATCTGACCCACATTGCGAGGATTCATGAAGTGATCCATCACCTTTTCACTGTACTTGAGCATCTTTTCCCCTCTGTCTTATTCTTTGTACAAAGGAGACATCTGCCTTAATCTTTCCACTATGGGCGGCAGTGTCTCCAACAGATAGTCTACCTCTTCCTCATTGTTCCCCACCCCCAGACTAAAAAGCAGGGACCCCTGAGCTACCGCCGCCGGAACGCCGATAGCGGTCAAAACATGGGATGCCTTGAGAGCCCGGGAAGTACAGGCCGAGCCACTGGAAACGGCAATCCCTTTGCTATTTAGCAGCATAAGAATAGACTCGCCCTCAATAAATTCTACGCAGACATCAACATTGTTAGGAAGACGCCTCTCGGGATGGCCGTTAATGCGAAGGTCCTTGATTCTCTGAGGAAGTTTCCTCATAAGTTTATCTCTCAGAGGAGTTAGGATCTTGCTTCGCTCTTCCAGCTCGGCTTTGGCTAGTTCAGAGGCTTTTCCGAGGCCCACAATAGCCGGAACATTCTCTGTCCCCGGTCTTCTTCCTTCCTCCTGGATTCCTCCTTCCATAAGGGGCATAATTCGGACGCCTTTTTTCAAGAAAAGAACCCCTGCGCCCTTAGGACCATAAAGTGATTGGGCGGAAAAAGTGAGAGCGTCCACTCCGAGCTTTTGAACATTGACAGGGATGATTCCCACAGTAGCGCTGGCATCTGAATGAAGATAGACTCCCTTTTTTCTGGCCACTTTGCTTATCTCTTCTATAGGTTCAATAGTGCCTATCTCATTGTTGGCATGCATAATAGAGATAAGAATAGTCTCACGAGTTATGGCTTCCTCTACCCGGGAAGGATCCACCAAACCGTACTTATCTACAGGCAGGTAGGTAACCTTAAACCCCCATTTCTCCAGCGTTTTGGCCGGGTGCAGGACTGAAAAATGCTCGATCTGAGAGATAATGATGTGTTCCCCTCGTCGTCGATTGGCGAGAGCTATCCCTTTCAGGGCAAAATTATTAGCTTCGGTGCTCGATGAGGTAAATATGATCTCTTCCTTGGAGGAGCCAATGAGTCCCGCTACCTTTTCTCTCGCCTTATCCACAGCCTCTGCAGCCGTCTGTCCAAAATCGTGGAGGCTAGAAGGATTGCCGAACACCTCCTGAAAGTAGGGCATCATTTCTTTGAGAACCCGAGGATCCACCGGACCGGTGTTCGCATAGTCAAAATACACCCTTTTCATTGCTCCTTCACCCGAAAAACATCACTCTGTCTTTTTTTTGGAAAGACCTCTTTGACATACCCTCTCTGGTATCTTACCAAAAACGCAGCAAAATTCAAGATAATGGAACCTACAGCCCCTTCCTCATTCGCTTTACACTCCCATTCACTGCCATTTTTCCGAACCACCCTGTGGCTACCTGTTGCGCCATCGCGAGCCTGCCAAGCGTTACACAAGAAAAAGGAACGAGGGTTAGCGGACTTCGAACTGGATATTGGTGTGACTTATGTTGAATTTCTCCTCCACCAACTTGTTTATTTTCCCCAGAATCTTACGACTCCTGCTGACGGGAATATCATCAACTATGATGTGAGCTGTCATGGCGTACATGTGAGAGGTAATTACCCAGACGTGAACATCGTGTACGGCCTTGACACCACCAACTTCTGTTTTAATCACATCCGCCATCTCGTCAATATCGATATCCCTCGGGGTTGCTTCCAGGAGGATATTGGTTGACTCTGCCAGGAGCTTCCCTGCCCATATTAAGATTAGCACGCAGATGAGGATACTTACGATAGGGTCAACGATGAAATTACCGGTGTAGTAAATAATCAAACCTCCCAGAACCACCGCACCAGAAGAAGCTGTATCTCCCATGAGATGAAGAAAAGCACTCCTCACGTTGATATCTCCCTTTCCCAGGCCTGAGAGAAGGAAGATCCCCGCCCCATTGGCTGCCAAACCCAGAATAGCCACCAGGAGCATCTCCCGCTCAGCCACAGGCTGAGGAGAGATAACCCTGAAGATGGCCTTATAAAAAATAAGGCCACTGATAAACAGGAGAACCATACCGTTGACAAAGGCCACCAGTACCTCTGCTCGATAAAAACCGTAGGTTTTCTCTTTGGTAACGGGCCTTGTAGCGAGAACAATGGCAAAAAAACTCATCCCCAGGGCAAAAAGATGAGTAAGCATGTGTCCGGCATCACTGAGAAGAGCAAGACTATTGGTGAGAAATCCTCCCACCACTTCTATTCCCATTACTATCGCCGTAATGAAAATAACCAGCTTTAGCCTTGTTCTTTTGAGTTCTCTGCCTACATCGTGTGAGCGAGCATCTTTTTCAAGGTCACTGCCAGAATAAATTGGATCCTTACGCACGTCGAATAATCTCCTTCTGAATGAGAATCTAGAAAGACAGCCACCGATTGAGCCCTAAAGACAAGAGAGCAAAATTGTTGGTAGCTAACAAAACTCCCACTGCTATCAAGAGGCCCCCACTGATAAGCGAAACCAGCCTCAGGTGTTTTCTCAGTTTTGCGTAATATTCCAAGAAAATCTGAAGAGCCAAAGATGACAAAAAGAAAGGTATAGCCAGACCCAGCGAATAGACGACCAGAAGACTAATCCCCAGAAGTATAGAATTTTGGCTGGCGGCATAAAAGAGAATAGCCCCCAGTATGGGACCTATACAGGGACTCCAACCGGCGGCAAAAACAATTCCTGCCAAAAAGGAACCCAAATAGCCAAGAGGCCTTCTGCCCAGATGGATTCTTTTGTCCCTTTGAAGAAGACTCAAATTAAGCACTCCCGTTAGGTGCAGACCGAAGATTATGATAAAGATTCCCCCTATTCTTGTTATCCATATCTGGTACCTGAAAAGGATGTTTCCCACTAAAGAAACCGAGGTTCCCAGAAGAACAAAGACCAGGGAGAAGCCAAAGATAAAGATGAGGGAGTTGATAATAGTTATCTTCCTCATCCGGGAATCCTTCCCCCTTTGTATGAGTTCCTCCAGGGAGACACCGGTAATAAAAGAAAGATAGGAAGGAAGCAGAGGAAGCACACAGGGAGAAAGAAAAGAAAGAAATCCGGCTGCCAAAGCAATGAAAAATGGGACATTTGACATCTTCTTACCTCACAGAATTTGTTCCTGGATCTCATAACAAAAAAGGCTACCTTCTCAGGTAGCCCCCTGTCAGGATCCATCTTCTACTCGATCCTGATCCCTTGTTCCGTCTACCTCCTCTCCTTTTAGCTTTATTCTAGACAAGGTAATCTCCACACCACCATCAGCGTGGGGAGAGAACAAATTTTCCGATATGTCAGTGATCTCTCTTCCTATTTATATGATCCAGAAGCTTTTCCAGATCGTCGGGAACTGACCTAACCGCCAGAGTAGCAACATAAATGAGGATGGAAAACTGCCAACAGTCGTCTGGACCCACCATTAATCCAGAATGGACATCTTCCCTTCTTTCCATCTCCCGGGAAAAATGGTCCACAGCTTTTTCCAGACATCCTTCGAATACATCAACGGTGTGAGTCTCATTACAGTACTTCAAAGAGGGAAAAGAGATTCCCCTCATAAGAAGAAACCTTCTAATCTTATCGCTGTCCACCTCATAGTCTTCTTCAAAATCAAATCCTTCAAATTGAGGTAGAAAACGAGAGGGAAGAACAATCAGGGGCCTGTGAACCATCACTTTACCTTTCCTCACCGCTGTATCTCCAAGATTAACGGAGGAGGAAGCCAAAGCTACGTAGGGCAGCTCAGTACCTTCGAAAGCCAGGAGGTTCCGCATGCGGGACCTCAAGATTCTAGTCTCCTGAACCGCCTTATTCCATTTTTCCATGAGCTCCATTTCGTACCTCGAGACAATAACCACAAGGCCAGCATGGCTTACATATTTTCACGTCCATTATATTCTGCCGACAGGTATTGTCAAGACGTGGCTCCTTCCGCGTCTGGTATCTTTTCGAACAAAGGGGGCATGAAAATGGCAAAGTGAAGGAGTCTTCATCAAAGGAACAGCCTATTCATCTTTCGAAAATGAAGAACCACCAGTATGAGAACTTTCACCAGAAACACAAACCTTGTTCTTGCCCAATCTCTTTGCCTCATACATGGCCTCATCCGCCTTCCTTGTCACATCCTCCCCTTTCTTGTACTCCGCCACCCCCACGCTTATGGTTATTCCCCGGGATGCGGAAAGCTCCTCCTCTATTTTCTTTCTCAGCCGTTCGGCCACCCCCCTGCCTCCCTCCCGGTCAGTGTGGGGAAGAAGAACAATGAACTCCTCTCCTCCATATCTAAAAATGCTGTCCGCCTCCCTGAGCTCCTTTCTAATTAACGTAGAGAACTTCTCCAACACCTGATCCCCCACCGTATGGCCATAGGTATCGTTGCAACGTTTGAAGCTATCTATATCAATATAAAGCAGGGACAGCTTTTCCCCGTATCTTTCGCTTCTCCTTTTTTCCTCCTTCAGTTTTTCCTGAAAAAACCTGGCATTGTAAAGACCAGTAATATGGTTAATGCGCGTGAGATGTTGTATCTCCTCCTCCCTCAGCTTCCGCTGCCGGTTAAAGTAGCCCATATAGGCTCCCGCTGCGGCTAATACCATCAAGGGAAAGGCTGCGATAGCATAGAACTCCATCCGATCAAATAGAAGACTTAGTTTGGCAACAGAAAAAGACAAAAAGATAAGGTGCACCAGACCCACACCTATGCCATTGATGAGACCTCCTTTTGCTCCAAAGGATAGTGAGCCGACAATGAGAGGGACGAGCAGGAGGGTGTACGAAGCGTACCCTATAGGAGTATAAAGCAAAAGGGGAAGACCTACCAGCAAAGTGAAAAGATAACTTGAGGCAATCAGAAGAAGCCTCTGTCCTAATTTCAGGCTGCTCAAGATGCCGATATGAATAGGGTTCATTTGAAAAAAGATTAACATATTGCGCAACCAGTGTCAATTAGAATTGCTCGAGGAGGGGTGAGCGAAACTCTGGCTCCCGGAGTTGTCAAACACTGCCATTTTACTGTTGACGCACCGAGCCTCTCTGGTATATTGTTCTCAGGAAAAGGGGGTGATGCAAAATGTCTGGCCATTCGAAATGGAGCAGCATAAAACATAAAAAGGCCAAGAAGGACGCTCAGAAGGGGAAGCTATTTAGCAAGATATGCCGTAGGCTCACCATCGAAGCCAGGGGAGGGGGCGATCCGGACTTAAACCCTGCTCTGCGGCTTACAATTGAGATGGCTCAGGAAGTAGGTATACCCAAGGACAACATCCAGAAAGCCATTCAGCGGGGTACAGGAGAACTTCCAGGAGTAAGCTATGAGAATTTTACCTGCGAAGGGTACGGTCCTGGGGGGGTGGCTTTGCTCATCGAGGGTGTTACCGACAACAAAAAAAGAGCAATATCCGAGATAAGACACATTCTTGGTCAACACGGAGGTCACCTGGGAGAAGCGGGGTGTGTGAGCTGGCTTTTTGAGCGTAAAGGTTCCCTGGTTTTGGATAAGGAAAAAGTGAATGAGGACAGGATCATCGAACTGGCTGTTGAGGCGGGGGCAGAGGACATAAAAGAAGAGGCTGATGCTCTAGAAGTTGTTTTCCCTCCGGAAGGAATAGCTCAAATCAAAGAGTTCATGCGAAAGGAAGGATATGCACCTGAGCTCCTTGAACTCACCATGGTGCCTCAGACTACAGTTCCTCTGGAAGAAAAGGATGCTTTGCGGATGCTGCACTTGATGGATGCCCTGGAGGAATCTGAAGAAGTACAGAAGGTATATGCCAACTTTGACATCGCTGATGAGATCATGCAGAGAGTTTCTTGAATGAAAGCTCATCTTACCTCCTGTCTAAATAAGGTCAAAGCCGATTATGCGGAGATCCGTTATGAAGAGATCCAGGCCACTCAAATTCACTATGTGGGTAAGGAGCTGGAGCGAATAGGTGAGTGGGAAAAGAAAGGAGGGGGAATCAGGGCAAAAGTCAAAGGTGGATGGAGTTTTGTCTCCTTCAATGACCTGGAAAACTTGGAGAAGAGCTTAGAACTGGCCATGAAGCAGGCACATCTGTTAAAGAGAGGCAGGATCAAATTGGCCCCGGTGCCTCCTCATGATGAGATTGTATCCCTTGATCTTCGAAAAGATCCTCGCCGGATCAGCCTGGAGGAGAAGCACTTTCTCATGAGTCGCTATAATCAGATTCTTCTTTCTCCTCAGTACATACAGACCTCGGATCTGAAGTACGCTGATGTTCACACCACGAAATACTTTGTTAACTCGGAGGGAACGTATGTCCAGCAAGAGAAGGTGGATATGGTACTGGGGATGGCAGCCATTGCCCGCAAAGATGACAATATTCAGACTGCGCACGAGGGGATCGGAGGAACGGGAGGATATGAACTCGTAGAAGGCAGAGAAAAAGAGGCTGAAGAAGTAAGCCGGAGGGCCCTGTCTCTTCTGAATGCTGAGCCATTCCCGGGAGGTAAGTACACCATCATAGTGGATCCCAAATTAGCTGGAATTTTTGCCCATGAGGCCTTCGGCCATCTTTCTGAAGCTGACTTTTTGTACGAAAATAAGAGGCTGGCAAGCATCATGCGTCTGGGAAGAGTCTTTGGACCAGAGGAGCTGGACATTATTGACGAGGCCCCCATCAAAGGAGAGGGAGGGTACTACCTGTATGATGACGAAGGGGTTGCCGCGGGAAAAACCTATCTCATCAGACAAGGAAAACTGGTGAGAAGACTTCATTCTCGGGAAACGGCGGCCAAGATGGGGGAGGAGCCCACAGGAAATGCCCGAGCGATGAGCTATCAACATCCACCTATCGTAAGAATGAGTAATACCTATATCGCCCCACGAGGAAAGACCCTGGAAGAAATGATTGATGAGGTGGAGAAGGGGATTTATGTAAAAGGATTCCGGGGTGGAGAGACCAATCTGGAGATGTTCACCTTCTCACCGGAGGAGGGGTATATCATAGAAAAGGGGAAGCTGGGGAAAAAGGCGAGAGATATCAATCTCACCGGGAACATATTCACCACCTTATCCAACATTGATGCCATAGGAAAAGATCTTGTTCTTTCTACAGGGTCCGGGGGCTGTGGAAAGGGGGCTCAGTACCCCCTACCGGTGGCTACCGGGGGGCCTCACCTCAGGATCAAGGATGTGGTAGTGGGAGGAAGATAGGATGGAGAGACTCCTGGATATGGCAGTCTCTGAAGCTCAAAAAGCAGAGGTCTACCGGGTGAGATCACAGGTTAAGACGGTGAAATTTCAATCTAATAGACTAAAGTCAGTTGATGCCGCCTCTGGAGAAGGGATAGGCTTAAGGGTAATCAGAAAGGGTAAGATCGGTTTCTCCAGCACCACCGATCCAGATGATCCTCGTCTCCTCATACAAAGAGCTTTGGATTCTTCCCAATTTGGACAGCAGGCCCACTTTCGCATGCCTTCCCCTGGCAAAGTCCCCCCCATTCACTGTCACGACAGGCGAACTGCCGCTCTGGAAGCTCAAGAAATGATAGAGGAAGGTGAGAAGGCGATCCACCTTGTAAGGAAAGAATTCCCTCATCTGGAATGTGAAGCAGCAATAGAAAAGACAGAAACAGAGGTATCTATCATCAACAGTCAGGGCCTCAGTCAATCTTACAAAAAGACAGAGTACGAATTTTTCCTATATGGATTCCTTGCCAGGGAACAGGAGTTTCTGGGAGTGGGCGAGGCGGAGTCCAGCAGCAGATACGCAAACTATAGCCGGGCCCTGGCGGAGAGGCTAATAGAGCTAGTGAAGCTAGCTATGAGGCGGGTGCGGATTTCCTCCGGTAGGTATCCAGTTATTTTTACCCCCAAGGCTGTTCCATTTCTTCTTCAATCCCTAAAAATGGGAATTAATGGGAAAGCAATACATAAGAGAATCTCTCCACTCTTGAAGAAAATGGGAACCTCTATAGCCTCTTCCTGCCTGAATATTGTTGACGATGCTACTTTTCCTTTTGGTCCTTCTTCCTCACCCCTGGATGGAGAGGGTATTCCGTCCCGTCGTACTCAGATAATAGAGAAAGGGAGGCTCAAAAGCTTCATCTATGACCTGCAAACAGCAGGTTTGATGGGGACAAGCTCTACCGCCAATGCAACGAGAAGCTACAATAGTTTGCCATCCCCATCAACCACTAACCTTATCCTACAGGAAGGAGAAGTGCCTTTTGAGGAAATGACTCAGGACATAAAAGAGGGAATCCTGGTAGACCAGGTCATAGGCAGTGGGCAGGGTAACATCCTTATGGGAGAGTTCTCAGTCAATCTGGATCTTGGCTATAAGATAAAAGATGGAAAGATTAGGGGAAGAGTTAAGGACGTAATGATCAGCGGCAATACTTATAAGATGCTCAAAGAACTGGTAGCTATAGGAAGGGGTGCCCGCTTCGTGGGTTCTATCAGGACTCCTCCCCTCTATTTCAAAGAGATCAATGTAGTGGGGTAGGAGAATGAGGAAGGGACTCATACAGGTTTACACCGGGGAGGGAAAAGGTAAGACCACCGCTGCCGTAGGTCAAGCCATCAGGGCCGGGGGAAGGAATCAGAAAGTGCTCTTTGCCCAGTTTCTCAAAAACAAAGAGGGTTCTGGAGAAACTCGGATCCTGGAGGGACTGGGAGTTAAGGTGATGACTGGAGGGGGAAAATATAGAGTTCTCCCTCTGGAAAAACTTCCTCGGAAGAAAAAGGAGGAAGTTAAATCCGATCTTAATCGTCTCTTAGAGAAAATCAAGAAGGAGATAAAGAGGAAAGAGTACGACCTACTAGTTCTGGACGAGATAAATGTGGCTCTTCATGCTCACCTTGTGGAAGAAGAGGCAATCTTGGATTTTCTTAGAGCCAAACCCTCTTCCCTGGAAATAGTACTTACTGGCCGAGGCGCTCCGCCTTCCCTCAGCCGGATGGCTCATCTGGTCAGTGAAATAATAAAAACTAAGCATCCCTATGACCAAGGAATAGACTCAAGGATAGGAATAGATTACTGATTCTATTATAAAGAACGGTCCAGGAGGCGAGGCAGGTACCTATGGAGTGGGAAGGAATAATCAATCACTACCGGGATTATTTGCCGGTTACCGAGAAGACCCCGGTTATTACTCTCTTGGAAGGAAACACTCCCCTCATTCGGGCAAAAAATTTGTCTGAGGAACTGGACTCAAGAATCCAAATCTACCTGAAATACGAGGGACTCAACCCCACCGCCTCTTTCAAGGATAGAGGCATGACAGTAGCGGTATCCCGGGCTCTGGAAAAAGGAACAGAAGCTGTCATTTGTGCTTCCACAGGGAATACCTCTGCCTCAGCTGCCGCCTACGCAGCAAGAGCAAAGATCAGCTGTATTGTACTTATCCCTAAGGATGCCATTGCTCTGGGTAAACTTGGCCAGGCCTTGGTCCACGGAGCAAGGGTCATTGCCGTAGATGGGAATTTTGACGATGCCCTAAGATTAGTAAGAGAAATCACTTCTAAATACCCCATTACCCTGGTCAATTCCTTAAATCCTGACCGGATTGAAGGACAGAAGACGGCTGCTTTTGAGATCTGTGATGTTCTGGGAGTGGCCCCCCACTATCAGGCCATGCCAGTGGGTAACGCGGGCAACATCACCGCCTATTGGAAGGGCTACAAGGAGTATCAAACTGGAGGAAAGATACAAACACTGCCAAAGATTTTGGGGTTTCAGGCTGCAAAATCAGCCCCCATTGTCAATGGCCATCTCATCCGCAATCCCGAGACCATTGCTACAGCCATAAGGATCGGTAATCCAGCCAGGTGGACTGAGGCAGTGAGGGCGAAGGAGGAGTCCCGGGGTCTCATAGAAAAGATAGAAGATGAAGAAATCCTAAAGGCTTACAAACTTCTGGCCGATCGTGAGGGAATATTTGTAGAGCCTGCTTCGGCCATCTCCCTGGCGGGAATAATGAAACTACATGAAAAGGGTTACTTTGAATCTCATCTCTCTAACAAGAACTCAAAACTAATCGTAGTTTGCATTCTTACTGGCCACGGTCTAAAAGATCCTGACCTGGCCATAAGTGAATCATCTTCTCCTGTGGTACTGCCTCCTGATGAGAAGAAGATAATGAAAGCCATAAATTAAAGGAGTTTCACGTTATGACTCAACTATCCGAAGCAAAAAAGGGCAATCTTACCCCTGAAATGAAGAAGGTAGCTCAAGAAGAACGGCAAGACCCAGAATTTGTTAGAGAGACAATAGCCAAAGGACAGATCGTTCTCCCTAAGAACGCAAGGTACAAACTAGCTCATGTAAAAGCTATCGGTCAGGGGCTGGCGACTAAAGTAAACACCAATATTGGGACCTCCCCGGACTTAATTGACCTGGACTTCGAATTAGAAAAGCTCAAGGTAGCCTGTCGGGCAGGTACGGACACGGTTATGGATCTTAGCACCGGCGGAGATCTAGATGAAGTTCGCAGGGCCATTAGAAGAGCCTCATCCATTCCCCTGGGGACGGTTCCCATCTACCAGGCTGCTATAGAGTCCATTGCCGAGAAGGGAGCTCTGGCAAACATGGACCCGGATAAGATATTCGAAGTGATTGAACGTCAGGCTCTGGATGGAGTTGACTTCATCACTGTTCACTGTGGTCTTACCCGCTCCACCCTGGAACGTCTGGCTGGGCAGGGCAGGGTAACCGACATCGTCAGCCGGGGAGGCGTTTTCCTGGCTACCTGGATGGTGGCAAACGATGAAGAAAACCCTCTTTACGTTCAATATGACCGTCTTCTGGAGCTAGCCAAAGAGTACGATCTCACCCTCAGCCTGGGAGACAGCCTTCGCCCCGGATGTATAGCCGATTCTACCGATAGAGCTCAGATTCAAGAGCTCATTCTTCTAGGGGAGCTCACCAAGAGGGCTCACGATCAGGAGGTGCAGGTAATGATAGAAGGTCCGGGACACATTCCCTTTATCGAGATCAAGGCCAATATCCTTCTGGAGAAAAAGCTCTGTCACCACGCCCCTTTTTACGTTCTGGGTCCGGTAGTCACCGATATTGCCCCGGGCTATGATCATATTACCGCAGCCATTGGAGGAGCTTATGCGGCCAGTAGTGGGGCGGATTTCCTCTGCTATGTTACGGCAGGAGAGCACCTCCGACTCCCCACCCTCCAGGATGTCAAAGATGGAGTAACAGTTACGCGAATTGCTGCCCACGTGGGAGATATAAGCAAAGGAGTGAAGGGTGCCATGGAATGGGACAATCAGATGGCCAAGATGCGAAAGAAAAGAAACTGGGCCCGTCAGGTTGAGCTGGCCATTGATCCCGAACTTGCGGAAAAGATGAGGAAAGAAAGCAAACCCCGTGTCTCTGATGTTTGCACCATGTGCGGAGAGTTCTGTGCCTTAAAGCTCATGGAGAAAGCGATAAGGCCTAACAAAAGATAGGACTTTCAGGAAGCTCGCCTTTTTCTCTGAATAAAGACCACCACTCCCACAATTAGAGGGAAGATCGAAATAATGTGAAGGAGGTTTGTGTCCTCCTTTCTCACGAAAAGGATCTCGCGTTCGCTGCCCTCCATTACTTCCCCTTCGCCCTTTTCCAGGCGAAAATCGTACTTTCCCCTTCCAGAGACAGAAGATACCTCTAGCTTGTGTCCCTCGAAGCTGGGACTTCTCTCGGGAAATTCCTCCTCTTTGTACTCGAGAATCTCATACCCCAGCTCAGGACCAGGGATCTGCTTAACATAATAGGGAGCTCTTTCTATTTTTTCCAGCAGCTTTCCCTTGCTCAGCAAATCGAGCAAGGCATTCTTAATAGGGGTTGTGTGAACCCAGATCCATCGCTCAGAAGTTCCTACATTTTGAGGATCTAGAAGTTTATTATAATAGAAGTCATTGTACTCATCCTGAAGAAAAGGACGAAGGTAAAGGGTATTTCTTCCTGAGGCATAGATTGTCCTGGATGGATCGTTGGAGTTCTCCTTCATGGTCCATCGATTTCCTGGCGTTATCTCGTAGCCTATGGTTCCCCCGCGTCTGCGGACAAAAGCTACCAAGTTCTTCTGGCTATCTTGTGCGATAGTTCCATCCCTCGCTCTTAGTCTTATCTGATAGGTTCCCTGGGGCAGGTCAAGAATGTATTGCTTGGATACAGGAGTGGTGTAGAACCGGACCCCCTCAGGTGGACTTGGCTGCTTCGGCATCTGGGCCTCCACCTGGGTACGGCTTAGCTCTTCCCCCGCTTCTCGTCTCTCGCCTATGCTTTCCAGAAACTCTTCGAACGCCTCTCTGTACTCCCGCGTCTCCTCATAATATTCATCAATTCTCACATAATACTCTTTCGTGGCATCTTCGTATTTTTGCAAAAAGGCGTGAGCTTCTTCATGCAGATACATCTTGGAGTTTTCTGCAAAATATCCCTCCGGATAGAAAACAACGTTATCTTCCTTTTCCAGAGACGCGATAACCTTGCCGTCCCTCAGAAGCTCCAGGGTTCCCTCCACTTCCTCATTTAAGGTCTTGAAGCCAGCCATATATCTTGCCGTAATAGGCCAGAAGTAGACCAGAGTGGTGCGGGCAGTAATCGCATTGTTCTCATTGGCAATGATATAGATAGTATCCTCACCACGAGGACAGAAGCCCGATGTATATGTCTTTCCGTCAAATACATTCAAACTGTAGACTAGCTGCTCCCTAATTGGTGGCGCTTGGGCCAGGCCGCGGGACACCAGGAGCCCCAGCAGGAGAGCAAGAATTAAGGTGAAAAAAAGACTCGATTTTTTCATCCACGAACTCCTTTCGCCTCCAGGATAAGCACAGAGAAAACTAGCAGGACAAAGGAATAGACAAGAGAATAAAGTATGCTCATGCCATAAAGTAGCGTGCTTCCTATGGCGATGGACTGCATGCCCCTATTAAGATAAGAGAAAGGGGAAATCCATCCGATCCCGTGAGAGACCATCTCCAGAGTCTTCCTCAAATAGAGCAAAGACGAGGACAGAGCTTCTTCCTCCAGATTAATTAGCATGGTATGAAAAATCTGGACAGCTAGAAAAACCAAAAGGATCCCCACGAGCCAGATAATGGAAGTTCTCATCCTCGATGTTAAGGAGGATATGAACAGACCAAAGCTAACAATGCAGGAGACCAAAAAGATAGAAAGAAAGATGGCCTTCACCAGACTCCAGGAAAAAGCCAAATTGGTAAAGCCCGAGACCGCTCCAAAGTAAACAAAAAAGAAACAGACCATGACCAGGTAAAGAAGCATATCCTTGATATACTTCGCCGCCAGATACGAAGAGCAATTCACCGGTCCATAGAATAGGACCTCCAGGGTTCCCTGATCCTTCTCTCGGGAAATGGAAATTACGGAAATGATAGCCAGGTAAAAGGAAATAACAACTAGAGATATGAACAGGGGATAGTTCAGAGGATCTGAGGAGATCAAGATATTGTTCTCTTTGATTGCTCCAAGATGACTCCTAAGAATAAAAGAGGATGCCAGGAGAGAAACAAAAGCCGCAACATAAAGACCCCAACCTTTGAGGGCCGAGAGAAAGTCCCTCCTGACGAGCACCCTGGCAGTATGAGGTGCCAGTGAGAACCTACTTCTCATCATTCCACCTCCGGTGAAAGCTTTACGTCAGTACTGTTGTCCTCAAAATCTCCCTGGGGAGTGCGAAGAACTACCTCCAGGATGCCGTATTTCTCTTTCTCGGCATCGATCTTTATCCTGTCCCAAGGGATTATACCCTTGTTTTTGGCCAGCCACTCCTGGGAGTCCCAAAAAAGCTCAATTGGTCCCTCCAATAGCTTCCTCCCCTTCCGATAGTCTTCCCCAATACCCTCTCTTACGAAAAGTGCCCCTTCCATGGTGAGAGGAAAAGCAGGATAGTCAACTATCCCCTCTCCCGCGCTGTCATAAAAGCGTATCTCTATTTCAACGCCCCGTTCTTCAGGCTCGGTGAAAATAATAATACCCTGTAGATCAGGAATTTCCCTCCCTTTCAAAGCTATGTCTACCACATTAGTCCCTTTTTTTACCTGGATGGGTTTCTCAAAATCATAGTAATTGGGAGCGCTCACTTTGAGAGTATGGGAGCCGGGTGGAATTTCCGTAAGGCTGTAGGAAGTACTGGTATACTTGATGGTGGATTTACCATCCAAGACGATTCTTGCCTCTTTCACTGGATCACCACTCAAGTGATCCGCTACTGTCCCTTTAACCTCGCCATAGTCCTCCCGGGTAAGAAAAAGGAAGGATGCGACCAACCCCGCCCCAATGAGAGCAACAATTATGGAGTAAATGAGAGACCTTTTCATCTTAGTAAATCCCCATTTATACCTTCTCTGAAGAGGAGGTGAGCAAAGAGATGTTTTTCTGTGTGATGGCTATGAAAGCCTCTTCCAGCGACATCTCTTTGACTTTTATGCCGAGAACAACTCCCCCTCTCTGAGAGATAGCCTCTGAGATAGGAGCCCGGTAGTCCCTATCCGAATTGACTTTAATGGTCAAAAGACTCCCATCTTTCCTGATTCCCCCGACAAAATCGAGCGTGGAGAGAGCATCTATGATTTCTTTTTTTGCCTCGGAAAGCTCCACCTCCAGCTCCACAACATCGCTGAGTCTTCTCCTCAGGCCCTCCATATTCTCTTCGGCCAGGAGCTTTCCCTTATTGATTATACCAACTCTCCCACAGAGTTTTTCTACTTCAGAGAGAAGATGAGAGGAAATAAATATGGTCTTACCCGTCTTGTTTTCCTTCTCTATAAGATCCCTGATCTGTTTTATCCCGGTAGGGTCCAGACCAGATATAGGTTCATCCAGAATAAGAAGCTCGGGCTCGGGCAGAAGAGCCCTAGCGAATCCGATTTTTTGTTGCATACCCCGAGAAAAAGCACCCAGTCTTCTGTTTTTTACATCAAGAAGATTTAGTTCCTCTAAAAGCTCATCTATTTTTCTAGATTTGTCCCGTACTCCGTAAAGATCGGCGAAAAAGTCGAGATATTCCCCTGCTGTCATCTCATTGTAAAGATACTGCTTCTCCGAGACAACCCCCACTCTTCTCTTAATGTCAAAGGAGGCTGAGGATAGCTTCTCACCAAGTAAATATACAGATCCCCTGCTGGGCTTGAGAATATTCAGGAGCATCAAAATAGTAGTGGTTTTTCCCGCCCCATTAGGACCCAGGAAGCCATAAATCTCTCCTTTTTCCACTCTGAGGGTGAGGCCATCCACTGCCGTGAACTCACCATATTGTTTTGTGAGGCCTTCTGTTCGTATCACTACTTTTCTTCCTCCCTGGTGCCCTCGTCTTAGCCAGCCAAAATGCGGGCCTCCTTATTTCGTTCCCAGGAGTATACATTACTGGTATAAGCCTGTCAAGTGGCGCGGCGAGACATCTATATGGCTCGCAATGCATCCATCTTCGAGTAGCGGATTGAGGAAAAAGCAATGCAAGCGATTTGACCCTGTCCAGTTTGACTTTAGCAGGAAACAGATTAGAATCTATCTAAATTAGTTAGAGAGTAAACAAAAGCCAGAACATCAGAAGGTGACTTTGGCTATGAGGGAGGAAGGAGAATGCCATTAGTTACACTCAGACAGGTGCTCGATGAGGCCCAGAAGAGAGAGTTTGCAGTAGGTGCCTTTAATTTCAACAACATGGAGCAATTGCAGGGAGTTATGCAAGCTTTCAAGAATACGAGGTGCTTTGGTATCATTCAGGCATCAAGAGGAGCTCTTAAGTATACCAACCATGATTTTCTTCACCATCTTGCTCTTGCAGCAGTTGAGCTTTTTCCCGATGTACCGATTGTTCTTCATCTTGATCATGGTGATTCCCTGGATACAGTAAAAAAGGTAATATCTCTTGGTTTTACTTCAGTAATGATTGACGGGTCTCGACTCTCCTTCGAGGAGAATGTTGCCCTTACCAGAAGCGTGGTAGATTTCGCCCATCCTCGAGGGGTGTCAGTAGAGGGAGAACTTGGAGTTCTGGGAGGCATTGAGGAGGATGTTGAAGGTAAATCTGCATTTACCGACCCTGATCAGGTTGAAGAATTCGTGGCAAAAACGGGAGTAGATGCCCTGGCTGTTGCAGTTGGCACCTCACACGGAGCGTATAAATTCTCAGCAGAGCCAAGAATTAGACAAGACCTTATCCAGGAGACTCACAGAAGAGTTCCTGATTGTGCCGTGGTTCTTCACGGTGCCTCCAGTGTTCCTTCCTCTCTCATTGAAGAGATTGACAGGTATGGTGGAAGCATGTCAAAAGCAAAGGGGGTTCCAATCAAGATGCTTCAGGAAGCCATAAAAAGAGGAATAAGGAAAATAAATGTTGACACTGACGTTCGCCTTGCAGTTACTGCCACCATCCGCAGAGTTCTAAATGAGAGGCCCGATGTATTTGACCCGAGAGAGTACCTTGGTGAGGCTAGAAAAAGAATCGCCTCCATTGTTGAGGAGAAGACCCGTGCCTTTGGTGGTGCCAACAGGGTCCCTGAGGATTTTCAGCCTATTTCCCTGAAAGACCAGGCTGCAAGATACAGCAGGGGATAAGGGAGGAAGGTATGGCCAAGACTCTTGCAGTACTTACAGGCGGTGGACATGCAGCGGGACTTAATGCAGGCATAGCGGGAGTAATAGAGGAAGCAAGGAGGAAGGGCTGGCGCGTTTACGGCGCACTGGATGGTTGGCAGGGTGTAGTCAATGATATGTTTGTTAACCTGACAGACTATGATGCTATGAGCTCCATCAACAAGGGAGGTTCTATCCTGGGCACGAGTCGAGTGAAACCCACCCTAGATAAGGTACAAGAGTCAATGAAGAAACGAAAAGTTGATGCTATCATAGCTATGGGAGGGGAGGATACCTTAGGTGCTCTCTGGAACATGTACTCAGAGTTCAAACTCCCTTCTGTTGGGTGGCCAAAGACCATGGATAATGACCTTTCAGGAACCTACTTTACCATTGGTTATCCCACCGCCATTAAGGTCGCCTCTGAGGAAGTTGCAAAGTTCTTTGATGCGGCTTCAAGCCATGGAAGAGTTGCAATTGTAGTAGTTTTCGGTCGTCATACCGACTGGGTAGCACTAGGTGCGGGGGCTTACGGCAGGGCTGATTTCGTAGTACCTGCGGAGAGACCCTGCAAACTGGATGAGATCTGTCACAAAATAGGAACCTTATTTGGCCAAAGGAAAAAGTCCTTAGGCAAAGGCTTTGTGGTGATGGTTGTAGCTGAGGGAGCTCAAATAGAGGGACTAGAATCTCACATAAGGGAACAAGAAAGGGAGCTGGATGAGTACGGACATGTAAAGCTAGATCCGCATCTTCTGGCAGGTTACCTGTCGGGTGCAATTAAGAGCAAAGCCAAGGAGATGTTTGGCAAACCTTTAGGTACTGCACCTATGGTCTTAACCTATCAACTAAGAAATGGCTCTCCTGTGTGGGTGGATATGGAGCTTGGCTACAAATTGGGAATAAGGTGTGTGGATATGCTGGAAAAGCAGGAAATAGGTATGGTTGCGGTGATAAAAAGAGAGAAAGATGAACTCCTCACAGGTTCCGCCCCCTTGGAGGAAGCTATCAAGATGCGCAAAGTAGAGGGAACAGGATTTTTTGATCATGAGAATCTGGTGCCCACCTCATCTTTTCTTGACTACGGTGAGCCCTTTATGGGAAGAGCGAAGGAAAGGACCATAAATTTGGTAGATCGAAAATTTATGGTATCTTGAGAGTAGTTTTCAACACAGGGAGGGGAAAATGATGAGAATGCTAGGGAAGGACTATTCTCGCGGCGAGTTGTCTAGATTGGTCGGGGATTTCTCTCAGGTAGCGGGTGTAAAACCTTATCAACTCACCGAAGGTAAAGCCAGGGGAGCAAGATGCGTTGACTTTTGGACTGGAAGTGGATTTGAATTTACCGTAATGCCCGAGAGAGGCATGGATATATCTCAGGCTTTCTATCAAGGCAAGTCCCTTTGCTGGCGATCCTCTACGGGAGATGTACATCCTCACTTCTTTGAACCAGAAGGTCTAGGCTGGCTCAGAAGTTTCTCCGGAGGTCTTTTAGTCACCTGCGGGCTAACCTACGCAGGGTTCCCTTCTGAGGATGAAGGTGCAAAACTAGGCTTGCACGGCAGGATATCTCACATTCCTGCGGAAGATATGAGAATAGATAGAAACTGGAGGGGCGGGGATTATGTTCTGTCCGTAGAAGGTAGGATCCGCGAGAGTGCAGTGTTTGGAGAGAACATGGTTCTAAAAAGAAAAATATGGACAAAAATGGGAGAGTCTCGTTTATGGATCGAAGATAAGGTGGAAAACCAGGGCTACCGAGAAACTCCTCTTATGATCATATACCATTTCAATATAGGTTTCCCTGTAGTGGCTGAAGGGTCACGATTAATTTCCCCCACCACAGAAGTAACCCCGGTGACTGAAGAATCGGCAAAGGGGAAAGAAGACTACGCCAGATTTACGGCCCCCATACCTAATTTCAAAGAGAAGGTTTACTACCACAGGATGCGGGCAGATGAGGACGGCTTGGTAAGATGTGCCCTTGTGAATGAGAATATAGAAGGGGAAGGGTTTGGAGTATATCTCCGTTACAAACTTGACCAGCTGCCCAATTTCCTCCAGTGGAAGATGATGGGTGAGGGAGAATATGTAGTGGGGATGGAACCGGCCAACTGCCAGGTAGAGGGAAGAGCGAAAGAGAAAGAACGGAGAACTCTTCAAATGCTTAAACCTGGTGAGACCCAGGATTTTTCTTTAGAAGTGGGTGTACTTCGGGAAACATCTGAGATAGAGGAATTTGAGAGAAAGCTCGAGTCCTCGAAAAAAAAGTAGTAATTAGAAGAAAGTGGCGATCGGGAAAATCCGTAACCTATTCTTTTTACAGCTCACCCTGGATGGCTTTGTCGAACATCTTCTCCAAATCTTCGAGAGTTACTCGACGGGGATTTCCCACTAGAATACGCTGGATTTTGAGTGTTTCCTCAGCAAGATGAGGGGCGTCTTCTTCCCTGCATCCAAATTCCTTGAGGCTTTTCGGTATTCCTATGTCCAGAGCCAGTTCCCTTGCCGCCAAAGCAGCTTTTTTGGCCGCCTCTTTGAGAGAAAGCCCCTCAACGTCCTCACCCAGAAGTTCTGCAATGTGAGCAAACTTGGGAGCATCACCAGCGGCATTAAACTGCATCACATAAGGCAGGAGTAGAGCATTGGTCACACCATGAGCAGTGTGAAACCTTCCTCCTACAGGATAAGCCATAGCGTGAACTGCAGTTAGACCAGCATTGGTAAAAGCAATCCCCGCCAAAAGTGAAGCCAGACTCATTCCCTTCCTTGCTTCTATATCATAGCCATTGTTCACTGCTCTGCGCAAATATTTGCCAGCAAGCTCAATAGCTTCTATGACGCAAATATCAGTAAGAGGGGTTGCCCCATTATATACGGGCCTTTCTGCCGGACTGGAAGGCCTTGATTTTCGAGCATATCCTCTTGTAGTGTAGCATTCAATAGCATGGCACAAAGCATCCATTCCCGAGGCTGCCGTCACTCCAGGAGGCATATCAACAGTAAGTAAAGGGTCTACAATAGCTACCTGCGGTCTCTGGTGATTATCCGAAATCCCTACCTTTAGCTTCTTTTCTGGCAAGGAGATGACAACTGTGGGAGATACCTCTGATCCGGTTCCGGAGGTAGTGGGAACGGCAATCTTGGGGATCCCCGGACCAGCATATTTTTTTCCCTTTCCTGTTGGGGGAGCGACATAATCAAGAGGATCTCCTCTGTATTCCAAAAACATACCCACTGCTTTACCCACATCCATCGCACTTCCACCGCCCAAACCAACTATCACCTCAAACCCTTTGTCCTTAGCATAGTCATAACACTTTCTATAAACTTCGATGGAGGGTTCTGGCTCCACCTTATCCCACACCTTGACTTCCACCTGAGAGTCTTTCAGCAGCCTTTCCACCTTCTCTGAGATCCCTGCTTCTACAATTCCGGCATCTGTGACCAAGAGAGCCTTACTGCCTCCCAGTCTCTTTACTTCATACCCAACCTCCTCAACTGCTCCTTCACCAAACTTTATCACTTGAGGAATGCAAAAGGACCAGACTGTTTCGTTCTGCAATTTTTTTCTCCTTGTCATTTATTGCGCAGTGTACCCCCCATCGATAGACAGTACAGCTCCCGTGGCATAGGGTGACTCATCAGAGGCGAGGTACAAGATCCCGTAGGCAGTTTCCTCCGGCCTTCCCAATCTATTTGCCGGGCGGATTTCTTCGAAGTCCCGCCGAGCTTTTTCTGGATCAGGTTGCTTCGCGAAATAAGCTGCCGCCAGGGGAGTCTCTGTTGTGCCCGGGCAAACACAATTCGCCCTTACGTTCCTGGAAGCAAAATCCACTGCTATGCTTTTGGTCAGGAAAATCAGTCCAGCTTTAGAGACATTGTAGACTACCTGGTTCTTCCAGGCTCCGATCCCGCACTCCGAGGCAACGTTAACTATTGTCCCGCCCCCGTTTCGAATCATTTCGGAAATAGAATACTTGCAGCAGAGGAAGGCTCCCCGCAGGTTCACATTCATAATTCTATCCCACAGCTTCTCATCGATACTAACTACGTCCCCTCGGGCGTACACTCCAGCATTATTGACCAGAATATCTAGCCTTCCATATTCCTCCGTCACTTTCCTCACCATGGAGCTCACCTGGGAAACATCGGCTATGTCTGTCGATATGAAAAGTGCTTCTTGCCCTTTTGCTCTAATCATATCGACCGTCTCCTGTCCTGCTTTTTCATCTATGTCCACTACAACCGTTCTCGCTCCTTCCTCGGAAAAAAGAACAGCGGTCACCCTCCCCATCCCAGCGCCTGCCCCTGTGATAATAGCCACCTTATCTTTCAACCTCACCTCATACCTCCTTACATATTTTCTCAGCATGAATTACGCCGGCTGCGGAACGGCTAATGTCTTGCCCCGGCATCAATACCCTAAAGCGATGTTAGTTTCCCCTTGCGCTCGGTCCTCTTTTTTGCTATGCGCTCAAAGGTACGTGGAATATCCGCAAGGAGTCCTTTCGACATCTCCGCTGCAGTGGTATAGAAATTTTGAATCCTCTCCTCTATTTCTTCAGCTTTTTTTATCGCACTAGATAATGGCACATTCTGGGCTAGGTCAACATCAATCATATACGGATCTGCCTCCAGTCCTTCGAAGGAAAAACCTGTCTCAATAGCATCAGTCACAACCTCATTGTAGGTTCTTTGTACTACAATTTCGTTTTTCTTATTTTCCTTGGCGAAGGATAAGAAAACCTCCTTTGCTTCGGGATACCTTGCGGCTAACTCCTGGTAAAGCTTCGCCGCTTTATCCTCCAGCTCCTTCGCAAAACTAATTATTTGGGAAGCAGTTGTCAGTTGCATTTTACCACCACCTTTGAATCACGACTTTACTTTCCGTAAAGAAGCGAATGGCTTCTTGCCCTTGTCCGTGCAGAATACCGAAGAAGGAGTCTTTCATCCCGCTAAAAGGGAAAAAAGCCATGGGAGCAGCTATACCAACGTTGATACCTATGTTACCACAGCTAACCCTGTGCTGAAACTCTCTGGCCGATTTTCCACTGGAGGTGAAAATGGATGCTTCATTTCCATAGGGGTTAGTATGAATCATCTCGATTGCCTCATCAAGATCTTTTGCCCTCATAATGTTGCCTACAGGTCCAAAAATCTCGTCCTTAGCAATGGTCATATCCAGTGTAACATCCTCAAAAACGGTTGGGGCAAGAAAACAAGTCTCAGGATAATTCCCTGCGATTTTTGCTTTCCTTCCATCAAGTATGATTTTTGCTCCCTCTTTTATTCCTTTTTCTATATATCCCAATACCCTCTCTTTCGCCTTCTTTGACTGCATAGGCCCCATTTGAACTGACTCATCAAGACCATAGCCTGCTTTTATCCTGGACGCTGCACCTACAAAGGCTTCTTTGAACTGTTTGTAGAAAGCATCCTCCTCACCCACGACAACAGCATTTGCTCCTGATAGGCACCGCTGACCCGTATTGCCATAAAAAGATGTCATCAAGGCAGGGATTGTGTTTCCGAGATCTGCATCTGGCATGATTACCATAAAGTTCTTTGCTCCCCCCTGGGCAATGACCCGCTTGCCAAACTGGCCACACTCTCTGTAAATCTCCTTCGCTACGGCGGTAGAGCCAACGAAGGTTATCCCTTCGATGTCAGGATGTTCCATGAGAGCTGATGAGATCATTGATCCTGACCCGTGCACTACGTTCCAGATACCGGGAGGAAATCCGGCTTCATCTACCAGCTCGATAACCCGTGCCTGGGTAATGGGGCATCGACTTGAAGGTTTCACAATCATACAATTCCCCGTAGCAAGAGCATAAGGCACAAACCAGAGGGGAATCATGAAGGGGAAGTTGAAAGGAGCAATGCACGAGAAAACTCCCAGGGGTTGACGGATAAGATACTCATCAATCCCGCTTGCAATATCTTCCAGGTTGTATCCCATCATAAGGGTTGGTATGCCCGTAGCAACCTCCACATTCTCAATCCCTCTTCTTGTTTCCCCTCGTGACTCATCAATTGTCTTTCCGTGCTCCATTGTCTGAATCCTGCTGATCTCCTCGAAGTTTTCCTCCAAAAGCTCTTTGAAGCGGAAAAGGTGCCGTACCCGGCCAAGAGGAGTAGTCCTCGCCCACTCCGGATAAGCCTGTTTCGCTGCCTGAACGGCCTCATCTACTTCTTCTCTGGTTGAATAGGGAACCTTTGCTATCACTCTAGCCGTCGCCGGGTTGACAATATCCTGCAGCTCACCTTTTGACTGGACCCATTCTCCGCCAACATAGTTCTTTAGTACCATTACCTCCTTTATCGGTTCTTCCAAGATCGCCATTTCTATCCTCCTTCTAGAGTTTTTCCGCAGCTCGCCTAGTACCGCCCTGGCTCCATTTTTTCGCCTTCAGGATTGGAACCGCAAACACCTCAGGTAGAGAATAAACTATATTTATCTAGATCCTATAGGCTGCCTCAAAACCTTCCTCAACCGCCTCTGTTACTTTACGTGGTTTCTTAGCATCACCCACAATATGGTAGTTTCTCAGTTTTCCAGCCAGCTTATCAATCAAATCCTTGTTGGATGTGGCACCAAGTGCTAGCACTACATTGTCTATGTCTCTTAGAAGTATCTTTTCCCATCCTCTCTCAACCACGACACCTTCCTCACTTATCTCAGTAGCCCTCGTTCCCGTCCATATCTTAACCTTACCGTCAGAAGTGAGCTCCTTGATAAATAGCTTCCTGGTCAAAGGCTCCATGTCCAGGGCTATATCCTCCAGCATCTCAACAATAGTGACCTTTTTCCCCAGTTTTCTCAAGGAATCTACCGTGCACGCTCCTACAGAGCCTCCTCCCAGCACAACCACCCTCTCACCCAGAGCGCACTCTCCCCTGATAACATCCCAGGCGCTAACTACCCGGGGGGAATCAATTCCCGGGAGATCCGGAACCAGAGGAGTAGCTCCGGTGGCAAAGATAACGACATCGGGGCTCATACCTTCAATTTCTTCAGCACTTACCGGATGATTCAAAACCAAATTGATACCGAGTTTGGGAATCTGAGACTGATAATAAGAGATAACTTCCTTGAATTCTTCTCTGCCAGGAACACTGGATATAAGATTAATTTGCCCCCCTATTCTCTCTTCTTTTTCAAATAGATCCACTCTGTGACCCCTCAGTGCAGCTACTCTGGCTGCTTCCAGTCCAGCAGGTCCGGCTCCTACTATCAATACCTTTTTTTTCTTGTCCACCTTGGTCATGGGAAATTCTGCTTCTCTGCCTGTTCTCACATTCAGTGCGCACCCGATAGGCTCCTGTTCGGCAGCCAATAATTTGTTTATGCATTTCTGGTTGCAGGCAATACAGACTCTTATATCATCAATCTCTCCTTCCAGGGCCTTGGTAGGCATCTCCTGGTCACAGAGTAGAGCCCTTCCCATAGCTACGAAGTCAGCTTTGTTCTGCTCCAGGATCTCCTCAGCTACTTCTGGATGGTTAATTCTTCCTGCACTGATTATGGGAACATTTACAACCTGCTTTACGCCTTGAGCCAGATAAGCCTTGCATCCTCTGGGCATAGCCATTGGCTGAACCGAGTTATAGCTGGATTCGCCCACGCCTGCCGTTACATGAAAAGCGTCTGCTCCTGCCTCTTCAAGCCTTTTGGCTATTCTTTTGCTGACCTCCAGAGTGATACCTCCCTCTACACACTCATCCCCATTAATTCTGTAGATGACAGGAAACTCATTCCCCGCTTTTTCTTTTATTCTTTGCAAAACTTCCAGGGCCAACCTCAGCCTTCCCTCAAAATCTTTGCCGTACTCATCCTCTCTTTTGTTGCTGTAAGGGGAAAGAAATTCGTTGATGATGTAGCCGTGAGTACCATGAACCTCCACGGCATCAAAACCTGCCTCTTTTGCCCGTCGAGCCCCTTCACCAAATGCCTCAACTACCCCCTGAATTTCCTCAATAGTAGCCTCCCTGGGTATTTCTTCCTCGCCCGGAGTGGGGATAGGTGAAGGAGCAATAGGGTGGTATCCAGAAGTCTTGGAGGACGTCTGTCTTCCTGCGTGATATAACTGTATGGCTATCTTTACCTCTGCACCATGTGCTACCTCTGTGAGCTCCCTTAAGCCGGGCACGAGCTCATCCCGATCTACACCCAGGTTATTGACAAACCCTTTTCCCCAGGGATGAATATACGTTGCCTCAACAATGATTAGACCTACCCCTCCGTTGGCTCTTTCTCTAAGATAATCCTTATATTGCTCCGTCACCGCTCCATCTTCAGTAGCATAATTGGTAACCATGGGAGGCATAACAATTCTATTTTTCAGCTCCAACGAACCAATCTTTCCTGTGCTGAAAAGCATCTTATACCCATCACCGCTCATTTGATAACCTCCTCCTTCGAGAATATCTCGGGCTCTTCCCCTCTGTCGCCACATATCAGCTTTGGACCGTGTCTGCTTGTGAATACTAAGACTCTCCCGACACTATCAACAGCTCTTACTCAAAGCCCAACTATTGATTAACCTCTCGCTTGCGTGAGGAAGCTTGACGAATCCCTGAAATCTAGACTCACAAATCTTGGTTGAAAGTCTTCCAGTAGAGTTCTACAATTTCTTCTTTTGTTGCCTTCCGAGGATTGTTTCCCGGGCTACCGCTGGCAATAGCGTCATCCGCCATCTTACCAACAACAGTCTTCAGCTTTTCTCTAGTTACACCCAGGGTAGCGAGAGCAGGAATTTTTATGTCCCGGACAAGCTCGCGTACAGCTTTTGACGCCTTAGACGCACCTTCCATGACACCGAGTCCTTCCACCTTTTCTCCCATTGCTCTTGCTATATCAGCATATCTTTTGGGGTTGCCTGAAATGCTAAATTCTACAACTGGTGCTAGCAAAACAGCATTGGAAAGACCATGGGGTGCGTGAAAATAAGCTCCTATTGGACGGGACATACCATGGACAAGAGCCACCGAGGAATTACTGAAGGCAACCCCGGCTTGAAAAGCTCCCAGCATAGTAAGACTTCGAGCCTCCAGATTATCCCCGTTCGCCCACGCCTGTCTCAGATTCTCTGACAAAAACTTAATGGCAGAAAGAGCAAATACGTCAGACATAGGCTGTGCCTTAACTGAAACATAGGCCTCAATGGCGTGAGTTAGAGCATCTACGCCTGTAGCCGCTGTTACCGAGGGAGGTGATGAGGCTGTGAGCAATGGATCGACAAGAGCCACGCTGGGCAAAATAAAGGGGCTTCCAATGAGCATTTTCACATTGGTTCGGGTATCGGTAATGATGGTGAATATAGTGGTTTCGCTTCCCGTTCCCGCTGTGGTTGGTATGGCGATAAGGGGAGCTCCCGGGCTGGAAACCTTGTCCAATCCCTTATAATCCTGAATGACCCCGGGATTTGAAGCCATAATGCAAACAGCCTTGGCCGTATCAATTGGACTTCCCCCGCCCAGAGCAATGATGAAGTCACATTTTGATCTGCGGTAGAGATCTAAACCCTTCTCTACATAATCCACGGTGGGCTCTGCAGTAACTTCGTCAAAGACCTCATGATCAATTTTCTCAGAATCGAGTGATGACTCAATCCCAGAGAGAAATCCCATCTCGGTCAAGTTCCGATCTGTAACAATAAGAGCCTTTGTGCCACCTAATTTCTTGGCCTCCCTACCTGCAAAACTGGAGGCGTTGCACCCTACAATTACTCCCGAAGGTATCCGAAAAAATCTTGCTTGCTTCATACTTACTCCTTTTTCCCACCAACATGAAGATTATCTCCTGCTTGAGCGCTATACCTAACTAACCAGTCTATCCACCGGCGATAACGGGGAAAACACTGAGCACATCACCTTCATTCAGCACATAATCAAGGTTAGCATGAGTTCCGTTTGCGAGTATCATCAGCCCTCTGAGTTTTTTGGAAGGCACATTGAGCTTTTCGAGAACATCTTTTACACTGTCGCCCTGGTTAGTCTCCATCCGGCAGGAGTTCTTGCTGCTATTTTCAGGAAGATATCTTTGTAGCCCGGCAAATAGTCTAACTTCAACTTGCATCTGTTAACCTCGCGCATGAGAAATCAAAACTTAAGAACCCCGTCTAAGTCTTTGTCACTTACATCAAAAACAGAATTGTGGGGAGGGAGTTTTTCTGTCTTAAAGAAGTATGGTAAGCGATCATCGGTGTCACAGAATCCTGCTCGCCTATTGAAGTCAACTTCGGTGGAGAGGATACTTTTCCCAAGTTTCTGAAAATCTTCCTCGGTAAGATTCCATCCGTACAGAGCATTTACCATGTTCCGAACAGCTTCCCATGCCTCTGGCTTATCGTCGGTAGCAAAGGTGACAAAAAGACAAAGACCCAGACTATCGATAAGAGCGGCGCTAATCTGCATCTCTCTTGAGGCTTCCGCCTGCCCCTCCGTTGTTAAAGGATCGATATCTCCACCAATTTTGAAGACGTTACGAGATACCACGTAGCCCGCAGTATGATCAGCTCCCATGGGGCTAGTTGCAAAGGTAACTCCCTGTCCTTTGATGGAACGAGGATCGTAAGCAGGGAGGCCCTGTCTTTTTACTACCGGCACACGAGAGACTCCAAATGCCTGCCCAGTTACGGCTGCTCCGTTTCCCAGAATTCTTCCCAGGGGCGTCCCTTTTCCTACTTCTTTAATGAGCTCAATTGCCCCTTGGGCATCTCCAAATTTCTTAACTCCGGCTTCCATAGCAACAGCAATAGTAACCCCCATCTCAATAGTATCAATCCCGTAGTCATCATACAAACGATCCATAGTGGCTATAGCATCAAGATCGTTTATTCCGCAGTTGGCTCCGTTGGCCCAGATAGTCTCATACTCCGGACCTTTGGTGACATAGTTGCCATTCTTATCCACCCATATTCTGGAACAGGATATTTTGCAGCCGGGAAGACAGGCGTGTGTTGCAATACCACCCCTTTCCAGAATAACGTCCCGTTGAGTCTCTCCTGAGATCTTATCCACATCTTCGTATTCCCCGGTCGAAAAGTTACGAGTAGGATAGGCCCCGACTTCCTGAATGAGATTAGCACAAACATTGGTACCGTACTTGGGAAGGGTGACTGAAGTGATCTCGTGCTCCCCCAAAGCCTTGGTGAAGACTCTTGCAGCAGAGGTAAAAGCCTCTCGGTTTTTCGGTTTAACTGCACTGGTGGCACTATCATCTACCACTATGGCTTTCAGTTTTTTCGAACCCATAACCGCTCCCATTCCGCCTCGACCAGCATGACGGGTAGGCCGGCCTTCTCTATCAGTAACTGCTATACTGGCTGCCGACATTAACATCTCCCCTGCTGGACCACAGGAGATACAGGATATATCCTTTCCAAATCTTTTCCTGAGTCTTTCAACCAGCTCATAGTTCCCAAGGCTTTTGAGGTCGGCCGCGGGCACCAATTCAACTCCCTCAGACGAAACCTTGAGGACATACGCTGTATCGCCGGAAGACTTTCCTTCTACCACGATGGCTGCAATACCCAGCCTGGCAAGTTTATGAGCGGCTGTTCCCCCGGCATTTGATTCCTTGATGCCACCGGTGAGGGGACTCTTTGCTCCCACAGACAGCCTTCCCGAAGAAGCAGCAGAAGTCCCTCCCAGAAGTCCGGGGGCGTAAACCAATTTATTTTCGCTCCCCAGAGGATGAGAGGCGGCTGGCACCTCTTTTGCTACAATACTTGAGGTCAAGCCCCTTCCTCCCAAACGTTCATACTCTCTGGCCAGCGGCTCTTCCTTAACCTTCAGATCGGTCATGTTAACCCGGTAGATCTTCTTCATTTTTCAATCCTCCCAAAGACAATCTCTTAATCCATCATTTTATCTTCTTCAGGAAATCCTTTACTGTTCCAATAAGAGAGCTCGAGTTCAATCCGTATCTTGCCCATAGTTCGTCCGGAGGCCCGAGCGTTGAGTAAACATCGGGAACACCCACCAGTTTCATAGGCACAGGCCTCTCTTGTACCACCACCTCCGCTACTGCGCTGCCTACTCCTCCCATAATGTTGTGATCCTCCACGGTGATTATCCCTCCCGTCTCCTCTGCTGCCTTCACAATTGCTTCTTTATCAATAGGTTTCACTGAAGCCATATCAATTACCCTGACATGTATCCCTTCTTTTTCTAACTCGTTTGCCGCAACAAAAGACTCTTGCACCACGGGAGCTCCTGCGGCAATAATGGTCACATCATTTCCCTCTTTGATCACGGTAGCTTTTCCTATTTCAAATGGGCACTCTTCCACGCTCTGGTAAATGTCGATCGGCGACTCGGCTCCTCTAATCAACCGAATGTAGCAAGGGCCTTCAAACTCTGCTGCGCTTTTGACGACCTTGACCGTTTGAATCATGTCCGAAGGTACCAGAACCGTCATATTTGCCATGGAGCGCATAATGGCTATGTCCTCTGTAGCATGGTGAGTAGTTCCTCCCGGTCCCATACTCAGCCCCGCATGAGTTCCAACTATCTTCACATTGAGCTTTGGATAGGCAATATCGGTTCTCACTTGCTCACATGGTCTCATCGTAGCAAAAGCGGCAAAGGTAGCAAAGAAAGGTATGAGTCCACAGCTAGCCATTCCTGCACACATACTAACTGTAGCTTGCTCTGTCAGTCCAGTCTCTATGAACCTTCCAGGAAATTCCTTGGCAAAATCCTTCAACTTGGTGGAGAGCATAAGGTCAGTAGACAAAGCTACAATTCTTGCATCTTCTCTTGCGAGCTCGATTAGAACCTTGCCAAAAACATCTCTCGGAGTGGTAACGTCCGCCAGGTCTGCCATAGTAAAACTGGATATTTCTGCCATTGATTGTCCTCCCTCTATGCCGATTTTTGTTCTAATCTTTTTAAGGTAGCCGTTAGCTCATCAATTGCCGTTTTGTACTGCTCCGGGGTAAACTGTCCGTAGTGCCATTCATACTTATCCTCAATAAACGAGATGCCCTTCCCCTTAAAGGTATCTGCTATGATGACGGTGGGCTTTCCCTTTGTTCTGGCTGCCTCATCATAAGCATCCATAAGCTGGATAAAGTCATGCCCGTCACACTTTATAACGTGCCAGCCGAAATCTTCCAGCTTCTTGTCTATGGGTTCGAGAGTCATAGTTCCTTCAATTCCACCTTCTTTAAACACACCGGGACCCTCGGTAGAGCCATCAAGGCTGTATTTGTTTCTATCTATGGTGGCACATAAATTGTCCACCTTGAAATGGGAAGCAATCTCGATAGCCTCCCAATTGGAACCCTCAGCCACCTCACCATCGCCCACGACCACATATACCCGGTAGTCTTTCTTTAGATACTTTCCGGCCATAGCCATGCCCACAGCAATGGGAGCACCGTGCCCGAGAGACCCGGTACTCGCATCACATCCCGAAATCTTGTTCTTATCTGGATGCATCCCAAAGGGACTGTCCAACTTGTTGAAAGTGGGTAAGATGTCACGGGAGAAAAAGCCTTTTTCTGCGAGTACCGGACACAAGGCGTTGCAGGCATGTCCTTTGCTCAAAACGAAGCGATCCCGATCCTCCCAGTCCTCGTTATCTGGATCCACTCTCATGACCTTGAAGTAGAGGACAGTCAAAATGTCCATAACCGACATAGAACCCCCGTAATGCCCACTTGCTTCCGAGTCCCGCATCATTTCCAGCTCCATTATTCGGAGCTTGTAGGCCTTTCTCTCCAGTTCCAGCGCCAGTTTTTCCCGGTTTTCTTCACTCATCCCTACCCCCCTTAACTTATTTGTCATCTACCTATTCCCCTTTGTCTCTCAAAATTTGCCCCATTCTTAAGAGGACCACCTTTCACTGAGTGAAAGGGGAATCGTCGGAAATAGCCTTCAGGATTCTGACTAATTTGGCATCCCGCCACCTGGCCAGCTCCTCCAAATTCCTTTTTTCCACTTCCTCCTCTAGCCCCTTCACTACCTTCTTGAGCGCCGAAGGGGGTATGGAAGTCCAGCTGCTCATAGAGCCCCAGCAACTCTCGAATGTTGGTCCTATATGCTCTATAAACTCTTGAATTCCTCCACCTCCGCCTCCCAGATGATAGGTAATATGAGGCCCCATGAAGGCCCACCGAAGCCCTGGACCTCTTGAGACAGCAAGATCAACATCCTCCACCGAAGCAATCTCTTTATGCACCAGGTCAATTGCCTCCCGCCACAGCGCCGCGCACAGCCTGTTAGCTACGTAACCCGGTACCTCCTTTCTAACTCTTAAAGGAGTCTTTCCCATCATCCTATGGAATCGATAGGCCGTTTCTATAGTCTCCTCAGAGGTTCTTTTACCCGGAACCAGCTCTACCAGAGGTATAAGATGCGGAGGATTGAAAGGATGTGCAATTATGCATCTCTCGGGACTCTTGGCAACCTTCTGGATCTCACTCATGAGCAGACCTGATGAGCTACTTGCCAGAATTACATTCTCTGAGGAAATAGAGTCCATCTGAGCAAAAAGCTCCTTCTTAACCTCGTAGCTTTCGAATGCTGATTCCTGCACATACTCAACATTTTTCACCGCCAAAGATAGATCCGTGGTAGGGTGAACCCTTTTCAAGATAGATGTAGAATCCTCATTCAGAAGTTCGCTTTCTGTCAAGAATTTCAGATTGCTTATGATGGTCTTCAGTGCTTGGTCCAAGCGTTCTTCCTCGACGTCCTGGAGATTAACCTGGCCGCCTTTCATTGCGAAAAGCGTTGCCCAGCTTGTGCCTATGGTTCCGGCACCGACAACTGCAACTTTCTTGGGCTTCTCGCCAGAGGTCCCTTTAGTATCCGGGGACGAAGCTCCCCAGTTTTGCTTTCTCTTATCTTTAGCCACCAAAAGACCTTACCTCCTTCACAAAATCCTCCACCATATCGTCCAGGTGGTACTTGACGACCCAGCCCCATTCTTCTCTTGCCCGGGTCTCATCCAACGCCTCAGGCCAGCTATCGACAATCTCCTGCATGCCTCTGTCCGGATTGAACTCAAGCCTGGCACCTTTGACATGTCTTCTAACTGATTCTGCTATTTCACCAGCAGTAGGTGAGATACCACCTATGTTGTAGACCCTCCTCTTGAGCTTTGCCTCATCAGCTTTCTGCAGGCCAGAAAAGGCCCTCAGGGCGTCCTTTATGTAAAGAATAGGCATCCTTGAATCCTGGCCAACATAAACCTGATAACTCCCTCCCCTGGCGGGTTTCTCAATCATTAAGGTCGAATAAGCGGATACCCCGCCTGAACCTCTTCCGGGACCTACTACCGAAGGAAGCCGCAAGCATCGAAAGTTCACTTCAAATCTCCTGTGATAATACTCTCCCAGCATCTCACCCGCAACCTTGGCTACCCCGTACATTGTGGTCGGCTTCTGGTAAGCCTCATTGGGTACAGGGTTGGATACTCCTTCCCCAAAGGCTGCTATGCTGCTCGGAAAAATCACCATCTCTACGTCAAAAAGACGAGCTGCTTCCAGCACATTGAAGGTTCCAATGAGGTTCGTTCTGAATCCAGCAACAGGATACTTCTCAGCCTTCGCTGAAAGAAGAGCACCTGTATGGTATATGATTTCGACCTTATTGTTTTTGACTGCTGAGAGCAGGTCAGACAAACAGGCCAGATCCCCCTTTACAAGGCCAAGTTCGCATTTAATCTCATCAACTAATCCAAGGTCTGGTTCTATATCAAATAGGGTAACGTTTTCTCCTTTCTTGTGCAGGAATCTGGCAAGGTGCGACCCAATGAAGCCTGTTCCACCGGTTATTAAGACGTTCATAGATCATTCTCTCCTCGAAGAGTTCTCATCCTCTCTCGACAATGAGAGCCATACCCATACCTCCGCCCACACAAAGAGAAACAAGACCTAAAGATACATCTCTTCTTCGCATCTCATGAAGAATCTTTACCAGAAGAATTGCTCCTGTGGCTCCGATGGGATGTCCCAGGGCGATAGCACCGCCATTCACATTGAGTTTATCCTCAGGAAGAGCAAGCTCTCTCAAAACCCCCAGGCACTGGGCGGAAAACGCCTCATTAATTTCAAAAAGGTCAATGTCATCCAGAGTCAGCCCCACACTGCTAAGAGCTTTGTTAATAGCCGGTACTGGTGCCAGTCCCATGAAGGCGGGCTCGACTCCTACCAGAGCATAGGATTTAACCTTGCCATAAACCTCTAGCCCCAAACTTTTTGCCTTCTTCTCGGTGGTAACTATCATCGCAGCAGCTCCGTCGCTTATACCGGAGGAGTTTCCAGCAGTTACCGTTCCATCCTCCTTAAAGGCCGCCGGAAGCTTTGCCAGCTTCTCCAGGGAGGTATCAACTCGCACCCCTTCATCGGTATCGAACATTATGGGCTTTCCTTTTTTCGGAGAAATCTCTATTGGAACAATCTGCTCCCCAAAATAGCCTGATTCAATAGCTGCTCGAGCCTTCATGTGACTTCGTAGGGCAAACTCATCCTGCTCCTTCCTTGATAGCTGGTACTTTTCGGCTATATTCTCAGCCGTGATCCCCATATGACAGTCGTCAAAGACATCCCAAAGACCATCGTACACCATGCCGTCGACAAGCTCATCCTTATACATAGCCATTCTGTATCCATACCGGGCTTTTTTCAAGTAGTAGGGAGCCTGATTCATGTTTTCCATACCCCCGGCAATTATGAGCTCCGCATCACCTGCTTTTATGGCTTGAGCGGCAGAAACGACGGCTTGAAGGCCCGAGGCACATACCCTGTTGACGGTTGCAGCAGGCACTTCCACTGGAAGCCCACCTTTAAGGGCAACCTGTCGAGCCGGATTCATACCCTGACCCGCCTGCAGAACATTACCCATGATGCATTCATCAACAAGGGAGGGGTCCAGTCCAGAACAAGATAGAATTCGTTTGACTACGCCTGAGGCTAAATTTACCGCTGAAGTATCCCTCAGGGTTCCCCCAAATTTGCCAGCCGCACACCTCAAAGGATGACAAAAAGCAATTATGTCCATGGATTCAGTTTTTGCTGTGCTTAGCGACATATGAGGATTCTTTGCTTACGGAAAAAGGCCCCTGACCTCACCTGGATCACACCATAGAGTAGCCACCATCCACAATTAAGGTCTGACCGGTGCACCAGTTAGATTCCTCAGAGGCAAAATAAAGAACTGCTCCTACATGGTCCTCAGGCTTCCCTAATCTACCCAGAGGAATCCCGCTGGTTAACTGAGCTCGAGTTTCTGGATTGGCCAAAGCGTCTGCTGCCATAGGAGTTTCCGTTGTCCCGGGGAGAATAGCATTAACCTGAATATTATGGGGCGCAAGCTCCAGGGCCATAGCCCGGGTGAGAGAAAGAACCGCCCCCTTGGAGGAGCTGTATAAAGATAAGTTGGCCTGTCCTACAATTGCAGCAATTGAAGAAACATTGATAATCTTACCCTTCTTCTGTTTTATCATCTGCCTGGCGACCGCCTGAGCGCAGAGAAAAAGCCCCTTAACATTCACATCGTATATCTTGTAATACTGCTCTTCGGTTGACGTTAAGAACGGCTCCTGAAAAAGGACCCCGGCATTATTTACCAGAGCATCTATTCTTCCAAAACGCTCCACAGTCTTTTCTGCCATCGCATCAACATCTTTCTTTTTGGAAACATCCATGGCCTGAACAAGAGACTTTCCGCCAGCCTCTTCCACTTTCTTTGCTGTGGACTCGGCACGAAAGGCCACAACATCAACTACCACCACATTGGCTCGCTCCCTGGCAAACCCGAGAGCGTAAGCCTCGCCAATTCCTCTTCCGGCTCCGGTTACGATGACTGTTTTACCCTCAAACTTCACCTTGCTTCCTCCTTCCTTGAATCTTGAGTGCAGCTTCTATATCTGAACTTCCCTCTTGCAGGCATCATTATTCTCAAGAGCTTAACCAGCAGTAACTAGCGGGGAGGACGGCCATCCCTGGCTCGCCCTCCCCACAAAACTGAGCTATTCTCTTCTATCCATTCGGCCCAAACACGCTCTACTTCCATCCTAGCGGATTGTTGTCGTAGTACACCATGTTCCGCCACTGCTGCTTAGGCTTCTTGACCGCTGGATCGTAGTAACCGCCCTCGTCCATTATCCGCTCACAATCCTTGGCCATGCCCTTGATAGCCACCTCCGGAGTTATTTCCCCAATCCAGCACCTATTTCCCCAGAGGCCCATTGTCTCGGCAATCTCTGTCCATTCAGGAATCATGGGTCTGGTGTCAGGGTTGGCCCAGTGAAGCTGATGCTCATATATCCACTTGATCCAGGGCTGCAACTCCTGGATTACGGGGTCTCTATAGATGGAGTGTCTTGGAGGACCCGCACCCATCAAAGCAGCTCTCCTGGCGTTAGGCTTGCTGAGGAGCCACTGCATGAAAACCCAGGCTGCTTCTTTGTTCTTGGAGTCTGCGCTGATAGAAAGACCCCAGGAGCCAAAGTGAGGGTCATCCATACCGTATGGCCCTGTCACATCGTTGATGTGCAGGCTCTTACCCACTACCGCGGAGACCTCTGGGTTCTCAAACTGCCCTGCTATCCAGTCCCCATAGTTCCAGGCGACAGCAATTTTTCCCGTTAGATAACTAGTTGAGACCTCGTCATAGCCGAAGTTTTCAGACCCGGGAGGAGTGAAGGGTTTGTTGCCCACGAACCACTCCAGTGACCGTACCGTATCAGGATGATCAAGGGTAATCTCCCAGTTTGGCCCAAAAAGCTCATCCTTGCTGAATCGCTCGGGCGTCTGGAAGGCGTATACGTCAAACCACCAGGTGAAGCCCCATTCCATACCCCTCCGAGCGTGAGTGGCAAAACCGTAGTATCCCTCCTCGGGACGGGTGAGTTTCTCTATAGCCTCCGTCATGTACTCATAGTTCCAGTCAGCCTTGGTTTTGGGGAGCGCTAGCCCATTCGCCTCAAATAGATCCTTCCTGATGCTCTGTCCGCAGGAAGAGCCGCTCTGAACCATATTATACAGGACATCATTCATCACCCCGGTACCGCTGATCTGTCGGGGAACGAAATCACCCAGATCGAACTCTGGATCGGTCAGGCTGGGGTCTTTGATGTACTTCATGATTGGCTCAACGTATCCAGGGAGGGTATAGGAAGCTATCCACATGCAGTCTATGCTGATGATATCATAACTGCCGGTATGCTGAGCAGCTTCCATGAGAGACCTTTCCTGCAGCTGATCAAAGGGAAACTCATCCACTATGACCTTTATTCCGTATTTTTCCTCGAACTCGGGGATGAAGGTCCAGAAGGGTTTTATCTGGGGCATATTGATGGCCATCACCCGGATCGTTGTCCCGCGAAAACGCTCGGTGGCAGGTTTTTGTCCGTAAGCGGCGCCAAGGGCAAGTCCGAGCATCAGCCCTGTTATTGCCAGAATGACAATAGCTTTCCGCCAACCACTCTTTGACCTCATCTTCTACCTCCTTATTCAACCTTTAGAAACTGTTCAGATCCCTACGCTTGTTTTTGCCTCACCTCCTTATCCCTTCTCAGCTCTCCTCCGTACTCCCCGTCTCGTCATCGCCTATGATACTGAGAAGGCTTCTGGGGAGGAGCGGACCAGGCATCTGGCCCGCTCTCCCTGGGATGACCTTATCTTTCCTCATCAGGCTTTTCTATTTCCACCCTGTTGGATTCAGGTCGTAGTACTTCATATTCCGCCACTGCTGGACAGGCTTTTTCAGGTCCGGGTCGTAGTAGCCGCCTTCTCTCATCAGAATTTCTATGCCGCGCTGCATACCTTTGAGAGCCTCTTCAGCACTAATCTCCCCTATCCAGGCCTTGTTTTGAAAGAGCGTCAACTCCTCGTTTATCTCTGACCACTCAGGAAGCATGGGCCTGGTATCAGGATTGGCCCAGTGCAGCATATGATCATAGAGCCAGTCCATGTAGGGCTGGGCTTTAAGAACCTCCGGGTCTGTGTAGACAGAGTGCCTGGGAGTGTGTCCACCCTCCAAGGTCCATCTTTTGGCCAAATCCCTACTACAAGCCCATTGAATAAAGGCCCAGGCTGCTTCTTTATTCCTGGAGTCTTTGTTCATGGCGATACCCCAGGAACCAAAGTGGGGTGAGCCCATGCCATATGGACCCAAGGGAGCAGGAACGTATACGCTCTTACCCGCTGCCTTGGAGACCTCCGGATTCTCAAAGTGTGCCCCTATGAGGGAGCCGTAGGTCCAGGCGATGGCTGCTCTTCCCTGCTGCCAAGCGGTAACAGTCTCATCGTAGCCGAAATTCTCCGACCCTGGAGGACAGAACGGCTTCAGGCTGACGAAAAACCTCAGTGACTCAACCGTGTCAGGATGGTCAACGGTGACCTCCCAGTTTGGCCCAAGAAGCTCATCCTTACACCACCGCTCAGGCTTTTGGAAAAGGTAGGCCCAGACACTCCACCAGGTGAATGACGTCTCTACCCCTCTTCTGGAGTTGGTGGCAAAGCCATAAATATCTTTTTCAGGTTGGGTCAGTTTCTGGCACGCATCGTAGAACTTATCAATGGTCCACTCTGCTCGAGATTTCGGTACCTCCAGCCCGGCCGCTTCAAAGTAATCTTTTCTCATCGCATGCCCAGCGGAGGATGCGCCCATGGGAACATTGTAAAAAACATCCTCTATTACACCTGTACCGCTCCATGCACGGGGAACAAAATCATTCGCATCGAATGCGGGCAGTGTCATATCGGGATCGTTCACGTACTTCATTAGTGGCTCAAGATACCCAGGATAGGCGAAGGAAGCTGTCCACATACAGTCTACACTGATCAGGTCAACATTTCCGGTATGTTGAGCACAGTCCAGGAGAGAAAGCTGCTGCAGCTGATCTTGAGGATATTCATCCACTATCACCTTGATCCCGTATTCTTGCTCAAACTCACCCTTCATTCTCCAGATCTGGGTTATATGGGGAAAAGCTATGCCCATCACCCGGATCGTTGTCCCGCGGTAGCGCTCGGTAATGGGCTTTTTTTCCGCATAGGCAACACCAAAGGCAAGACTCACAACTAACCCTGCTGTTGTCATGATGGCAACAGTTTTCCGCCAACCACTCTTTGATTTCATCTTTTACCTCCTTGTTGAGTGAGGTTCTCTCGAAGATCAAATATCTTTCCCAATCTACCAGGATGCTTGATTGTGTGCTCACCTCCTTTCATAGGTGTCACGTCCTTACGATAAACCCTTTCAGCCTCTTCCCCAATTTTTGCATTGCTCCGGATGCCTGACCTGCTGGTTTTCATTTTGCCAGGAGAGTCTCGTTCTCTCAGGTCCATTTCAGCCACAAAAGGTTTATGACTACCAGAAGAATGCCCATCCACAGCATAAATTCGATTGGCCAGGACATGGCTTTTATCTTCCTATTCAAGAAGAACAGTCCAAACATAGAGGCGGCCCAGATGAGATAAGGAGCTACACCCAAGGGGTCTAGCGTTAATATCCTAGTCCCTAGCGTTAATGCCCTACAACTGGTAAAAGTAAAAGCTATCCATATCAAAAGAAGTACCACCTCTTTCTTCCCTATCATCAGCTATTCCCCTTTGTTCTTGTTCTGAGTAAATTGTGCCTGAGCCAGGGTCTCTCCTGTATCCGTATCAAATAGATACATTCTCTCTTTATCGAACTCCAGCAGGGTCTTCTTACCCATCTCGTGAGCAACGTAGCGAGCCTGCTCCGCAGGTGTCCGCACCTTTATGATTTCTTCACCAGCTAACTTAATATCAAAGATGTCTTCTGAGCCGAGAGGCTGATACACCCACACCTCTCCTGAAATCAAATCCCTTGCCTCTTTTGCCTCACCACGAGCTCTCATCCTGATGTGCTCAGGTCTTATGCCTAAGATGAAACTTTCGCCTTTTCCCCAGGCCTTACTGCCTTTAACCCATTCTCGGGGAACACTAATTTCAAAACTTTTTGCCTTAAGAGAAGCCTTGGTG